>Ga0187769_10001959_pt1 | contig 11936 bp, 9 predicted proteins | sample 0116_SJ02_MP02_1_FD_133140 | JGI IMG/M metagenome (GOLD analysis project Ga0187769, IMG submission 133140) | Tropical peat soil microbial communities from peatlands in Department of Meta, Colombia - 0116_SJ02_MP02_10_MG | ecosystem: Environmental > Terrestrial > Soil > Wetlands > Peat | place... | reverse complement strand
TTCATTCCAGTAATCTACTTCACTGAACTCGAGAAGTTCCACGGGCGCTCCGGTTATGATCATTCCGTCGAACTCTTGATCCTTAATGTCGTCGAAGTGTCTGTAGAAAGTGGTCAAATGTACGGGAGAAGTGTTTTTGGAATGATGATTCCGTGGATGTAAGAGGACCGCGTCCACCTGGAGCGGCGAGTTTCCAAGTAAGCGCAGTATCTGAGTTTCTGTAGTTATTTTAGCCGGCATCAGGTTTAGAATAACTATGTTCAGAGGTCGAATGTCTTGATGGTAGGCTCGGTCGTCAAACATTACGAATATGTTCTCTTTGTCCAAGGTTTTTGCTGCTGGTAGTTTGTCTGGTATCTTGATTGGCACAGTCCATCATCTGGCTGAGACGGTTTGGTGGGATGTGTCAGCTTTATTTGACGGATGAGTTTCTTGCGCTCACTTTACTGCTTTTCTGAGCGCCTGGTCAATGTCTTCCTTTATGTCCTCAACATCTTCTAGGCCGATGGATAATCGGATGTAATCTTCTGAAACTCCTGTTGCTTCTTGTTCTTCTCTGGTTAACTGTTGATGTGTCGTTGTTGCGGGATGTATGACGAGGCTTTTTGCGTCGCCTATGTTTGCAAGGTGAGATAGGAGCTCGACGGATTCGATGAATTTTCTTCCCGCTTCCAAGCCACCCTTTATTCCGAAACCCACAATGCCGCCATAGTAGCCGCGTAGGTACTTGGTTGCGAGTTTGTGGCTTGGGTGTTCTGGCAATCCGGGATAGTTGACCCATTTGACTAATGGATCATTCTTGAGGTGCTTCGCGACGTCCAACGCGTTTTCGGAATGTTTCCGTTGCCTTAAGGGCAGTGTCTCTAATCCCTGTTCGAAGAGGAAGGAGTTGAATGGGCTTAAAGCCGGTCCAAGATCGCGGAGAAGTTGCACTCTGACCTTGAGGATGAATGCTACATTTCCTAGACCTTGAAGGTTTCCGAAAGCCTCCCAGTATTTGACCCCGTGATAGCTTAGATCTGGTTCAACGAACTCAGGGAATTTTCCTCTGCTCCAATCGAATCTTCCAGAATCAACGATTACACCGCCGATAGACGTGCCATGCCCACCAATGTACTTGGTTGCCGAGTCTACTACGATGTCTGCTCCGTAGTCAATCGGCCTAACCAGTCCAACGCCCACAGTGTTGTCAACTACGAACGGGATTTCGGCTTGATGAGCCACTTGCGCAATTGCTTCAAAATCTGGCACATCCAGCTTAGGGTTCCCGATCGTTTCAGCAAATACTGCCCGTGTTTTCTCATTGATCGCCGCCTTGAACTCGGTGGGTTTAGTGGAGTCAACGAATCTAACGGTCCTACCCAGCTTCGGAAATGTGTAGTGGAACAATTCGTACGTTCCACCGTAGAGGTTATTGGCGGAAACTATCTCGTCGCCCAATTGAGTAATCGCCAGCAAGGAGAGCGTCTCTGCCGCCTGTCCTGAAGCCACCGCCAACGCGCCGCTGCCTCCTTCTATAGCAGCGATTCTTCGCTCAAATACGTCGGTGGACGGATTCATTATTCGAGTGTAGATATTTCCAAATTCCTTTAACGCGAAGAGATCGGCAGCATGCTTCGTGCTTTTGAACACGTATGAGGTCGTTTGGTAGATAGGCACTGCCCGTGCTCCAGTTGCAGGGTCTGGGGTCTCTTGGCCTACGTGCACCGCTATTGTATCCAATCTTCTCGGCAATTCTTTCGGTCACTTGACGGCCGCAGTAGATATTCCAGTAATAATATTTATAGGTGAAAATTATTCCGTTAGGAATCTAGTGCAAAACTGGATTCCTGCGAGCTAGTAGAGAGGGAGGTTATATGATGTTGACTACAAAGCCGAGAATGAATCCTAAGAAGAGCCCCAAGTAAATGAGCTTCTGCATTGATGCGGATTGTCTGAAGAGCGACTTGAACATCGGGGCAAGAACATACATTATGCTTCCTATGGCTAAACCGTCGAACACGATGGCGAAGACGGGTAGGTCGTAGTAGAATCCAACCGCCCCGCCGATAATCGTGGGAACACCACCGAGTAGGAACAATGAGCACATCACTCCCAGTTTTTTCTCATTGCGACCAAGAAAGGGTGAAGCGATAGGAAAACCTTCAGTGATATTCTGGAATAGGAACCCCGTAAGCACCACCAAAGCCGCACCGGATACAAATCCAAACGTAACTCCTAGGGCCCCGAAAACTAACCCTTCAGTCAAATTCTGAAATCCTATTCCGAGCGCGATTATCAGAGCGGTAAGTGTAGGCGTTAGACCGGCCTTCGCTCTTGTCTCAACTAAGTATAGAATCAGAAATCCTGCCGCGAAAGACGCTGCGAAAAGGAAATCGTTGAAGAATGACGTACCATAACCATACAACGATCCATTACTCAACATTGGGCTCACATCCGAAAAAACGTCTCCCATAAGGAAAATTAAGATCCCTATAGCAATTGCATTAAGGAAAGTCGTCGCCCGCACATCCATCTTTTTTCGAAGAACAAACGGGAGCGAGAAGTAAATTGAGAGCCCCATAAGTGCCGAGAGCAACAGCATTTCCGAAAAACTAGCCATGTACCAATCTCCAGACCACCGAGCATAACATACGTCATATATACGCGTGATGAAGAGTTGGATTTCAGTCGACGAAGGCAATGGTACAGAAAAGCAATGGCCTGGGTAGGAACAAAAAATTGCTAATGTACTGATTAGGAAACGTACCCTAGGAAACTCACCATCTCAGCATAGAGATAGTTAGAGGTTATAGTATAGCGCATCGAATGTTTCCGATCCATAGGTCGAAGAACATTGCACGTATCCCGTATCGCCAGTAGAAGACGATTGGTTCGAAACGGAGGTCCTGCAGTAAACCAAAGGGCGAGACGATTGTGCCTCGATGCGCTTGAGGCAGCATTGAAATCGATTGATCCCACAAACGCCCTCAAAGGGTGGCTTCGAATAGAACGAGGGAGACTTCAGATCGGCGATGTCCCGGCGACGATTCGTTCTAAGGTTAGAGTGATCGCAGTTGGAAAAGCAAGCGCCCCAATGCTTACAGCAGCCTTGAAGATTCTGGGAAAACGTGTTGTTACTGGAATTCTAGTGGCTCCTAGAAATTCAAGCCTGAAGCGCACCGACAAACGAATCGTAACATTCCACTCGAGTCATCCGCTTCCCGATGACGAAGGGATTCGGGCCTCTGGGAGTGTGCTGGCAACGATCGCAGGGATGCAAGCAAATGAGGTATTGCTTTGTTTGATCTCCGGCGGCGCTTCGGCTATGCTGCCAGCACCGACGGCTGACATTACGTTGGAAGACAAGCGGGCAGTTACACAACAATTGATTCGGAGCAGAGCGTCTATTCATCAAATAAACACAGTGCGCCGGCATTTGTCGCAACTCAAAGGCGGACGACTCATAGAACACTGCAAAGCAGGAACAATAATCTCACTGATCATTTCCGATGTGTCAGGTAATGTTCTCTCAGATATCGCATCTGGATTGACCGCGGCCGACCCAACGACATTCCAAAACGCCATTGACGTGTTGAAGGAGTACAATTTGTGGGACTCAGCACCCCAAAGGGTTAGGAAGCACTTACGGCAAGGGTTGATGGGAAACATCCCAGAAACTCCCAAGCCTAGTAACCGCATTTTCAGGAAAGTGCACAACTTCATAGTAGCAGATAACCGGACTGCATGCGAGGCAGCGAGAATGGTTCTCCAGAAAGAGCATATCCAAACTGCGATAATGACATCTTCAGTCGACATGGAGGCGAAAAGCCTAGGAAAACTGCTGACATCTGTTGCGAGAGACAGCGAACAATTCGGCCAACCTCTCAAGAGACCGAGCGCACTGGTATTCGGAGGTGAGACCACCGTTGAGGTGAGAGGAACCGGAAAAGGAGGGAGAAACCAAGAGACAGCTCTAGCAACGGTAGAACAAATCGAAGGATTGAACGGAGTCACGATAGCAACTATGGGGACGGATGGAGTAGACGGTAACAGTCCAGCAGCAGGCGCCGTCGTAGATTCACATAGCATAGTACGCGCGAAACGATTACATCTTCGTGTCCGAGACTTCGCAGTAAAGAATGATTCTTACAACTTTTTCAGAAAACTAAACGACAACATCGTAACCGGACCAACCGGAACCAACGTTGGAGATATTTACCTGTTAATCCGAGCAAAATGACATTACGAGTTCCGAATGAATTTGCGTCTCCTGTAGAAACGCGCTCTTAGTGGATTTACGATCCCGGGTTCACGTCAAACTCTGCCTTTGGGTATGAAGGCTGCATTCCGGCATCGATTTTCAAGATGATAACCGAGCACAATGCTTGGACCAGCGTCTCACAGTGATGGCACGTACTTTAACAGCAGCACCAATAGGGCTCCAAGTAGAACGAGTATTCCTCCAGCCCCGCCGCCAACTAAGCCAATGACAATAAGCGCGACGGCCCAAATAGGACGGTCTACTCGTTTCCTAATCGCAACGGCAACGAAGCCAAGAACGAGCGTCAGGATTGAGCTACCAGGCAGACCGGCCGAGGCCCCAGACACCAGCGACGTAACTGCCACGCCTAACACGCCAAGTATACCAAGTATGATCATGAGCACCGCGCCCACGAGAATGAGAATGGGGGCGAGTCGATGAAGGAAAAATCCGACAACTCCCAAACGAAAAGCAACCTAAGCGCTTCCCGCTGTTGGAATCCTTAAGCTTTACGAGAACCTCAGCATTAGAAGGTGATTTACTTCCCGCAGAAAGCTACGGGGTCAATCTGTGTCCCAAGAACTAAGGTTCTTTGCTAGATACCATGACCTGGCGCATAGGCTAGTAGCGGGACCAAGCTTCTTCGCTTGCGATCCGGTCATAGTCTTCGGATGCTTCCTTCTTCAGAAAACTAGATTATCTCATGTGCCTTCATGAACTTGAAGATCGTTGAATGAGGCCGGTGTTTTGGATTTTCTGCTGGGCATTAGATCGCTTATGACCGTTGGTCGGTTTAGCGTGTATAAGTGTCATTTCCGTGAGGATGTGGCGCAGCATTCGTACTTCACCGCCTTGTACGCCATGATCCTTGCTGATCTGGAACGGGGGAGGGGAGTAAGGGTTGATTCTGAGCGGTTGTTGAGGATGGCTTTGCTCCACGACGCTGAAGAGGCGAGAACGGGGGATATTCATCACCCGTTCAAACATCAAGATAGCGCCTTCGCTGAAACATTGGACTCACGAGGGTTGGAGTGGTTCGGTAAGCTGCTTGGCGGACTACCAGAGGGCTTGGTTGAGGAATACGTTGGGTTGCGAAAAGCTGTTAGCGAGATGGGTTCAATTGAGGCAGTTATATTGAAAGCGTCGGATAAGATCGAGGCACTCCTCTGGGCGTATGAGGAGTACCTGTTGGGAAATGTGCAAGTGCGCCGAGCGTTAATTGTTGAAGATATACTCTCGAAGCTCGACCAAATCCAACTAGCAACCATCAAAACATTGGTTGCGGAGATCCGTGCAAGGCTGGAGACAAACAAACCCATAACCAGCTAACAGATCTATTCCTCAAAGCCCCACTCCTGAGGACGTTAACGTGAACCTTGGGTTATTTTCAGACTCCTATTCGACGGACCCTCTCTCCAAGATTCGTAACGCCTAATCTGCACTGACTCGAGGAAGTCGTTTGGGGTACGGAATCAGTTTTTTAGACCCCCAAAGCCATTGCTAGTTCCATGCAGTTCCATTATGAACGGGCACCAGACGTTTCCGAACTCCTCCTGAGGATTATTGACAAGTTAGAATTCACGCACGTGCCGAGGAATCGCGTCTATTGTTACCGAAGCTATGGTTCAAAGGCCGGCAACACCATAGCCCGCGTCCACTCCTTACCCAAGATTTGGCAGCAAGCCTTAAGCGAACCAGCATATTACGCTGTTGAGGTTTTGGCTGAACAGTATGATCGCCTACCGTACGATGAGAAGGAGAAAACCCTGATCCATGAACTTCTACACATTCCCAAAAGTTTCGGAGGCGGTTTTCGGCACCATAATGACTGGGTAACGAGACGACGTGTGGAAGAACTTCATAGAGCGTTAAGGAAAGCTTAGCTTATAGTGTCCTCTCCCCGGCGTTTCTTGGCTGGCCAGCGGGGCAAGCCTACACAATAATGCGTCGCAGAATCGATCCTATGTACTTTGCCAGCAGAGGATTTGTTACAGGTAACAGTTTCAGCGACAGGTGCGAATTTACCTGATTAAATGGCATTCATCCGCAGTCATGCGGTCGTTTTGGTTGCCGAGCTTTTCGGCGCAGACTCGTGACTAAGGTTAAAGCGGCTAGAATCGCAACCCACAAGAGAGGTTGGGGTTGCGGGACCTCTGGGATTGGAGTCATGTTAGGGGCCAGGAGAATGGTTCCTTGACCTCCCGGAGCGGCGGGGGCACCCACTACGAAACCAAACCCGTTGTTTAGGAGGTAGATTGAGTTTAGGTCCGGGTTACCTGAGAGGGGCGGGATAGGGATGATCTGGTTCCAGCTGATCCCGGTCCACTGTAGGATTGTTGCAGAGTCGCCGACCGCCCACGCTTGCTGCTGGGTGACTTGAATGACTGCGTTGAGGTTTGTGCTTACGGGGCCGGCAACATTCAACCATATTGACCCGTCAAAATTGAGAATCACTCCACCGGCTCCGACCGCCCAACCATGCGACGCGTCGAGGAGAAAGACTGAGTTGAGTTGTGAGCTGGTGGGACTGGGGTAAGTTATCCACTGCCCATTCACGCCCTGGTAGCGTAGTATAGTTCCCGAGTCACCTACCGCCCAACCGTCCGACCCTCCAACCATGAAGACGCTTCGCAAATTACTCGGAGTAGGGGCGGCTTCTACGCCCCATGAACCTCCCGCGTAGTGTAGGATTGTTCCGTGGTCTCCCACCGCCCATCCGTTCCCTGAATCAACCATGAACACTCCCCGCAGGACTCCACCTGTGGGTGGGGCGGGAACTTGTACCCAACTTCCGCCCGTGTAGTGTAGGATTACTGGTGTGGTTCCGATTCCGCCCACAGCCCAACCCTCGGAGGGGTTGAGCATGAAGACTGAGAATAGATCAGCGGTGATAGCGGAGGAGGTCCCCCGTGTGAATGAATTTCCATTCCAGTGGACGAGAACAGGTTCACCCGTTCCAGACCCACAACCCCCCGTAGAACAGCCAACCATCCAACCATCCGCTGAGCTGGAAAGGTATACTGACTCGAATGTTGCGGAGGGTATGCCTTGCGGGGTTTGGCTAGTTAATGAGATGAGGGTTCCAACATTTCCCACCGCCCAACCGGCCGACCCGGCGAAGGAGAGAGAATTCAGATCTTGGGTTGTTCTTGAAAGGTTCTGTAGAAGCGTCCACGCGCCGTTCGAATATTGGAGGATTGTGCCTCCGTCGCCAACCGCCCACCCATCCGTCGGGTCAGTCAGGAAGACAGAGTTGAGGTTCTGGCTTGTTACGGCGGGAGCTACGGGACCAGTCCACGTACCCGACACATAATGATAGAGAACCCCACCAGCCCCCGCAGCCCAACCCTCGTTTTGGTCAACGAAGAATACGGAGTTGAGAGTCTGACCGACGCTCGTATACAAGGTCCAACCGCCGCCAGCATACCTGTAAATCGCCCCGCCTGAACCAACCGCCCACCCATCCGTCGGGTCAGTCATGAACACTGAGTTAAGCCCACCCGACGCAGAACCTACCATATTCCATCCCCCGCCCAGCCCCGCTTGGCCCGTCCAATGCCAGAACGCCCCCGTAACCCCATCCACAGCCCACGCATCCGTCGAACTCAAAGAGAAGACCGAGGAAAGCATCTGAGCATCCGGCCCAGAAAGGCCGCTAGTGATCGCAAACCAGGACACACCACCCCAATAGAGCGCCACCGCCGTTCCCCCGCTTCCTCCCACCGCAAACCCCGCACTCGGGTTAGGGTTCGTTGGTGGAGCGAAGGATACCGAAAAAAGGTCTGAGGTTGTTCCGGAAGCGACCAAAGTCCAAGAGGAACCGTCAAAATTCTGAATCGTGCCCGCTCCCCCAACCGCCCAACCTTCATTCCCGCTCACCATCGCAACCCCGTTCAGATTATCGGTCGTCGAAGCAGAGGGAGCAACCGCTCCCGCGGACTTGAAGAGGAGCAGGGTGAGTACAAGGATAAGCGCAGTAAGTAGTGGTGGAGTGGATCGCATTAGCAAACTCACCTCCTACTCCGCTAACCCAACATATACCCTTTAGCGGCCTCATCGCCGAACCATTTCATCTTTCGAACCACCTCAAAATTGACGGAGAGACGTAAGGAATGCGATCATTGAACCTAAGGTATGTCGCAGTAGTTTCTTTCAACCGTTTGAGAGTTGGTGGTCGACGTGTTCTAATCAGAATGAGATACCTCAGGAGGAAGCTGCTTATCGTCTCATTTTGGGGCGTATCAACTATAAGCCAGCATCCATGAAAACTATGGGTGAAACCCTCTCTGAGGCGCTGTGCGTCTTATTAGGTCCGAGGGTTCCGCCCCGTACTCGGCCTGATTTAAGCGAAAATACGCTTCTCTAAGCGGCTAATCAGCCCTCAAACATGTGAAATTAGGGGCAACTTCGCCCGCTGAGTGGGCATGCGCTAGTGTCCAATCGAAAAATTGACTCCAACCACGGTCAGGGTAACGAAGCCGCTGCACGGAAAACGTGTTGGCTCCGCATAAAGGTCGCTTGATTGCGTGGAGGTGATTCGATGGCTAGAGAAAGTATGCTTACACAGAAGTCGATTATGGCAGACGACACGCTCTCGTTGCTCACAGGCCAACCAAAAGGCTCTCTATTGAGCTACACCGAACTAACCAAGAGCATGCATCAGTACATACGATCCAAGGGACTCCGACTCAAAGCATGTCCAAACTGCAAAACGCAAATCCCAGGATACGCGACCTTCTGTGACAAATGTGGAAAAGATGTTGCACCTACAGCTGCACCAGCAGCGTAAAACGCCACATTTTAAGCCCCAAAATCCCCGTTTCCCGTTTTGTTTTTTCATTCTCCTTCCTTAACCGAAACTTCTTCGCAGCTACAGCCCTGATGTTGAGGGTCCCTCAGCCGTGTAGGGTTGTAAGGGTTCTCAGCGGAATGGCTTCGATTTTTCGGTAGACCCGGTCGGGTCCGTCGAGCTGCGAGCCAGTTCTCAGTAGATCCTCGACGCTAACTCCGAACAGTTCTTGATTCTCTAGGAGGTGGGGAAGGATTAGTTGCCAGTCGTCTGGGCTCATTTTTCCCAGTTGCCCTCCGTTGAGCTGATCAACTCCCACCTTACTAGCGGGATCGCGAATGTAGACTGCGCCTCCGGAGGCTAGGGAGAAGAGGTTGCCACCTGGATATGGCACATCAAGTTCGCGAATCCGGCCACCATCATACCTTATTCCGTTAACAACAACGAACCCGCCCCCGTTCAATGGATCACCAGCCATGAAAGATTCAGCTAGGTAGTCTAGACAGGTACCGTTAATGACAACCCGTGGCCGACCGACGGCGTTGATGAGCGGGCGACCGGCGGCGTTGCCGAGCACATAGACCTCGCCGCCCTTCGCGGCGTACATGAAAGTCTGTCCAACGTCTCCGTAAATGACAAGCTTCCCACTTTTCATTATCTGCGCCACTTGATCTTGGGCGGCTGAGTGAACGTAGATTTCGGCGCCGTCAAGTCCAGACCCCAAGTAGTCGCCCGGGTTTCCGAACACATCCAGCCTGAAGCCTTCGCTTTGAGGGCCCAACCCAGCACCGCAAAACCGTTGCCCACGCCAATCAAACGAAACTACACGTTTCCACCCGAGCTTGTAGGCTGCAACAACAGCGGACGATGCCGAATCCTCACTTTCAGCGGCGAAATTTGAAACATCCAACAACAATACCTCTTCTCCAAGTTTGGGCACTCTAAGCTCAGCCTTCGTCGAGTAATCCGCCAACACCCAGCCTGAACCATCCGCCGCGCAAATGTTGGGGAATCCGCGAAGAACAGAGAATAAACTTGACTCAATCTTTGCCCGGATCCAACCCTGCTGGCCATTTGGAATTCGGTGTAGATTGTCGAGCAACCAAGTCAAATACTGAAATGAGTGAACTCTGCCAACCCCGCTCTTGCTCGCCTTCTCCTCTAAGTCTTCCAGCAATTTCTCAAGCGAACCTGCGTTCAGCTCATTTGAACTCAATTTTTCTGAGAGGGTCTGTGGCGTCAACATCTTAACGCGATCCAGAAAGTTATCGTTGGAATCCTTTGTGATTGAGACTTCTCGGCCAAACTTGTCAAGACACTTGACTTTCGGCCTCTCTGATGTACGGTCTACAGTGAAACGAAAAGCGCCACCGTCAGTATAGCTGCCCCCGCGCGCGTTCCAGTAAAGATCTGCCTTACCAGCGAACCGAGAATCTTCTGCAGCCAAGCTTCTTAGGCAAGCGTCGATTGCTTGGCGCTCAGACGCTATCAACCCGATCTTCACTTCTCCGTCTTGGAGAGCGAATACTTGAGGCCGCAGCATTGACGTGTCAGTTATGCCCAGTAGGTGAAGTTGCTCGCCTCCGTTTTCGCTTCTGCCGACTATGAAAAACCACGGTCCGTCCGGGGATCCATGGATATGGGTGGTTTGTATCTCACGATAGATTCGCCTCTTCTCTTCAGGGAGCATGTAGAAGTCTCGCTCGGTGGTTGGCGCCATGGCCTCGATCAAATATTCTATCGGGTATCCGTAGACTCTCTTCCACAGGTCGAACAGGTAGACGGCGACTTCCGTGTCGGTGAGGAAGAGTGGGTAGATGTTTCGTTGAGCTAGGTACTCGGAGATTGAATGGTAGTTTGAGAAATCGCCATTGTGAACCAAGGCCTCATGAAGCCCGACGAAGGGATGAGCGCCCCCCGGATGCCAGACCTTACCTTTGGTAGGATAACGGTGATGTCCTATCCATACGTGTGCTTCGAAATCTTCGAGCTTGTAGTAACGTATGACTTGGTCGCCCCAACCGACGATCTTCAGTACCAACATATCCTTTCCGTGTGAAAGAACGAACGCTTTCTTCTCTCCTAGAGAAGCGTAGTACTTCTTGTTGAGCGCGTAACTGTTTTGATAGATGAACTCGTCCTCGGCTACGGTTCGGTTAGTTAACCCGGAACTTTGCATGAATTGGCCAAGGACATCTTCCTTCACTCTGCAGAAGTATCGGCGCACGTCGGGTGGCTTAACCTCTAAACCCCGAATAGTTCTATAGTCTTCAACCGTTTCGAGCCATGTCACTGAGTCCACGTTGAGGTTGGGGTAGATGAATTCGTCTTCGACCGCTTTGCTTGCTGAAGTGTCTAGGTAAGCAATCTGGATTAGGTAATCTTCCTGAAGGGTGCTCTTGGAGACTCCGAGGCGTTCAGGTGATAACCCGAGTGCCGCTATTCCTCCGCCCTTTCCGTTTCCACGGTTCTTCATTTGCAGAAGCGCGGTTAGGAAATGCTTTCCAGCAATTGGGACGGAGCTCGCTGCGCCGACGACCCCGCAACCTCCTTCCGCCTCCACCTTACGGTGGAGGGTTAGACCCTGCACGATGCGTCTTCTAGAATCGAGGATTGTGGTTGCCGTGTCCAAGCTCTTCACCCATAGACAAGTAGGTCGGTTCTTCCCCTGAGCTCTCTGATTGAACGTAGGCCTAGGCTTCCCAGAATCGTCCGCCATTGCTTAGCCCAGGAAGAGTACATGTTGATTATTCTCTGTGCACCCCATTCGGGGGTTATGAGTTGGCTGAGTTCAGGGTCGGTGGTGGTGATTCCGACCTGGCATCCCCTCCCGCGTTCGCAGTTTCCACATTGAGTGCAACCCACAGCCACAGCCTCAGCTGATCCGATAACGCAACCATCGGC
>Ga0187769_10001958_pt1 | contig 11944 bp, 12 predicted proteins | sample 0116_SJ02_MP02_1_FD_133140 | JGI IMG/M metagenome (GOLD analysis project Ga0187769, IMG submission 133140) | Tropical peat soil microbial communities from peatlands in Department of Meta, Colombia - 0116_SJ02_MP02_10_MG | ecosystem: Environmental > Terrestrial > Soil > Wetlands > Peat | place... | reverse complement strand
AATGGCAGGTTACGCAGGCATGTTCGACGCAGTGAAGGTTAAAGAGAACAAGCTTGACGGGGTGCTCCAGTACGACGTGGGCTTGATAGATAAGGCCGAAGAGATAAGAGCCGGCGCTGAGCAGGTCGCCAAGATGCAGCCTGGAAACGACGACTGGGGAACAGCGATGGACCAGCTGACGACCAAGGTTGAAGAATACGACACTTTTATTGACAAGAGGTCGGAGATGCTCAGAGGGTTAGCAGCATGACCTCGGAGCTGTAAGGAGGTGAATTGAATGCCAAAAGTTATAGAATGGACCGACGTGAAAGACGCAGACATCGTTTGGAAATATCCCACTGAGGAGATCGGGTGGGGAGACAACCTCATAGTCCACGAGTATGAAGCCGCAGTGTTCTTCAGGGATGGAAAAGCGTACGACGTGTTCACAGCGGGACGCCATGTGCTGTCTACACTAAACCTTCCGCTCTTGACAAATACCCTCTCCAAGGTCGCAGGTTTCAACAGAAGTCCTTTTCTTTCTACAATATTCTTTGTGTCGCTGAAACAGTTCCAAGGCAAGTTCGGAGCGGCAGGACAGACTACGGAGCTCGCACCTCTAAAGTTCTTCGGAGGCTTCTGGTTCAGACTTGAAGAGGTAAACCTGTTCGTCAACGAAGTGGTCGGCGCCCAAGGACTGTACACAACAGAAGCGCTGCAAGAGTTCCTGAGAGGCTACTTCAACGAAAGGTTGATCGACAACCTGAGCAAATACTCCCTTCAAGACGTTTATGGCAAACTGGACGACACGAGCCTTCTTGCAAAGAACGTTTTGTTCGACGCGTTTCACAGGATAGGCCTCGAACTGATCGAGGTGAAGTTCGAAGGGATCGATACTACTCCAGAGTGGAGGGACAGGCTGTTCTACGTGAAGACAGGAGTGAGCGCAGCAGAAATCCTCAGGATGGAGACAGTTCAAAAGTCAAGCGAAAGCTTCTCAAAGAGCACGGGAGGAGCAGCGATCGGCGCTGGAGCAGTGCTCATCCCACAAGCGTTCCAACCATTGTCAGGTCAGGCTCAACAGGTCATGGTGGTCTGCCCAAAATGCGGCTTCCAGAACCCACAAACTGCAAAGTTCTGTAACAGCTGCGGCGCACCGATGCAGTCAAGCGCACAGGCGGCAGCGACCGTCAACTGTCCTAAGTGTGGAACCGCAAACCCGACCACCGCGAAGTTCTGTGTAAGCTGCGGAGCCCAAATGCAAGCAACTGTGAAATGTGCGAAATGCGGAACTGAGGCCCCTGCAGGGACAAAGTTTTGTCCTAACTGCGGAGCAAAACTGAAGTAGCCAACTCCCATCTTTCACACCTAACGCTTTCGTCCTCTTTCCCGCGAGTGCCAGATGTGATGCTATTATGCAACATTTTTATCTGCATCCGGTTTATGCTATGAGAGAGCACGGTTCGGCATGAGCGAGAAGATAATCGGTCACGGCACGTGGTACGATAAGATGGCCGCGAAAGTGGTTACGAGGGAGCGGAAGCTTGGAAGAAGCTTGAACTTGGTAAGGACGGAAATGGGCATAGCTGCTTCTGGCTTTCCTCACGTGGGCAACCTGAGTGATGCGGCACGGTCTTTTGCTGTGACATTAGCGCTTAGAGAGCAGGGCTTTAACTCTGAACTTGTCGCTTTCAGCGATGACAAGGATGGGTTGCGAAAGGTTCCTGCTGGAATGCCCGATTCGCTGAAAGAGTATTTGGGTCGACCGGTAACGGATGTTCCTGACTTTTATAGGTGTCACAGCAGCTATGGAGAACATATGTCCCTTCTTCTTCGCGAGGCTTTAGACAAATGCGGTATCGATTACAGGTTCATGTCTGCCACTGAAGTGTATAGGAAAGGCTTGTTCAACGAAGAGATCAGGACTATGCTACTTGGTGCAAAGAGAATAGGCGAAATAGTCAAAGAGGAGTTAGGCCAAGAAAAGTTTCTTGAAGCACTGCCTTACTTTGCTGTTTGTCAAAATTGCGGCCGCATATACACGACTAAAGCCTACGATTTTTCGCCAAAAGACAATAAGATTCTTTACAAATGCGAGGGGATGGAGGTTAAGGGGCAGTGGCTGGAAGGCTGCGGCCACCAGGGAGAAGTCGACTACAGAAGTGGCAACGGTAAACTCAGCTGGAAGGGCGAGTTTGCCGTCCGGTGGAAAGCCTTGGACATCAGGTTTGAGGCTTTCGGAAAAGATGTTGCCGACTCTGTGCGGGTCAACGACCGCATCTGCCGCGAGATATTGAACTGGGAGCCGCCCGTGCACGCGAAGTACGAGTTGTTCTTAGGCAAGAGCGGCAGGAGGTTCTCAAAGTCGGCTGGATTCTTGTTGACTCCGCAAACGTGGTTTAAGTATGGCTCTCCACAGTCGGTCATGCTTCTGCTGCTGAAACGGTTCGTCGGTGCTCGTGTCTTAGACGTTACGGACATCCCGACATACATGGACGAGTTGGACTCTCTGGAAGACGTGTACTTCGGAAAGAAGGTCGCAAAAGATGAGCGTGAACGCGCAAAGCTGACGGGCTTATACGAATACTGCTTTGCATTGCACGTTCCAACGGAACCAAGCCTGCACGTACCGTACAACCTGCTAACTTACCTGGCAAAGGTCGCTCCCAAGGGCACTGAGGAAGAATACGTTGCTGATAAGCTTCGAAGCTACGGCTACTTGAAGCAAGGACAAACATTGGATGAGGCTTCGAAGAAACGCGTTGAGTATGCATTCAATTGGGCAAGAGATTTTGAAGAAATTAAGGAAGCATCAGTTCAGTTAAAAGAAGAGGAAAGAGCTGCAGTGATAGAACTGGTAAAGATGCTGGCGGCTGAAGATGAACCGGAAAAAATACAGAACATCGTATTCAACACCGCCAAAAAGCACGGTTTGCAGCCGAGCAGCTTTTTCAAGACGATTTACACAGTCCTCTTAGGCGCACCTCAAGGTCCAAGACTTGGACCTTACATAATTGCAATGGGAAAACAAAACGTGATCAATGCTCTGAATCGAGCTTTAGGAAGCCAGAGCTAAGAGACAGTGCACGCACTGAAAGATCATGTTCGGCACAGTCTGCAGTATTGTTTTTCTTAGCGCAAGGAATTTATGCCGTCAACACATATGGGTTCAAAGGTGTTAGAAATGGTTGAGTCTTTCGTATTAGTCAGAGTGGGCACCAGTGAAGCTATGAGTTTCACGAAGACGGTCAGAGAGACACTCAGCAAAACTAAGGGTGTCAAAGACGTTTACGGAGTCTTTGGACGTTGGGACTTCGTCATCAAAGTGGAGACAAAGACGCTTGAAGACTTGGGAAAACTAGTCACCGATTGCATAAGAGGCATCAACGGAGTAGTTTCCACAGAGACGCTGATAATAGGTTTCTAGCAAGACTTACGGCAGATACATTTTCCACATTTTTTTCGCGCGAAATCTTTAGAACAACCTCTGGATGATAGGATGGCAGCAAGGAGGATGCTTGATCAATGGACTTTGTGAATTCTCTGAAGAGGTTCTTGTTAGTTTTGGTTCTTCTGGCAGGTATAACGTTGAGCGTTGCGCTCGTGTTTGACCATCTTGTCGCTGAGTCGCAGGGGCTCTCCGTCTTGTTTGCGCAGGCGATTAGAACCGTGCTGGTCATCGTTTTCGGCTCGATAATTATAATTTTCATACGACGTTTCAGGTCTCTCATAGCGAACCGCGCCGGTGTTCATCCTGCGACAGTGTTCCAATTCTTCATTGTTATCATAGTCGTTATCGTGGTGATCTTTGCCGTCCTGAACATATTCAAGGTTCCCCCGACAACACTGCTAGTGAGCGGAGGCATAGTCTCAATTGTTCTCGGTCTCGTCATATCTACCTTCGCCGGAAACATCCTAGCTGGAACGTTAGTGCTCATGACCAACCCCTACAGAGTAGGCGATGACGTTCTAGTGAATAACGTTCCAGGCAAGATATTGGAGATAACGGCGATGAACACGCGGATAATGAACTATGCTGGGGGCCAAATGGTTATCCCTAACGTTGCGATAACTCAGGGAGCGGTGGTCGTTACGAAGGTGTCTGGGCACGAAACCGTCTTGCAGAGCAGGCTTCCGTATTCTTCGGGCGACCGAGTCTACACAACCTACTTGAGCGGGGAGGGCGTAGTCAAAGAGCTTAATCAATTCTACACGAAGATTCTTTTGGACTCTGGCAGAGAACTGACCTTCTTGAACAACAGTGTTCTCACTGGTTCTGTGGCTGTGGCAAGAATAAGCCCGGGCTTCGATGACGTGATAAAATTCTCCATCAAAGTTGACTGGGACCCTGAGAAAGCCGCAAAGGCGATAAGGAACATGGCAGGCTCAAACCCTGAAACCTTCAAGTCCATTCCAACTGTGTTGTATTCTTCACTTGACCGAGGCATAATCGAGTTTGACATCACCTGCAAGGTTGACCCGAGCAAGAGAAGCGAAGCCAAGAGCATGATCATAGAAGCTGCCTATCGATCAAGCGCGCGCGAACTGAAGAAGCGATTCAGCTAGCTCCGTTTCGGTCTCAAGCCTGCGCAAGACAAATATAGAATCGCTGGGTTTTTGATCAAACTGAGCGTGAGGGAGATCAGAAGCAAGGTTAGCCGCATTGGGTACATCAACAGGATCATGGACAATCTGGTTAACGTCAGAAAGAGAGAGCTAATCCCGTTGTACGAAGACCTCAAGTCTGCTGACTGCGTGGTCTGCGGTGGGTCTGGCAGGTCGCTGTATTCTCTTAATGCAGCGATGAGTCAGATTGCGATCAGCCACATAGGGTGGAGAAACAAGGTCGTGCTTACCCCGGATGACCCGGGCTTTCCTGGGAAAAACATGTACGATGCCGCGGCGGAGCTTGAAAGGCGCTACAACAAGACATTGCTCTTGATAAACTCTGGTAGCGGTGTATCTGGAGACCCATTGGTGCTAGCCCAGGATCTTTGCAGGTATATTGGTGAGAAAAAGACTTCGAAGTTTTCTATAGGGCTCATTACGTCTAATCTGAGTTCACCATTAGCAGAAATCGTCTCAAAGAGCGGACACGTCATTGAGTTGAGAGGCCGAGGGAGGGCGAAGCCTTCGCTTGATTATGGCAAGACAGGGATCATGGGCGATGTCTTCGAATTAGGCAGTCTTCTTCTTCTATCCATGATGACGGAAGCCATTTTTCGAAACTTGGAGGCAACTGAAGTGTTTCGTCTCTGCGAAGAAGAGTTTGCCACGGTGGCGCCGTTGGTAGACTCAATAGTTGAGTCTGACATCTACACGCATCTTGTCGACATCTTGGAAAAACGGACAAGCGTGTTTCTCGGAGGGAAAGGTACTGGAAGCGAAATCGTCAAGATGGTTGCAGTAAGGCTCTTTCATATCAAGAGCACCCTAGGAGACAACGTGTACATAGCCAGAGGCGTAAATACGCCGCCTCCGAGACCGGGCGACCTTGAAATTCTAGTGTCCTTCTCTGGTGAAACCAAGCCAGTCATAGCTTGGGGAGACACTTTGAAGAAACTGAACGGAACGGTTCTTTCAATCACTGGAACAAGAAAATCCACTCTGACTGAAAAGTCAGACCTGCAAATAGTGTTGGATGAAGAAACTAAGCCTGGACAACCTAGAAGGTTCTACATGAGGACAGCGTACGTCCTGAGCCCACTGCCAGTCAGACTCGTCGAGAGACTGGGAGAAAAAGGGTTAAAGCTGCCAGAATACATAATCAACTGGCATCACTCGCTTACCGATTAGAAACTAGCGGTCCTAAGACGTACGTGTGTGTGCAGTGGCCTTTCCAAAGATCTCTTCCAATCTTCGCTTGTGAACCTCGCGTGTGGTAAGCGGGTAAATTTCTCTTTCAGTGTAGAAGAACAGCGGGTCTTCACCCACTACTCTCGCCAGTTGTTCATCCGAGTCTGCGTTCACTATTAGAACATCGCCCTGATGACCTATCAGATGATATGAAACCTCAACAGTCTTCTTATTTTCCAACGCATCAAGATACTTGAAGTGTGCTGGAAGAAGCTTAGCCCAGATATCCACACTGGTCTGTCTCATCTTAGTAATTATTAAGAACTTCATTTCAGATCGTTTTTCACTCTTACGCCTAGGATATAAATGACTTTGGGAAAGTTGCGCTTCTTAGCACGTGCGGCTGGTTTGCAGTCGAACTGGCTGACCCGTTGGATTCTAACCCACACAACGGGCGCTTGCTGAAACCTCACAGATGGCGACGAATGCGTAATTTAAAAACTTTAATTGCTTGCGCAAATATAACTGCTTCAAGGCAAGAGAGCCTTGACAAAAAAAAGGAACGACTACTTACGGACATTTAACCGTCTGCTCGTTTGGCCTACTCTAGTGCTTTTAATGATCGTTGTAATTTCAGGATTCGGTATCACAAATCCTAAGACGACTAGTGAACTGACCGGAGGCGTGTTCACACAGTACAACTCATTGTACTGGCATCTGAACTTGGCCGTGCCCGTTCTCATCCTGCTGATGATTCATGTGCTGATCGGATTGAAAATCGCTTTGACACGGCGGGGAGTGAAAGAGGCAAGGCTGTTGAACGTTGTTCTTGTCGCATTGGGCTCTTTTGTCACGGCTCTGATCATCCTAGCGCGGTTTCTCGTATTCTGAGATGTTGAAACGTACAATGATTACAGGCGCATCTCCTGCAAATTCCTTCTTTTCTGTTTCTGGTAGCGTTTGCCGGATTTGTTTCCGAAGCATTTTATTTTAGGTTCTTGATGTCTAGGCTTAGATATGAAAGCAGTGTATTTGCCCTGGTTACACATGCATCAGCCGATGGTGTTCGATAAGAATAATCGGATCATAGGCAACTTGGAAAGGATGCTCAGTTCTGACGATTCAAGAGATCGATGGGACGGGCGACTCATGGCGCGAGCTTACAGAAACCCTGCTTCGTGGGTCCGAAATCTTGAAGGTGAAGGAAAACATGCGCGAGTTGCAGTCGACTACTCTGGGATACTCCTTGAGAACATCGACAGAATGAGTGAACTGCATTCTCAAGAAGATGTTGACGGTAATGTGATAGGAGACATAATCGGGCTGTGGAAGCAGGTTCTTAATGAGTTTCCTGACGCGATAGAGTTCTCCGGAACAGCCTATGCTCACTGCTATTTTCCTGTGACTCCTGAAGAAGACTGGGAAAGCCAAGTTGATTTCTGGAGAAAGACGTTCTGCTCGCTTTTCGGTCCGGACTCGGCCAAAAGGGTCAAAGGATTCTGGCTGCCAGAAATGGGCGTACCTGCCGCTGAGAAACTGAGTGCACTGATAAGGCTGTTGAAAAACAAAGGATATGAATGGCTTATTCTACCAGTCGAAGCTGTGAAGGCGAAGACAATCACGTACGAAAAGCACGTCGAGATCTTCTGCCAACCACATGTTCTCAGAACCGACGGCGAAGAGATGACGGTGATCTTCAGGCCTAAGTACGATTTTATTGATCAGCAGGCAGGATGTGATGCAAATGGGGTCTATAACAAATGCATAGAGGCTGCACGTATTTCAGAAAAGACAGGCAGAAAATGTCCTGCACTTATCGTTCCCGCGTCCGATGGCGAGAACGGAAACGTCATGCTGAACCATTTCTTCTCTGACACGTTCATTCCGTTTTTCAGAGAGAAGAGTGATGAAACGGTTTCCTCAATGACGATTACCCAGTACTTGAGGGAATATCCCCCCGAGAGCGAGATCGAGCTGCAGAGTGTTGGAGGCTCATGGCAAGGAGACCATTCAAAGTGGGGTTCTGGAGACAAGCGGTTGGAGATGAAGAGAAAAATAGAAGAGTTGAGTCGGAGATTTCATGAGCTAACAAGAACCTCAGGAAGCGAAAAGGCGCTGAGAGCGCTCCTCATGGCTGAGACGAGTTGCTACGTATACTGGAACAGCGATTTCTGGTTCGACCAAGGACAAAGGATGATAGATTTTGCTTATCGCCAAATGGAAAAAAGTTGATAAAAGAGCTAAAAGAGCTATAAGCGCAAAATAGCAAGTTGGCGCAAGTGGGAAAATGAATGCTGAGTCTGCTGGCACAAGCGTTGTTTGTTCAGCTTTATGGTTTCCACGTGCCTTTTGCATACTCGTTCAGAACCGCGTCGTAGACGCCGTTTGTCCATTCTGCGATTTTGTTCCAGTTGTAATTCCATAAGCATTTTCGATAGGCGTTTTCTACAACGTAGTTTTTGAATCCGACGTCTCTTACAATTCTGAGGATTGCCCATGCTAAGCCATTGGAATCATCAACTGGAACTTTCAAGCCTGTGCCACCGTTGTCCACGATTTCATCCAGCCCGCCTGTCGCCGTCGTCACTAATGGACAATGAGCGGCCATTGCCTCCAGCGCCACTATACCAAAGGGCTCAAATTTCGAGGGAACCACAGTCACATCTGCCAGGCGGTAAAGGCTTCTTAATGTCCAATCGTCAATGTGCCCTGCGAAGAATACTTTCTCGCGCAGGCCGTAATCGTTGACCATTCCTTGGTACGCCTCTTTTTGGGGTCCTTCGCCGACCACGATCAGTTTGGCGTTTAGGCCGTTTGAGAGGACGATGGGTAACGCTTTGATGAGAGCGTCTAAGCCCTTCTCGGGGACGAGCCTTCCTACGAATAGGAGGATTCTTTCAGATTCGCGTGCGAATCGGTTCCTAACTTCCCAATAGTTGAAGTTAAAGTTGAATTTTGTGACATCGACACCGTTAGGTATGACGTTTATTCTGTTTTCAGACACGTGAAAACACCAGGCGACGTGGCTACGCATGTAGTACGAACATGTGATCACTCGCCAGGATTCATGTACGATCCAACCCTCAATTTCATGGATCGACGCTTGAAAGTCATTGTGGATGCCTGTTCTTCTGCCATATTCCGTGCTGTGCATCGTCGTGATAAGAGGTTTTCTGTATAGCTGTTTTAGTCCGATGCCGGCGACGCCGGAAAGCCAATCATGCGCATGGATAAAGTCGAAGGCTCCACTTCCGCTGATCAGGTCGCTGCCACTGATCTCCATGTTCTTCTGCATTCGAAGACTCCATCCTAAGAAGGAGTCTCCAGCCGCATAGGCTTCAAATCTGTTGACGTTGACTCCGTCAATATTCTCAAACCTCTTCGCGCCTGGAAAATTGCAGGTCAAAACGTGTACATCTAGGCCCCTCCTAGCAAGGGCTCTGGAAAGATCAAAGACGTGTGAGGCTACGCCTCCTATTATTCTAGGGGGAAATTCCCATGAGAGGTGAAGAACCCGCATTCGCATCACTCAATGCGCAGTCATACGGTAGACGGAAACGATTTCGTCAACCCAGTTTGTGCCAATAGGCCAGATCACCTTTATTTTCTCATCGTGGCCTTTACCATAGTATCTCAATATCTCTTTTTTCAGCCAGTCCGTGTTTGTGATCACGGAGTTGGATTCCCATATGCTCATGTCTTCGATTTCTTTGATCGCTAGGCTGGTAGCGTTAAAATTGTCATGGCAACGATGCCCCTCGATCGAATGAAAGGTCATCACAAAAGGGGTGTGGAAAGCGTGTTTGAGAACAATGGCCGGGTATGTCGTGGGCCACTCATGAGCATGTATCAAATCGATGTTTTTCCCTTGTTGTTTATAGAAGTAGATGATGTTTGAGGATTCGGTTTCCATCTGCAGTGAAGCAGTGATCGAATAGCTGAGGATGCTTGCCATAGGGTGAGTTCTGATGGGGTTGGCGACCCTGTGAACGTGGACGCCAGCAACGTCTTCGAATCCTCGTTTCATATCGTCCAGAACTACGAGTTCAATTTCATGTCCTCTTTTGACGAGTTCATGGGCCAGGGTGCTCACGTGGTCAGCGATGTTCCCTAGGCGTTTGGGCGGATATTCCCAGCTGAGCAGCAGAATGCGCATCAGTGAATCACTGGCATCTATAGACTTGAAAATCAGACACGGGTTCTGCGGCGAGTCAGCGTTTCGATGCGAGCATCTATCAGCCTTGTTATGCGCGTCCTGAGTACCTCACCATAAAGGTTTGCTGCTTTCAAACGGTCAAACTCTTTGGCCAGCTCTGCTTCACCGAGAACGTCATTGAACCACTTTGCTATGTCCCCTCTCTGGAGGTGAAATTCGAGCGATTTCGCGTCAACTTTTTTTGTTTTTTCCTTGAAGTCCAAAAAGCTACAAGCCGACATTTTAGTGAACTTGTCAGGTCCGACGCCTGTGTAGAAGTAGAAGCATTTTTCACGTGGCAGTGAGGAATAGATTTTCTTCGCACTTTCAGGCAACGCTCCTATAGCTATGAGTCCGAGCGGGGTTAATTCGTAAGCTGACTGATTTTCTTGAGTCCTTCTGAGTAGCGTTTTGCTTTCCAGCGATTTCAAGTAGTCGAAAAGATGCTGAAAAGTGTAGGGTTCGCCTAGTATGCGAGCTAAGCTTTCGGGTGTCGCCTTTCCTAAGGAGTCTATCTTTCTCAAAACGGTAATCTCGTCTTGCGAGAATTCGGGCATAGAAGGCACCTTCAGTTCAGATAGCAAGCATTCACCATAATAACTTTATCTTTCTAGGTGCAACTGAATCTGGGAGATGATAGAATGGACAAGCAACCTCTGTATTTTGCTCTGGTCTTGCATATGCATCAACCACGTTACAACTTGAATGGTCCAACGTATGAATCAGAATTGGCTCGCGACGTTTTTGGCCAGACGCTTCATCCTTACACTTACCCTTCAGAGGCACTCAAGAAGGATGAGAATGCAAGGGTAACTTTGAACTTTACGGGCAGTTTGATTGAACAGATTAATGAGTTGGCAAGCGTCGGTTTCGATCAAAGGTTAAACGGAATATGGGACAGATACAAGGAGACAAATAGGCTTGGAAATTCAGACTTCACTGGCTGCGGTTATTTTCATCCCATATTCCCGCTTATACCTGAGGCTGACCGGTTGAAGCAGATCGAGGAGCATTTGAGCCTCTTTGAGCAGACTTTTGGAGCAAAACCTGAGGGGTTTTGGCTGCCGGAGCTTGCCTTCAGCCCTAAGGTGATTCCTGCCCTTGCAAAGAACGGCATAAAATGGACGATAGTTGATGGGCCCCACATAGTCAACGCAAACAAGGGTAAAAACTTGTTTCAGCTCTTGTACAAGCCTCATTTTGCAGAGTATGATGGACAGCGTATAATCGTAATCCCCCGCGATAGAATGATCAGCATCGCGCAGCAGAGCGGCTACAACCCTGTTTGGCTCAGACACGAAATTGAGAGAGAAATCGTGGCAAACAACGACGGGGAGTTCCTGCTCACCGTAGCGACTGACGGTGAAAACGGGTGGTTCCGTCACTCTGGAGAGAATGCAGGCTTTTGGGGATGGTTTTTCGAGCCTCTTCTATATCTTCTGAAGAAGGATCCTGACTTTCAGTTTATTAGATTGACAACCATAAGCGATTACCTTGCTGAACATCCGCCGAAGGACACGGTGATGGTTGAGGATGGAAGCTGGAATGTTCCTGACACGTTTGATGATGGCAGGTTTCTGAAGTGGACCGGAGGCGAAGAGAGGCAAAGGACTTGGACGCACGTTCTAGAGGCCAGCAGGTATGTCCGTGAAGCTGAAGAAAAGATGGCAGGCGCTAAAATGAACTGCTCCTCGGAGGCAAACAATGCGCTAGACCAGGCTTGGCGTTGGCTTCTCATGGCAGAAGCAAGCGATGACTTTTGGTGGGGTAGTAAAGACTGGCTTGATCGGTCTGTCGTCTGCTCTCTCAAAGCCAAGGAGAGAATCAATGAAGCCCAAAGGCTGTGCAGAATCACGTAGGTTTCCAAGAGCCGCTGTCGTATTCTTTGAGTACGCGCTCGTAAAATTCCTTCGTTTCCTTGGCTATCCTAGTCCAGTCGTAGACTTCTAGGGCCTTCTTATATGCGTTGAGTTT
>Ga0187769_10001955_pt1 | contig 11954 bp, 8 predicted proteins | sample 0116_SJ02_MP02_1_FD_133140 | JGI IMG/M metagenome (GOLD analysis project Ga0187769, IMG submission 133140) | Tropical peat soil microbial communities from peatlands in Department of Meta, Colombia - 0116_SJ02_MP02_10_MG | ecosystem: Environmental > Terrestrial > Soil > Wetlands > Peat | place... | reverse complement strand
TACGAAATTCTGTTCTTCTGGGTCGCGCGCATGATTATGTTCGGCTGCCACTTTATGCAAGGGCACCATCAGGACGCCGCGATCAAGAAAGCCAGTGGATGGGGTGACGGGAAAACGAGTGACAGGAAAACGACAGAGAAGAAGAACGACAGCGTCCCCTTCCGCGAAGTCTACATTCACTCGCTCGTCCGCGACGCCGAGCGGCAGAAAATGTCGAAAACCAAGGGCAACGTGATCGATCCGCTCGAAATCATCGAGCGCTTCGGCACCGACGCTACGCGCTTCACGCTGGCGGCCATGGCCGCGCCGGGCACCGACATTGCCTTTAACGAGAGCCGCACCGAGGGCTACCGCGCCTTCGCCAACAAGATCTGGAACGCCGCCCGCTTCATGTTCATGAACGTGGACCGCGTGGGTTTTGTGTGGGACCGGGTCTCTGACCCGGTCGGGCCGGGACGAAGTCCCGGCTGCTCCGGCCGCGGAATCGAACAATTTCAGCCGGCGACCCTCGAGGACCGCTGGATTCTCTCCCGCTTCAACCGCGTCGCGGCCGACGTGAATGACGCGCTCGCCACCTACCGCTTTCACGAGGCGGCGAACCGCATCTACGATTTTTTCTGGGGAGAGTTTTGCGATTGGTATCTCGAACTCATCAAGCCGCGCCTGAACGTTGAAGACGGCGGCGACAAGAAGGCTGCGCAGACTGCCTGCGCGAATCTCGTGAATTTGTTCGACGCCTCCCTGCGCCTGCTCCATCCCGTCATGCCGTTCATCACGGAAGAAATCTGGCAGGCGATGCACGGCGGCAAGCCGGCGCTCAAGTCGATCGCGCTCGCGGCGTATCCGCAGGCCGACGAGGCTCAGGTCGATCTCGCCGCCGAAACCGAAATGGCGATCCTGCAGGACCTGATCGTCAGCATTCGCAATCTGCGCGCCGAATTGAAAATTGAGCCCAAGCTCAAGGTGCCCATCGAAGTCTTCGCCCACGAACCCGAAATCCGCGCCATGATCGAGCACAATCGCGGCGCGGTCGAGCGCCTGGCGAGCGTGGAGAAAATCGCGTTCGTCTACAGTTCGCTTGCCAACAAACCGGGCTCGCGCAGCACCGCGCGCTTCGATGTGCACGTCATCTACGAGCGTAAGATCGACGTATCTGCCGAATGCGAGCGCCTGAAGAAAGAACTCGAAAAAATTGAAAAGGGAATCGCCAGTGGGCAGCGGCAACTCGGCAACGAGCAATTCCTCGCCAAAGCTCCGGCGGCCGTCGTCGAGAATCTGCGCAAGCAGCAGCAGGAATTGTCCCTGGTGCAGGAGAAAACACTGAGCAAGATGAAAGAATTGGGTTGTTCGTAATGTAGCCCCGGACGCAGCCTGCCCTGAGCGAAAGTCGAAGGGTCCGGGGTCGCGCGAAGCGCGATGGCATTTGCAATTTGAGCGGGAAAGACGGCGGACGAGGGCGTCCGCCCTACACGAGCATGGACTGGAATTCACGCCGCATCACCGCCATCCTCGAGAACGCGCTGCTCGAGGACCGCGCCACCCGCGACGCGACCAGCTATGCCTGCGTCGACGCCAACCAGCGTGCCTCGGCCACCATCATTGCCAAGGAGGATTCGATTCTCGCCGGCATCGGCTGTGTGGCGCGCATTCTTGATGTCTACGCTGCGCTCGACGGCGCCGTCACCGCGCACTACGAAGTCACTACCCACCCGGAAATCTTCGACGGCATCCGCCTGCACAAAGGACAATCCGTCGCCGTCATCCGCCACAACGCGCGCGTCATTCTTTCCTGCGAGCGGGTGATTCTGAATTTCCTGCAGCGCATGAGCGGCATCGCCACGCTCACACGCAAATTTGTCGACGCCGTGCACGGCACCGGCGCCCGCATTCTGGACACGCGGAAGACCGCGCCCGGCCTCCGCGTCATCGACAAATACGCGGTGCGCTGCGGCGGCGGCCAGAATCACCGCCTCGATCTTTCCGACGGCGTCCTCATCAAGAACAACCACATCGCTCTCGCGGGCGGCATTGCGCCTGCGCTCGAGCGCGCGCACCGCAACCGCCGCGGCTCGCAGCCGATCGAAGTGGAAGTCCGCAGTTTGCAGGAATTGGAAGAGGCGCTTTCAGGCGGCGCAGAAGCCATTCTGCTCGATAACATGTCGCCCGAAGACGTGCGCCGCGCCGTCGCGCGCTGTTCGCAGCCCGACGCGCAGCGCAACGGCCGCCGTCTACCTGTCGAGTGTTCCGGCGGAATTCGTCTCGAGAACGTCCGCGCCTACGCCGAGACCGGCGTCGATTTCATCTCCGTCGGCTTACTTACGCATTCCACCCAGGCCATCGACATGAGTCTGCGCGTTTCTCCTGCGTAAGGGATTCGCACCAAAAAAAAACGCGCAGTAGCCCCGCTGGTCAGCGGGGCTAACATGCACGTGTCGGGGGAGAGTGCGATCAGAACCGCGACAGCTCGGCTACTCGCCGGTGCCGCAGGTGCAGACTCCGGAGCCGCTGCCCACGATAACAATGGACGCGCATTCCTGACCAAGCCGGTTCGCCTCCGTCAGGCTGAGCGTGGCGTCCTGCGAGGCTGTCTCTGTGATCGCAAAGTTGCTGTTCTGGATGTGGGTCATCCAGGCCCGGACCGCCGGCGTCACAACTCCCGTTTGGCCCTGACCAGGCAGTGGGCACGTGTTATTGACCGGTTGCACCGACAGGATCTTCACCGCGCCGGTTTGCAGCTTCTTGCCGGTCAACGGATTACTCGTCAGATCGGTATCCACCGAAAGAGTGGCCAGGCCATCTGGAGTTTGCAGGCAGCCGCAGCACTCAGTCATTTCCTGGTTGGAATCGAACACCGCAATGTAAGCGCACACGTTCGGTACTCCCGTCACGCCCTTGGTTCCCGTGGGCACGGCCACCGTGCCGGGATACGTGATCCGCAAAGTCCCATCCGGCGCACCCGTCGTGTTCGCGTTCGAGAAGTAATCAACTTTCAGCGTGTCGGCCGGTTCTTGTGCCCAGGCGCTCACCGTAAAAAGCGCGGCAACGAAGACGGCAAGGACTGAAACTGCAATTGTGCTTCGGCGCATTTTGTGTCCCCCAATCAAGAGAAGTGGTCGGTCCGCCAAATGCGCCCCAAACCGCACCAGTGGCCGCAAGTGACGGCAGTTACTTTACCGTTATCCGCCGGGAATGCAATTCTACAGTTGTGTTAACCCAACGGGACTAAACCCGGACGGCAGGGTCTACAGTTTGTATGCAAGGACCTGCATCCATCCTCTCAAGCCCATAGGCGAGCACCGGCGGTGGTTTGACACTGAATCTCATCTCTGGTGAGGCGTCATCCCGAAGCCTCGCGTTTTCTCGGTAGACCCCCGGCTTCAGCCGGGGGCGGCGCAGCCGCGGGGCGAGAGCCTGCCCTGAGCGAACCGCGAGCGAGGCGAGCGGGAGTCGAATGGGGATCTCGCGCGGGACCAGCACCGCTCACTCTGCATACTTCTTTACTTGTACCTATGACTGCCGCCTGACCGCTCACAGCTCGCAGATTTGTCGTTTCCCGCCGATTGCCGCATAATCACTGGCATTAAAACCAATGCCACAACCCGCCGCCGCAGGCCTGCCCGGGCCAGGGCCGTTGCGCCCGACGAGCACGCACCCACCGACCTGCGGCTGGGCCGTATCGTTCGCCTGCTGATGGATCACGCCATGGTCGTGGTCAGCGGCACCAAGATTGCGCAAGAAATTGCATCCAGCCGGTCGGAAGTCTGGCGCCTCATCCAGCAACTGCGCCAGTTGGGCGTGGACGTGGCCGGACATCCAGCAACCGGCTATCAGCTTCGCGCCGTTCCCGACCTGCTCTTGCCTGAGATTCTGCGCCCCATGCTCCACGGCACCGTTTTCGACGCCAATCTTCACCACTTCTACAAAATTGGCTCGACCAACACCGCAGCGATGGCCGCCGCCGCCGAAGGTGCGCCCGAAGGCGCCGTCTTTCTTGCCGAAGAGCAAACCGCCGGGCGCGGCCGCGGATCGAACACCTGGGATTCGCAGCGCTCGACTGGAATCTATTGTTCTGTCGTGTTGCGTCCCGCGCTGCCGCCCTCGGAAGTTCTGGTCCTCACGCTGGCCGCCGGCCTTGCGGTTCAGACTGCCATCCAGCAGGTGGACTCTCGCATCGTCGCCGACCTCAAGTGGCCGAACGATCTGCTCCTGAGCGGCAAGAAAGTCTGCGGCATTCTCACCGAGATGAATGCCGAAGCCACTCACGTGCGTTACATTGTCGTCGGCGTCGGCATCAATGTGAACCAGACCAGTTTTCCCGGCGACTTCGTCGCAACTTCTCTGCGTCTTGAAAGCGGCAGCGAATGGTCGCGCGTGGAGATGGCCGCGGCTTTGTTAAAATCTCTCGACCGCGAATACCGTCAACTGGTCGAACAGCCGAACGCGCGTCAGTCGATTCTGCGCCGCTTTGCTGAGCATTCGTCCTGGGTGCGCGGCAAGGCGGTGCGAATCGAAGAGACAAGTTCGCCAATGCAGGGAACCACTGACGGCCTCGACGAGCGCGGCTTCCTGCGTCTGCGAACGGCAACGGGCGTGCAAACGGTTTTGAGTGGAACGGTGCGCGAGGCGCGCTGACTGCCAAAGGTTTAACAGCTACCTGCTAGTAGCTAAGAGCTAATAGCCAAAAGCTAAGAGCCAAGAGCTTTTCATGCTTCTCGTTCTCGATGTCGGCAACACGAACACGGTGCTCGGCGTCTTCGCCCGGGTTGCGAAGGTCCATCCTGGCGGCAACGCCGACGAAACCCCGCGCTACGAGCGCCTTCTGGCGCACTGGCGTGTCGCCACTTCCCGCACCAGCACGGTCGACGAATACGGAGTCCTCTTCCGCAATCTTTTCTCCATGGCCGGTCTCGAGGCCACCGGCATCCACGGCATCGTCATTTCGTCCGTCGTGCCGCCGCTCGATCCCGTGCTGCGGCAGGTGTGCGAGCGCTATTTCAACCTGCGGCCGCTTTTCATCGAGCCCGGCGTCAAGACCGGTATGCCGATTCACTACGACAATCCCGCTGAAGTCGGCGCCGACCGCATCGTCAACGGCGTCGCCGCATTCGAAAAATACGGAGGCCCATGCGTGATCGTCGATTTCGGCACAGCCACCACGTTCGACTGCGTCTCCGCCAAGGGCGAATACCTCGGCGGCGTCATTTGCCCCGGCATCGGCATCTCCGCCGACGCTCTTTTCGAGCACACCGCCCGCCTGCCCCGCGTCGAAATTCGCAAGCCGGCTCGCGTCATCGGCACCAACACCGTCGGCAGCCTGCAGTCCGGCCTCTATCACGGATATCTCGGCCTGGTCGATGGCATTCTCGAACTCCTGCTCGCCGAGTTGGGCCCGGAAACGCGCGTCGTCGCCACCGGCGGTCTAGGCCCGATGATCGGCACCGGTTCAAAACACATCAAGCACGTGGATGAACTCCTCACCCTCGACGGCCTGCGCATCATTTATGAGCGCAACGCGGCGGCGCGGCGCGAGTCCTCCACGGCGAAAGAAAAATCTCCGGCAAAATCCCAGACAAGAATCAAGTCCGGCGGCGCCCAGCCCGCGTCGCTGTCCCGATCCCGCTGAACTGGCCGTGGAAAACTACTTCAACTACCTTACAAGGGCTGCTACAGAACATCAGGCGAGCAAGCGCAGGAGGCGTACAATGATGCGTTTTGGGAAGTCTGGAATGAGATTCCTCTGAAAATAAAGAGACTCCAAGTTGGAGGGAAAGCACTATGCGGTTCGCCGTTAGTGTCGCTCTCGCCTTTGTATCCCTAGTCTATTCTCCCGAATTGACAGCACAAGTTGGTCAGCAAACAGTGGATCAGGTGTTTGCTGCCTATGAAAAACCGGGTTCCCCGGGTTGCGCCCTCGGTGTGATACGGGACGGAAACTTCGTTTACCGCAAGGGCTACGGTGCGGCCAGCCTCGAACTCGGCGTCCCGCTCTCGTCTCAGTCTGTTTTCTACATGGGTTCGGTCTCCAAGCAGTTTACGGCTGCCAGCATTGTGCTCGCGGCTGAACAGGGATTCTTATCCCTCGACGACGACATACGTAGATACATTCCCGAACTTCCGGACTATGGGCACACCATCACATTGCGGCAAATGCTGCACCACACCAGTGGATTGCGAGACTTCCTGACACTCCTCTATCTTTCGGGCCGACACGCGGGAGACCTTCATCCCGAGGAGGAGATCATCGACCTTATCGTGCGTCAGAAATCCCTCAACAATGTACCCGGCGACGAATTCATTTACAGCAACACAAACTACTTTCTCCTTGGTGAAGTCGTGAAGCGAGCGACAAAGAAGTCTCTCGCTGAGTTTGCTGCCGAGAACATATTCAAGCCGCTTGGAATGGAGCACACCCGGTTTTACGACGATCATAAGTTGGTGGTGCCCGGCCGCGTTTCGGCTTACGATCCCGGAACTAACGGCAATTTCGTTGTGGATTGGTCGACGAATTTCGAAACTGTGGGTGCTGGTGGGCTAATGAGTAGCGTCGACGATCTGCTTCTGTGGGATAGAAATTTCTATGAGAACAGGCTGGGGAAAGGCACACTGCTCAAGGAGATGCAGACTCGCGGGGTATTAAACAACGGCAAGGAAATCAGCTATGCCCTTGGCCTCTATCTAGGGACGTATCGTGGCTTGCCCATCGTCGAACACGATGGTGCGCTTTTCGGATACCGCACGGAAATTCTGCGGTTTCCAGAGCAGCGGTTTACCGTCCTTTGCCTTTGCAATTTGTTCACTGCCGACCCCGACGCTCTCTCCCGAAATGTCGCCGACGCTTATCTGGAACAGAATTTGAAGGCAGAAACGACTGCGCCTCGACCATCCAGCAGCAGTGATTTTCCTGACCCAAGCGTGTTCGCCGGTAAATACCTAGACGCCCGCACATATTCTGCAAATTCATTTACCGTTTCAGACGGTCACCTTACGACAGACGGCGAGACGCTCCAGCGCATCGGTCGCAACCAATTTACTATCGCCGGGGTTACCGTTACGTTCGACGGCTCAGACGGCACGATGAAGGTGTCGGAGGAGAGGAACGGGGAAACCCTCTTCACTGGCAGCAAGGTTGAAGCACGGAAACTTAGCGATGAGGCCCTGGCACTTTTTGCAGGACGGTACAAGAGCACGGAGCTTGACGTGACGTACGCCCTGTCTGTCGAGAAGGGCCACCTGATGCTCCGGGTCAATTGGGAGGAACCGATTACGCTGACCCCCATCACACCGGACGAATTCGACAGCGAGTTTGGGACTCTGGTGTTCCACAGCGATGCCAATCATCGTGTCTCAGGGTTCGGCGTGTTTTCGGAAGAAGTTCGTAACGTCAGTTTCGACAAGGCCAACTGAGTGCCTCGCCTGACGAACCGTCTATAGGCAAGGGCTCAGGAAGCCGTGAAGGGCGAGCACGGCCGCAAGAACACCCTACACAGGTCTAGCACAGTTGGTGCACAGCGCACGTCTGGTGCACAGATTTTGTACTCTAACGTGCTCGATTCGTTCCGCATCGTCCGTTAAGATTGAACAACATGGACGATCCCGCTCGGCAAACGTCGTACTTCAACTACTTCACCGAAATCGAAGAGCACTTTCTGCGCCGCCGCGGCGGAGGATTGTTGCTCTCCACGCTCGACTGGGCCCTGATCGAAACCTGGAAAGATGCCGGCATTCCGCTTGAGGCTGTCCGGCGCGGCATCGACACGGCCTTCGACCGCTACGACCAGCGCACTTCGCGCACGCAGAAAATCAACAGCCTGGCATACTGCTCGCAGGCCGTGCTCGCCGCGGCCAAGGATATGAAGGAAGCCGCGGTCGGCGCCTCCGCGCCAACGGACGCGCCAGCCAAACCCCGCGCCACGCAAGGCTTCGAGCCCGAAGCCATCGCCGCCTTCCTGCGCCGCAACGCCGATCTGCTTGAGTCCGCGCTGACGCAAACAACCGCAAGTGCCGCCCGTAACGTTGCCGGGGACGCAGCCAAAACCCTCCGCCGCCTCGCCGAAGAAACCGAAGACAAACCGGGCGGGCGTCTGGAAGAACTGGAACGCCGCCTGACCGTCCTGGAGGAAAAACTGTTCGCCGCGCTTTTAGCGGCAACGCCCGACGAAGAGATTGTCGCCGTCCGCGCCGAAGCCGATCGCGACCTCGCTCCCTATCGCCGCAAAATGTCAGGCCCGCAGATCGAGCAACTCCAAAAGCAGTACGTGCACAAACGCCTGCTCGAAAAGCACGGCTTGCCCCGGCTGAGCCTGTTCTACATGTAATCTGGGAACTTGTGTGGGGACGGGTCTTCGACCCGTCCAGGCGGCCCGGACGTATCGGGCCGCGGGCTACGAGTTCGTGGAAGAGCGGGCCTTAGCGCCGCGTCAGTCGCCCAAAGAGACGAAGGGGCTTTAGCCCCTGAGGAACTCATCTGCCGAACACGATCCGCCATTTCGACGCCCTCATCCTCGGCGGCGGCGCTGCCGGCCTGATGTGCGCCATCGAAGCCGGCAAGCGCGGACGTGGCGTCGCCGTCCTCGAACGTGCCGACCGTCTCGGCAAGAAAATCCTGATCTCGGGCGGCGGCCGCTGCAATTTCACCAACCTTCACTGCCGGCCCGAAAATTTTCTTTCTTCTAATCCCCACTTCGCCAAGTCCGCGCTCGCCCGCTACACTCCCGCGGATTTCATCGCGCTCGTCGAAAAGCACAAAATTCCCTACCACGAAAAAACGCTCGGTCAACTGTTCTGCGACCGCTCCGCCCGCGACATCCTCGACATGCTCGAAGCCGAATGCCGCGCCGCCAGAGTCAGCATCTTCCTCAACGCCGATATTCGACACGTCACCCGCACAACAGAATTCATGGTTCAAACGGAAGCCGCCGAATTTCGCGCGCCCGCTCTGGTCGTTGCCACCGGCGGCCTCTCGATTCCAAAGATCGGCGCCACTTCCTTTGGCTATGATCTGGCTCGCCAGTTCGGCTTGAAGATTCGCGATCCCTGGCCCGGTCTCGTGCCGCTCGTCTTCGACTCCGCCGACCGCTCCCACTACTCCGACCTTGCAGGCGTTTCGGCCGAGGTAATCGCGTCATTGTCCGTCGCCGATCAGCAATTTCGCGAAAAAATGCTGATTACGCACCGCGGACTGAGCGGCCCTGCAATTCTGCAAATTTCGTCACACTGGAAATCGCAGCATCCGATCCGTATCGATCTCGCTCCCGGCCGGGAACTCACATCGCCCTTTCGTGATCCGAAAATTCCGCGCACTCCGGCCGCTCTGCGCGCCGAACTGCGCAAGATCCTGCCTAGCCGCTTCGCCGATCGCTGGCTCGATCTGCACGAGCCTGCCTCCCTCACCAACGCTGCGCTCGCGGAACTGGAGCGCGCATTGCACTCCTGGACGATCACCCCCTCCGGCACCGAGGGCTACGAAAAAGCCGAAGTCACCGCCGGCGGCGTCGATACCGACGAACTTTCCGCCAAGACCATGGAAAGCCGACAAATCCCCGGACTCTTTTTCATCGGCGAAGTCGTCGACGTCACCGGCCATCTCGGCGGCTTCAACTTTCAGTGGGCCTGGTCCTCAGGCGCCGCCGCCGGCCGGGCTTTTGATTAGCTTGCGGATTGTCATCCCGAGCGCGCGTTTTTTGCGGAGCGAGGAGCCTGTCCTGAGCGAAGTCGAAGGAATCTGGGCGAGCCGGGTGTACCACGGACCCTGCCCTGAGAGAGCGACAGCGACCGATGGGCGCGCCTGGCTCGTTTCCTTAATATGGCGTCCTGAGCGCTTACCTCAGATAGAATCCCCACTTGCTCCTCACCATCGAAAAAATGATTTACGGCGGCGACGGCCTCGCCCGCCTCCCGCTCGACTCACCCGCTGATGAGCCTCATGCCCGAGGCAAAGCCGTGTTCCTGCCCTTCGTTCTCGAAGGCGAAAAAATCGACGCCACAGTCACCGAGCAAAAACCCGGCTTCGCCCGCGCCGCCGTGGACGTCGTCATCGAGCCTTCGCCGCATCGCATCCCACCCGCCTGTCCCTATTTCAGCCGCTGCGGAGGCTGCCACTACCAGCACTCCACCTACGACCATCAACTCGAAATCAAGAAAGAGATTCTCCGCGAGACCCTGCGCCGCACGGCGAAGCTGGAACTGTCCGTCGACATCCAGGTTCATCCCTCGCCGCCGTGGAACTACCGCAACCGTTCGCGCCTGCAGGTGCAGAGTCAGCCTTCATTCGCCGCCGGATATTTCCAGCTGGCCTCGCACGATCTGCTGCCAGTCGAACTTTGTCCGATCAGTTCTCCGCTCATCAACCAGGCCATCGCCGCCCTCTGGCAGAGCGGTCGTGCTGGGAAAATTCCTCCGGGCGTTCACGAAATCGAGTTCTTCGCCAATGCCGACGACACGCAACTCCTGATCGAACTTTCCTGCTCCGCCGATGCCCGCCGCGCCACCGTCCGCGCATTCGCCGAAGACCTCGGCGCCGCCATGCCGCAGATCGCCGGCGTCATCGCCTTCCGCGCCAGCCAGCCCGGCACCCAGAGCCGAAATCAGGCCGCCGCGACGAACGCCGCGCCCGAAAAACTGCTTTCCCTCGGCGACTCCCACCTGATCTACCACACGCAGACCAAGACCTACCGCGTCAGCGCCGGCTCCTTTTTTCAGAGCAACCGCCACCTCACCGATGAACTGGTGAGAATCGTGACCGGTGGCCGGTCCGGCAACCTGGCTCTCGATCTCTATTCCGGAGTGGGACTGTTTTCCACAGCCCTGCGCTTCAATCGCATTATTTCCGTCGAGTCGTCACAGACTTCCTCAGCCGACCTTTCCTACAATCTGTCCTCGAACGGACAAGCGGTGCAGGCGACGGCCGAGCAGTATCTGGCTCGTGCTGGGAACCCGGGGCGGGTCGGGAGGGGCGCAGTCCTCCCAATACATGCTGAGGCGCCCGATTTAGTCGTGGTCGACCCGCCCCGGAGCGGCCTGGGAGAACGCGTGGCGCGCCTGCTCGCGAACCTCCGCGCCCCGCGCATAACCTATGTCTCTTGCGATCCGGCAACGCTGGCCCGCGATCTCGTGTACCTGCTTGACGCCGGCTATCGCGTGGACGAACTCCACCTCGTCGACCTTTTCCCGCAGACCTACCATCTCGAAAGCGTGGTACACCTCGTGTTCTGAGACGCCCGCTGAGGCGGCGCCGTGACCGCCTCTTCAGCACCGTCCTCGCCTCCCACATTCCATTTCAAGGCGCCCCGCCAGCCGATGCTCTGGGCTGCGGTGGCTTATTCCGTTGGAATTGTTGCGGGCGTCTGCATGTGGCGGCCGACACTCCGGTGGATCGTCGCCGCCGCGGCCTTCGCCGCGGCCGCGGCCTACTTCACTCATCGCCGTGCCGGCCTGGGATGGCTCCTCGCTTTCGGCACGCTATTCCTTGCGGGTGCACTTCACATCCAACTCCGAAGCGGTTCACCACGCCTCGACACGACCATCCAACCCTACGCCGACCGCGAGCCCCTCGAGATCACCGCCCACGTCATCCGTGACGGCCGGCGCCAGCCCGGCGGATTCGGCGAAATCCGCCAAACCCTCGATGTCGAATCCGAGCAGATCACCACAGCAACCGGCGAAACTTTGCCCGTGCATTCCGGCATCCGCCTGAGCCTCTACAGCCGCGCCGACGATAGCTTTGCTCAGGAACGACTGGCCCAAGAGAGTGCAAGCCAGGCAAGCTCGGCTCAGCAACTCCCATCCTTCCACTTCGGCGACCGCCTGCGTCTCACCGCCAAGCTCAAGCTACCGCGCAACTTTCGCAATCCCGGCGCCTTCGACTATCAGGGATACCTCGCCGATCACGGCATTGCTGCGCTCGGCTCCGCCAAGCTCGAGACGGTCGAACGCCTCCCCGGATTCACCGGCAGCCG
>Ga0187769_10001954_pt1 | contig 11956 bp, 12 predicted proteins | sample 0116_SJ02_MP02_1_FD_133140 | JGI IMG/M metagenome (GOLD analysis project Ga0187769, IMG submission 133140) | Tropical peat soil microbial communities from peatlands in Department of Meta, Colombia - 0116_SJ02_MP02_10_MG | ecosystem: Environmental > Terrestrial > Soil > Wetlands > Peat | place... | reverse complement strand
CTCGTCTCTTCACCTACGGTCCCCCGAGACAGGAAATCACGGAAAGGAAGGACTGGTAAGCCGCCTCAAGTTGCGACTCCACAAATCTTAGAGGAGGGTAACGTTGCCTCTAGGGTTGACGGGGTAGTTTTCTTGTTGCGTACCTAATCGGTTGATTTTGGCGCTGTCAGCGAAGTCACGGGTTCTGTTGTGTTCGCGGCTCACACCTGAGAAAAATTGCGTCTAGTTTGACTAACCCTTAAGTTAGACCTACGAGTATCTACTATCGTTGGCGCTCTAGATGTGGGTTAAATGCCCAGATGGGAGCTACCGGCTTGACTGTGTTCTTGCGAATGGAATTCCGAAGGATAAAGCTACGGTCAAACCTCGTGCTTCGATGTATCGGCTCAGCATCGAAGGTTTCGGTACTTTCTGGAATCCTAAGACGCTGAAAGAAGTCAACGTAATCTTAGCTCATCACGGGCTGTGGCCGTTCCAAGAAACAGACGAACAATGCCCTAGCTGTTTAACATGTCCACGGAAAGCCACGGTTCAAGTGAGCCAGCAACTCACTGTTTAACGGTAGATGGCCCAAGGCATATCTGAAATTTCCTGAACGAATCCACCGTCCTTTCGTATTCCTACTGACTCGTGGGGACAAGAGAGAAAAGAGTCCTTCATAGCCACGAGCCGAACTTTCGCGGGCCCATACGTGGTCTTCTTCAGGCTGCAAACCTTGCTTTTACTGCGCTTCGCTGTAGGATTTGTTCTCAGATGTGGGAGCAAGCGGCTCAGTTGAATTAGCGGCTTGGTTTGAGTCTTGGCGGTTCATTTGTCGCGGCAGGAGATTCTCTATCTTTCTCGCGAGGACGTCGAAGAACTAGGTTTCAGAATGGATGAGATCGTACGGGCCGTTGAAGAAGCGTTCGGTGACAAGGGTAGGGGTGATGTGGAGATGCCGCCGAAGCCGGGAATCCATCCCGCCGGTGACGCTTTCATTCACGCAATGCCGGCGTATCTCCCAAAGATGTCGGCCGCCGGGATCAAGTGGGTCAGCGGTTATCCCGAGAACTTCAAACGCAACCTGCCGTACATCTCGGGCCTCATAATTCTGAACGATCCATCCACGGGCGTGCCAATATCGGTAATGGATGCGGCATGGATAACTGCCATGCGAACCGGCGCGGCCACTGCGGTCGCGGCGAAGTACCTCGCGAGGCCGGATTCTAAGATGCTTGGAATCATTGGTTGCGGCGTTCAAGGGCGAAGCAACCTAGAGGCTCTTCACACTGTCATGAGGGATATAGAAGAAGTTAGGGCCTACGACATCTCTTCCACGAACCTGCAACGGTACGTTGAAGAGATGGCCGCAAAATTCGGTGTAACCGTCAAATCCGCCAGCGGACCGCGGAATGCGGTTGAAGGTTCGGATATTGTCGTTAGCACCGGCCCCATCCTTAAGCACCCATCGCCCATCATAGAAAAGTCCTGGGTCAAGAAAGGCGTATTCGCATGCCCCGTCGATTTCGACTCCTACTGGAAACCCGAATCCATGCACATCATGAGTAAATTCTGTGCCGACGACGTTACACAACTAAACTACTACAAATCCCAAGGATACTTCCAAGACATTCCAGAGGTTTACGGCGACTTGGGAGAATTAGTGGCAGGGAAGAAACTCGGACGAGAAGATGATTCGGAGCAAATTATGTCCATGAACCTAGGCGTGGCTATCGAAGACATTGCCGTGGCGACTAGGGTTTACGATGCCGCCAGAAGAAAAGGGTTAGGGAAGACGTTGGCTCTCTAGATCAAGCAGTTTCATGATTTCCCTATTCCACTGACCAAGAATCTATGTGCTCTAGGCTTTTCGAGATTTTCTCATAGGGACGCTTGCTCTTCTTTCTTTGACGAGGTCGAGTATTTTTTTGAATTCTTCTGTTCCCGCTTTCTCTGCTAATTCGTAGATGATTGCTTCGGAGCTGGTGATTTCCGCCCCGGACGCTTGCATTCTCTGTAAGGCTGTGTCTCGGTCGAGAGGGGAATGGGAAGATGTGGCGTCTCTTACGGCTAGGATCCGGTGGCGGCCAGCGAGTAAGTCTAGAACTGTCTGTATGACGCATATGTGCGTCTCAATACCACATATGATCACAGTTCTCCTCCCTGTCGCGTTCAGTTTGGTCATGAACTCTGGGCTATCGCATGAACTGAAGGACAGTTTTCGGATCGAAGGTTCAGGTAGAAGGGATTTGAGTTCAGTTACGGCGTCACCAAGCTTCTCCTGCTCTGTCGCCAAGATTGGCATTTGCAACGCAACAGCCGCCTTGATCAATGCCTTGATGTTCTGGATTACGGATTCATGTTCAGCTATCGTGTCGATTAACCGCTCTTGAACGTCCACAACCACCAGAACACACTCCCCGCGCCTAACCCTCATTCTCATTGAACTCACAACCCACCCTACACTGAAGTTGCCTCCGAACTTCCAAAAACACATTGCGATTTCTTCAAAATGGCTCAGTCTCAGAGGTCACACTGAGCATTCAAGCCCCTCTTCAAGAGGGCTCAGTGAATCAGGTTTCTTCTTGGATTGCTCAATGCGCAGCAGAAGCGTCTGGTAGAACCAAGATTACACGTTCTTTATCGAGTCGAATTACAAAATCATCTGGGTTAATTCACGTTTTGTTTGGTGCGGTTTGTCAAGATGCAGGAACGGGTTTGGTGAGTGGGGTTGGGTTGTTTAGGGTTGCGAGAGCCTCTTTCAGTTTCCTTGATTCCTCTTCGTTGAGTGGCAGGAGTGGGCTTCTGGGGAGGCCGCAGGGATGGCCCTGCAGGTTTAGCGCCGTTTTTGTTGCTTGAACGAATTTCGGTGAGTCTATGGCTTTGATGATGGGGAGTAGGGAGTAGAAGAGGTCCCTCGCCTCAGTGAACCGCTCGTTTGAGGCTAGGGTGACCAATTTCACGCATTCTCTTGGAATGACGTTTGATACGGTTGCTATCCAGCTCTTGATTCCGTGGCATAGGAAGTCGTAGATCAACGTATCCCATCCACAGATCACCTCGATTCGGTTTCCGAGCTGCTTGATTTCGTTTACCCGGTTAATGTCGCCGGTGCTTTCCTTTACGTACTGAATGTTATCGTACTCGGTAGCGAGCTTGGTTATGAGTTCGGGGCTCATGTCTGTCTTCGTCGTGGAGGGATTGTTGTAGAGAATTATGGGGATGTCGACTTTCGCGATTTTCCCGAAATATTCCTCCAACTCATCTTCCTGAAGCTTGTAGTAATATGACGGCGCAGCCAAGACCGCCGCTAGACCAAGCTGTTTGGCATGTTCGGCAAGTTCCACAGCCTCATTCACACTAACCGCCGTGACGCCCTCGATCACGGGTATCTTGCCGTCAACTTCACGGTTAACTATCTCCGTCACCCGCTTTCGCTCAGCCATGGTCATCAGCGCAAATTCTCCCGTACTTCCACACGGCGCCAATCCGTGGACGTTTGCGTCAAGTAGATGGCGCGTGAGTTTTCGTAGCCCCTCTTCATCAACCTTGGATTGCTGATCGAATGGGGTTACTATCGGAGGAATAACGCCAATGATTCTCGCCTTCATGAGAAATCAACTGGTCTATGATTCGGGCAGCAATGAATGTTCCGAAAATCGAACACTTAGCTCAAGGAAAACCATCAAGAAACCGGGATAAGGATGGAGGGCGAGCACGTTAAAATAACTTCATCGCGAGGCTTGGGAATAGGACTGAAGGATGATGTCCTCGAGTAAATCGAAATCAAAACAAGCCACTCAGGATCACAGAGCGGGATATAGTCAAGATCTCAAGGATCGCAAGGCGGGCGGTCTTCAAAGAAGAGTACGGATGAATCCCGGGCTAGCTTTTCTGCATAGCTCTTCGGTTGTCTTTTAGCTCGTTACTAGACCTGTAACAGTTCTTCGGCGTTCAGTCCGAATTCGGAGCATGTTTTGGTGAGGTCTTTCCAAGTGGTTTCGGGGATTTTGATGCCTTGTTGTTGGCGTTTCTTTTCTTCCCTGAATTCTGGTTCGCCTGGGATGAGTATCTCGTTGAAGCCAACCGCCCTGGGTGTGTTCTTTATGGTTGTGAGGAGTTTCTGAGCGTGGCTTCTAAACGCCTCAAGGGGAATGAATTGTTCGATTTTCAGGACGATGATCAAAACCCCGTTTGTCAAACCCGAGGTTTGCTCTTCACTGCATCCGGTTCCGGTGAGTGCGCCGGCTAGAAGCTCGATAACCAGTGCTAGGCCGTAGCCCTTGTGTCCTCCGGCGGAGAGGATTGCGCCGGCGAGTTTGATGTGTTCGGGCGGAAGGGGCGGTTCGTATAGGTCCGCGGGGTTGGTTGAAGGGCGGCCTTCCGAGTCGACAATACATCCAGGGGGAAGTCTCTCTCCCTTGTATAGGGCCGCCCTGGCCTTTCCTTCCGCGAGAGTGCTGGTGGCGAAGTCGACGACCACCGGATGGTCACCGCCCGTAGGTATCGCATAACTCAAGGGGGCCGTGGACAGGACGGCTTTTCGTCCGCCGTAAGGCGCGACGGCCGAGTCACTGTTGACGGTAATGAAGCCGATCATATTCTTCTCGGCGGCCATCATACTGTAATCCGCTAACCGGCCGATATGATTGCAATTGAATATCCCCACAATCCCAACGCCAGTTGCTTGCGCCTTCTCGATTGCCATTTGCGTAGCCTTGTAGCAGGCAACTTGCCCGAAACCCCAGTTGGCGTTCAGAAGGGCGGTTGACGGTGATTCCTTTGCGATCTCCACTTTGGCGCCGGAGTTGATTATTCCGTCGTGTAGGCCTTGAATGTACCCGACTAGGTTTGGAAGAACTCCGTGTGAGTCTACCCCGGCCAAGTTCGATTTTACAAGCAGCCGGGTCACGATCGTGGATTCTTCTTCAGATGCACCCGCGGCTTTCAAGAGGCTCTGAGAGACGTTCGTTAACTGTTTCGCAGTGAGGACAGGCATAGGTTTAGCCAGCACTCACGGCAGCGGCTCACCGCTTATAATTCAATCTGCCCATTGGCGAAAAAGCAAACAGAACCTTGACCCATCTTGGAAGCATTTGGGTGCCGCAGAATGGCGTTCAGTTATGAATGATTCATCCCTTCTGGTTATATACAACTACAAGGCGTAGTGAAGTTCAGTTGACTTTAGGTGAACTTTCTCTGTAGGCGAACCGGAGTTTCCGTACTGGTTGTGACGGTTTGCTTACTAGTGTTATTGCCGCTTGCTCCAGCGAGTTCGACGTCGCCTATGAGTTCGAATTCTCATTCTTGGAGGTGGAGTTCGAATTCTCATTCGTGGGGTTCTCATTCGTGGAGTTCAGGTTGGAACCCGAGTTTCACGTATTCGCATTGGGATTCGAGTTGGCATCCTAGTTTCTCTTATTCGAATACGTGGCATGGATCTTGGACTGGCACGTGGCAGCCATCCTGGTCTCACACTTGGTCTAATACGTGGAGTCACACGTGGTGGTCCAATACGTGGTCCAATACTTGGAGTCGCACATGGTCCAATACGTGGTCTCACACATGGAATTCGCAGTATTATCCGTCCTACACCTGGTATCCGCCTTGGACTCAGTATGCGCCTCCTCCGGGGCCGGTGCCAGGCTGTTATCCATATTCTCCCTACTGCAACGGATATTATTCATCCGGTTACGCTCAAATCACGTTGAGCCCCATACCCGGCCAGCCCGGGGGGCAGGTTTCGTTTCAAGGCTACGGGTTTCTGCCGACCGACACAAACTGCAGCCTCTCCAGCCCGTACACTCCTAACCTCATCTTGACGGGAACCGCCGCATGCGTAATACAGAGTGGAACCGGCATAGCGAACGGGGGCTTCATCATCGGAAACGTTCCCCCCGGCCAGTACGTGGTTCAAGTTACCGGAAACCAAGGCGATTTCGCGCAAGTCATATTCCTCGTCGCGTAACGCGAAGATAGAATAAGCAGTGCAAGAACCTTAAGCTCCCTTCACAAAGAAGTAACCTTTGGCCGCTGATGGTTCAATGTAAACATTAAACTATTAGTTAATGGCCTCTTTTGTGTGGGTTGTGGTCTTGAATACGACGGTTACGATTGATGACGAGACTAGGCGCCGCTTGAAGCGGTTGGCCGCAGTTCTTGACGAGACACAGGGGAGTATTGTGCGGAACGCGCTTGCATTGTACGAGTCACGAGTGAAGGCGCAAGAGAAAGAGAGGAAGGTGCCACGAAGAGCCGCAGAGGAACTACAGAAAGCCTCGACAGCGATCAGAAAGAAAGACGCCAAGTGGGCCGCAGTTTCAGACATCGTGGAACAAGCAATCACTCCGATTGAGGAGTTCTACCCCGCAGTGTGGGGTCACGGAACGTGAAACTTGCACTCGACAGCGGGGTTTTCAGAAACCGGCGTTTCCTCGAATGGCTCCGGTATACAAACAAACACGAGCTAGAAATATCAATCATAACTTATACGGAGACTCTTCTTTGGTACAAGGCGCTAGGTCTCAAGAGACAAGACTTTGACCAAGAACTTGAGAATCTGGCGATCAGCGTCCTAGAACTCTCTCAAGACCTAGCAGATCGAACGACCGCCAACGCGTTAAGATATCGGAAGGATTTTCCATTCAAACATCACGCGAGGGATTACGTCATTGGAACATCGGCCTTGGGGACCAAGGCCACATTAATTACTTACAATCCCGGCGATTTCGGCTGGGTCAGCGAGGAAGGCGGAACCGTTCATACTCCCGAGAGTTTCCTAGCCGTGGAAATTAAGTGAAAGCCACCTCTAGCCGTCTCATTGCATAATGTTTCGAAACCGGTTTTAGACGTGTTTCTTTCATATCTGGAGTGCACAAGGTGTGGGAAGAGGCATGCTCCGTGCCTTGTGCAGACCGTTTGCATGGATTGTAAGGGTGTTCTTTTCGCACGCTATGATCTGGACCAAGCGGCGCAACGTTTCTCAAAACATGCCCTAGTTTCACGCGTGAGGAACATGTGGCGTTACCGTGAACTTTTGCCGGTCAGGGACGAGTCGAACATTGTCACTCTGGGCGAAGGCTACACAAGCATTCTTCCTCTTACTAGGGTCGGTGGAAAAGTTGGCTTGAAAGAGCTTTTCATGAAGGATGATGGTTTAATCCCTACGGGTACGTTCAAAGCTCGCGGAATGGCCGCCGCAATCTCCAGATGCGTAGAATTGGGTGTCGGTAAAGTTGCTGTAGCGACTGCGGGGAATGCGGGTGCGGCCATGGCCGCCTACGCCTCCCGAGCCGGCATCGAATCATATGTGTACATGCCTAAGGACACGCCAGAACCGATTAGGCGTGAATGCGAAGTGTACGGGGCCAGGGTAACGCTGGTTGATGGTACGATTGCGGATGCCGGAAAGAGGGTTGATGAACTCAGCTTGAGAAACAATTGGATGACGCTGTCCACAATGAATGAGCCCTACCGCGTCGAGGGGAAGAAGACGATGGGTTTCGAGATTGCAGAGCAGTTCGAATGGCGTACTCCCGACGTGGTCGTGTATCCGACGGGCGGCGGAACGGGCATTGTGGGTATGTGGAAAGCGTTCGAGGAATTGGAGAAGATCGGTTGGATAAACCAGAAGCGCCCCCGGTTTGTGGCGGTGCAATCTTCCGGATGTGCACCGGTCGTCAAAGCATTCCAAGAAGGGAAGGAAAGTTGTGAATTTTGGCACGACGCCAGCACAGTTGCAGCAGGACTGCGGGTCCCGAAAGCTTACGGAGATTACCTAATCCTCAGAGCTATTCGAGAAAGCCACGGAACTGCAATCGCCGTTTCCGACAAGGAAATACTAAACGCCATGAAAGAGTTAGCGCGCACGGAAGGGGTCTGCGTGTGCCCCGAGGGCGCCGCAACATACGCCTGCCTACCCAAACTGCAGGATGACGGATTCTTAGACAAAGACGAGCAAGTTCTCTTATATAACACGGGCATCGGAATCCTCTACCCAGATTTGATCAAGTGACCCGTTCTCATCCATAAGCGACCTAAGTCTCACAGACACTCATAGGCCCGGTGATGACTCACGCAGTTTGTAGGAGTGAAAGTTGAGGAATCAAAGATGGGGATGCAAACGTACCACGTCGCTCTGGAAGAGGAGGGCGGCTGGTACGTGGTTCAATGCGTCGAACTGCCCGAGGCTGTAAGTCAAGGACGAACGCGTCAGTAGGCCCTCACCAGTATCAAGGAAGCAATCGAGCTTCTGCTGGAGCATCGAGCCAGCAAGTTTCGCGGCCAGAGAGTAGAAGAGGTTGTCGTCTCAGCCTAGGCTCCCGCACCCACGAATCAACGTGGAATTGGACATTCGCTTCTTCTCTGAGAGAATCTAGTCCGAAGCGCGAAAGCTTTTAATCGATATCTTATCATATTCTAAGATATGGCTCAGATATTAGTCAGAGTCGATGACGACTTGGCGAAACAGGTCAGGGCAATAGTGAGAGAGAAGTATGGAGGGAGAAGAGGCGCGCTAAGCCTAGTCGTCGAGGAAGCGCTGAGACAAGCTGTCTCTCCAGCCGCAGAGATCTCTGCGTCGACACTGCTGGAGGTCATTGATTATATCTCCAAGGCGTCAAAGGAACATCAACCCAAAGAGCAAATCTTGACCAATGTTTTCCTGATGCTCGACAGAGAATTCGAGCAGAGTATCTTGAGAGGTATGGAAGACATGAAGACAGGTAGGTATCGGGTAGTTCCGAACAGGGCAGATCCGATCGAGTTTCTTAGGAAGTTGACCGAGAAGGACTAGTGTTTGCACTGGCAGGTAAGATATACTAACGAGTTTGTCGAAAAGTGGCGACAACTTACCTACGGACAACAGCGCTTGGTCGAAGATTCGATAAGAACGATTCTCGCGGCTGACGACCCAACACTCTTGGCCCACCATTTGGAACGGCGGACGTATTTTTGCGCTTGGAGCCACAGGGTGAGGCAGAATTTACTCATAGTTTTCAGAGCCTCAAAGAGAAGTATCACATTTCTCTCAACCGGAACTCACTCGCAGGCCTACAGGCCGAAGCCGTGAGGAGGTAACCCCGCAATCAGGGAAAAAAGATCGACTGTGTTCAAGCGTTTAGCGACGCAAAAGCATATGCGCTTAAGTCCGAATTACGTCTTGATGAAGTGGGTTGAGGGCAATTGTCGGACCAGTCAAAGTTGATCAAAATTAGGCCGAGCCTCGTTCCCTATGTTTGGAAAGCGTTTACGCTAATGGTTCTGGGCGTTGTGATTTATGCGGCTGCGTCTGCGATGCCCCTGCCGCTCTCGCTTCCATCCTCAGCCTTTGGGACCTTGGTCAGTAATGCCGCCCTCGCATTCATCGCCCTGGGCCTGCTGGGCATTTTGGTTGGCTTGGTTCGGAGGAACATGTTCACCTACCTGATCAGTGACCGGGACGTGGTTATGCAGAAACTGTTGCTGCGGCGCAGTGTCCGCCGGATCCCCTTCTCATCCATAAGCGACCTCCAAGTCTCACAGACACTCATGGGCCGATTAGCGGGGTACGGGAACATTGCCCCAGTAACGAAAAGCGGATACGGACTAGTGCATGGCATGGATAGGGCAGAGAACGTGGTCCAGGAAATGATCAACGTACCAAAACCAGACAAAGTCGCAGACTTGATCATGTCAAAGGTCTCAACCGGGACCGAGGCGCAAACCGGCGCGTAACCCTTCCAAAACCTGTTCTAGGCCTGCAGAAAGAAAACGGAGTCTCCGTTTGAGGATTACGCTTCAAAGGAAGGGGGTGAGCCGACCTTTGAGAACTACTTGAGTTTTCCCTCATGCTTCATCGATTCCATGCTGACCTGCTCCATTTCTTGGCTCAAGGCCTACTGGAGCGAGAACTTGTTTGTTTGCGGGCCGCTCCTAAGCGGTGCGTAAATTTTCTTGTCTAAACTTGAGGACTGACGAAATGCGCACGAGCTGAGCCATTTAGTGGCTTTTGTCAAAAAGAAAGGTCACTGTTCCCGCCGTCTTGCTCTAGGTAGGGAAACGTGAATCCTCCAGAACCAATTCACGTCTTCATCAGCTCAGACGAGGACGAGTTTGGACCATTTCGTGAACGGCTCAAGACTATTCTGGAAAAAGCCCAAGTCGTAAACCTAGAGAAGTCTGGAGAACAAACCAGTGGTCCAGCCGCTTCTAAATATCTACACCCTGTGATTGTTCCCGAGGTAGCTGAATATTGGCGCGGAGGAAATATCGACAGGAAAATGAGAACCATCATGAACAGAAGCCACCTGTACGTAGGCTTGTTCGGTAATGAATTCTCGAAACGGACTACAAAGGAATTCTTGGACGCTATCGACCGAGGGATGACAACTATTGTATATTATTTTGCAGGGTCCAAGCAAACACTGAAATGTGTTTCGAACTCCAGGGACAAAGTGTACGAGTTTCTAATGAGCGAAGTCTATCCCAAGACGTTCATACGAGGCAACTACAAGGCGATTCGAATAAAATCTTACACCGAGCTTGAGGATGAAATTGTGCTTGGCATTCTTGCGGAATTGACAAGCATGGTACGTCAATTTCACGCAGTGCGGAGAGCACTAAGCGGATTTCAGTCCGAATCATAACGGACTCCAGAGATTCCTATCGAATCCGACAAAAAAGACATGGCGGTTCTAATCAATAGGTTAAACGTGCTTCAGAGACTAGCGTTTCTATTTTTCATTCCTCAGGTCTTAGCGTAGTTGTCAAGAGTTTTCGTGACGACGTGAAGTTTCTACTGTTCGTGAAGTCTAATAATTTATAATTCTTCGGTCTGACGTTTTCGTACGTGTACGATTGTTTGTTCAGGTTCCTATCCTACTCCTACCGTTCAGGCTCCTGCCGTACAGAATGTTGTGCGAGCGAAGCGAGCACCAACCTAGCCACGTAAGCGGGCGAAGCGAGCTTCAACAGGTTCCTACTTAGGGGGGCGACGGGGGCTTCTCTTGGTGCGAGCACCGGAAATTGAACCGTTAATTCAGGCGTAATTGTGTGTGCCGACTTGTGGTGAGAAGATAAATGAAAATTCAAAGCCGAACGATAGGCAAGCCCGTCAACCGGTATTTGAGATCTCTCTCAAAACGAGGAGCAAGGAAAAGAACAGCTCTGCAAAGATATATGACGATGGCGATCTAATCCTACTGTGGCTCAGGAATGGATCTTGAGAATTTGTCCCAAATGCGGAACTGAACTGAGCGACCAAGCGTTATTCTGCCAGATCTGCGGGGTGTCGATCGGCAGCATACCCGGAACTCCTAAGGAAGTTGCATTTTACTACTTTCCCGACGGGAGCGCCGACACGTGGATCACAATAGAGGGCAATAATGTGCCTTGGGTGTTTCAGGCAGTAGCGCCTGTCCGAAAGGATCACAAATTGGAGCTCTGGGGCAAACAAACAACGTTGGAAAAATTCCTCACAGAGCAGCATCCTGGCCAGAAACTGCAGGAGCAAGTGATTGAGGTCCTAGGGATTAGTCCCGACATGTTGAAACAGAAATCGAACGACCCATTATTCTTGGCAACGAAGATTTGCGACACTACAGATCATATGCTATATACGATGTTCTCAGATCTACCGACTCCACAACTGCTTCGACTGACATTGCTGTATCCAGGATTGGGCTTTCTACTGACATGTATCGTGTCCGCCATTGTTGTGCTGCTAAATTGGTCTGCCATTGTTTCGCTAGCATCTCTAAGTTCGCAGATCGGTGCAGGCCTTGTGAAGATTGCTGAATCGATGGCCGTCAGCTTCATCGTAGTTTCCATATCCATCAGCCTACTTACAGATCAAGGAGTATTGAGTATGCTTCCACGACGCTACTTGGGAAGCATTAACCCGCGGAGCCCGGAAGCTAAAGCCTCGATAAAATTTGGCAAAATCATTAATTTGGTTATTACGGCAGTCCTCAGCCTCGTTGCTGCAATCCTAATTTTG
>Ga0187769_10001953_pt1 | contig 11957 bp, 8 predicted proteins | sample 0116_SJ02_MP02_1_FD_133140 | JGI IMG/M metagenome (GOLD analysis project Ga0187769, IMG submission 133140) | Tropical peat soil microbial communities from peatlands in Department of Meta, Colombia - 0116_SJ02_MP02_10_MG | ecosystem: Environmental > Terrestrial > Soil > Wetlands > Peat | place... | reverse complement strand
GCCGGCGAGACTTTTGCGGCCAAAGATCACGCTGGTGACATCGAGCGGCAGCGGCTTTGGAGACGCGCCGACCATGGTGAGGGTCCCGTCAACCTTGAGCAGATTAAGGTACGCATTAACGTCGTGTTGGGCGGAAATCGTGTCGAGAATGAAGTCGAAGCTGCCGGCGTGCTTCTCCATCTCTGACGGGTTCTTTGAAATCACGATTTCATCAGCGCCGAGCCGCAGGGCGTCGTCCTTCTTGTTTGGAGAAGTCGTGAACAGGACCGTGTGAGCTCCAAAAGCATGGGCGAACTTGAGGCCCATATGGCCTAGGCCGCCGAGTCCGACGATGCCCACCTTCTGGCCTCTGCCAACTTTCCAATGGCGAAGCGGAGAGTAGGTTGTGATCCCGGCACAGAGCAGTGGCGCCGCTGCCGCGAGATCGAGTTTGGGCGACACGCGGAGCACGAAGGTTTCGTCGACGACGATGCCGTCGGAATATCCGCCGTAGGTGACGCCGCCGAGAATTTTGTCCTCGCCGTTGTAGCTGAAGGTGGCGGGGCCGACACAGAATTGTTCATTACCGGCGCGGCAGTTCGGGCAGGTGCGGTCGGAGTCGACCATGCAGCCGACAGCTGCGATGTCTCCTTCTTTGAATTTCTTGACGGCGCTGCCAGCGCGTACGACGCGGCCGACGATTTCATGTCCGGGGACGCAGGGGTATACCGTCGGCATATGGGCTTCCCATTCGTTGCGCGCCGCATGCAAGTCGGAGTGGCAAACGCCGCAATAGAGGATTTCGATCTGTACGTCTTGCGGACGCGGCTCGCGGCGCTGAATCGAGAGCGCTGCCAGCTTCGATGTCGCGCTTTGGGCGCCGAAGGCTCTGGCGGTAAAGGTTTTCTGGGCAGTTGACGTGGTTGGAGCGGGGGCAGTAATCGTTTGAGTCATATGAATCTCCGTCCTTTCGTCCCTAGACGCTATCAAGCTATGTGATGGCTGATGGCTTCTAGTCTAGATTGTTGGATAGCGGCTTGGGATTCGGAAATGTATTCTAGCGCGGATTACGAACTATCTTGGAAATCTCTTCCTGGCTTAAGGCAAACGGGAGTCTATCTGCCTGCGTTAATCGCCTTAATGATGGCGAACCCGGGAAGATAGGCGTTGGTCGCGCTGGTTCCTCGCGGCTCTTTTATCTTTATCCGCCGTCGCTCACCAGCTCGCGCGACTCGAACCCGAGCACTCCCGGAGTAACCCCACGCACAAGATGGGCGGCCTGAAGGCCGTCCCTTCTAAAGATCAATCGGAGATTCCTCCTTAGGGCACCGGAACCTTTGCGAGCCGTTTGGGACCAGCCTCCAGGATGTGCCCCGGGCATTCCGCCATCATCAGCTTGAAATTCTCGATGAAACGGGCCGCCAGCGCATCGTACTTCCGGAAATACTCATCCCGGCTCGGCCAGGTATTGGCCGGATCCAGAATCTGCGACGGCACGCCTTCACAATGAACCGGCACGTCGAAACCGAAGATCGGGTCTTTGTTGTAGTCAACCTTAAGCAGAGAGCCGCTGAGCGCAGCATTCAGCAAAGCGCGTGTGTGATGAATGCTGATGCGTTTGCCAATTCCAAAAGGCCCGCCAGTCCACCCGGTGTTAACAAGCCAGACGTTCGCGCCATGCTTTTGAATCTTCCTCTTCAGCAGTTCGGCATAAGCCAAGGGATGGTGGACCATGAACGGGCCGCCAAAACAGGTGCTGAAAGTGATTTCCGGCTCTACTCCGAGTCCGATTTCAGTGCCGGCAATTTTGCTGGTGTAGCCGGAAATGAAATGGTAGATGGCTTGATCGGGAGTCAGCCTGGAGATTGGTGGCATGACTCCAGAAGCGTCGCAGGTGAGGAAGATAACATTCTTGGGATGTCCGGCGCGTTTGTCCGGCATGCAGTTTTCGATATAGGAGAGCGGGTACGCCGCGCGCGTGTTCTCCGTTACAGAGTAGTCGTTCAAATCGAGACGCCTCGAGACAGGGTCGAACGTGACATTCTCGAGTACCGTGCCAAATCTGCGCGTGCAGGCATAGATCTGCGGTTCAGCCTCCTCAGAGAGACGAATCACCTTAGCGTAGCAGCCATCTTCGAAATTGAACACGCCGTTGTCGCTCCATCCGTGCTCGTCATCTCCGATGAGGCGGCGCTTGGGGTCGGCGGAAAGCGTGGTTTTTCCTGTTCCCGAAAGCCCGAAGAAAATGGCGACGTCGCCCTCGGCGCCCACGTTGGCCGAGCAGTGCATCGACAGAATACCCTGCAACGGCAGCAGAAAATTCAGCACCGTAAAGATGGTCTTCTTTATCTCACCCGCGTAACTCGTGCCTCCAATAATGGCTAACCGTTCGCGGAAATTGATGATGATGAATGTTTCCGTGCGTGTGCCATCGACCATCGGCGAAGCCTGGAACGAAGGCACCGCAACTACGGTGAACTCGGGGATGTGGCGCTGCAACGTGTCTTGGCTGCGGATCTTCAGGAACATCGTCCGCGCAAACAGACTATGCCATGCCTTTTGGGTAACAATGCGGATCGGTAGGCTGTGCTCTGGGTCGGCGCCGGCGAAGCAATCCTGCACAAATACGTCACGGCCCTGTAAATAGCCCTGCAAACGCGTAAGCAGCGCGCTGAAGCTCTCGCCGGTGAACGGACGGTTGTACTGGCCCCACCAGATCTTTTCTTCCGTGGCTTGTTCGCGCACGACGAATTTGTCGGCCGCAGCCCGCGCCGTCCATTTGCCCGTATCGACCACCAGCGGACCGAGGTGAGACAACCTTCCTTCCGAGCGGAAAATGCTCTCCTCGTAAAGCGCAGGCGTCGGCAGATTCCAATAGACACGCCGCAGGTTCACCAGTCCGTGATTTTGCAAGCCGTAAGTTGAAGCAAGCTTCCCGGCTTCTTTTACCGCGGGAGACTGAACGTCGAGATAGATGTTCATACCCACTCCCTCACAAGTTTGCGATCGCCAAGATAAAGTTCGTTCGCCGAATTCGTATCGAGCGCCCACTTAATGCGGTCCAGACCTTCCGTTATGTCGCGGATGGTTCCGCAGTAGCTGAGCCGCAGGTGTCCTTCAAATCCGAATTCCTTTCCCGGCACCGTGACTACGCGCACTTTGTCGAGCAGGAAATTGGAGAGCTGTTGCGAGTTTTTCATGTATGCGCTGAAATCGGGAAAACAATAGAAGGTGCCCTCAGGCTGATAGATCTTCACGCCATCGAAAGCTCGGAGACGGTCCATCATGACATTGCGATTGTTTTCCAGCGTGACGCGCAGGCTGTCCACCGCCGATTGCACGCCATTGAGCGCACCGACGGCGGCCCACTGCGCCGGCGCAGAAGGACCCGACGTTTGCTGCGACTGGATGGTAGCCATGGCTTCGACCAGAGGCTTGTTGGCGATGGCCCAGCCGATGCGAAATCCTGTCATGGCATACATCTTCGATACACCGTTAATGACGATCATCTTGGACTCTTCGACCGGCAACTTCGCGAATTCGTAGCAGTTTGGAGCGCTCTTGCCGTCGAACACCAGCCGGTTGTAAATGTCGTCCATGATGAGATAAATGCTTTTCTTCTCGCAGAACTCGATCATCTCCTGCACGAAATCCTTCGAGTACATCGCGCCTGAAGGATTATTCGGACTGTTCAGAATGATGGCCTTGGTGTAAGAGCTCACCACGTCGACGATTTCTTTGACCGTAGGAAAGAAGGTACCGTCTTCTGCTGTCACTGGCACCGGAACACCGCCCGCCAGCTTTACCATCTCCGGATAGCTGACCCAGTAGGGCGCGGGGAAAATCACTTCTTCCTTAGGATCAAGGATGGCATGCAGCAGCACCATCAGCGCCTGCTTTGCGCCGCCCGAGGCGATCACGTTGTCCGCCGAGACAAGTTTCTTGTAGTGCTCCTCGGTGTAGCGAATGATGGCCTTCTTCAGCGCAGGAATTCCGTCGGGTGCGGTGTAGCGGATCTCCCCGGTGTTGAGCAACCCCGCACAGTTGATGATCGCGTCCACGGGGCACTTGCTCTTTGGTTCGCCGCCTCCAAGATGAATCACCGGCTCGCCTTTGTCGCGAAGCAGGGCGGCCGTTTCATTCAGTTTGAGAGTTGCCGACTCCTTAATGGACCGGGCTAGCTGACTGAGACTCATAGGTTCACCTTCTCTTTCCGCGGACTCAGCTTAGTTCGAGGTAGCATTCCACCGAGTGACCACAATCCACGGGTTACCCCCTCTGGGAGTTTAACCTGTTTATTCTCCTACCGCTCGCAAGACTACGATGTGACGAATATCACGAACCGTCTAAAACATCCATCGGTCGGCCGGATTGGTTCGCCTGTGGCTGAGGTCTTGCTCGCAGGGCCGCCAATCGACCGCGCGGCTCACGAACTCTTTCAGCGGGTTCGAAAATATACGAAACCGAATAACGCCGCGCCGAATCGAACCAGCTAAGATGTTCCCACCCACCCTGCCCTGGGAGGCTCGTTAGCGGTACATGGCGACAGTCAACGCGACAACGGATTTGCCTAACGCGCTCGTTAGCCGCTATGAAGCCCTTTTGCGCGTCTCACAAGCGATTAGCGCTTATCGGGAACCGGCCGAGCTTTTCCGTGCCCTCGCCGGAGAACTCCGGAACGTGGTGAACTTTGATTACGTCGGTCTTTTTCTCGTTGACGAATCGCGCAACAAGGTCGAGATGCCTGTCATGGAGGTTTTGCGTGGAACAGGACTGATCCTGCCTCCAGATTTGCGCGCGGAAGACATGATCACCTGGTGGGTCTATCACAACCAGCAACCAGCTGTCATTTCCCGTGCTGAAGAAGAGACTCGCTTCCCGCGAATCATGCAAATCCTCAAGCAGAGCGGGGTTCGATCCGGAGTCGTGCTCCCGCTGACCACGGCGCGCCGGCGTCTTGGTGGACTCGCGTTTGGGTCCGAACATCCTGCCGCATATCCCAACGACCAAGTTCGCTACCTTGGTCTCGTGGCCGACCAGGTCGCTTTGGCTGTCGATAACGCGCTCCGCGACGACGAGCAGCGGCGCAGCCAGATGTTCCTCGCCGAAGGCGAGAAGCTTAGCCGCACGGGCAGTTGGTGGTGGCATCCATCGAGAAATGAACTTCGCTGGTCACCGGAGCATTGCCGGTTGTTCGGACTTGATCCGGATGCGCAACCTTCCCTGGAGCTGTTCTGGCAGCGCGTCCACCCTGAGGATCGGCAACTGCTCCAGCAAATCGTGCAGCGTGCGGTTGAGGCAAAGAGCGATTTTGAGCACGAATACCGCGTTATTAGTGTGGACGGTACGATCAAGCACGTTCATGGTATTGCGCACGCCGTGGTGAACGAGGCTGGTGACTTGCTGGAGTTCATCGGCACCACGATGGACGTGACGGATCAAAAGAGGGCGGAGGAAGAGCTTCGCAAGGAAAAAGCGCATTTCGAAAAGCTCTTTGAACTTGCGCCGGAAGCGATCGTCGTGCGCGACATCGACAATCGGGTTTTACGGGCAAACAAAGAATTCACGAAGCTCTTCGGCCACACGGTCGAAGAAGCGCTCGGCCAGGACATCAACTCTCTGATTGTGCCCCGCGAACTGTGCTGTGAGTCTGAGGACTTGCACGAGTTGCTGAAGCGGGGCGCGCGCGTGGATGCCGAGACCGTTCGACAAAGGAAGGACGGCACTCGCCTGAGCGTGTCGTTTGTTGCCGCGCCGGTTTCTGTCGGAGGGAACGGACACGAAATCTATGGAATCTATCGCGACATTACTGACCGCAAGAAGGCTGACGAAAAACTGCGGCGAAGCGAAGCTTACCTCGCCGAGGGCCAGCGACTGAGCCATACCGGCAGTTGGGCGCGCTCGGTTTCGACAAATGAAATTTTTCTGAGCCGAGAGAGCTGTCGCATTTTCGGCTTCGACCCTGATGGACCCAGGCAGACACTCGAGACCCTTCTGAATCGAATTCACCCTGAGGATCGGGATTCCGTGAGGGTAACGGTCCAAAACGCCATTCTCGAAAGAAGCGATTTTGAACGGGACTACCGCATTGTCATGGACGACGGCGCTGTGCGCCACATCCATGCGATCGGCCATCCCGTCATCGATCCGTCCGGAGAACTCACCGAATTCGTCGGCACGCACGTGGATGTCACGGAGCAACGCCAGGCGCGCGAAGCGCTGGAAAAGGCGTTTGCGGAAATCAACCAGCTAAAAGACCAGCTCTATCAGGAAAATGTCGCGCTGCGCGAGGAAATCGACGAGACCTCAATGTTCGAGGAGATTGTCGGGAAGAGCGCGGCCCTACGGCATCTGCTCGCTCAGGTCGAAACAGTCGCGGCAACCGATTCGACGGTTCTGATCTACGGCGAGACGGGAACCGGAAAAGAGCTGATCGCGCGAGCCATTCACAATCTTGGCGAGCGTGCCTCTAAAGCTTTCGTGAAAGTGAATTGCGCGGCAATTCCAACCGGTCTGTTGGAGAGCGAGTTGTTCGGGCACGAGAAGGGTGCTTTTACGGGCGCCATTGCCCAGCGCATCGGCCGGTTCGAGTTGGCGAATCATGGCACCGTTTTTCTTGACGAGATCGGGGAAATCCCCCTGGAACTGCAACCCAAATTGCTTCGTGTGCTGCAGGAAAGAGAGTTTGAGCGATTGGGAAGTTCACGAACCCTCACCACGAACGCGCGTTTGATTGCGGCGACGAACCGCGACCTGGGCGCGATGGCGGAAGAGCAGAAATTCCGCCCTGATTTGTTTTATCGTCTGAACGTCTTTCCGATTCAGGTGCCGGCGCTACGTGAACGGAAGGAGGACATCCCGCTTCTGGTGCGGCATTTCGTCCAACAATTCACCAGGCGGCTCAACAAGAATATCGACTCCATTCCGGCGGCGACGATGAATGCCTTGTGCGAGTATCACTGGCCGGGTAACATTCGCGAACTGCAAAATGTGATCGAGCGAGCCGTGATTGTTTCGACCGGGCCCGTATTGAAAGTCTCCAGTCGAGATCTGAAACCCATCCACCATCCGCCAAGCCAAGAGAGTCGGCCACAAACGAACGGTGAACAGAAATTCAGCGATGCTCAGAGTGCGCGCCGAGCCGTTGATGAAAACGAGCGCAACCAGATTGTGAGCGTTCTCGAAGGAACCCATTGGACCGTCGGCGGACCCGACGGAGCTGCCGCACGTCTGGGCTTGAAGCGTTCTACGTTGCAGTATCGAATGCGGCGGCTGGGAATTCCAAGTCGGCGAGACGCAGCATAATTCCTTGCCGTAACTGAACTAAGTGCAGCTCATCCGAGTAAGCGCGACCCTGCGGCTCATTCTGTCCGATCCCGTAGCAATTCGTAAATCATCACGCCAATCATCACGCCCAAGAATGCCCGACTGCCCAAAGTCCAACGTTGGCATTTCTTGGCACCAGCAAGCCCATCGCTAGTTGAGCCCGCGCCTATCTCCTTGTTCTTGATTTGCTTCCAGCCAAATATGCGCGGCGACGGAATTTGGTACTCCCCGCGCATAAACGAAACCGGCTGAATTCCGAAAGGAGAACAAACATGAAGTCAGTCTTCAACAAAATCGCACGCATTGCAAAGAATCAAGCTGTCGTGGTTGTCCTCGGCGCAGTCATGGCGTCGCTTGTATTCTCCGCTCACGCTTCCGCGTCCGCCAGTGGTTGGTCTCTCGACTCGACTGTCTCCAGCGCTCGACTGTATCTAGGGTCTGCGAAGCAGCCAGAGTCCGTGAACGTTGGGGTGGCTCGAGTGCTTGGCACTGTGAATCTGGACCTAACCAATACTGACAACTCGGTCGTCGATCTCGCGATTTTTCCCGCCGATGAGGGCTGGGCGATCGACTCGAATGGAAATCTGCCATCGGGTTATGTGCCAGACAGCAGCGACCACACTCTGCTGACGTTCAAGTCGACTCACACCGAGAAGACCGCAGACGGAGCATTGGAAGTCACCGGGAATCTGACTTTAACTCGCGTCGAACGCACGATCACAGCCGATCCGACGGAAGCCTATGCGGGCCCAGTTTATGGCGCGCCCGTTCTTCGCTCGGCAACTCAGCAAGTCACTTTTGAATTCCCAAGGGCGAGTACGGCGCTGGCGCGCTCGCAAAACCACACGCTGGGACTGGCGGCTTCAACGCGCATCGCCCATGAAGATTTCAAACAGCTCTCGGGTGCCATTGAACAAACGAATTGGCCATCCGTCGTCGCGAATGAAAGCTGCGAGTCGCCGTCCGTTAGCGAGGACTACAGCGGAATCAAATGCACCGGGATGGAAATTGCAGCAACTACCGCTTCGAATTGCCCGGCGCCAACGTCTGTGGGCGAAGACTATTCCGGCATCGTGTGCATACCGCCCGCCGGCGACCAGGCCATGATCGCACTCAATTTGATATTGACCAACGCAAATGCCGGAACCTCCGCTGAGGCGGTTTCCGGCGATAGCGCTGCCCAATGACCATGACGTTGCACTTGTCGGGAAATGGAGCAGCTCCCATGAAACTCGAAGCCAGGAATGCACTGCTTCGGATCGCAATCCACCGGCTACAGGATACTGACACGTGGACCCTACAAGGCCGGATCGCTGGACGAACGGCTGACGAGCTCGCTGCTGCCTGGAAAAGAACACGCGGTGAGCGCGTCGGCCGTAAATGTGTGGTCGATCTGGTGGATGTGACCTCGATCGACGAACGTGGCGAAAACGCCCTGCAAGAAATGATGGCCAATGGCGCCCAGTTCGTCGCTCGAGGTTTCTACACCACGAGTTTGTTGCAAAGCATGCACGAACGCTGCGCAAAGGAGGCATAGACAATGTGGATCGTTCGAGTTGCACTAGACCGTCCGTACACGTTCATTGTTCTGGGCCTTCTTATCCTATCTTGAGTCCGGTTGCGATTCTCTCGTGATTTTGCGCCCTTCGCACAGCATCAAGTTCTAACTTTCGACATCAAAATATATCTTGGTCGTCGCGCGGTACTGAATAACCTTGGCTCCGTCCAGCAGCATGTCGAGTGATTCCACGTGAGCCCACTTGATGCCGCGCACGGTTTTGGCCGCTTCCTTCACTGCGCTCTCTGCTGCCTTAGCGAAGCTTTGCTTGGACGTTCCAACTACGTCAATCACTTTCTGGGTCACAAGTCCCTCCTAGGGGGTAACTGCGGATTGTACTCCTTACACGCGTTTCCGAGCGACTCCATCATTGGTTGGACATGCATGGCATGGAAAAATAAGAAGGCCACGCGCAACGCTTGGCGTGACCTTCAATTGAGCGGTTGCCTTCCAGCCACCGCGACCTTCTACTTTGCAGATTCGGCTCCGGCGATGGCATGCTCGGCAACCTGCTCTGTCGCAGCCGGACGAATTTTCACCGTGGCCAGGATCTTTTCCAGGCGCGTGAAAACCTCGTCGCGATTCACAGGCGCGATTCCGTCGGTGATGCCGTACCCGGCTGTCCCAAGGCCCAGGACGTACTCGTAGCAAGCCCCGTTTTCATAGTTGTGGTAATACTGCGCCTCCGCCTGCTTAGTGGCGCTGCCCGCGAATTCCGAGGTCATTTCCATGTCACTCGATCCGACCTTGACCTTCTCGGCGTCGATCGGTTCGCCATCCGCATTGCGCGTATCGACGAACGCGAAATGCGAGCACTCTTGCTCCGAAAGACTGCGATGAACGTTCACGCTGAAAAACCCGCTGGCGAAATCGGTTCGGGGATACAGCGTCTGCGGCAGTGTAACCGTCGCGACGGTTGTGCCTCCCGGCTGGACGAAGTTCATTGGCACGGCGTCGTCGTCAAGCTGCGGCTGCGCCTGCTCGCCTGTGGCGAGCGCGAACTTTCTCGGATAGATGAATGACACGCCTGAATCAGCGTCCGTGTAGGAGACGTTCGCGGCGCGTTTTTTTGTTTTGTTCGCAGGGGTTTGCGCGGCTGGCGCTGGAGTGACTGTGGCCTGCATCGCTGGTGTCTGCGATGCGTTTGCCGCAGCCGTAACCAGCGCATTCGACGCCGGGTCAGAAACGCCGACCGACGCGGATTTCTGAGACTGCTTCGAGCATGCGCTCATAGCCAGCAAAACTGCCAGAATGGCGAAGCCCGCAATCATCGCTAGTTTTTGCTGGCGAGACCAGCATGAAAGCGCGGTTCCGGCAAGATTTTCGTTGTTAGGTTTCTTAGACGATTTCCAAATTGTCGACATTCTTCTCACCTCCCTGCGCCTAGCGCAGCCGCGCTCAACAAAAGCACGGTCGCGTCCAACGTACCAAGCATTGATTCTGCTGGGGTTGCGACTGAGCGCCTTTCGCAGGCGCGTGCAGCGCCGCACACAGCGTGGCAAGCCCGACACAGCTTCGCTAACCGAGCGATAAAATGCCACCGTGCCCGATGCTGTTCGATACCGCGGCCGTCTGGCTCCCTCACCAACCGGCCTGCTGCACCTCGGCCATGCGCGCACTTTCTGGGTCGCCGCGACGCGAGCCCGCGAGCATCATGGAACGCTGATCCTGCGCAACGAAGATCTCGACCCCCAGCGTTCGCGGCCGGAATTTGCCAAAGCAATGCTCGAAGATCTGCAATGGCTCGGCATCCGCTGGACTGAGGGGCCGGACTGCGGCGGCGAGCATGCTCCCTACGCCCAAAGCGAACGCCGCGCATACTATCTCGAAGCTTGGCGACGATTGCGCGACGGTGGATTCATCTATCCTTGCACCTGCTCGCGCAAGGACTTGAGGGAGGCAGCCAGCGCGCCGAACGATTCCGACGATGAGCCCATCTATCCAGGGCGTTGTCGCACGCGACGCGATGCCGTCAATTTCTCCGCTCCGGCAGGCGTCAACTGGCGCTTTCGCGTTCCTGCCGGCGAAGAGATTGTCTTTACCGATTTAAATCTTGGCTTGCAGCGCTACGTAGCGGCCCGCGATTTCGGCGATTTTCTCGTCTGGCGGCGCGATGACGTCCCTGCTTACCAACTCGCCCTTGTCGTCGACGATGCCCAAATGCGCATCACCGAGGTCGTGCGCGGCGCCGATTTGTTGAAGTCGACAGCACGCCAGCTCCTGTTGTTGCGCGCTCTCAAGCTACCCGTGCCCGCATATTTTCACTGCGACCTGTTGCGGGATGCCGCCGGCGTTCGCCTCGCCAAGCGGCACGATGCGCTTAGCATCCATCATCTACGCCAAAGCGGAATGTCGCCAGAAGACGTGCTGGAACTAGCCTTTCGACCGACCGCCGCGCCGCGACCTGAGTAACCTCGGCCAGTTACCAGGGTAATCGCGCACTCTCTCCCAACCGCACTACCATTGAGTCCAGAGCGGATTTCTTCTCTCAAGGAGGCGAATCATGCTCCGAGTTTCCAGCCGGCGTCTTCACATCGGCGCCAGAATCGTCGCGTCGCTGCTGTTCGCGAGCTGTGCTGCGTCCGGTCAATCCACATCGAGCCAGCCCGTTTCCACGCAGTCTTTATCTGGTCCTTCTTTGAGTCAATCTTCGCCCAGTCAATCCGCGTCGAGTCAATCTCTGGGCGAGATTGCCCGCAAGAACCAGGAAAAGAAATCGGCAGCAGGTTCGAGCACAACTGCGCCCAAAGTCATCACGAATGCCGATCTCCCCAAAGATCCTGACGGATACACAGGTCCGCCGGCCAGTCCAGATCAAAGCGCGTCTCCATCGCCCGAAAACGCCGCCGAGAGCCGAAGAACAGCCCAGCAGCGCGCTGCCCAACAGCGCGCCGCCGAGCAATGGCGTCAACAGATTCTTGCGCAGAAGAACAGAGTTGCGATTCTTCAGCAGCGAGTCGCCCGCCTCCGAGCGCGGATTCATTTTGTCGACCCGGGCAATCCTTATGCCTCCGACCCCAGCTATTGGGCAGGATTGGCCTACAACGCGCAGGAAACGAGGCTAATGGAACGCCTGCACGACATGGAAGTGCAG
>Ga0187769_10001952_pt1 | contig 11958 bp, 9 predicted proteins | sample 0116_SJ02_MP02_1_FD_133140 | JGI IMG/M metagenome (GOLD analysis project Ga0187769, IMG submission 133140) | Tropical peat soil microbial communities from peatlands in Department of Meta, Colombia - 0116_SJ02_MP02_10_MG | ecosystem: Environmental > Terrestrial > Soil > Wetlands > Peat | place... | reverse complement strand
CTCTTCGGAACCAGGACTAGCGCGGCGCCGCGCTGGGAGGCGTCATAAGCCTGGTGCCAAGCACTGGCGTCATCGGCTGGTGTCAGCAAGACCACCGCACCCGGTTTGAGCTCCGCCTTGGGATCGTGGGGATCGAGCTTCTGCAGGGGGCCGGAGATCGCCGCCTCACCCAGCCAGCTCACAGCGATTTCGTGGCCATGGGTCCAGGCCACGGTTGGTGCCCCACATCTGCCTTCTGTCGGCAGAAGTGGGTGAGCCGAAGATCCCACATCTGCCAAAGGAGGGCAGATGTGGGGCACCCTCGATTCAAAGCTCAGCACCGGGGGCGAAGCCAGCGCGCGGTATTCGAGGGCGACCTGCTGCAGATACCCGCCTGCGTCTCCTGCGGGCGCCACGCCGTAACGTTGCAGTTCCGAGGCGACATACTCGGCGGCCTGGTGCTCCTGAGGAGTGCCGCTGCCGCGGCCGCCAAGGGCGTCGCTTGCGAGATAATCCATGTGTGCGCGGATGGAGGCTGCAAGGTCAGGCGGCGCGAGCCGCGGCGCGCTCTCGGGATGCGCCGGCAGCGCGAGCGCCAACAGCAGACAAGCGGCGCCAAGAACTCCTCGACGGAACCGGGGTTTCATGCTGGAGGAATACGCGGGCCGGCAGGAGCGGCAGCAGGCCTTAGCAGCAGTATACTTCTAATCTAAGCTTCTTCAGCTTGGATGCAGGTTTGGTAGGATTGCTTTTTGGAGGTCGTTGGGATGGCTAATTATCGGCGGTCGAGTCTGGGGTTCATTCTCGCCACGGGGGCCGTGGTGCTAGCGGCCGGCTGTAACGGATTCTTCATCAATCCTACGTTGACATCCATCAGCGTTACACCGTCGTCGGCCTCGATCTCCCCCTGTTCGGCGCCCGTGGCTGGCGTTTCGTGCACGGTGCAGTTGACGGCCACGGGCACCTTCAACGACGGCAGCACGGGTCCGACTAGCGTCACTTGGACATCGTCGGATACAGCCGTAGCTACCGTTAACACCGGGGGTCTGGTAAGCGGAGTTTCAGCGGGAAGTTCAACCATCTCGGCTGCGTCGGGATCGGTTACCCCGGGTACGTCCAGCATCTCGGTTTGTGGCGTGAGCACGACAACTATTAGTATCACCGGGCCTACGACCGCTTCGCTGTCGACAACGCCCTCGAGTCTTGTTTATAGCGCAACGGGCTCAACCGGCCAGAACATCACCACCCAAGTGGTTTGGCAGTCATCGAATACCGCTGTGGCAACCATCGGTGCTACGACGGGCGTAATAACTGCACTTTCGAGCCAAGGCAGTACAAGCATTACGGCCACTGCGTGCGGGGTTACCTCCAACACGATCACGCTGACAGTGACGACCTAGTCCCGGGGTGCCACGCAAGCATCCCGGGGGGCGGGGCGACACATGAGTTCCTGAGGTGCCGCCCCTTGTATCCTCGGCGCCTACCAAATTGGGAATCATCCGCCCTCAATTCTCCGGGCTCGCCTGCTTCGCTTCCTCGTGATCCCATTTGCCACTGCTAGAATCGATTTTCTGTGCGAGGAGCGTGCATGAGCGAAGTACGCACTATCGGCATCTGCACCGGCGGCGGCGATTGTCCGGGGCTGAACGCGGTGATCCGGGCGGCGGTGAGGTGTGCGGTGCAGAAGTACGGATGGCAGGTGATCGGCATCTGCGACGGTTTTGACGGGCTGGTGTGGCCGGAAAAGGCGATACGGCTGGATGCGCAGAGCGTCAGCGGCATCCTGCCGCGCGGCGGCACCATCCTGGGCACCACCAACCGCGGCAATCCCTTCGAGTACAAGCTGACCGAGAACGGCGGGGAGGTAGTGCGCGACTTCTCGCAACGTGTGCTCGACAATGCGCGGACGCTGGGCCTGGATGCGCTGATCGTGGTGGGCGGCGACGGCACGCAGAAGATCGGGCTGGAGTTGCACCGGCGCGGCCTGCCGGTGGTGGGCGTGCCCAAGACCATCGACAACGACCTGTGCGCTACCGAGGTGACCTTCGGTTTCGATACCGCGTTGCACACCGCCGCCGAGGCCATCGACAAGATACACACCACGGCGGAGTCGCATCACCGCATTATGCTGATCGAAGTGATGGGCCGCGACGTGGGATGGATCGCCCTCGAAAGCGGGCTGGCGGGCGGCGCCCACGTGGTCCTCATCCCCGAGATCCCGTTCAGCATCGAGCGCATCTGCGAATTCGTGCGCCAGCGCGAGCAGCAGGGCAAGCGCTTCACCATCATCGTGGTGGCGGAAGGGGTAAGGCTGCCGCCGGAGCTGGCGGAACGGCGCGAGCGGGAGCGGCGCCTCTCGCCGCGCGCGCACTCGGTGACCGGCATCATTGCCGATGCCATCGGGGGCTTCGCGAAGCGCGAAACCCGGGTCACCGTGCTGGGTCACATCCAGCGCGGCGGCTCGCCTTCGCCCTTCGACCGCATTCTCAGCACCCGCTTTGGAGTGGCGGCGGTGGAGTTGATCGCGGCGGGTGGCTTCGGGCGGATGGTGTGTCTGCGCGGCGGGCGGGTGGAGGCGGTAGACATCGCCGAAGCCGTGGGCGCGATGAAGTACGTCGATCCCAACGGTGAGCTGGTGCGCGTCGCCCGCGCCATTGGGATGTGCTTCGGTGACTAGCGATCCGCAGCTTTCCTAGCAAAGGCATCGAGGCACAGAGTCACGGAGGTTTTTCAATCGTTGTACTCCATGTCTCTGTGCCTTCATGGCCACCGTTCACAACGAGCGCAGGAAGTTGAGTAGGTCTTGCTTTTGGTCCTCGGTGAGAAGGTTGAAAAGGCTGATGACGCCGTTGGCCTCCGAGCCTGGGCTCTTATGCTGCTGGATGGCCTGGAGCAAGTCGCTGGTACGGCCATCGTGCAGGAAAAACACACGCTGCCCTACTCCCCACAGCGGCGCGGTGCGGAATTGATCTGGTCCGGCATTGCCCTGCGAGATACCGTCGGCGAGCCCCGAGCCCATGTGGTGGACTAACAGATCAGAGAACAGGTGGGCTTCCACAAAGCTCAACCCAAAAGTGCTCTTTCCGTCGGGGCTGGGGGTGAAGGACGAATTTCCCGTAGTCATGGCCGGACTGTGGCACAGCGAGCAGCGCACCACCTCGGTGAACAGGCGGCGGCCGTTCTGGATGGATGCCGAGCAACTCTTGCCCCTACAAGCCGGCGTGGGCTGATCCAGAAAGCGCATGAAGGTGGCAAACGCCGTTATGTCCGATGGCACCTGCGTGTCATCGGCCCCCGCGACGGCGTTGGACAGGAGGTTGGTAGTGTCGTTGGGCGTTGCAGTATACAGGCAGAAAGAGGGAATCGTAGCCGTGGTTCCGTTTCCCCGCTTGTTCGGCATGAGCTCATTGCTCACCCCGACCTCAACGTTGTAGGCCTCACCGGCAAACACGAGCAGCGACTTGTTCTGCGCCTTCCAGCCAAAACGGGTGATGGTGCCGTCATTGGCGGAACGATTGGGTTGGCCGGAGATGCCAAGGACCTGTTTTGCCCTGGAGTTGGCTTGCATGTTGGCCAGAATAGTGGCGTCGTCAATGGTCTCAATCAGGCCAGCACCGAAGGTGGGGGTGGGAATGCGCAAACTGAGATTGTTCTGGGCCTGCGCGCCGTTAAAATCCGGTTGCGCATAAACGCAGCCCTGGGCGTCCTGACGTCCAGCGATGGTGAACAGATCATGCACGCCTCCATCCGGAACATTTGGGTTCATTGTGCCATTTGACACCATGTACTTGAAGCGCGCTTCCCGCACCGGGCCATCGGGCGTCACAAAGAAGGGCACCGTGTTCGTGGCGCCGTTCAGCGTGGCGAGTGCTACCTGTGGATTGGGCCCCACGTTGGGAAATGCGTTCATGCTCGGGCTGCTGCCGCCTTCCGCCGGCTGCGAGTGACAGGTGCCGCAGTCATTGCCGTTGAATGTCGGTCCCAATCCCTCCTCCACACCATCCGGTGAGTTGAAACGGGTCCCGCCATTGTTGAAAAACCGTATCTGATCCGCGGTGAGGTCCTTTATGTAGCCCCCGGCGCCGATGGGCGCGCCGCGGGGCCCTGGGTCCCGCGCCGGGCCCTGGGCCTGGATCACGAAGGTGGTGGCGAGCACGAGCGCGGCGACAACCATCAGTACTAAACCGATCCTGGGCATCTCTCCTCCTTTGGGGCGGACGTACTCCGCCATCGCCTTGAGTTAGGACTAAGCGGCGCTTCGTGGCAGCGGGACGAGGTGGCACAGCGTGCCTCGGCGCAAGAGCTGAATCGCCGATTGGGGATGGAGCAATGGTGCGGCTGGAGGGCGAAGCGGTGAAGATTCCCGAAGTGTCGAGGTGGCGTGCAGAAGACTTGGTCACGCGGTCGGTCAACGGGACACTGGACTGGGCATTGGCCGAGCAGGCACTGTTTCGCTGCATGCAAGGCCCGGAGTGTTTACGGCAAACACCACTTCCATGCTTTGACCGCGGCCACGGCGTAGCGCTCACGAGCGAGGTAACGCTCGACCATCTTCGGGTCGATGTTGAGCGACTCGCCACGGCGGTCGCTGCTGCGGTACTGGCTGGGATCGTGCGGAGCGGCGCGCGTGAACAAACGGAAAGCCCGGCCACGATTGATGAATCGTCCCTGACCGGAGCGCTCCAGCTCCCGGGCCGCCGCGAGGGTGAGGTACTCGTCGGGATCGCCGGCTGAATCCTGGCCTTGATAGTAGGCGCCCAGGATCACTTCGTTTTCAGGGACACTAATAGTGTGCTTCTGGTGCAGACCCATGTTCCCGAGTCGCTGTGGGAGTTGCCTTCAGGAGTCGCGCACACATTGCACGAGCTTTCTGCGCAATGCAAGAAAATTTACAACTTAGTTACAAAGTCTCCTGTGTATTAATTTGGGCGGCCAACTAACAGTGCCGATTCAGGAAACAAATGGCAGAAATATGATTCAATTTGGGAAAACAAACCAAGGAAACAGGTAAGAAAGTGCAACATTTCGGCAGCCATCGGCACATCACCACACGCGAGGAACGCGCCTGACAAGCAGAGCACGCCGATTTCGGGTATCATTAGCGGTGCCGGATGTGGGGTAAGTTTGCTTAGGAAAGCGATCGCGTTGCTGTGCCTGCTGCTGACCGTATGGTCAGCGACGGCGGTGGTGACGCATCACCATTCGAATAGTCGCGAGTCACAGACGTGTCCGGTTTGCGTAGTTGCACGCGCACCGGTTGCCACGGTTACTGCCAGCACTCCCAAACCGGTCTTCCTTTTCCTCTCTACCGTACGACTCGAACCGATCACCGCGAAGTATCGCCTGAGCGTCTTCGCACTAAGCGTCCGTCCACCGCCCGCAGCGTAGCTCCCACTAATCGAAGTCCAATCCTCTTTACGCTTTTCTGACTTCCGTTAGGAGGCTGCGATGCATTTGTTCAGGCGTTCATCCAAGTGTTGGTTTGTGTTGTTTTTGGTGATGTTGGCGCTAGGTACGCAGCATGCAGGCGCGCAGGCCGGCGTAAGCGCCACGGTGTCGGGCACGGTAACAGACCCATCGGGTGCGGTTGTGCCCAATGCAACCGTGGCAATACGCAACCCAGTCAGCGGTTACACCCGCTCGACCACCACCGACGGTTCAGGCAGGTTCACTCTTCCGAACGTTCCGTTCAACCCTTACCACTTGACGGTGGCGGTCGCCGGCTTTGCGCCCTACGCTCAGGACATTGATGTGCGCTCGATCGTTCCCTTGAACCTCAGCATCGCCCTGGCGGTGAAAAGTTATTCCATGGCTGTCACCGTCGAGGCGGAGGCGGAGGACCTGCTGGAGAATGATCCTACCTTCCACACCGACGTCGATCGCGGATTGTTCGACAAGCTTCCTCTGGAGAGCGCATCTTCATCGGTGAGTTCGCTGGTCACGCTGGCCACGCCGGGAATCGCGGCTGATTCGAACGGCCTGTTTCATGGCATCGGGGACCACGCGGAGAACTCGTTTTCGGTCGATGGCCAGCCCATCACTGATCAGCAGAGTAAAGTCTTTTCTAACCAAATCCCGCTGGAGTCGGTGCAATCCATGGAGGTGATCGCCGGTGCGCCCCCCGCCGAGTTCGGTGACAAAACCAGCGTGGTGATCAACGTCACGACCCGCTCCGGCCTGGACATGACCACGCCCCACGGCGCCGTCACGACATCCTACGGAAGCTTTGGCACCGCCAACGGTGGTTTCAACCTGGGCTATGGGGGACAGAACTGGGGCAACTTCATTTCCGTGAGCGGATTGAATACCGGCAGGTTTCTCGATCCCCCGGAGTTCACCGTGATGCACGCCAAAGGCAACGAAGAAAATGCCTTCGACCGGGTGGATTACAAGGTATCCAGCGCCGACTCGTTGCACGTGAATCTGGGATTCACGCGCTCCTGGTTCCAGACCCCGAATGCTTTCGACAACCTTAACTTCGGGGTCGAGGCTCCGGCCGACAACGCGCTCGGGCTTACCGGCCTGGTCGGCCCCACCGATCAGCGTTCGCAGATCAAGACCTTCAACATCGCGCCCTCCTGGACACGATTGCTGAGCTCCACCGCGGTGTTCACTCTCGGGGGGTTCGTTCGGCGCGATGAGTACAACTATTACCCCAGCGGCAATCCCTTCGCGGACCTGGGTCCGATGCAGTCAGAGACCATCAGCCAATACCGGACGCTGACCAACGCGGGACTGCGATCAGATGTTTCTTACTCGAAAGGCATTCACAACGTGAAGGCGGGAGCCACATACGAACAGACGTTTCTCAGAGAGAACGATAGCTTGGGCATCGTCAATCCGCAGCTGCTGGCGTCGTTCGGCTGCCTGGATGCGAGCGGCGATCCCACCGGCCCTCCTTGCACCAACCTTGCCCCGTTCGACCTGACGCGTCCAGGAGGAACTTTATTTCCCTTCCATGGGCGTACCGACGTCAAGGAACTCGCGCTCTATCTCCAGGACACGATCACCACAGGGCAATGGGCGCTCAATCTCGGCCTGCGCGGCGATTTCTACAATGGCCTGACGACCCATAAGGAAGCCGAGCCGCGCCTGGGGGTCGCATACAACATCAAGAAGACGAACACCGTGCTGCGCGTTTCCTATGCTCGAATACTGGAGACTCCGTTTAATGAGAACCTGGTTCTCTCCAGCATCGGATGCGACAACAGCGTGCTGAATCCGCTGCTGGGATGCTTTGCGGCAAATCCCACGCCGCTGGCGCCCGGCTGGCGCAACGAATTTCACGCCGGTTTGCAACAGGCGTTTGGGAAATACCTGGTCTTCTCGGGCGAGTACATTTGGAAGTACACGCATCACGGCTATGACTTTAGCGTACTGGGCAATACGCCGATCACCTTCCCGGTGGAGTGGGAGAGGTCCAAGATTCCAGGCGTCGCCGGCCGCGTGAGCGTGCCCAACTTTCATGGCTTTACGGCGCTCATGGTCTTCTCGAGCGTGGCTGCACGATTCTTCACTCCCCAGGTTGGGGGCGCCGGCGCCGTACCGTCAGCTCCCGCAGGGGTCTTTCGCATCGACCACGACGAAAAATTCAACCAGACGACGCACCTGCAATACCAGCCCTGGAAGCGCGGCCCGTGGGTCGGCTTCAACTGGCGCTACGACAGCGGTCTGGTGGCGGGTGCAGTCCCGTTTGCCACCAACACTACTACCCCGGTCAACTTAACTGGGCTTACGGCTGACCAGCAGATCCAGGCAGGTCTGTTCTGCGGCAACCAGTTCCCCACGCTGACCGCCGCGCTTACTACGTGCTCTCCGTCCCAGTATGGTTCCACGTTGGTGAGAATACCGGCTCCCGGCACCGAGAACGACGACCATAACCCGCCGCGCATCGCTCCGCGCAGCCTCTTCGACCTTGCCGTCGGGCATGACAACATTTTTAACGGCGATCGCTACAAGTGGAGCGCCCAGGTGACGGTCATCAACCTGGCCAATAAGACGGCGCTTTATAATTTCCTCTCCACCTTCAGCGGTACGCACTATGTAACTCCGCGGGCGATTACCGCGGAGATTGGGTTCCATTTCTGAGAGAATCGGTGCCCGGGTATATGATGCCGGCCCATGAGCCGTCTGGTTTTGCTAACTTGCGTGGTGGGCCTGAGTGTGGCGCTCGGCGCCCAAGAGGTGGGGCCGGAACGCGCCCATGTTGCGCGTGCTGGAGTTGAAGAGGCGCCGAAAGCAGCCTATCCCATCGACTTCTTTCCCTTGCAGATCGAAGGGCAGGATCTGCGGATGGCGTATCGCCACGTTCAGCCGACTACCGCGGCCAACGGCCGAACCGTCCTGCTGCTGCACGGCAAGAACTTCTCGGGGTTTTACTGGGAGCGGGTGATCGGCGTGCTGGCGTCGCGCGGCTTCCGTGTGGTGGCGCCGGACCAGATCGGCTTTGGGGCTTCCTCGCGCCCGAATATCCATTACAGCCTCCACCAGATGGCTGCCAATACGAGGGCACTCCTGGATTACCTGGGCGTAACGCGGGCGGTGGTTGTCGGCCATTCCATGGGCGGCATGCTGGCCACACGATTCACACTCCTGTATCCCGGAATGGTGGAGAAACTGGTGCTCGAAGATCCCATCGGCCTGGAAGACTACCGCACCTTTGTTCCCTACGCTTCGGTCGAGGAGCTTTACAAGAACGAGCTAAATGCCACGTATGAAAGTTTTCTGAGCTACCAGAAGGGTTACTACACGAGCTGGAAGCCGGAGTACGAGGCCTATGTGCGCGATCAAGCGTGGGTGCTGGGGACGGGCGAGTATCCGCGGGCGGCGCTGGCTTCGGCTTTGACCTCGGAGATGGTCTACGAGCAGCCGGTGTGCTACGAGTTCTCGCGGATCGCCGCGCCGACCCTTCTCGTCATCGGTCACGAGGACCGCACCGTGCCGGGCAAGGCCCGGCTGTCGCCAGAAATGAAGGCCGTGGCCGGCGATTATCCCAAGCTCGCCGAAAAGACTCACGCCATGATCAGGGGATCGAAGGTAGTCGAAGTCCCGGGCGCCGGACATATTCCACACATCGAGCGTCCGGAGGCCTTCGACCAGGCACTGCTGGGATTCTTGGCGGAGTAATACAGCTCGCCCGGCCGCCGAACCGGGCCGTGGGAGCGCGCACATCTGCAGCGCAAAGCGGTTGTGAGGACGATCAGTCTGGCTGTATTATTTTCTTGGAGGTGATGAATGCCGAAAAAGGGGAGACATTTTGCAACGCGTGATGCCCGGCAGGACTTGAAGGAGCAGAGATCGATTCAGACTCTTAAGAAATCGATCAACGTTTTCAACCCCAGCATCGGGGTCGAGAACCCCTTCTTGCAAAACAACAGCGGAAATGCTCAGCCCACGTCAGGACAGCCTCCAGCCCAGAGCAACACGGAAGAAGGATCCGCGTCAAAGAAGTAGCGGATGCAATTTGACATAATCGGTTTTTTGATTTTCTTGGGCTTCATCCTCCCTGGCTTTGTCGCCCAAAAGGCGCGGGGCTCCATCGTTCCTCGCTCCCTGAAGCCACTATCTACGGTAGCCGAGGTCGGCGAATTTGTTCTTGCGGGAGTCTGGGTCCACCTAACCCTCATCGTCGTCCTCCGTGTAGTTTTTTTGGAGTTCGGCACGCAGTATTTCGCGGTACTTGCAGACACTTTCCAATACGGCACTCTCCGTGGGTTCCTGTGGGACTATCGGAGGCTTATTTTCAGCTACTTCGTTCTGTCCTTGGCAGTTGGCTATGGTGTCAGATTCCTTCAAGGGTGGCAGATCATCAGACAGCCAGTCCGGAGTTGGATAACAGATAGACGACTGCCGTCAAGACTGCTTGAGAAAATGGGAATAACGGGCTTTCTTGAGGAACAGCCCGTATGGTACTTCGTGCTAAAGCAGGCCAGCCGCTCAACCGTTGTGTTCCTTGAAGTCGAAATGAAGAACGCGGCCGGTTTTTACACGGGTGAACTCCGCTCCTACGGTATTCTGGATGATTCGGTCAAGAGCAAGGATTTCTATCTCAGCTCCGTCCACTTCAAGCAGGATCGGCCCCACCCATATGCTCCCCTCAAGTGTGACGGGATTCTTCTAAACTTCGAAGACGTCGTGAGCATCCGAGTCGTGAAGACGCAATCTGATATCACCGGACAGGCCCAGTGATCCGCTTCCACTCACAACTGAAGATCTGGGCGGCGGCCTGCCTGCTGGGCTCCACCTTGATTTCAGGTTGCGGCAAGCAAGTCGGAAAATCGAAGGAGTACGCCTATGTCTCCGCGCAGGAGGGTTTTCTGCGCGACCAGGTCGCGACCGTCTACAAAAAGGTAGGCAAGGTCCAGAACGGCGACCGGGTCGAGGTGTTGGAGAGATACCGGCGTTTCGTCCGAGTGCGCAATGCGGGCAACGAAATCGGCTGGATCGAGCAGCGCTATCTCGCCGGCGCCGACGTCTATGACCAGTTCCAGAAGCTTGCCGCCGATCACGGCGCCGATCCGATGCAAGCCCCTGGCCTTGCGCGCTTCGCCACCAACCTGCACGTTACCCCTGATCGCGAAGGCGAACATCTCTATCAGTTGAAGGAGGGATCGAAGCTGGAACTGCTGGTGCGCGCCACTTCGGAGAAGCCCGCGTCCCAAAGCGCCCAAGCCAAGCCGGTGGTGGCCAAGAAGGCCAAAGAGAAGGAAGAAGGCGCCCCGAAGCCGATGGAGGACTGGTGGCTGGCGCGGTTGACGCGTCCGTCCGGCAGCACTGAGCCGGTGCGGGTGGGATGGGTGCTGGCACGGATGGTGGATGTCGATGTGCCCATCGAGATCGGGCAGTATGCGGAAGGGCAGCGCATCATCGCGTTTTTCGTGCTCAACCAGGTGGACGATGCCGACAAGAAGGTTCCACAGTACGTGGTGGCGGCCAACGAGCCGCACGATGGCGCACCCTTCGACTACAACCAGATCCGCGTTTTTACCTGGAACGTGAAAAAGCACCGTTATGAAACTGCTTATCGCGAGCGCAAGTTGCAGGGCGTGCTTCCCATTCGCGTTGGCCAACAAGAGCTTGACAAGGAAGGCAACCTGCCGATTTTCGTGCTGCGAGTGAAGGACGATGCCGGCAATGTCGACGAGCGCACCTACAAGCTGAATGGTCCCATCGTGCGCCGCGTGCTCCCGCCCGGCCAGGAGAAGCCGGCAGCGCCTGCGCAGACACACGCACGCCGGCGGCGTCGCCGCTGATTATGTCTCGCTTGACTAGCGGTTCGAATGCGCACCGGTACTAAGAATAGAACTCCGCGATCATCTCCACCACATAGTGCTGCTGGTCGCTGGTCAGCTCGGGGAACATGGGCAGCGCCAGGACTTCACGCGCGGCGCGCTCCGACTCCGGCAGATCGCCTTCTCTGTATCCCAAATAGGAAAAGCATTTCTGCAGGTGCAAGGGAAGGGGATAGTACACCTGAGTGCCGATGCGGCGAGACGTCAGGAAGGCGCGCAAGTCGTCGCGGCGCGCGGCGCGGATGACGTACTGGTGAAAAATGTGGTGGGCTTGGGGCGAGGTCTCAAGCAGCCGCACCGGAGCAAGCGAGGTTGAGCGCTCTGCCACCAGCCCGGAGCGCGCCAGCAATCGTTCGTACTCGGCGGCATGCTCGCGGCGCTGCGCGTTCCAGCGTTCCAGGTGGCGGAGCTTCACCCGCAGCACCGCCGCTTGCAGAGCGTCAAGACGGCTGTTGGCGCCGATCTCGTCGTGCAGATAGCGCTCGCGTGAACCCAGGTTGCGCAGACGCCGCACACGCTCGGCACGCTCAGCATCGCCAGTGGCCACGCAGCCGGCATCGCCGAAAGCTCCGAGATTCTTGGTGGGATAAAAGCTGAACGCCGCGGCCGTACCCAAAGTCCCTGCCCGCCGGCCGCGCCACGATGCGCCGAAAGCCTGCGCAGCGTCTTCAATGATGGCCAGCTTGTG
>Ga0187769_10001951_pt1 | contig 11960 bp, 11 predicted proteins | sample 0116_SJ02_MP02_1_FD_133140 | JGI IMG/M metagenome (GOLD analysis project Ga0187769, IMG submission 133140) | Tropical peat soil microbial communities from peatlands in Department of Meta, Colombia - 0116_SJ02_MP02_10_MG | ecosystem: Environmental > Terrestrial > Soil > Wetlands > Peat | place... | reverse complement strand
CCGTAACATACCGGTTGTTAGATTGGTAGAGAGCTCATAGTAAATTTAGCTGATTTTTAGAGGGACCCTTAAAAGTGCACTCCCAATGTGTCTAAGATCTGCCATGGTACGTTTCCCATGGATCATAGCAACGATTCGGCGAATAAAAGCCGTACTCTCCCTCTCCCGCTGGCGGGAGAGGGCGGGGTGAGGGTGGATACGATTATATCCCCCTCACCTTTGTCCTCTCCCCATTGGGGAGAGGAGATTAGAAAGGGTGCACTTTTAAAACTTAAAGAGTGCACTTTTAAATTTTAGCTAACAGATACCCTCTGGCTTTTGTCCCTCTGGCTTTTTAAGATTAAACTCTCATTTTTTGGTAGAAGATTTGAGGGGTGAAACGGAAGGCCGAGGACTTCTTCCTCGAGACGAGAATTCACATCGCTATAACAGATTTTAAGCAGTAATCCTTGAAAGATAATTTTCACAAGACTTTTTAACAATTGACAAAAACCGCTATTTTCAGTATCTTTGATCCAGCAATCTTGATAGACTTTCTATTCCCCCAAAAAGGGGTGGGGGACAGGGGAGGTAGTTCTCCTTGCCGAATTGTCCATAGGAGTTCCAAGTTAAAAAGAAAGGAGGATTCTTATGGGAAGACTTATGAAGAACATTTCATTTCTCTTCTGCTGGTCTGTATTGGTAGGATTTGCGGTTGTCACGGTGCTGGTTCTAAACGTGCCACCCACTCTTGGGCAGGCTAAGAAAGCCCTCGTCGATTTGAACAGTGCTTCAGAAAAAGAACTGGAGGCACTTCCGGGTGTGGGGGCTGCTACTGCGAAGAAAATCACGGCCAATCGTCCGTACAAATCAGTGGATGAATTATCGAAAGCGGGCCTCTCAGAAAAAAAAATCGAAGCCCTGAAACCTCTTGTTACGGTGGGCGCAGCACCGTCAGCAGCCAAACCTGAGACACTCGCAAAGCCCGCCCCTGCCGGAGCGGCCGTTACGAAAGCACAGCCCACCGGTGAAAAACCCCCTGCGTCCGCTGTGAAACTCGCATCAGGTCAAAAGGTTAACATAAACACGGCGAGCAAAGAGCAGTTAGAAAGTGTTGCAGGAATCGGACCTGCAAAAGCACAAGCCATCATTGATGGTCGGCCCTACCAGAAAACAGAAGATATCATGAAGGTAAAGGGGATCAGACAAGAGGAGTTCGATAAGATCAAAGACTTGATCTTCGCGGGGGAACCGTATCATCATGAAGGGCCGGGGCCGGGACCAATACCAGCTCATTTATCCAGAATTGAGGGTCCATGGTTTGTGGATTGTGGGGGGCATCGTGGGAAGCTTGAATTCTATTTGGCCGGAAATGCATGGACCGGCCGTATCTGGTTCGACGACCTTCGCCGATGGGAAGAACTCATAGACGTTTTCATAGATCCCCACATAGGAACGGTGCAGTTTACCCGCCCAATTAGCAAACAGCAATATTACGGCACCCTATCGGGTGAGCGGATCGAGGGTCACTTTCGTGCGGGAAGAGAGAAGCGTCCTTGGGCGGCATGGCGGCCGTAACAAGAATTTAGATTTTACTTCTCTGTAAATATGATGAATTGTATAGCCCTGTTCCGGGAGCAACTGTTTTCTTCATCTGATATCCTCAAGGGTTTAAACGTAAATACAATTCTCCATGAAAATATTTGAGTTCATTTAACATCTATTCTTTAAGGCAGCCATGGCTCCACCAATAAGTTTTTCCGCCCGAAGCACTTGGTAGAAAGGAGAGAGATTTGTAAGTTACGAAGGAAATACAAATTGGCGCCACTGCCGTGGATCCGTCGATGCCCGATGCTGAATTTGGCTGTTATGCTCACTTTCAACTCGTAATCTTCGATTCCTGAATATGACTCGAAGCAATAACTTGTAAAGTCTGTAGCCGGTAGTCGTCCAGACCAGCGGTTGGACAAAAGGATGTGGAGGACTGAACGTAGCGATTTTTTCGTAACCTGTGAAAACGTACTTTTTGCGCCCCTAAAATCAAACCAAGTTTGAACCTATCAAACGCTCCCGGGAAGTGACTTATGTCCATTTTTTTCCGCTGAAATTATTCCTTTCCGCTACAGGCAATATCAGGGTTGACATTTTCCTGCCATTCGTTCTATTTTTAGGACACCGGGCCCTTCGGCCCGATTCCTTTATACAGACCATGGAAGAGACGATCAAGATCGGAACCAGCGGGTTTTCGTTTCCGGACTGGAAGGGAACGATTTATCCCCCAGGCATTCGGGAAAAGGATATGTTATCCTTTTACGAAAAAGAATTGGGATTTCATGCCCTGGAGATCAATTTTACCTATTATACCCTTCCTTCTCAGAAGAGTCTGGCGGGGATGGCCCAAAAGACGTCCGAGAGTTTTGAATTTGTGGTGAAGTCTTTTAAGGGGATGACACATGAAATCTGGGATAAAGAGACCCGTGCAAGGATCGACAACCAGGAGACGTTTAAGAAATTCAAATACGGTCTCATTCCTCTGATGGAAGAAAGGAAACTCGCCTGTGTCCTGGCGCAGTTTCCCTATGGATTCTTTCCCAACCGGGAGAACTCAAGCTATCTTCAACAGTTTAAAACGGAGATGGGGGATCTTCCGCTGGTTTTTGAGTTCCGGAACAAGGCCTGGCTAAAGGAAGAAACGTTTCAGTCCTTGGAGAAAAGTGGGATCGGATTCTGCGTTGTCGACGAGCCGAAGCTACCGCAATTGATGCCGTACCTCCCAAGGGCTACTTCTGAGATCGGTTACTTCAGGTTTCACGGCAGGAATCCCAATTGGTTCAACGTTCCGCTTAAGGTGCGGTACGATTATCTTTACAGCGAAAGAGAGCTGAAGGAATTCGTCCCGGGTATCAAGGAAATTTCCGAAAAAGTGGCAAAGACCCTTATCTTTTTTAATAACTGTTACTCCGGTTCTGCGGCCAAGAACGCTGCTCAAATGGCGAAGCTTTTAATGAACGAATAGGATTCAAGGAGTCAAGGGGCCGAGGGGTCAAGCTAAGAATTTAAAACCACTTGAACCCTGGAACCCTTGAACCCTTCCGAAGGAGGAACTGTGATCGAAATCGATTTCAAGAAAGGGGATGGGCTCATCCCGGTGATCATTCAGGAGGCCTCTACGAACGAGGTCTTGATGTTAGGTTATATGAATCGAGAATCGTGGGAAAAGACGCTCGAAACAAAGAGGGCCTCGTTCTGGTCGAGGTCTCGTGAGAAAATTTGGGTCAAAGGAGAGACCTCGGGCAATTTTCAGGAGGTTAAAGAGATATATCTCGATTGTGACGGAGATACCCTCCTGCTCAAGGTAGACCAGATCGGAGGGGCTGCCTGCCATACCGGTTTCAAAACCTGCTTCCATCAGCGATTGGAGAAAGGGCAATGGAAAGTCTTAGGAAGAAGAATCTTCGACCCGAAGGAGGTTTACGGAAAGTGAAAATGCTGAAGGTTGGAATTCCAAAGGGGAGTCTGGAGAATGCCACCATCGAGCTGTTTAAGAAGTCGGGCTGGAAGATCACTGTAAGCTCTCGGAGTTATTTCCCCCTGGTGGATGATGATGAGATGCGCTGCACCCTGGTTCGGGCTCAGGAGATGTCGAGGTTTGTGGAGACAGGGACGTTGGACGTGGGACTGACAGGAAAGGATTGGATTTTAGAAAACGGCTCCGATGTCGTAGTCGTTCAGGATCTGATCTACTCCAAAACCAGCGCCACTCCCGCCCGATGGGTTCTGGTCGTGGCTGAGGATTCTCCCGTCCGTCAGCTGAAGGATTTGAGGGGAAGAAAGATCTTCACCGAACTCGTCAATTTCACCAAAAAATACTTTAGCGAGCGAAACATCAAAGTCGATGTGGAGTTTTCATGGGGAGCGACAGAAGGAAAGGTGATCGAAGGGTTGTGCGATGCCATTGTCGAGGTAACGGAGACCGGAAGCACATTGCGGGCGAACAACCTACGGATCGTCGAAGAGCTCCTACAGACCAATACGCAACTGATCGCCAATCGGAAGTCTTATCAAGACCCGTGGAAAAAGGAGAAGATCGAACAGATCTCCCTTCTCCTTCGGGGAGCCCTTCGCGCAGAGGGGATGGTCGGACTCAAGATGAACGTGGCAGCCAACGACCTCAAGAGTGTGATCGAAATCCTCCCGAGCATCACCGCGCCCACGGTGTCCAATCTTTTCCAGAACGATTGGTTTTCTGTAGAGACGATTATTTCCGAGAAGGTGGTCCGGGAACTCATTCCGAAACTACAAAAGCGGGGAGCCGTGGGCATTATTGAGTATCCGCTCAATAAAGTCATCTGATCCCACTTAAGGCAGGATTGAAGGGTTCAAGGATTCAAGGGGTCGAGGGGTCGAGTGACTAATCCTAAAAGTTCTATCCTCTTTTTGACTTTCCACTTGTCCCCTTGAACCCTAGATCCCTTGAACCCTTGAATTTGACTGCAGCAATCCCACCACTTCCATATGGTAGGTCTGAGGAAACATATCGATCAGGCTGAGTCTTTCCAGAAGATATCCTCTCTCTGAGAAGAGGCGAAGATCCCGAGCGAAGGCCGTGGGTTCGCAAGAGACATAGATGATTTTTCTGGGCTTCAATCTGACCACTTGATTCAAAATCGTCTTGCACCCCATCCTGGGAGGGTCGAGGACGATGAAATGAGGGGTCTTCCTCCCCCAATTCGACAGGACGTGTTCTACTCTTCCTTGAATAAAATGGCAGTTTTGGATCCCGTTTCTTTCTGCATTGAATTGCGCATCGTCGACGGCTGTCCTGTTCTCCTCGATCCCCAGAACTTCTTTTGCTCTCATGGCCAATGGAAGAGTTAGGTTTCCCACACCGGCATAAAGGTCCAAGACCCTGTCCTCCTCGGTGACCTCTGAGAATTGAAGAACGATCTGAATCAACCTCTGGTTCTGCTCCGGGTTGACCTGAGAAAAACTTTCCGGCGAGATTCGGAGGTTAAGGTATCCGTCTTCATACGACGGGATGGTAAGCTCTAGAGGATCGCCAATGAGAGTTAACTTTCCCTTTCCAGCGACAGCGATGCCCCGGAAGATAGGGTTACTCTGAAGGAGTTTCTTTGCGAATGGCTCGATTTGTCGATCGTGAGAACGAGGATGGAACAAGATTACTCCTCTCCCTCCCTCCGGGGAGACGCTAATTTCGATTTCTTTCATAAGCTGAAAGGCGGCGGATTCCCCTCGAAGTCTCCGGAGGATACGATTGGCCAGAGGATGTGAGATGGGGCACTGGTGGATGTCCACGATCTGGTGCGACTTTTCTCGGTAGTAGCCCATCGCCTTTCCCCTCACCTTCAATTGAATTCTGATCCGGTAGTCATAAGGCTTGGGCGAAGGGAAGACTCCGATGGATGGGATTTCCTCTAGCTTACCTAATCTTCTGAGGAGGTCTCTCAAGATCTCTTTTTTGAGTTCCGGTTGAGCCGGATAATCGATGTGTTGGCACTGACAGCCACCACACCTTCCAAAGTGTGGGCACGGAGGGCTGACTCTCCGGGGAGAGGGTTCGATCAGTTTGATTAGCCGCCCTGTTGAATAGTTCTTCTTTTCTTCTACGATTTCGACCCAGGCCTTGTCACCGGCTACTGTGTAAGGAACGAAGATCACTTTGCCATGAATGCGTGCCACCCCATAGCCTTTAAATGCCACAGAGTCGATAGTAACCTGGACTCTTCGCATGATGGTCAAAAATAGCATGGCAGGAAGGGAGTTTCAATGGATTTACCCCCAAACCCGTAGCCGCACCTGCCTGCCCTGTACCATCCTAGGTTCAGGGCCTGCCGGTAGGCAGGGCCTTCAGGCTGCGAGTTCACCCCCTTAGAAACGCTGCCTTCTGCTTTACTGCGGGATTTGTCCGAGAATAATTCCAGCATCCGGTTCCTCAGTGAAGTTTCTAACGGGGTGAATGCCGTTTATAGCCAGCGCCAGCTATTTCAATTGCGGGTTATAAAGCGTGGAACAGATTGACATCTCTTCATAATTTTGTTAGTTTTAATGACCTAAATGGGAGGATGAACAGCGAGGATGACCTGGTTTAAGAAGGATGAAGAAGAAAAAGAGAAACGAGAGGAGCCGAAGTCCTCTGATCATCTTTGGGTGAAATGCAACTCTTGCAACGAGATCATCTATCGGAAGGTCATCGAAAGGAATCTGCAAGTTTGCCCAAAATGCAACTATCATTTTCAGATTCCGGCACGAAGGAGAATCGATTGCGTCGCAGACCCGGGGACCTTCGTCGAACACGATGCGGACCTCATCTCTGCCGACCCTTTAGAGTTCAAGGACTCGAAGCGGTATCCTTCTCGCGTCAAAGAATCGCAGGAAAAGACCGGGCATAAGGATGCCGTCATCTGCGGGGAGGCGCAGATTGAAGGCCAGCCGGCGATGATCGGCATTTTCGAATTTAATTTTATGGGCGGGAGCTTGGGGTCGGTGGTGGGCGAGAAGATCACCCGCCTGATCGAGCGGGCCATTGAAAAGAAGGCCGGTGTTATCATCTTCTGTGCCTCGGGTGGAGCAAGGATGCAGGAGGGAATCCTCTCTTTAATGCAGATGGCCAAAACCAGCGCCGCCTTAGCTAAACTCCATGAGGCAAGAGTTCCCTATATCTCGGTTTTGACTGATCCCACCACGGGCGGAGTCTCCGCCAGCATCGCCATGTTGGGCGACGTCATCATCGCAGAACCCAAGGCAATGATCGGATTTGCAGGCCCCAGGGTAATCAAGGAGACGATCCGGGCAGAGCTTCCAGAGGGGTTCCAGCGAGCAGAATATCTTCTCGAGCATGGAATGGTTGACCTGATTGTGGAACGGAAAGACCTCCGGCACACGCTCGCTTCCTTATTAGAGATGCTGAAGCCAGAGAGCTGACAGAGAGACCTGATCCATGAGCCAAGACGCCTATCGAAAGTCGCTGGACTACCTTTACCATCTCGAAAAGTTCGGGATGATCTTCGGGCTGACTCAAGTAGAGAAAATCCTCAACGCCATTGGAAATCCCCACAAAGAAATTCAGGCCATCCACATTGGTGGGACAAACGGGAAGGGGTCCACCGCTGCGATGATGAGCTCGATCCTGCAGAAGGAAGGCTACCGAGTAGGGCTGTACACTTCTCCTCATTTGGTTCGATTTACAGAACGGATCCAGGTGAACGGGAAAGAGATCGGGGAAGAAGAGGTGGCTGGCCTGACCCAGTGGATGAGAGAGGAAATAGAATCTGCTGGCATCGCCCCTTCGTTTACCTTTTTCGATTTTACTACGGCCATGGCCCTCCATTATTTCAATCAGAACTCGGTGGATCTGGCCATTCTGGAGGTCGGCCTGGGGGGAAGACTTGATTCCACTAACGTGGTCGATCCCTTGATCTCCATCATCACCAACATCGCTAAAGACCATGAAGAATACTTGGGCAAAACGATCTTGAAGATTGCCAGGGAGAAGGCGGGCATTATTAAGAAGAGAAGACCTCTGATCACCGCCGCTATGCAACCTCAGGTGCTCCGTCTCTTTTCCAAGATCTGCCATGAAAAAAGAGCCTCTTATCTTCGCGTTGGGAAGGAGTTTCGATACGTCTGGAAAGGAGACGAGGATTTCGATTACGAAGGCCTCGATCGAAAGTTGTGGGGCGTCCACCTCAATCTCAAAGGATTTCATCAGATCGTCAATGCGACGACGGCGCTCGGCGCGATGGAGGTTTTGGATGATCTGGGGTATCGGGTCTCCACGGAGGCCATGGTCGACGGGTTGAGGGAGGTGGCTTGGCCGGGAAGATTGGAGATGGTGTCTGCTTCTCCCCGGGTCATTCTCGACGGCGCCCACAATCCTGCTGGGGCCCTTGCCCTCCAGGAATCGTTGAGGAAGGAATTTCAATTCGAGCACCTCATCCTTCTCGTAGGAATCATGAAGGACAAGGATAGCCGTTCCATGCTTCATCTGCTGGCTCCCCTAGCGGATACGATCATTCTCACCAGACCTCACACGGAGCGTGCCGCTCCCCCGCTGTCGCTGAAAAAGGCATTGGGTCGGAGCGGGAAGAAAGCAGAGATTGAGGAAGATCTGAAAAAGGCGATCGACAGAGGTCTCTTCCTGACCCAAGAAGGGGACCTCCTCTGCATCACCGGGTCGCTCTATACCGTTGGAGAAGCCAGAACTTATTTCCATCCCGAGAGAGGATCGTGACAAATTACTGGTTCATTCTGGGCTCCTTTTTTGTCCTTATCATCGTCGCCTTTTCACCTCATACCCATGCACAGGTAGGAGAGGTAGGCGTGCGGGGGGTAAGTGTGCCGGAAGGGATAAAAACAGAAGAGCCTGTGAGCATCGAGGCCGATGAGCTCACCTACGACAAAGAGACGCAGACCTACGAGGCTCACGGACAGGTGGAAGTGAGCCAAGGAGATCTTTCCCTCAAGGCAGACCATGCCCGATTGAACATGGCGACGAATGAATTGGCGGCGTGGGGAAACGCTTTATTGAGAGAAGGGGAAGATGTGGTTGAATGCGAGCGCTTGGAGGTCAATATAGAGACCCGATTGGGGAGAATCTATCAGGCCAAGTTCTATTTGAAGGATCAGAATTTTCATGTCACTGGCCGGGAGGCAGAGAAGTTAGGAGAAAATCACTATCGAATATTCGATGGTTCGTTGACGACCTGCGATGCGAAACGGCCACCCTGGAAATTTACCGTGAAGGAGATCGAAGTGGAAAACATGGCTTTGGGAGGACTGGGGATTGCCAAAGGGCCCGTTTTCCACTTCGAGGATATTCCTGTTCTCTATTTCCCATGGGGTATCTTTCCTGTGAGGCAGGAAAGACAATCCGGATTTCTTATGCCTCAGTTAGGGTATTCCAGCACGTATGGTGTTAAATTCGAGAACGGTTTTTACTGGGCCTTTGCAAAGAATATGGACACCACTGTCTATTTGGATTACCTGGGGGACAGGGGATTTAAAGAAGCCTTGCAGTATAATTATGCCTTCGCTGAAGGCACCAAGGGACAAGCAAATTTCTACTTCATCGATGACCAGCTGGTTCATAAAGATCGGTATGCCCTCTTCGTTGAACACGAACAGAAGCTTCCCGATGGTTTTTATCTCAAGGCAGACATCAATCGTGTGAGCGACCATCAATATTTTCAGGATTATAGAAGTGAAGACCTGCCGGAAACGGCGCAGTTGGCCCAGATGGATGTAGTGAGTTTGAGTCTGTTGAGGTCGGTTATTTTCGGAGGAAAGAACTGGGATCAGTTTAGCTTCTTGGTAAACAATGAGGTTTTTGATGATTTTACCCAAATGGACAATCAGAAAACGGTTCAGATGCTTCCGCAAGTCAGTTTTTATGCCCATCCCCAATCCCTTTTCAACACTCCTTTCTTCTATAGTATTACATCGTCATACACCGACTTCTGGCGAGAGAGGGGTTTCGAATCAAACCGGGGAGATCTCTTTCCCACCATCTCTTATCCTGTGCGGCTCCTCGACGTACTGAAGTTTGAGTCGGATGTCGGACTGAGAGAGACCTTTTACCGAAACTACAATGACCATACAGGCACGTTCGAGGGGTGGAAATCGAGGGAGACCTTAGAGGCAAATGCCCAGACGTCTGCGGAGTTTTACCGGGTCTATGACGCTGAGACCTTTTCGACCATTTCGGACTTCCTCAAGGTGTCAAAATGGATGCACACCATTGAGCCAAGCATCAGTTATCAATATAGTCCTCCGGTGAATCAGAATGACCTCCCCATCTATGATGCGGTAGACCGAATTCCTTACACTAATCAGATCACCTACGGATTTACCCAGCGCCTGCTGGGAAAGTCCGAGAAAGAAGGAGTGAGTTCCGGAGTCTTTGAGTATGCGAAGTTAAAAATTTTTCAAAGTTATAGCCTTGGGGATCCTTCCTGGTATAACCCTCTGTATATCGACCCGGATGGGAGGAAGCGGTCCTTTTCAGATATCGAAGGACAACTCTGGTTGAATTTTTATTCCAGCCCTCCTGCTTATATTTCTGGTTATGCAGATACAGAGCTTAATCCCTACCGCGGGAGCTTCGACGTATTCAATGTTACGATGCGTGCCAGAGATCAAAGAGGCGATGCGATCTCGCTGGGGTATGGGAACACCAGAAGTGCGCTGGGGAGCTTTAAGGAGGTCAATCTCGACGCAAGGGTGAAGACGATCCCCCCCCTGTACCTGTTTGGTTCGTATTACTATAACCTCCTATCGGGGACATGGGTTCAGTGGATCATCGGTGCAGAATATCAAACTCAGTGCTGGTCGGCGGGGTTCATCGTTACAGATATAAACGCATCTCCTAATGGAACGACGAAGAAGAATCTGACGTTCAATTTTTATTTCAATCTTCTGAATATTGGCTCGGCAGGGCGAAGGCCTTATCTTATGAGATTATAATTAATGGTTCAGGAGGAGTGAAATGAAAGGCGTCATTTTGGCGGGAGGTTTAGGAACTCGACTGTATCCGTTGACAAAGGTGACCAACAAACATCTCCTTCCCGTCTACGATAAACCGATGATTCATTACCCGATTCAAACCCTGATTAATGCGGGGATCGATGACATCTTGATCGTCACGGGCGGAAACAATGCCGGAGATTTCTTGAAGCTATTAGGAAACGGAAAGGAGTTCGGGCTTAAACATATCAACTACACATATCAGGAGGGAGAAGGGGGGATTGCGGAAGCCCTTGGGCTGGCAGAGTTCTTTGCTTCACGAGAAAAGATCTGTGTGGTGTTGGGTGATAATATCATTGAGAAAAACATTCGAAGGGCGGTGGAAAATTTTAGAAAACAAAGGAAAGGCGCGAAGATATTGTTAAAGGAGGTCCCCGACCCTCAGCGTTTTGGAGTTCCCGAACTGAAGGGAGATCGGATTGCCTGGATTGAAGAGAAACCCAAGAAACCCAAATCCCGATATGCCGTGATCGGGATCTATCTTTTTGATCAAGAAGTTTTTAACATCATCAAGACCATTAAACCTTCTGATCGGGGGGAACTGGAGATCACCGATGTCAACAATCGGTATATTGAAAAAAGGCTTATGACATGGGATATTTTAGAGGGGTGGTGGACCGACGCGGGGACGTTTGAGTCCTTGCTTCGCGCCAACCAGTTGGTCGCCGAGACCGGAGCCAACAACCTGTAATTACGGTATGCGCATAGTGCCTGCACGAAGCCCCGCCTTGACGAGCCCGCGGCGAGGCAGGCGTTTCGGCGAAGGCAGGCTAAACGCTTGGCGTTCTTAGATGGAAGGGGATAGGATGATACACGGAGTGAGGACCAAAGCGTTAAGAATGATTCCGGATGAACGGGGAAGGGTCATGGAGATTCTCCGAGCGGACGACGACCTATTCCTGAAGTTCGGTCAAGTGTATATCACCACCACCTATCCTCAGGTGGTAAAGGCTTGGCACTACCACAAGATCCAAACTGATCACATCTGCGCCATCCAGGGCATGATCAAGCTGGTCCTTTATGATCCGCGAGAGGGTTCTTCAACCAAAGGGGAGGTCAATGAATTCTTCATCGGAGTCCACAACCCATTGTTGGTACAAGTGCCCAACGGGATCTACCACGGCTGGAAATGCATCAGCGAGGAGGAAGCCGTCGTCCTGAACGTCCCGTCGGAGGTCTACGTTCACAGCGCGCCAGACGAGTACCGCCTTCCCCCTCATGGGAAGGAGATTCCTTATGATTGGGGAAGGAAAGATGGATAGTGGAATTGCGGATTTCGGATTGCGGAGTGGAAAATCTGAGATCTAAGACACGAAATTAGAATGAAGAAGAACTGGAGTGAGCGATGAAGATATTGGTGACCGGAGGATGCGGGTTCATCGGAAGCAATTTCATCCGTTATTTTTTGAAAGTCTATCCCGACTATTCCCTGATCAATG
>Ga0187769_10001950_pt1 | contig 11961 bp, 7 predicted proteins | sample 0116_SJ02_MP02_1_FD_133140 | JGI IMG/M metagenome (GOLD analysis project Ga0187769, IMG submission 133140) | Tropical peat soil microbial communities from peatlands in Department of Meta, Colombia - 0116_SJ02_MP02_10_MG | ecosystem: Environmental > Terrestrial > Soil > Wetlands > Peat | place... | reverse complement strand
TGTCGTATCAGGCCAAGGTTCAGCAGGACAGCGTCAACTTCAGCTTTCGCGAAACGACGAATCTGTCCCAGAGGATCCTGGGTGCCCGGAATCGGTCCCAGGACCAGGGCATGATCGAATGCCACGACTAATGCGCGATGTCCCTCTCCACCGAGTACCCGGCGGAGCCTGACTTTCTTGCCACAGTCACTCAAGGGATCCTCTTAGTGGGTGATCAGCCTGGGGCGGCGATGTCCAGGCAGACAACCTAGCCCGGAATGTAAGCGATTGTCAATTCTTTTTGATCTTATGTGAGCGATCTTTTGCCTTCGTGATGGGCTGCCCGGATTCCGCGATCACCACCTGTAACCCCGCATCGCGCAGCTCTTTGATGTAGCTGGGACTGGTTCCCGCGTCGGTCACCAGAATGTCGATGTCAGTGGCCGGGCCGACATAAGCAAAACATTGCTTGCCGAATTTTCCGTTGTCGGCAAGAGCAATCCGGGTGCGAGCCGCTTTGGCCAGCATCTTCTTGATTTGTGCCTCTGCCTGGCTGGCCGTGGAAACTCCGTAGTCCGGGTCAATTGCGCTGACACCGAGTATCGCCTTGTCCAATCGTATCTCTGCCAGAGCGCGCTGCGTCCATTCTCCCCAGAGATAAAACGTATCTTTCTGAAGATCGCCGCCGGTGCAGAGCACCGTTACTCCCGTGCTGCGCTGCAATTCGCAGACAATGGTAGGGGAATTGGTCACGACGGTCAGGCGTTGGCGGTGAATCAACCGTCGTGCCAGCTCAAAAACCGTGGTGCTGCCTTCGAGAAAAACCGTGTCCCCGTCGAGCACGAATTGTTCGGCAGCCCGGGCGATCCGCTGTTTTTCTTCGTTGTTGGTTCGCAGAAGCGCGTCATAGGAGGGCTGGAAGTTGGTGCTTGACATCCGCGAAACCGCGCCGCCATGCGACCGGACCAACACGCCATCGTGCTCCAGAGCGGCCAAATCTCGACGGATCGTCGCCGAGGTGACCTTGAGCCGCTCGCAGAGGTACGAGGCGGTTACACTGCGTTGCGCCGACAGGAGTTCGCGGATCTGGAAGCGCCGTTCCTCGGCAAACATATTGGGTCTCGAAGAGGCAGTTTATTGTACTCGAACGGCAGGGGTCGCAAGCGACAGAAATCGAAAGCCCTCGAAATAAAGCGGTTGACAAACGATCAAGAAGTGACTAAATTCGCGCAAACAAAGCTCTAAGCACACGGAGGCCGTAATGACTTCCCCTACTCCCCGCCCCGCGCCCATCTCATCCCGGGCATCGAGCAGTTTCTTTCCTTTTCTTTCATTTTGTTTCCTCTTCGCGTTCCTGACTTGCACCAGCTCCTGGGCGCAAAAAGACATGGGCGGGATCGCCGGTGTGGTGAAGGACTCGAGCGGAGCCGTGGTGTCCGGTGCCAATGTCACCGTCACGGACATCGATCGCGGGACTGGCTTCTCCACCACCACGAACAGCCAGGGCGAGTACGTGGCCAGCCCGTTGAAGATTGGGCGCTACAACGTCGCCGTCGAGAAGACAGGCTTCAAAAAAGCTGTGGCCGGGCCGATCGTCGTCGACGTCCAGGCTCGCCCGGAAGTTGACGTCACCCTGAAAGTCGGCAACATCCATGAGAGCATGACGATAACTACGGAAAGTCCGCAGCTGCAGACTGAAACTTCCGAACTGGGCGAAGTGGTAAATGGACAGCAGGCGACTACGCTTCCCCTCAACGGCCGTAATTATGCGCAACTGGCGCTGCTCGGTGCGGGAGTCGCCCCCGCGGAACCGGGCTCGCGAGTCTCCGCCAGCTATGGATTCAGCTCCAACGGGGCGCGTTCGCTGCAGAACAACTTCCTGCTCGATGGAGTCGACAACAACTCCAATCTGGGCGATGTGTTGAATGAACAGGCTTTCGTGATCCAGCCTTCGGTGGATGCCATTGAAGAGTTCAAGGTACAAACCAATGCCTATAGTGCGGAATTCGGTCGCGGCAATGGCGCGATCATGAATGCAGTGATCAAGTCGGGAACCAACGGCCTGCACGGAGACTTGTACGAGTTCTTCCGGAACGACGTATTGGACGGGCGTAACGCATTTGACACGGTTCGTCAGCCTTACAAGCAGAATCAGTTCGGCTTCACCCTGGGCGGGCCAATCATCAAGAACCGCACGTTCTTTTTTGGCGACTATGAGGGTTTGCGGATTCGTCAGGCGATACCTTTCACGGGCGTGCTTCCCACTTCGGCCGAGGCTACTGGCGATTTCTCGGCCAATCTCGATTTAACTACCGTGACCGGTACCGACTGTAACGGCAATAACACCTATGCCGGCGAAATCTTCAACACGCGCCTCACCCAGACCTCGGCCACAAGCCCCACGGGGTTTTGCGGCATTCCCATTGGCGGATACGACGCCAGCGGCAATCCGACCAACATCTTTTCTGTCGTCGACCCCTTGGCGGCGCGGCTGGCTGCGCTGTTGCCAGCGGCCGGGCCTCCTGTGAACGGCATCAACTATTCTGTTGACCCAGAAAGAAAGGAAACCCGCAACAACTTCGATATTCGCATCGATCACAAAATCAGCGACAAAGACAACGCCTTCGGCAGGTTCAGCTACGAAGATCAGCCCAGCTTCATCCCGCCGCCATTTTCCGGCTCGAGCGCCATCTTGGATGGTGGAGGGTTCTTCGATGGCAATGAGGACGACTCTTACCGCAGCGTAGCTCTGAGCGAAACTCACCTTTTCAGTTCGACGGTAGTAAACGAATTCCGCGTGGGCTACAACCGGATCAATGCCCACCGGTTTCAGCTGAACTCGAACGAGAATATTAGCCAGCAGCTGGAGTTTCCAGGCGTGCCCTTTGGCCCCAATAATGGCGGCCTGCCCAACATCACGTTCAGCGACGGCACGGTTGGAATCGGAAGCTACACCTACCTGCCGTCGATTGAGAAACAGAACAGTTTCGTTCTTACCGACAATTTAACGTGGATCCGGGGACGGCACTCGGTGAAGTTCGGCACCGAAGTGCGGATTGAGGAGTTCACCATTTTTCAGCCAGCCGAATCGCGAGGCGCCTTGACCTTCGGAACCGAGTTCACGGACAACCCGGCGAATCCCGGCACGGGCGGTGCTTCTTTTGCAACTTTCCTGCTGGGTGTTCCCGATGGCGGCGGCATCACCAGCCTTCACAATATTGACTATCGCCGGCAGATCTACGCCGGTTATGGGCAGGACGACTGGAAGGTCAACGACCGCCTCACGTTCAACCTGGGCCTGCGTTACGAGTTTTTCAGCACCGTGAAGGAACACTACAACGAGGAAGGCACGCTTGTTCTCAGCTCCGGCGACATGCTCGTGCCGGAAGGCCAGAACATGCCTCTCACGCCCACGCTTGGAGCCAGCATCCCAATCATTCACGGCTCCCGCGGACTGATCAGCCCGAGCTATCTGAATTTCGCGCCGCGAATCGGATTCGCGTACCGGCTGACCGATAAACTGGCGCTGCGGAGTGGCTATGGCATCTTTTATGGCGGCCAGGAAAACGGGCCTTTCTCCAATCCCAGCCCCGGCTTTAATCCGCCATTCTTCTCTTCGGAGGCATTTTCTCTGCCCTGTGGCAACCTGGCCTCGAATCCGGCAGTCCCCGCTGGGAACGCGTTGAACTGCTCGGTCCCGCAGCTCAATGTGAACGGCTCGAACGCATTGTCGAATGGATTCCCGACGAACGCGCTCTCCGATCCCAACGCTCCTGAACTCTACTCCATTGATCCCCACCTGCTGGTTCCCTTTAATCAGCAATGGCATCTTGGGTTGCAATATCAACTGCCGGCCCAGACCGTGCTCGAGGTTTCCTACGCCGGCTCGCACGGTCAGAGACTGTTTGGTTTCTACAACGGTAACCAGGCCGTGCCCACCGGACTAGCGCCGTGGAACACTCTCTGTAACGAGAGTGGTTTTACCTTAATCACCTGTCCGACGGCGCCGCGCCGTCCGCTGAACAAGGTAGCACCTGGTCTGCCTGCCGGTTCAACTTGCGACCTGAACAATGCGACGGATTTCCAGAACTGCGATCCCGTCTTCGATGTCCCCATTGCGGCCTTTCGGTCAAACGACATCTCCAACTACAACTCGTTGCAGGTGCACTTCGAAAAGCGCCCCACGCATGGCTTGCAATTTCAAGCGTCGTATACCTACGCCCATGCCCTGGATGACGCTTCCAGCGCCAGCTTAGGGTCGAACAATCAAGGGGATTTCCGCCTGCAAACCGATCCTAGGCTGGAGTATGGCAACGCCGACTTTGACGTACGCCAGCGCTTGGTTGCGAGTTACGCTTACGAGCTTCCGTTCGGGAAGAACAAAGCCTTGGGAGGCAATGCCAGCGGCGTTTTGGATCAGGTCATCGGCCATTGGCAGGTCGCCGGAATCGTCAGCGCATCCACGGGGAATTGGTACACGCCCACCGATAGCGTCGTCAACCTTTCCGGATCGGATGGCGGCGGGTACGTGTTCAATTCGTCGCGGCCCGACGTGATCGCGAACCCCAATGGTACGCATTGTCTTTCGGGGACGCTGTTTAATACCTGTGCCTTTGTTTCGAACACCGTTCCGGGCATCTACGGCGACGCCAACCGCAATATCATTCGTGGGCCCGGCTACCAGAACTGGGATATATCGCTGTTCAAGCTTTTCCCCGTTCGCGAGGCGATGCGCTTCGAGTTCCGGTCAGAGTTCTTCAATGCCTTCAATCACTACAATCCGGAGTTCGCCAATCCAAATACGATTGCGACCAATACCGCGACCGAGCTTGGTTCGCCGACATTCGGCTTCGCCACGGCTGCGCGTGATCCGCGATTCATTCAGTTTGCGTTGAAGTTTTATTTCTGACCTTCACATATCGAGCTCATAGGATTCTTCGGGAAAAACAACGGCTCTGCTGGTCTCTGTTTTCGACGTCGAACGAACGCTTACTAACCAATTCTGTACCGAAAGAGCATCCCCATGACCAAAACACAGACGTATACTCTGAAGCAAGACTTTTCAACCCGCTTGGTGTCTTCGTTGTTGTTCGTTCTGGGCTGTGTGCTCGCATTGAGTCCTTTGGCGCTGGCCAGCACGCCGACGATTACGACCACATCACCTCTCCCCAATGGCACAGTCGACACTTTTTACAGCACCACCTTTGCGGCAAGCGGCGGTACGTCTCCCTACGCTTGGACGATTACCAGGGGAAGTGTTCCGGGTTTAGCCATCAGCTCAACTGGAGTACTGAGTGGAGTGCCGAATGCAGCGAGCAGCTATTCAATAACTGTGCAAGTAATGGACTCGAGTACCCCTCCACAGGTGGCAACTGGGATCTTTAACATCACAACTGCCACCTCTACCAACACTAACTACTATGTCTCGACCAGCGGCACCAACTCGGCGGGGTGCGGCTCGTCAGGCTCTCCCTGCAAGACAATTTCCTACGCGGTCGGGCAATTTGCCGGTCCCGGAATCACAATCAACGTGGCATCCGGCACATACAACGAGCAGGTGTCGATCAACAAAGGCGGCACGGCCTCGGGCGGCTACTTTATTTTGAGAAGCACTACCCTGGGAGGCGCCATCATCAGTGGCTCCGGCCTCAGCGTCGGCACCGGCGGCTATGCCAATGGGCTGGTCAACCTTGGCCTCACAAGCAACGTCAGCTATGTCACCATTGACGGTTTTCAAATAACGAATTTCAAGACTGGTACACCCACGGCCTACAACAGCCTCGTGCCGGCGGGAATCTCGCTTCAAGGCTCCGGCACCAACATCCAACTGGTGAACAACAACATCAATAACATCTGGAACGAAGGAAAATCGTCAAACCACACGGGGAACTGCCCGTCCGGCAAATCTCCAAACGGTTTTGGCCTGGTCGTAGCAGGGACAAGCGGAGCCACGCCTTTGACGAACATATCGGTCATTGGCAACACCTTAAGCAACATGATGACTGGTTGCAGCGAGACCGTGGAACTCGATGGCAACATCAACGGGTTTATCGTCGGGAGTAACCTGGTTCACAACAACAGCAACATCGGCATCGCGATTCTCGGCGGCGAGTGCGTAGCATCGGGTGTCACGTGCACGAACGGATATGATGGCGCCGCCAACGACCAGTCGCGCAACGGAGAGATCTACGGCAACACGGTTTATGAGAATCCATCCAATGGCACCGGCACCACCCCCAATGTACCCGCTGCCAGCAACCCTTATGGCTCGGCCTGTTACTGTGCTGACGGTATCTATCTCGACGGCAGCGCAGAAAACATTGTGGAGCGTAATACCGTCTACAACGTCGATTTGGGCATTGAGGTGACCGGAGAAGGAGCGGCGCAGAATACGACCAACAACATAGTCCGCGACAATCTCTTTTTCTACAATAACGCTGTCGGGATCAGTGTCGGGGGACAGGGCACTCCAGGGGGGTCCTCGAACTCCACAATTGTCAACAACACCACGTGGAGTAATGGCGTCAACTCCAACGGAGCGATGGGAGAATTTGCGACGGGCACCAAGCTCACGGGCACGAATATAGTCGAGAACAACATCTTCTATGCGTCCACCGTGACTGGAACCTTAGTGCAGGCGCAAACCACATCGACTGTTACTATCAATTACAACCTGTACTATGCTCCCAGCTCCTCGGAAAACTGGTGCTGGAATTACAATGGCAATAGTGGTAATTGCGGCACCACTTATACCACGTTCAGCTCCTACCAATCGGGCACGGGACAAGACGGAAATAGTCAGTTCGCCAACCCTCTGTTCGTGAACACCAATGCGACACCGCCTGCGAGTTTACCCAACTTGAATGTGCAGTCTGGCTCGCCGGCGTTAGGAAAAGGGAACATTCTCAGCCCAGCTTCTCTAATGGGATCCTTCGATGTGACAGGAGTAACGCCGCGTATCTTGGTATCGAATGACACTATCGACGTCGGAGCGTACGAACAATAGGCGGCGTGTGAAAGAGTAGGGGAAGGCACCGCGCAGGTGTCTTCCCACTTTTATTCCTCGCTGAGCGCACTTAAGCATCAAGCAAGTGTGAGTAGTCGGAAATGAGAGTCCATGCAAAATATCGCAACTAGTGGAGTGGACGCGCCTCCGAAACTGCGCCGAGCCCTCCGCCTATGGGATCTCATTCTTTACGGCATTGTCGTTATTCAACCCACAGCCCCCATGCCGGTATTCGGCGTGGTAAGCGAACGAGCCCGTGGCCACGTCGTGACGGCGGTATTGATTGCGATGGTTGCAATGCTCTTTACGGCGATCAGCTATGGCCGCATGGCAAGAGCCTATCCCAGCGCGGGATCCGCCTTCACCTATGTTGGACAGGAGATTCACCCAGCCCTCGGCTATGTGACCGGCTGGGGCATGGTGATGGATTACCTGCTGAACCCGCTGATCTGCACGATCTTGTGCACGCAACTCACGCTTAATTTCGCACCGGGTCTTCCTTACGTGGCCGGGGTCGTGTTTTTTGCCGCTTTGTTTACGGGCATGAACCTGTTCGGCATCCAGACGTCGGCGCGCATCAACGATGGCTTGGCTATCGCCATGGGGATCGTTATCGCCATTTTCTTCGTGCTCACGGCGCATTATGTTTTTCGGCATCCCCATGGGGAGGCAGGTTTCTTCTGGCATCCTTTCTACGATCCCCAGAGCTTTGAGCTGAAATCTGTGCTCGGAGGAACCTCGCTGGCGGTTCTTACCTATATCGGCTTCGATGGAATCTCAACCCTGTCGTAGGAAGCGAAGAACCCGAAGCGCGACATCCTGCTGGCTACGGTTCTGGTCTGCCTGATCACGGGACTCCTTGCAGGATGCGAGGTTTACGCGGCGCAGTTGGTCTGGCCCGTGGCCAAGCCATTTCCGGACGTTACGACGGCGTTCGTGCATGTGGCGGGTCTGGCGGGAGGTTCATGGCTGCTGCAGTTGGTGAATGGAACACTCCTGGTCGCCACAGTTGGTTCGGGCATGGGGTCTCAACTGGGTGCAGCTCGCCTGTTGTATGCCATGGGCAGAAGTAACGCGATCCCCGGATCTTTTTTTGGGGCGCTTGATCCTGTCCGCCAGATTCCGCGCAACAACGTCGTTTTTGCCGGCATACTTGCCTTGATTGGGGCTTTGATCATCAACTTCGAACGAGGAGTTGAGCTGCTCAATTTCGGCGCGCTCATCGCCTTCATGGGCGTCAACGCTTCCTCTCTAGTGCGCTACTACGTTCGCGCCAAGCATCGAGGCCTTGCCGATTTATTGCCCCCTGTCTGTGGATTTGTAATCTGCCTGCTGCTGTGGTGGAATCTGAATGCCTACGCGAAAATTGCCGGCGTGATTTGGATGGCGCTCGGCCTTGTGTACGGGGCTTTTCGAACAGGCGGCTTCCGGAAGGATCTGCTCAGGTTCGAGCTTCCCTCGGAAAATTGAAATCCGGCCCGGAGAGCGATTCAGTCGCCTGTATAGCGAGTCGGCGGCGCCAAAACCATCTCACCGCTCACGGAAATTGATGTCTGCTTTTCCGCAGAAACGCCGTCCACACCTTCGACTGCCAACTTGATCTGGTAGTCCCCCTCTTTTGTGTAGGTGTGCTGTACTTTTCTTCCGTCTTCTGCCGTGCCATCGCCGAAGTCCCAGTGGAAGGCAAGCGCCGGCACACCGGAGTTGTCGACGGCGCAGACTAACCTGACATTTTCGTAGACCTTCGCGCTCTTCGGAGCTTGAATAGAGGCCGATGGCGCGGCCGCCGAAACCGTTGTGTCGACAATTCTAATAACCCTGACCGAATGCGGCGGTTGGTCCAGCCGTATCGATCCGTTTTCCGCCGACAGATGCAGCGATGAGTCGAAGACATCCTGGAAATCGTACGCTCGGCCGCTTTGCAGCTTCAGGTCGGCAGGCGAAAAGCTGTGCGACCTGGATTGCTCGGTCCAGTTGAAAACCGCGAGGATGGATTGACGGGCGTCTTCCTGCAGCAGAAAAACGCTGGGCAACTCATCCTCCGCTCGATAACTTAAGAGATCGATGGGAATCGCAGCCCGGCCTAATCTTGCCATGTCAAGAAGATCGGGATTCTTCAAAAGCGCCGCACGATCCGCATCCGCTCCCGCGGTCGGTAGATCGTCACCGATTTCATACATACCGCCCGAGACTGCCGCCAGGGCGATGGATACCTGCGCCTCGTTGAGGGTGAGCGGCGCAGGAATCTTGCGCTCCTCAATAAGCTGCCGTGATACCGTGAACGCATCCGGATCGTTGATGAAAAAGTTGCGATGCATGTAGTAGCGGGCTGCGATTCCGGGAGCGGCTTCCTTGCTTCGCGTAAATGTGTGGCCAGTGTCCTGCGACACGCGGCCATCATCGACCAGGCCTACCGGAGTCAGCATGGGGCTGCCGTCCTTGTCCAAAAGCACGTCGTCTCCAACGGCATCGCGGATGGTCTGCAATCCAATTCGCAGAGCCTCCAGGGCGGTAGTATTCGGGCGATAATAATAGCCTTCGATCGCCGTGTTATCCATGAAGTCGAGCTTGATATACTTGACGCCCCACTCGCGAACCAGAGTTTGGTAAACCTTGCGAACGAACTCCTGTGCGGCAGGATGTGTTGTATCCAAAACAAACAACCGTTCTGACTGAACTTCTTCGTCGGTGGTAATTGGGATGGGCTCGCCTTTTGCGTTGTGAACCAGCCAGTCTTTGTGGCCCCGGTAAATTGAGCTGAGTTCCCCAACTTCGAAGGGCGCCGTCCAGATACCGATCTTTAGGCCGAGTCTCTCGATGCGTTGGGTGAGCTCACGCATGCCATGGGGAAACTTGGAAGCGTTCGCTGTCGAGTAATCTCCTCGCGCGTAGCCGTATCCGAAATCGAAGTGGAACCAGTCATAGCCCAGAGATTTCAAGTGCTCCGCCTGCCACAATGCGTTAGTGAAGCTATTGCCCTCGGTAATCTTCATGTAGAAGGCCGTCCAGCTCCACCAACCGAGCATGTTATCTTCGGGAATGCGGCCGTGATGAAGCTCGCGGATGGCTGATCCGTAATCTTCAAGCTGGCTGTGGTAGTCGTTCCCCACGGAAAACAACAGGCGCTCGGAAGACATGCTTGCCCCGCTCGCAAGCGGAAGGCTTAACGGAATCAGATTCTCCGGGGCGCCGGTCCGCATACCGGAGCCTTCCTCACTGGCCTGAATTTCGGTGGTGCCAGTGGAATCCACGGTAAAGGCGGCGATGCTCGGACCGGACGGTCCGGCTTTCGTATTCAGATGGAGGATGGTCAACAAACGGTCTGCGGTGAGAGCGCCGAAGAACGCGCTCTCGTGACTTTGCTGGTTGTAAATAATCTGGCTGCCAACCGCGCGGTGCATGCCTTTCGGCGCCTTGCCCAGATCGTAGAGTTGAAGCGGCGGCCAATCTTCGCTATAGCTGTCGGAAAGGACCCGGTCTGAACCCGGGCTGCCATGAAGGTCGAGAATCTGATCGCCGACCGCTTCCACGGGACGAATACTTTGAACTTGGCAAGATCGGCCGGACCCATTTTGCACACGCACCTGAATCTCGCCAAAACGACGATCTTCATACACGCGAATGGTATAAATCAGATCGGGACTATCGTTCAGCCCGCTTGCCGTCACCACTGCCCGGCGTCCTTTACCGAGGGTATCCTGGAAGTCGGATTCGGTTACATCGTGCTTGGGATAGTCCGTGGATTTGATCCACCGGTGGTCCACTTCGGCAGCCACTCCAGCCCGAATGACCGGTGATGACGTTTGTCTGCCGGCAATCGAATATGTGCCATCAAGGGCATTGATTGTAACCACGAATTGGCCGTTACCGATTTTCGTATCCGCGGAGAGTGCTTCAGACGCGAGACAGACCGCTAATGACGCCGCGATCATAAGGAATCGAAAGCACGATAGACAAGAAGGAGTGGCGTGTAGGCTAAAGTTGGGCTGGGGATGCATCGCAGCTCCATTTGGGAACCGAGAATCCGGTCATATTCGATCCTGAACGATCAGAATCAGACACAAAGAATCACAAATGTATTAGTCCGGATCGAGCCTTCTTGTCAACCTCTATTCCCGCACACGACCGATTTTGTAAATGCGATCCCGCTCGCGGTTGTGCGCACCGGGGCGAGAACGAGACGCTCTCGCGACAACCGGCGGGACGTCGGCGCTATTTTACGTCGGCGCTACAGGCCTATGCGAAAGCCGTAGTCGGCGTATTGGAATTCTGGCGGGATGCTGGAGCGGGCGGAGCAGCGGGAGACCTTCACGTGATGGCGCCAGGATCCGCCGCGGGAGGCTTTGCGCTGGCCTTGTGCTGGGCCTCGGACATTGTTGCTCGGGTGAAGTGGCGGCAGAATTTCCGGCCTCGATGTCGCTTCGACGGCGTACACTATGATCGCATCATCGAGGCGGAAAACGCCCGCCTCGAACATGCCATCGATTGGCAACCGAATTCAGGTCATCGCTTCACTCACTGGAATAATTCATAGTGCGTCACCGTTGGCTCAAATTCCAGCAGGTATTTCTCGTCCTCCGGATAGTACTTGGCGACCTCGATATCGGCATCCGCGAATGCGGCAATTGCGTCCCGCGATTCCCAAAAAGAAAGAGTGATGAAGTGTGCTACGTCATTTTCGATCCGGCGAAGAACCCACGCCCCTTTATTGCCGCTCGTCGCTCGATAGGCGGGAATGCCTGAGTTGAAGAGATATTCCAGGTACGCCGCTCCATCGCTTGCCTTCGTCTTCCCATGCCAGATTCGGGCTATCATTGGATCGCCTCGGTTGAGCCATTAAACAGTGCCGCTATTCTACGGCCTTGCCTCAGAACAATTACACGCTTTCCGCGCGGTGAGATTCGCCCACATTCAGAATCGGCTATCCTTGGTAGCAAGATGACCAATGGCGAGTGCACCCATTGGCAGAGCGGGAG
>Ga0187769_10001949_pt1 | contig 11965 bp, 12 predicted proteins | sample 0116_SJ02_MP02_1_FD_133140 | JGI IMG/M metagenome (GOLD analysis project Ga0187769, IMG submission 133140) | Tropical peat soil microbial communities from peatlands in Department of Meta, Colombia - 0116_SJ02_MP02_10_MG | ecosystem: Environmental > Terrestrial > Soil > Wetlands > Peat | place... | reverse complement strand
GTGATGAAGCCCATCCGGCGTGCACGCCAATGCGACAGGTGTCACCCCGCCGGCCCTGACGAGGGAACGAGGCCCAACCGCTCTCTGATGTAGCAGGAGTCCTCGATGAGTTCGCGCAGACAAGATGCGCTCGATTACCACCGCGCTGGCCGCAAAGGCAAGCTGGAGGTCGTCCCCACCAAGCCCTGCCGCACACAGGCGGACCTGAGTTTGGCCTACACGCCGGGGGTCGCCGAGCCTTGCCGCGAGATCGCCAAATCGCCTGAGCTGAGTTTCGAATACACCGCGCGGGGCAATCTGGTCGCGGTCGTCTCCAATGGCACGAGAGTTCTGGGTTTGGGAAACATCGGAGCGGTCGCGGGCAAGCCCGTCATGGAAGGCAAGGCCGTCCTCTTCAAACGCTTTGGGGATGTGGACGTTTTCGATCTTGAAGTGAACTCTGAAAAATCCGAAGACGTCATCAAGTTCTGCCAGCTCCTTGAACCCACCGTGGGCGGCATCAATTTAGAAGATATCAAGACGCCGGATTGTTTCCTCATCGAAGAGACGTTGCGCAAGACCTTGTCCATTCCCGTGATGCACGACGACCAGCACGGAACCGCTATGGTCTCGGGAGCCGCACTGCTCGGCGCGCTGGAAATTGTGGGCAAGCGGATCGACCAGGTGCGGGTCGTGTTCGTCGGAGCCGGAGCGGCAGGTCTCGCCGCCGCGGCGCACTATCTTTGCCTGGGCGTCCAGCCCGAACGCCTGCTCATGGTGGACACCAGAGGCGTCATCTACGCCGGCCGTACGGAGGGCATGAGCCCATACAAAGCTCGGTTCGCGCAAAAGACCGAATTACGAACCCTGGCGGAAGCTTTGCGCGGAGCCGATGTGCTGGTGGGACTCTCAACGAAGGGCGCGGTGACCCCGGACATGCTGAAGCTCATGGCGCCTCGCCCCATCGTCTTCGCCCTAGCGAATCCGGATCCGGAAATTACGCCGGAAGATGCGCGCGGCGCTCGCAGCGATCTCATCATGGCCACGGGAAGGTCGGACTATCCCAATCAAGTCAACAATGTGCTCGGCTTTCCGTTTGTCTTTCGCGGGGCGCTCGATGTTCGCGCGCGGGCGATCAATGAAGAAATGAAACTTGCCGTCACGCACGCCCTCGCGGCTCTGGCAAAGGAACCCGTGCCAGATTCCGTCTGCCGGGCCTATGGCGTGGAAAGGCTTCAGTTCGGCCCGGACTACATCGTGCCCAAGCCGTTTGACCCGCGCGCGCTGGTCTGGGTCGCTTCGGCCGTTGCAAAAGCGGCCATGGACTCCGGCGTCGCCCGTCAAAAAGTCGATCTCGCCGAATACCGCGAGCGCCTCGCGCAGCTTTCCGCCCGCATCACCCCTCGCGACTAGCGCCCCCACCGCATTTGCGGTCCCGTAGGGGCACGGATCTGGCGACCGCGCGGCTCGCCCCTGAATAGGGCCGCAACGATCGGTGGGATAGCGGATCGGCCTTGCGGGCAGTACTCGCCGTTGGCAGTGGGTTGAGTCCGATTCCTACCTGATCCTATAAGTGTCCTCGCTCCGAGCGCCCTTCCGGGCTTGGCTGCATGCCTCCCGATTCTTTACACCACCTACCCCTTGCAACGCGCTTTCCTTTTGTTAACGTAGGTCGTGATGTCGAAACATTCAAAATTCGGGCGAGAAGAGATTGCGAAACGCGAGGAGAGCCGCGCGGCCCGCACGGCCCTCCTGTTCTCTGCGTCCCTTGCCTCCTTCACCTCCTTTCCCTCATTTCTACCCGGAACACCCTTTCGAGTAGAATTCGCCGTAACTTACAGAAAACAAACGACCGGCGTGCCCGCTACCCGGAACTGCCGATGCGACAAGCATCGGCATCCCGCCTGTCCCGAGCGGAGCCGAGGGAAGCGACCAACGGGAGCTGAGGGATCTCTCTCACGGGCCTACGGAGTCCCGCTGCCTTTCCACTCGCCACTAGCCACTAACCACTCGCTCCTGCGGAGCAACCATGCCTAGACGCCCAAGACCCATCGTTCTCACCGTCCTCGACGGCTGGGGCTATCGTGCCGAGACCAAGGGCAACGCCATCGCGCTTGCCCGAAAGCCCAACTACGACCGTCTGCTGAAAGATTTCCCGAACACGCTGATTCACACCTCCGGCCCCTACGTCGGCCTGCCGGAGGGACAGATGGGCAACAGCGAGGTCGGGCACCTCAATATGGGCGCGGGGCGCATCGTGCAAATGGACATCACGCGCGTGGATCGGCTGATCTCCAGCGGCGAATTCTTCCGTCAGCCGCTGCTTCTCGAAGCCATGGAGCGCGGACGGGCGCGCCAACTGCATCTGATGGGCCTCGTGAGCGACGGCGGAGTCCACTCGCACATCGAGCACCTCTTCGCGCTCCTGCGCATGGCCCGCGAGAACAAAGTCGAGAAAGTTTTCGTCCATTGCTTCATGGACGGCCGCGACACCCCGCCCGAAAGCGGCATTGACTACCTCCGTCAGCTCGAGCAGAAGATGCGCGAATTCGGCGTCGGCCGGATCGCGAGCGTCAGCGGCCGCTACTACGCCATGGACCGCGACAACCGCTGGGAGCGCGTCGAGAAAGCCTACCGCGCCGTCGTGCACGGTGACTCCGAAGCGAAATCGAGCGATCCCATCGCCGTGATGCGCGCAAGCTATGAAAAGGGCGTCACGGACGAGTTCGTCGTGCCCGTAGTCATCACGACGCAAGCCGCGCCCGGGAAGCCTGCCGTCCCGCGCGGCACGATCCGCGACGATGACGCAGTCGTTTTCTTCAATTTCCGCGCCGATCGTGCCCGTCAGATGACCCGCGCGCTCATCGAGCCCGGCTTCAAGGAATTCGCCGATCCTGCGCGTCCGAAGAACCTCGTCTACGTGGCGATGACGCAGTACGAAAAAACCTGGCCGTGGCTGCGCTACATCCTCGCGCCGGAAAAGCTGGAGCACATCCTTGCAAATGTCTTCGCCGAACTTGATTTCAAGAATCTGCGCTGCGCCGAAACGGAAAAATACGCGCACGTCACCTACTTCTTCAACGGCGGCGTCGAAAAGCCGTTTCCCGGCGAGGAGCGCATTCTCGTGCCCTCTCCGAAGGTGCCGACCTACGATCTGAAGCCCGAAATGTCCGCCGCGGGCATCGCCGACGCGGTCATTAAGGCGATCGAGAAGGGCGACTTCGACGCCATCATCATGAACTTCGCGAACGCGGACATGGTCGGTCATTCCGGGAAGCTCGAAGCGGCGATCAAGGCCTGTGAAACGGTGGACGAATGTCTGGGGCGGATCTTTCAGGCGCTGCGCCCGCGCGGCGGGGCCTGGATCATCACCGCCGACCACGGAAATGCCGAAACGATGATCGATCCCGTCACCGGAGGCCCTCACACGTACCACACAACCAACCCTGTGCCGTTCATTCTCGTCACAGAAGATGGCCGCTTGCAGCTGCAGCCCGGCGGGTCGTTGCGCGATGTCGCGCCCACGTTGCTGGGCGTTCTCGGCGTTCCCAAGCCCCGCGAAATGACCGGACGTGACCTGCGACGCGGTGGAACATGATCGCGCGTAGCGGGCTGTCATTCGGTAAGATTGTGGAGGGGGATGCCATGCCTGTGGCCACACGGGATGAGCTGAACGTCTACGATTCGGCGGAAGCCCGCTTCGAGATCGCGGCCGACAAGCTCGGGCTCGAACAGGGCATCTACCGCTATCTGAAATATCCCGAACGCGAAATCACGGTTTACATCCCGGTTTCCCTCGACAACGGTCTGATCGAAGTCTTCACCGGCTACCGCGTCCTCCATTCCACGGTGCGCGGTCCGGGAAAGGGCGGTATCCGGTTCGCTCCGGACGTTTCGCTCGACGAAGTCCGCGCGCTCGCAGCGTGGATGACCTGGAAGTGCGCGGTCGTCAACATTCCCTTCGGCGGCGCGAAGGGCGGCGTGATCTGCGATCCCGGGAAACTCTCCAAGTCGGAACTGGAGCGCGTCACGCGCCGCTACACCGCTTCCTTGGCCGATTGGTTCGGCCCGGAGCGCGACATCCCCGCTCCGGACATCGGCACGAACGAACAGACGATGGCTTGGGTGATGGACACCTACGCGATGCACGTCCGCCAGGCCACCACGGCGGTTGTCACCGGCAAGCCGCTCGACCTAGGCGGCTCGCAGGGACGCCGCGAAGCTACAGGCCGAGGACTGATGATCTGCTGCAACAAAGCCATCGAGAAGTTGCGGATTAAGCGCGGCGAGTGCCGCGTTATCGTGCAGGGTTTCGGCAATGTCGGTTCGCAGGCGTCGCTCCTGATGCACGAAGCGGGATACAAGATCATCGGCATCTCCGACGTGCACGGCGGGCTGTACAACGAAAAGGGCATCGACATTGCGAAGCTTTACGAATGGGTTTACGGCTTGCGAAAGCCATTGCCGGAATTTCCGGAGGGCGGCGAGAGGACGAATTCGAGGGATATTTTGTACAGGCCTTGCGAAATTCTCCTTCCCGCCGCGACGGAAAATCAAATCACGAGTGAAAACGCGCATCGCCTCAATTGTAAGATTCTCTGCGAAGGCGCAAACGGCCCAACCACTTCCTACGCGGACAAGACTATCGAGGAGAAAGGCATTTTCATCGTCCCCGACATCCTCGCGAACGCCGGCGGCGTCACCGTCAGCTACTTCGAGTGGGTGCAGGACCGCCAGGGCTTCTTCTGGCGCGAGAGTGAAGTGAACGACCGCCTGCAAGACGTGATGGAACACAGCTTCGATCAGGTGGTTCGCTATGCCGAAGCCCACCGGGTGAACAACCGCATCGCCGCCTACATCATGGCCATTGACCGCGTAGCAAGAGCCTTGAAACTTCGGGGCTTCTACGCGTAAACTACGCCCCCGCTCTAGGCAGCGACAAGGGGGGCACCTTGGATCCCGAATCGATCTTACCCGGCGCCGTAAAGTCTGAAGAGCAGCACCGTCGCGACATTTGTCTCGCGGGGAAGTGGATTTACGAACACGGCCACGTTGCCTCGACGGACGGAAACATCTCCGTGCGGCTGGGGCCGGACCGCATCCTTGCCTCTCCCACCTGCGTGAGCAAGGGCACGATGACTCCGGATGATCTGGTCATCACCGATCTCGAAGGTCGTCTGATAAGCGGCACGCGGAAGCCATCCTCTGAGTTAGGAATGCACCTGCTGATCTACAAGCTCCGGCCCGACGTCAACGCCGTGTGTCACGCGCACCCGCCCGTTGCGACCGGCTACGCTGCAGCGGGCATCGCACTCGACAAGCCCATCCTGTGCGAATTGGTGATTGGATTGGGATCCGTACCCGTGGCGCGCTATGGCACACCCGGCACGTCGGAACTGACCGCACAAATCGAGCCGCTCGTGCATGGCCACGACGCGATCCTGATGGCGAATCACGGAGTCGTGACCTACGGCCCGGACCTTCTTACTGCGTATCATCGAATGGAAACGACCGAGCACTTCGCGCGCGTCTCGCTCGTAACAGAACTGCTCGGAAAGCAGAATCTGCTCTCAAACCGCGAAGTGGAAAAGCTTCTCGTCGCGCGGGCCCGGTATGGAGCCGGAGCGCAGACCGCGGCTCCCGCAAACGGAGATCGCCCGGCTGCGCCGGAGACCGACGCAACCGCGCGCGTCACGCTGACGCGGCGAGAGCTTGAAGCCATCGTGGACGAAGCCGTCCAAAAAGACCGCGCCCGCCGCTGAGGTCATTGCAGTCCCTGCGGAGCGGCGCTACTCCGAAACGGCGATGTAGCGCATCTTGCCGCTGAAGTGGATCTCCTTGATCTGGCCGTTTTCGCTGACGACATTGGAGTTCGACGGCTTTTTGGTCTCGTCCTTCCACTGGATGGGTGCTTCGGCGATTACTTTGCCGTTGCTTTCGATGGTTACCTTGGATTCGTCCGCGCGCACTTCGTAGTCGCCGGGCTTGATCTGTTTCCCCGCCAGTGTCATCGTACTGAGAATCGAGACGGAGGCCGTCGTCGTTTTCGAATCTTTCGCCACGGCCACGCGAGCGGCCATCGGCATTGCGAGTATCAATCCTGCGACAGCTGTGAGCAAGAAACCCCTGCCACTTCGGAACATGATTTTCCCCCTCGGAATTAGTTCGGCTCCCGCACCGTTGAGTTAAACCCGGAACGGTTGCTCGTACGGCGTTAGACGAATCGCTGCGAAAACGGAAAGCGGATACACGGCGAAAACGCAAAATGTTCACGACAAATTTTCTGTGACTAGAAGAAATTCTCGCGCGGCCACGAAATATTTTCACTGTGTACGAATTTTGGAACACGCGTGCATGCTCTCGTGTGCAGCGCAACACGGCCAAATTGGATTGGTGTGTTTACTACGCGCGCGCCGCTGCGTTGACACCCCAGCGCCCCTAACCGATAATCGCTCGACATGATCGGCTCGCTCCGCGGCAAGCTCATTGAAAAGCGCCCGAACCAGATCCTCCTCGATGTGGGCGGCGTGGGCTACCAGGTGCAGATTCCGCTCTCGACGTTCGCGGTTCTCGGCCCGCTTCATCAGGAACACACGCTTCTCATTTACACGCACGTGCGCGAGGACCAGTTTTCGCTCTACGGTTTTCTGACGGCACGCGAAAAGCAGTGCTTTGAATTGCTGATTTCCGCGTCGGGCGTCGGACCTTCCCTCGCTCTGAAAATTCTTTCAGGGATGGGCATCGAGCAGCTCGTTCCGGCCATTCGCAAGGGCGACCTCGCGCAACTCGTGCAGATTCCCGGCGTGGGGCGCAAGACGGCAGAGCGCGTCGTGGTCGAGCTGCGCGACAAGCTCGCCGTGATCGATGTGCCGGAAGCCGGAAAGCCTGCGACCACATCGCAGCTCGAATCCGACGTGGCTTCGGCGCTCGTAAATCTCGGTTACGATCAGCGTTCGGCGGAGCATGCGATCGAGAAATCGCGCGCGAATGCAGGCGCCGATTTCGAAAAGCTGCTGCGCGACTCGCTCCAGATTCTCGGCAGCTCTTCCATGAAGAAGAGCGCGCGAGCGGGTGGGGAGTCATAAATGCCAGAAGCCCGCAGAGCGGCGGACAGCCACCATCGAATCGTTTCGGGGCGCGCGTTCGATGAGGATGCGCGCATCGAGGCGAGCGTCCGTCCGGCGAATTTCGGCGATTACATCGGCCAGGACCGCGTGAAGGAAAATTTGCAGATTGCGGTCGAAGCGGCCCGCGCGCGCGGCGAGGCGCTCGATCACGTCCTGCTGTACGGGCCGCCGGGGCTGGGCAAGACGACCCTTGCGCAGATTCTTGCGAACGAGATGGGCTCGGCGATCAAGATCAGTTCCGGGCCGCTGCTCGAGAAAAAGGGCGACCTGACGGCCGTGCTGACTTCGCTCGACCCGCGCGAGTTTTTCTTCCTCGACGAGATTCACCGGCTGCTGCCCGCGCTTGAAGAAATCCTCTATCCCGCAATGGAAGATTTTCGCGTGGACCTGATCATCGGGCAGGGGCCCGGGGCGCGCGTGCATCCGTATCAGTTAAACCGGTTCACGCTGATTGGCGCGACCACACGCGCGGGGCTGATTATGGCGCCGCTGCGGTCGCGTTTCGGGATTGTGCACCGGCTCAATTTCTATACGCCGGACGATTTGGAGAAGATCGTGACGCGCTCTGCGAAGATTCTGGGCATCACGATTGACCAGGACGGCGCCGCGGAAATCGCACGGCGCAGCCGCGGGACGCCGCGCGTGGCGAACCGCCTGCTGCGGCGCGTGCGCGACTATGCCGAAGTGCGCGCGAAGGGACACGTTACTCTCGGCGTGGCCCGCGACGCGCTCGCGATGCTCGGCGTGGACGAACACGGCCTCGACGATGTGGACCGCAACCTCCTGCTGACCATCATCAAGAAGTACTCGGGCGGACCGGTTGGGCTGAACACGATCGCCGCGTCGCTAAGCGAAGAAGAGGACGCCATCGAGGAAATCTACGAGCCGTACCTGATGCAGCTCGGCCTGCTCGACCGCACGCAGCGCGGGCGCGTCGCCACGGCGCTCGCGTACAAGCATTTCGGAATGGACGAGCCTCGGCCACAGTCTCAGTTGTTCTCGTAACGCGAACTCAGCCGAGGATGGGAACAGTCGCCTTCACTTGCGGGGCTTATGAAGTTTGATGGGCAGGATTCTAGCGTATGCCGAGAAATCCGCATCAGTAGTGAAAATGGACCAGCGGCGAGTCCTCGCGACTGTGCATATCAGAATATCCACCAGGGAGACCACGACACCCTTGGCGCGGCAATCATTGCTCGCCTTTGCCGCAGCTTCGTAGTCGGACGTATCGAGCGGTTCATCGGGGAAGGCTCGCAGGGCTGCACGAAGCGCGTCGAACTGCCTCGGCGTGCGGATGCCGGAGAGCAGCTCCTGGCGGATGAGCCCCAGAATTCTCGGGCGCCCCTCCCGGATCAACTCCGCCAGCTCGTCAACGCAGGGCTGCTCGGCGGCGCTCAGATCTTGCGTCCGCCGGCGCAACGCCAGCGACCATACGGAGGTATCCACGAGGACGTTCATCGGCGCTTCGAGCGGCGCTCGCGCTTGTGGTCGTAACGCTTGTCATAGTCGACGGTACCGAAGAGCGAGACGATCTCTTGCTGCTTTCGGCGCCTAATATACTCGGCGAGAGCGGCGTTGGCCGTCTCCTTCTTCGTGCGATGACGGCCGAGTTTCTGAGCTTCCGCGAGGAGGCGGTCGTCAATGGCGAGATTGGTGGGCATTTTCGCCTCACGCTCCTAAGAGAATCCGCTTCATCTTAGCAGCGTTTGCATGTGTAAAGCAATGTGTGGTTAGATGTGTAAGCCAAGAGCGATGCATCAGCGATCTCCGCGAACTCTGCAGCTCTGTGGTGAAACATCCCGGGCTAGAATGTGTCCTCGCCGATGAAGACGGTCTACCTATCGCTGGGGTCGAATATGGGGGAGCGCGCGGAGAATCTCGCGCGGGCGATTGAGGCGCTCGCGGAGCACGGCGCGCGCGTGACGCGGAAATCTTCGCTCTACGAGACGGAGCCGGTGGACGTGCGCGGCGGGGGATGGTTCTTGAACTGCGTGGTCGAGGCGGAAACGGAGCTTATGCCGCGGCAATTGATGGACGCGCTGCTCAAGATCGAGCGGTCGCTCGGGCGGCGGCGGAATCCGCAGGCGGACCGCGAAGGACCTCGCGAGCCGCGAACGATTGACATGGATATTCTGCTATTTGGCACGAGCAGGGTGAGCATGCCGGGGCTCGAGATTCCTCATCCGCGGATGGCGGAGCGGAGGTTCGTGCTTGTGCCGTTTGCGGAGATTGCGCCGGAGGTAAGGCATCCCATCCTGAAGCAGACGATTGCGGAGCTTCTTGCGGCGACGGCGGACAGGAGCCAGGTGCGAAGGCAAGTGTCCTAATCTATCTCCGACCAAGAGCAGATTCCTCGTCACCCGCCGCAGCGGGTTCCTCGGAATGACAGCGGGGCAGAATAGGGGCGCAGCGAGCCTTTGCGCAATATCTTCGGGCCAAGGCAGCGCCCCTACGCCCAATCCTCCAAATAAAGAGCCTCGCCCGGCCTTAATCTTCGCGAAGGACGCGGAGCCAGTGCAGCGGCATCTGCTTCGGCGCGAGCGCTTCGAGCACAATTTCCGCGACGCGATCTTCGCGCTGCTCGCGCCAGCGATAGACGCCCGGCTCGGATTCCTCGTGCACATGGCCCGTGGCGGGGCGCAGGAATTCGCGCGCTGAATCGAGCGACGCGGTCTCGCGAGTTCCCGGCCGCGTGAGCGCTTCGATGGCATAGCTGCGGAGCAGCTTCGGCCAGTAGTTCTGAAAGAGCTGCGAGGAAGCAAAAATGTCGCTCCAGGCGACTTCGCCTCCGAAGGCCACGACAACGCCCACAACGCGCTCGCCCTTCAAGTTGCTGGTTGCGCGATCGAACCGCTGGCTGATTTCATGCACGAAATTGTCAACCGACGGACCGACCGTGTCCGATTGGTAGATTTTTCGATACGACTCTGTGGGAACTGCGCCTGCCACGATGGTCGCGACCTGACTTTGCGAAATCTGCGGCGCAGCGGCGGCGCCCGGCTCGACGCTCGCCGACAGGTTCGAAGACATTTCCCGGCTGGCCATTTCGCCGCGCACCGCGGCCCAGACCTTTTCCTGATCCTGTGCGACGGCGGCTTGCTCGCGCACGGTTGGATGGACCATCGTCTCGGCGGCGACGAATCTGTCGGAGCCGCCGGTCCACCGGCCGGCTTCGACGCAGAATACGTCGAGCGGCAAGGGAGTCGTGCCGACGGGAACGATGCGGTCCTTGGCAATGATGCGGTCCTGCTTGCCGCCGGAAACGACCTCGCCGGCGAGGAGCAGGAGCGGCTTTTTGCCGCGGTTGACAAGGACGAGTTGATTCACCTGCGGGCCGCTCGAAATGCTCGGCGAACGGCCGTCACGCGTGCGGCGCATGTAGTCTCCCTGCTCGGTGACGACCACATCGCCTGAGGCGAGCGCGGCGTCGAGCGTTTCGAACGCGCTGGTATCGGCTTCCTGCGAAGAGACAACCGGGAAAATGGTGAGGTTTTCGTACGTGACCGGCTGATCGAGCCGCCAGCCCCCAACGGCCGCAGCCTGCTCAAGGGGAGCTTTCTGTGCACCGTCTTTTTCGACTTTGCTCGATGCGAGCGCCTTTCCGAAGATCATTGAGACCGAGAAGACCACGATGGTTGAGCCTGCTATCCAGAGAGATGCTGCCGTTTTACCCTCCATAACGCCCTCCTCCGTTGCCGCGAGATTGCACACCGCTGGTGTGCGGCTTCACTGGGGAGAACGAGAAAGGAGAGATTTCTTGCACAGGATTTGGCAGGTAGGAAAGGGCGACTCTTCAGACGGCAAAACTTCAAAGCGCCGTCCTCACCGTAACAATCTTCGTCGGGTAGAAGAAACACCCTTCGGACGGCAAAACTTCAGAACGCCGTCCTCAGGGTGACAATCCTTATCGGATTGTCACAGTCGTTCGCGGTCTTTCAGGGCTTTTTCGCGCTTCTTGCGGTCTTCGGCTTCCTGGCGCTCGTACTCGGCCATCTCTTCTTCGGTCATCTGATAGTCCTCGCGGGGGGCGAACATAGCTCCCTTGCGCACATCGCGCGAGGGGCGGTTGATCAGCCGGCGGGGACGATTTGCGACGAAGCTGCCCATGCTGCGGATGGGATCCGCAATCGCACCGGCTTCGACGAGGAGTTCGCTGACTTTTTCCAGAAAGTCGTTGAGATGGTAGGGCTTCAGCGAGTAAGGCAAGCCGTCACGCTCGAGGACGGACAAAACGCTCTTTGCCAAGACCGTGGGGACGAGGAATAGCACGCGCAGGTTCCTTCGCTGGCTAGGGATGTCGTCTTCCTGCGCCGGCGCCTCGGCCTGGGCGAGTTCGCGGAGGATGGCGAACAGCGGCCCGCGAACTTCGGCCAAAGCGACGTTTACGATGGCCAGGTTCCAGCTCCCGGTGGCGAGTTCGTTGAGCGCCTCCGAAGCCACGGGGACGATCCGGACGCGCCAACCCTCAGCATCCAGGACGCTTTTCAGCGCCTTTTGCGTGGTGATGTCGTCGTCAACGATCAGGATGCCGACCTGGCTCAAGGCTGGGTCCCCCAACTTGAACACCAAGTATATCGGCCCGCCAAAAGGCTGCTTGAAGCAGCACGGTTCAGGATTTCCAGAGGTGCGCCGTACGACTGGGCAGGCGAACATAAGGCGAAAGATTTCGCTTGACATGGCGAACAAAAGGCGAATATATTGTCGCGCGTGCGGCGAGGCTGCCAATGGCCACTTCTCCCATCCTTCGAGCGGATCCGGCGACGCTTCAGCGGCGTCCGGCCCGCGCGAAGCAAACCAGTCTCACCTTATTCCCTCAAGCCGCTCGCCACGGCAACTGTGAGTCGCCAAGCGGAGCTTCT
>Ga0187769_10001947_pt1 | contig 11979 bp, 8 predicted proteins | sample 0116_SJ02_MP02_1_FD_133140 | JGI IMG/M metagenome (GOLD analysis project Ga0187769, IMG submission 133140) | Tropical peat soil microbial communities from peatlands in Department of Meta, Colombia - 0116_SJ02_MP02_10_MG | ecosystem: Environmental > Terrestrial > Soil > Wetlands > Peat | place... | reverse complement strand
CAACTTGATAGCCGTGCCAAAATTTGTGACTAGAGGAGAATACATCGCGTAGCTTTCGGTTCGCTCTTTTTCAATTGGGAGTGGGGAGAAGCCGTGTCGTCTCGATTTCTTGGGATACGCCTGGCACCGGGCGCCATCATGCTTGCCGTGTTCTGGCTCTCCGCCGCAAGTTCCATCGCGGCCCCCTCTTCTTCACCCTCCGAGCGTGAAGGAAGTCCCGCGCCTCCTACCCAACATATTAAAGTCGCTGCGTATGTCTGGGGAGGTCTGCTTCAACAGGGTAGTGGAATCGAGCGCTTTCATCGCTCCGTCGGCTTCCTCCTTGACCACGGCTTCCACTCTGTTCGTTTCACGGTCGGTCCGAACGCGGCGTCGGGATACGGGTTCGACCCTCGCTCATGCCCGCTCCAAAGGGGGACGATGAAATGCATGCTTGAGGCCCAGCTCGGCGATCCCGTCTTCGACGATCCGCGTCTCCGCTCGATCTACTTGACGATGGAAGAATTTGAGGACGGCGGCGCGGATTCGGTCGCCAGGGCTTCGCTGGACAAGAATCGAGCCGCAATCGCGGACGAATACGCGGACGCGCTCGACTTTCTGGCGGCCCGTTTCGAAAAGCGGGGCGACATCGCCCTGACAATCCTCAACTGGGAGGGGGATAACAAGATTTACTGCGGCAGCGCCTTCCAATTCGCCCACAGCCCCGAGGCCAGAGCGGCTTGCGAAGAATCCGGCGACGTGCGGGTTCGCATGAGCACTTACATGGACTGGACTCGGCTGCGGCTCGAGGCGGTGGAGCAAGCGAGACAGCGCCACCCCGGAGTCACGATTGCGTTCGCTGTGGAGATAAATAACGTTGGGATGTTCAGCACGCGCTGCGACCCTGTCGCCGCTTGTTCCACCTTTCCGACGCTGCTGAACGCACTCGCGGCTCTTGGTCCGCAGCCTCTGTGTTCCTACTCGGCGTACGAAAGCCTTAATCGCGGTGACCTTGACGCCGCCTTCGAACGAATTCTCTCGCGGTGCAACCGCATCCTCCTGGGCGAAGTCGGCTTTCGACGTCAAAGCGCCGCTGATCCGGCGATCTCCGCGAAGTATGACGCGCTCCAACGCCAGCTCCGGCCCTTCGCGGATCGAATAGAGGCAATCGTCTACTGGAACGCGTTTGATCCCCCCTCGGGTCCCGCGAAGGGGTACGGGCTGTTCGATGCCGACGGTTCTCCTCGGAACGTCGACATCCTGCCCGACGGCCTGCGGCCACATTAGTTGCGCTCCCCCTCACACACGTCGACCGCCCGGAATGTCTAGTCTCTCCATCGTGAAGCAAAGCAACGATCTCGTTTCCGCTTACGGACTCTGGGTGGAGGAGCGGCGCCTCGCCTTCGAGGAGGAGCTCAACGCCACCGGCTTCCTGCTCTGGTATGCCGTAATTTCTCCCCACTGCTACCGCCGCACATTGATCGACCGCGACATATTTGATCTCATCACCCGTCCAACGCCGCCATACCTCAGCCTCCTCGAATTGTATGTTGCGGGGCTCGATGAGAAACTGGTTTCGCAAGTCGATCCGGCCGGGATCTACGATGTGCACTTCTGGTACTATGCAAGCGCGGTTCGCAGATACGGCCTCGCGCCGTTCGTGACGGAGCGAGAAATTGTCGACCTTTCGCGTATGCCGGGTCGGCGAGCCAACAAGGTCGAGTTCTCAATTTCATTGCTGGATGAGATCGCACGCCACGACGACGTCTTCGCGAAAGCGTCGAACCTCGCCATCTTCAAGAGGGATGCTGTCGTCAGCGACCTCCCGGTCAATCCCAGCGGGCGAAACACCGCCGGCCGGACACCGAAGCTAGGCAGGCAAGCGCAAGCGAGGCGCGACGGCCGTCAGGAAGGCTTCGCCTCCGGCTCCGTTCTTTCGGAGAACGATCGCCCGGAGCGGTTCTTCGGCCTGAATCTGATCGGCTTTGCGAACGCCGTGCTCGGCCTGGGTGAAGACCTGCAGTCGTTCTTGACGCTGTCTCGCCGTATCGGCGCGCATGTCGCCGTCGTCGACGTTCCGCTTTCCGACGAGCACGCGACCCTCCAATCGAGCCAGGTGGAGCCTATCTGCCGCAATTCGCCCATCTTTCCCACCAGCCTGTTCTGCATGCCGCTGTTCGAAACGGAACGGTTTCGCCTTCGACATGGGGACGATTATCTGCGCGGGAGGTACAATATAGGCAACTGGGCCTGGGAATTGTCGGCTCTGCCCGCCCATTGGCGTCACGCGTTTGATTGCATGGACGAGGTGTGGGCGATCAGCCCGTGGCTTCAACAGGCTTACGCCAGCCTAAGCCGCAAACCAGTCGTCTACATGCCGCCGCTGGTCCATCTGCCAGCGGTCGAGAGATTCGATCTGGCCGAACTCGGCTTCAGCGAATCTCACTTCGTGTTCCTCACATTCTGCGATTTCAATTCGTACTCGGCGCGCAAGAATCCCGTCGGCGCGGTCCGCGCTTTCCAAAGGGCGTTCCCCGCGAGGACCTCTTCCGAGCGTTTGATCGTAAAGACGCTCAATGGGCATTCTCAAACCGAGTCCCTCAAGCAACTTCTCCTCTCCATCGATGATGATCCGCGCGTTATCGTGGTTGACGGCGCCTATTCCCGCCCCAAGACGCTCGGGCTCCTACAAGCGGCCGATTGTTTCGTCTCCTTGCACCGTTCGGAAGGCTTCGGCCGCGTCATCGCGGAGTCAATGCTACTAGAGACCCCGGTGATCGCCACCGGCTATTCCGGCAGCAACGTTCTGCTCGACGAGTCGACGGGCTTTGCCGTCGACTACGAGTTGAAGCCAGTGGAGGCCGGCGCCTACGGCTATTCCGACGGCTGTGTCTGGGCCGACCCTCGGCTCGACGACGCTGTCGACCGTATGCGCTTCGTCGCGGACAATGGTTGCGACGTGGCGGCGCGAGTGAGGGAGGGACTCCGCCGCGTGAAGCAGAACCACGGTCTGGAAACAGTCGCCGAGAACTTTCGAACCCGACTGGGTCAAATCCTTGGCGCGGGGGCGATGACCGTGACCGACTCTGGGTCATCGACTGGTGCGGCGCGGCCCCCGTCGGCATCGGCTGGAAGAAACGCGAAAGCGCCAATGGAGCGGTGGGTCGAGCGCGGATACGCGATGTTAGGAGATAAACCGTAGCAAATGGACATGAACACTGCGCGGATGAAGAAGATCTTGAACGCTGGGTCCGGACCCGTTCGACCGGGCCCGCTCCATCCTGCATTTCCGACCTCGGAATGGCGGGAGATCCGGGTCGACATCGATCCTTGCAATGCGCCTGATCTCGTCTGTTCCTTTTCGAATATGCGCGAAGTCGTCGCGGACGGGCGGTGCGACGCGCTGTGGTCCTCACACAGCATCGAGCACCTCAGCGATCACGAAGTTCTCCCGACTTTCAAGGAGTTTAAGCGCGTGTTGCGCGACGATGGCTTCGCCATCGTGACGTGCCCAAACATGACGTTGATTGCGAAAGCGCTGATCGAGGAGGATATCGAGTCGGTCGCCTACGTTTCCCCCGCCGGCCCGATAAGACTCCTGGATATTATCTACGGCCACGCCAGGTCAATCGAAGCCGGGAAAGGCTTTATGGCGCATCGCACAGGCTTCACCGCCGAACGGCTCGGACGGGTGGCCGCGGCAGCGGGCTTTCCTGAGACTAGAGTCCTTGAAGGCGACGCCTTCGATCTGTGGGCTGTTCTATTCATGCCGGGCGCGGACCGCTCCGAGATCCGGCGTCAATTCTCGGGAACTAATATCTCGGCTCTGGTTGGCGGCGGGGATGCGGCTAGCGAGAAGAGCGGGGACGAGAAGGCGCCGCGCCCCAAGCGAATTCGAGTGCTCCGGCATTGACCGAGCGGCGCCCTTAAAACGAGAAGGGTTCTGCTGTGCTACTGAACAAGACCGGAGCGCCGACGGGGCGATTACGCTTCCTGCGTCGCTGCGCGGCCTTGCTCCGCCATAAGCAACGCCCTCGCTTCCGTCAGTCCTTTCTCCGCGGCCTTCTCGATCCAGGCGGTTCCGGCTCGTGCGTCGGGCTCGACTCCGATGCCCCTTCGAAGCATGACACCCCAATTGAACATCGCAACGGGATGGCCGTTCTTCGCTGCGGCCTCATAGTGCAGTGCGCCTTCGGACACATCCTGCGGCGTCCCCTCGCCGATGCAGCATGCCACGCCGAGCTCAAACGTCGCCTCAGCGCTTCCGTTCGCGGCGGCTCGGCGCAGCCAGGCGACCGCCTCAGTGGATGAGTCTGTGAAACATTTCCCCGCCCGCAACAGCAGCGCGAGCCGATACTGCGACTCTGCATCGTCGGCTTCAGCGCCAACGCGATACCAGCGGGCCGCCTCTTCGAAATTCGGGGGACGATCGAACTGGCCGGAGTACAGCTCGCCCAGACGCGTCGCGGCGGGCGCAAAGCCTGTCTCCGCGGCCTCCCGCAAGAGGCGCTGGGCTTTATCTAGATCTCGTGGAACCGCCTCTCCGCCGAGATAGAGCGAACCGAGCGAAACCTTGGCCTCGGCGTCACCCGCGGCGACGGCCTTCTCAAGCCAGCGAAGAGCCGACCCCGCATCGCGGGCGCAATTCTCGCCGCTTAGCAGGCTGCGCGCTAGTGCGACCTGGCTGGCGGCGACGCCTTTCTCGGCTGCAATCTTGAACCACTTCGCCGCGGCCTCGGCGTCCTTCTCGACGCCGTCGCCTCGCGCGTAAAGGCATGCGATGTTATGCGCCGCCAGCGGATCGCCCTTCTTGGCCGACTGCAGAAACCAATGGGCCGATTCCCGGAGATTTGCGACTACTCCGGCGCCGGTCGCGCTGAGGCGCCCGACAATGAATTGCGCGCGCGCGTCCCCGAGCTCGGCGGCTCGTCGATACCAGACATAGGCCTCGCGCAGATCGGGTTCGGCGTACGCGCCGCGGCTATAGAATTCGGCCAGGGCAAGGATGGCGTGTAAGTCGTTCCTCTTTGCGGCCCGGCGAAGATAGCTCTCGGCGCGAACAAGGTTGCGCGGAAGCCCGTCGCCGGTGAGCCGCATCAGCCCCGCTCGGTAGAGGCCCTGAGGATCGTCGGCTTCCGCCGCTTTCTCGAAATAGGCGCCCGCTGCCTCTTTGTCCTGCGGGCGCCCCTGACCCGACAGGAGAATCGTCGCGATTGCGACTGCGGCCCGCGGATGCCCTTGCGCAGCCGCCCGCTCATACCAATCCGCCGCGGACGCGGGATCGGACGGTACGCCTAGCCCGCGAAACAGCATGTCCCCCAGACGAAACTGCGCAGACGCGACCCCCGCCTCGGCGGCCAGCTGCAGCCGCTGGCGCGCCGCCCCGAAATCGCGCGGACGCGCCTGCCCTTCGAGATAAATCGAGCCGATTACGCTGTCCGCCTCGCGAACCCCGTTTCGACTGGCTTCCTCCAGCCATTGCAGACCTTCGACGGGATCGGACCGAACTTCGAAGCCTAAAGGGAACAGCGCCTGTGCGTTCTTTTGCGCCAAGTCCGCATCGCGCGCCGCTGCCGCGCTGCGCCATTTGGCGACTCCCCCGCCGAGGGCGCCGTTCAGCAGAATGAGCCCCAGGCGAAGTTGCGCCTCGGCGTGCCCACGGCCGGCGGCCTCGCGATACCACTTCACCGCGTCGGCAAGATTTCGCTGGACCCCCTCGCCTTTCACATAGAGTTCCGCGATCCGAAATGCCGCTTCGCTCGAACCGGCTGAATGGGCGGCCCGCCAGTGCCGGAACGCGAAAAAGAAACGTCGCTCCATATAGGCCGCGCCGCCACGATCCATGTGTCGCGAAACGCGGGCCCAATTGATGGCTTCGCTCAACGACGGCAAGGATAGGAGAGCAATGGCGCTCATGGCTCCCGCATCGCCTCGCCGAGGCCGTGGATCATGCTGCCGATCAGATATGCTCCGAGCGCTCGCGTCCCGACCTTCACGTCCGCTACCAGGGTCATGCCCGGAACGAGCCGAAACGTGCTCGGCACGTCGATCAGCTTGATCGCGGTGACGGAAACGCGCACGCGGTAATAGGCGGGGGTGGCCGCGCCGTTGTCATCGGTCGTGAAGGCGTCCTCGCTGATCCATTTCACCTTTCCCTCGACCGTCCCGTGTTCGGCAAAATTGAACGCATCGATCTTCATCGTCACCGGATCCCACGGTCGAATGAATCCGACATCCCGGCTGGCGACTTGGACCTCGGCCTCCACCGGCGCGTTCATCGGCGCAAGCGTCAGCAACGTGTCGCCCTCCTTGAGCACGGATCCGACCGATACCTTAGCCAGCGACAGCACCATCGAGCGCTCCGCCGCCGCCAAACGGACCAGGTCCTGATGCTTTGTCGCCTTCTCCAGCTGGGCACGCGCGCCGTCCCGACCATTGCGCGCGGTGATAAGGTCCTGTGAGATTCCTGAGAACCATTGTTCGATAGAGGCCGCGCGGTCGGCCCTGAGGGAGGCCAGTTGGTGTTGCGCTTCGACGAGGCTGTTGTGATCGAATTCCATCGTCCTTATCGCTTCGACCTTGGCGTCCGTCGACCCCAGCATGTTCAGAAGCGATTCATTGCCGTGCTGGAGCAACGTGCTGCGCATCCCCTCGATTTGGCTTGCAATCTGGACGTGCTCCTTGTACCGGCTCTCGTCGTTCTGGTACTTGTTGATGGTCGCTTGGGTCAGCGCGATTTTCTGATCAAAGCTATCCAGCTGCGCCGAGTATTGGGCAGCACGCTGGTCGAACAATTTCTTCTGCAGGCTTTCGTATTTCAGCACCTCTGGATCCGTCGACGGCGGAGGGTCGAACACGGCTCGAGCGAGTTCAGCCTCGTCCCGCGCGATCTGGGCGTTCAGGCTGTCGATCTGTTGTTGCAACTGGTTGACGTCAGCCGCGGCGAATGTCGGGTCCAGTGTTGCGAGCTGCTGCCCCTTCTCAACGACCTCGCCTTCGCGAACATCAATGCTCTTGACGATCGACGGATCGAGCGCCTGAAGCACGAGCGGCGCGTCCACGGAAACGATCCTGCCGCCAGTGCTGGTAATGACCCGGTCGACTCGCGCGACGATCAAGATGACCGCGCAGGCAAGAAGCGCCGCGCCAAGGACGAAGACGGTAGCGCGTACGCTCAACGACTCGTCCGCGTGACGTATACCATCGATCTCCGATTGGAATTGCCGAACCGCGGCGGGAACAACCTCCCTAGCCACGGACGCCTCCCCGCAACGGAACGACGCCGGCGCTGCCCAGGGAAACGTGCCGATTCTGTTGGTGCCAGAGACCACTGTAGATATCGCACCTCTCCAGCAACTCCTCGTGCCGGCCGACCGCCGCGACCTTGCCCCGTTCGAGCACGAGGATGGCGTCCGAATTCACCAGCGAAGACAGTCGGTGGGAGATTACGATCACCGTTCGACCGCTGGCGATCCGACGGATGTTCTCGTTGACGATGGCTTCGCTGTCCGGATCGAGAGCGCTCGTCGCTTCGTCGAGGATCAAGATCTTCGGGTCGAGGATCAGCGCCCGGGCGATCGCCAGTCTCTGGCGCTGGCCGCCGGACAGATTCGGCGAGCCCTCGTAGATGTAAGTCTCGTAACCTCGCGGGAGTCGGTCTATGAACTCTTCGGCGCCTGCGAGGCGGGTGGCCCGGACAACCTCGTCGAACGTCGCGTGCGGCTTGGCTGCGGTGATGTTTTCGCGGATCGTTCCGCTGAACAGGAAATTCTCTTGCAAGACCACGCCCAGACTGCGTCGAAAATGGCTGACGTCGTATTCGCGCACGTCGACCCCGTCGACTTTGATGAGGCCCTCGTAATCCGAATGCAGGCGCTGGAGCAGCCGCGTTACCGTCGTCTTGCCGGATCCGCTTCGGCCGACGATGCCGAACGTATGTCCGACTGGAACCTCGAACGAAACGGCGTCGAGAGCAGGGGTCATAGCGCCAGAGTACTTGAAGCGGACCTTGACAAATTCGACGTGCCCGACGAGCGGAGTCCGGACTCCGTGTTCGGCGCTCGCCTCCTCTTTCGGCTGATTGACCAACTTGGCGACCATTGAGATGGCGGAGCGCGCTTCGTCATATTGATTGATCAGCTGCGCCATTTGCATCAGCGGTCCCGCAACGCGCTGCGTAAGCATCAGAAATGCGAATAGCGCTCCGGTATAAACCGGATCCTGCGTCGTGATCGCGAAATAGACGCCCACCGCATAAGAGCCGTTGACGGCGAGGCGCTCGAGCGGGCGAACTCCAGCCTGGATGATCGCCGATAGGAAGCCCTCCGCGAGTTTCAACTTGGCGATGCGAGCGATGTGAACATCCCACTGCCGCCGCTGGCGGTCTTCGAGGGCCAGCGACTTCACGGTACGAATTCCTTGAAGGGTCTGAAAAAGGAACGCTCCTCGCTCCCCCTCCGCCCGCAAGACCGCGCTTGTCCGCTTGCGATAGTGGGGCAGCATCATGATAAGCCAGCCGACAATCAGGCCGCAGATTGCGAGGACGATCAGCGTCAGTAAAGGGCTGAAGAAGAACATCACCGGCAGGAAGACGAAGAGTGTCAGCGAATCGAGCACCGTGCCGAACAGCTGGCCCGTCAGGAAGGTGCGCACCTTCCAGATCTCGTTCATGTCACGGCTGATGATGCCGACTTGGGTCCGCTCGAAATAGTCGATCGGGAGCTTCAGGACGTGATCCAACAGGTATTCCGAAAGCCGGACATCGACGCGCGCCGTCATGAACAGGACGAGGAATGATCGCAGATAGGCGAAGATCGCCTCGAAGACGATGATCACGCCCATGGCGAGGCAAAGCACGGTGAAAGTGTTCAGGCTTCCGTAGTAGATCACCTTTTCGGACAGGAGACGCCAGAAGACGATGGGAGCGAGCGCGAATAGGCTGAGCGCCACCGCGCAGATCACGAGGTCCCTGACGCTCCGGCGTTCCCGCGTAATGAGCGCCGCGATCAGGCTGAGACTGAAGGGTTGCTCCTCGTCGGCGAGGTCGTAATTGCGGCGGAGGAGCACAACATCCCGCGTCCAGGCTTCCTCGAACCGGGTCCGCTCCACGACCAGCTTTGCGTCGTCCCCCGCCTTGGGATCGCGCAGGACCACAGCGGGCGCTTCAGCGCTTGCGTCCAGGCCCTCGAGAACCATGCTCCCGCCGCTCGTGAGAGTTACGATGACGGGAAGCGACTTCTTCAGATGCGACAGACCGCGCCAGGTCAGTTGAACGCGCTTTGCTTTCAGTCCCAAGCGCGCGGCACAGCGGGCAATCTCTTCCGCTGACAGTTCGGCGCCAGAGAGGTGATTGTCGAGCGTCGTCTGCGCGGCCGAGATATGGAGTCCATGATGTCTCGCGACCAGCGAAATGCACTCGACCCCGCTCGGGACGCGAACGGCGTCATCAGAGAGGTCATCCTTCAGGACGCTGAGCGCAGTCATGACCGGGTCCTGACGCGGCGAACTCTCGCGCCGCAGCGGCATATAGCGCTGAACCTGCGACGCAGGCAGCGCAAGACCCCAATTCCAGTTGGCGGATTGCTCATGCTGCGACCGCGGTTGCGCATCGTGGTCCATCGACGCCGATTGCGCGGAGCGCCTCCTGGACGCAGACCCCCATGTCGAACCGCTCGGCGACAGTTTTTCTCGCCGCTGCGCCGCGCTTGGACGAAGGCCCTCGGTTTGCCAGGGCGTCGACAACGGCCTGCGACAGAGCCGCGTGGTCATGAAAGGGTACCAGGACCCCGTTTCTCCGGTCCTCGATCACCTCTCGAACAGGCGCGGTATCCGACGCGACGATCTCGCATTCGGCCGCCATCGCGTCGAGCAGCGACCACGAAAGAACGAAGGGATAGGTCAGGTAGACGTGCGCGGACGACACCTGAAGCATGTTTAAGTAGGAGGCCCGGTCGAGAGAGCCGACGAAATGTACCCGCGAGAGGTCGAGATCCGAGACAACCTCGTCGAGGCAGTGCGCCTTCCAGGTCCTTCCGGCAGGCGGAGCGTGGCTGTAGGAATTTCCGTCGCCCCCTGCAATGATAACCTGCGCGTTGGGTCGCGCGCGCAGGATTGCCGGCAGAGCGCGCAAGAAGACATGATATCCGCGAACCGGTTCGAGATTGCGGGATGCGAAGGTCACGATCTCGTCCGTTTTCGTGACGACTTTGCCGCCCGGCAATGCGAGACGGGCCGTCGGATCTGGCCCGATGCTCGCGAGATCCACCCCCTCGTGAACAACCTCGATCTTCTCCTGAAATTCCTTCGGAAAGGTGGAGCGCTGCCAGCGTGTCGGCGAGATGCCTGTGTCGGCTTCGGCCAATGCGATGAGCGAACTCGCGTTCTTGCACTGCAAGGCGACGACGCCGTCCACTCCGAGTCGGGGACCCTCAGGGTCGAAGTGAACATCCTGTCCCTCCGCTCGGTAGAAGAATTCGCAGTAGATGATGATCCTCGCCTTCGGAAACATCGCCCGCAACGGGAGCGTCTCCCCCCAGCCGCAGTGTGCGAGGATGAAGTCGGGAATGAAGCCGGATGCCGCGAGCGCGCTCTCGGCCATGAGGACCTGTTCCGCTCTCCAGCACTCGGCGTCAAATCGGCGCGCAAAGGGATGAGTCGCCGAGAGATCGATCGTCGGGACCTGGTACCGATGAACCGCGACGCCTTCGGCGGCTTGCGCGCCTTGCGCGCCAATGGCGGCGAGCTCGAACGATCCCGCCTTTCTCAACTCCTTCACGACATTTCGGAATTGAGCCGGAAAATTGTTGTGAACGAAAAGGAATTTCATCGACGGCGCAGCCCCAATTGCCCGTTAGCCGGTTCATGAAAGATGGATGACGCCGAGAATGCGACTCCTTCCCGGACCGCCCGGAATGCGGTTTCGTTCGTCACGTCACTCCGGGCCGCAGATGCAGCGTCAGTGCACAACCATCTTGTGGCCGTCGGCGAAATCGATCGTGACATTGCTGGCTGTGAGGACCTGTTGATTGCTGAATGTGATCGTTGTGACCCCATGGACGCCGACCTCGCTCTTGATCGACGTCGAGGTCTGGTCTGTGTGAACCGTGGTCGCATGACCGCCGTAGATCACGTCGTTCCCGTGCAAGCCGACATTGACTACGTCGGAGCCGCCGCCGCCCTGCACGAATTCATTGCCGTAGTCGATGTTGATTGTGTCGTTTCCGCCGCCAAGGATCGTGTCGTGGCCGTCGCCGCCAAAGATCGTGTCGTGCCCGGTCCCGGCGACAAGCAGGTTGTCGCCATGGAAAACCTGGAGGAAGTCGGATCCCTGCCCGCCCATCAACGTATCCGACGGCGTCGGACCCCAGCCGGAGTGACCCGCACCTTGTGAGCGGCCATCGTCTTGTCCGCGACCGGAACCGCCGAAGCTGTGATCGTCGTGATCTGCAAAGCCATGACCGCGACCCTGATCGCGCGAGTGCTCATTGCCTCCGGTTTGATCGAGAAGGCCGCCGATCAGCGTCGAGCCCCCTGCTCCAGCTTCCAGCAAGCTCGAGCCGCCGCCGATCAGCGTGTCGTGGCCCGCGCCCCCGATCAGCGTGTTCTCGCCCCTGCCGGCGATCAGAAGATTTTCGCCCTGCGTGACTTTGAGCGACTCCGATCCCGCGCCTCCGACGAGCGTGTCGCCCCCGGGACCCTTGTCAACGATATTGGCTGCCCCATCCCCCGTCGCGATCAGCGTCGCTTCGTGCGTCGTGACAGTGACGTTGTTGCTCGCGCCAGTGTCGAGGAGGACCTGCACGCCCGACGGCAAGGTTTGCGGGCCGCTCGCGTTGACGACGTCGACGCCGATATTTTCGGACCACGGATTGATGATTCCCGCGCTCTTGATCGCTTCGATGATCGCGTTCTCAGTTCCAGGCGAGAAACTGCGATCCAGCAAGGATTCAAGGTTGCTGTAACTGAGGTTGTAGACGGCCATCGCGATTATCCTTCCCTTCT
>Ga0187769_10001946_pt1 | contig 11984 bp, 10 predicted proteins | sample 0116_SJ02_MP02_1_FD_133140 | JGI IMG/M metagenome (GOLD analysis project Ga0187769, IMG submission 133140) | Tropical peat soil microbial communities from peatlands in Department of Meta, Colombia - 0116_SJ02_MP02_10_MG | ecosystem: Environmental > Terrestrial > Soil > Wetlands > Peat | place... | reverse complement strand
GTCTCGTTTCGGGCGCCGTGGGGTGTATGGATTGCACACCCCGGGCTGCTGACGCCGGCGGAGGGCGGCGTTAACGGGCGCGACTTCCGCAACCGTGACGAGGAGAAGGCGGCCGACACCTCGGGCCAGTTCCCCAGCTCGTCCTTTGGAACAGCCGGGTCAACCACCGCGCTCGCTAGAGGAAGCCCAGGGAAAGCGGGCGCCACGCCCTGCGTATGGCGACAAGCGCGGCGCTCGGCGAAGGGCGGCCGACGGCAGCGTCGCCCCAAACGGCGTGAGTGGGAGCGCTTGACGGCCCAGCGCCGACGAGCTTAGTGTTGGCCCGTGGGGCTGACCGCAATCACTGGGGTTCTCAGCCGGTACTTCATCGTCGGGTTCTTCATGCCGGCGTATGTCGCCCTTGTCGGTCTGTGGCTGTCCGCCAGCCGGGGCTTTATCCCGAACACGTTCGCACGGCATTCCGAGACGACACAACTGTTGATCCTCGGTGGGGTTGCTCTGGTCGTCGCTCTCCTGCTGTCGGGTTTGAGCTATCCGCTGACGCGCACGGCCGAGGGGTACCCCCTGCTCGGGCTGCGCCGGTGGCCAGTCCTGCGCTTGGTGCCGCGCACCGCGATCGCGCTTCAGGGCAGGGCGCGTCGACGCCTCGAAGTAATTCGCAACGACACGCGTCGTCCGGACGCGGAGCGGGCACGCGCCTATGCACAGCTCGACAAGTTGTTTCCGTGCGATCCGAACCGGCTCTTGCCCACCCGTCTCGGAAATGCGATGCGGGCCTACGAGGGGCACTCAAACGTGCGATGGGGACTCGATGGCGTGACGATCTGGCCACGCATCGCCGCCCTGCTCAGCGCGGAGGAGTCCGACCTGCTCACCGACGCCGAGATCGACCTTCGGGTCTTCCTCAACGGCGCCTTCGCGGTCGCGGGCGTCGGGGCCTGTTTGATCGTGGACAAGGTGGTGCATGACCCCAACGGTCCGCGGGCGTGGCCGCTGTATGTGATCCCGTTCATCGTCGCCTACCTGCTGTATCGCGCGTCGATCGGCGCCGCGGTGCGACGGGGAGCCGTGGTGCGGGCGAGCATCGACCTGCACCGCTTCGATCTGTACGCAAAGCTCGGAATTCGCGACCCCACATCCTTAAGCGACGAGCGCACGCTGAGCGTGGCCCTCTGCCAGTTCTTGCTCTACGGCCGACCGCCTCTGGCCGACGACCTCTGGCGCGGTCAAAGCGAGGCACCGCAGCCGGACATCGGCGATGAGGCACCGGGCAATGAGAGAGACCCGCGGCCGTGGGTCGCAGTGTTGAAAGAATGGATCAGGAGGTGAAGCCGGGTGAACGAGGAGAGACCGGGGGCTGAGCGGCTTGATCCCCAGGATGCGGAGCACGGCGACGCGCATCGTCGCGCCGAGATTCCGCGCCGCCCGCCCGCGGAGAGGCCGCCATCAGAGGGGGAGGACGGGAACGGTGATGAGGACTGGCCGGCGCCCGACCCCGGCGGTGGACCTCACCGGGGTGTCCTTGAGGGGGACGAGGACGTTCCACTGCCGCCGGATGAGTAGCACCGGCGGTGGTGAGCGACGTGCGCGGGGAGAGCCGATCTCGGTCCCGTATGCCTGTCCACCTGACGTGGCCAGCCGGCCGGTTCGTCGGGCAGGCGGTGGCGGCGACGCGAGCGAACTCCCCGCACCGCTCGTCTGTGTACGACGTAGGCGCGCTCCGCTGACGGCCACTTGTCCGAGGGCGGAGTGCTGTGCGTGATGACGCCATGAGCGAAGCGCCGCCGGAGCAACTGCAGCGGCTGCTCAAGCGCAACGAGGCGGAGCCCGATCCGGACCTCGTCCTCTCGGACGGCACCCTCGCCCTCTCGCGCCGGGTGTGGAGGTCGGTCGCTCACCCGGCTGGCGACCTCATGGTGCTGGTCATGGTCGGCCTGCTTCACCGGGCTCGCGCTTCTTGCCTTCCTCCGGAGCGCCAGCTCCCGGACTGGGCGGCGGCGACGATGCTGTTCTCGGCTGTCTATCGCCTTGCCCCGGACGTCGTGCCGACACCGATACGTGACGGGTTCGACAGCGGCGAACTCGAGGTTGCCCCGCACGCCGACAACTACTTCGGCGAGTTCGCAGCGGGTGTGTTGCAGCTGGCCAAGGGCAGTAGCGATATATCGGAGCTGACCCGCGCCATCGATCTGCTTGACGAGGCGCTGGTCGACACGCCCCCGGGCGGTCCGGGTCGGGTCGAGAATCTGGCCAACCTCGGTGCCGCCCTGCGCTTACGCGGCGAGCGCACGAGTCAGGCATCCGACGTGCACCGGGCGGTCGAGGTGCTCACGGAGGCCCTCGCCGCCTCCGACACGCTGCGGCGGAACGCCGTGCGGGGCATGCTCGCCACCGCTCTGACCACGCTGGGCGACCAGACCGGGGACCTGTCGGACCTCGAGCGGGCAGTGAGAATCGGCGGTGAGCTGGTGGCGGGAACCGATCGAGACGATCCGGCCCGCGCCCGATACCTTGCCAACCTCGGCGCGGCGCCGCACCGCCTGGCCGAGCGGACCGGTGACGCAGCCGACCTGGAACGGGGGCGCGATGTTCTGGCGGCGGCGCTGGACGCCACGTCCGCCGACGATCCGGCGCGTCCCGGACGCCTGTCCACCTTGGGGGGCGTTCTGGTCGCGGGTTACGAGCGCACCGGTGATCTCGCTCAACTGGGGGAGGCCATCGAGCGGCTCGAGGAGGCCGTGGGCACCGTCGCCGCCGACGACCCCGAGCGCATCAAGTGTCTGTGCAACCTGGGCGGCGCTCGGGCGGTTCGGTACCGCTACACAGACGAGCTCTCCGACCTCGACCGGGCCATCGCCGTCCTGGAGGAGGCGGCGCACGACGCACCCCAGGGGCTGGCCGACCGTGGCCGGCTGCTCTCGAATCTGGGAAACGCGTTGCGGTCGCGCTGGCGGCGCGAGCACCGGAGCGCCGATCTTAAGCGCGCGGTCGAGATCGGCGAGGCGGCGGTCGCGGCGTCCGAAGAGGGCACTCACGAGCGGGCGGTGTCGCAGGGCAACCTCGCGATCACGCTTCTGGAGATGGCGGAGCAGACCGGCGACAGGGCGGCCCTGGACCGCGCGATCGAGGTGCTCGAGGAGTCACTCGCCAGCGGACGGGACGACGACGTGAGTCGGGTCGAGCGTCTGCGTCTGCTCGGATCGGCGCTGCGACACCGGTCCCGGCCCGACGACCTGAAACGGGCGCTCGCGTCATGTCGACAGGCCCTACGGGTCGAACTGGCCAAGCCGCTCGACCGGACGCTGGCCGCGAAAGAGTGGGCCGCCTGCGCGATGGCCGCCGGAGAACGGGACGAGGCCGTGACCGCGATCGAACTGGCCGTCAACCTCGTCGGTGAGGTGGCTCCGCTCGGCCTGCATCGGGCCGATCGAGAGAATCGGCTGGCCGAGTTGGCCGGGCTAGGATCCCAAGCCGCGGCCATCTGTCTGGCGGCGGGGCAGTCCGGGCGAGCGGTCGAGCTGTTTGAGCAGGGGCGCGGCGTTCTGATCGCCCAGGCACTCGACGCGCGTACCGACGTCACCGCGCTGGAGGCTCGGCATGTGGAGCTCGCTGCCCGCTTTACACGCCTGGCCGGCGCACTCGATCGTTCCGACCTGATCGCCGATCACGCTACGGCGTGGACCGACGGCGCCGACCCTCACCGGCGGTCGCGCACCGCCGATGATCGTGAGGAGGTCGCCCAGCAACTCCAGCTCGTCATCACCGAGATCCGGGCGGTGCCCGGCTTTGAGACGTTCCTGCGCCCCCGGCCGCTGGACCAGCTGCTGGCCGTCACCAGCGATGGACCCGTGGTCCTGATCAACGTCGCCGAGGAACGCAGCGACGCGATGATCCTAGCCCCGACCGGCGTCGACGTCATCGAATTGGACATCCAGCCGTCCGACGTGATCGACCACCTGAAGCGCCTTCTGGATGCTGTCGCGGATGCCCAGGACGGCGGGCCGGGAGCGCGAGCCGAGGACGTGGAGTCCAAGCTCGCCGATGTCCTCGACTGGCTGTGGGACGCGATCGCCGAGCGGGTTCTCGAGCGCCTGGGATTCACCGGTCCTCCGGACGAAGGTCAACCGTGGCCGCGCGTGTACTGGTGCCCGTCGGGACCACTGGCATTTCTGCCGCTGCACGCGGCCGGGCGCACGGCGCCGGGGTCCGGGTCGCCGACAGCCAGCGTGATGGACCGGGCTGTCTCCTCGGCCATCCCGACGGTGCGCACCCTGGCCCAGGCTCGGCGCCAGCCGATTGGACCCGCGGGTGACGAGGACGACCGACACCGGCTCCTCGTCGTCGCCATGCCCGAGACGCCGGGCGAGCCGGATCTACCCGGCGCCGCGCGCGAGGCGCAGCTGTTGGCCGACCTGTTCCCCGGCCAGGTCGACATTCTCGGCCTGCCGGACACCCCCCCGGCCACCCACGCGACGGTCATGGCGGCACTGCCCCGCCATGCCTGGGCGCACCTGGCCTGCCACGGCGCCAGCAGCATGCGCAACCCGTCCGCCAGCCATCTGCTCCTCCAAGACCATCTGACTCACCCGCTGACGGTGCTCGACCTCAGCCAGGCTCGACTCGAAGACGCCGAGCTCGCGTTCCTATCCGCTTGCACCACCGCGCGGGGCGGGACAGACCTGCCCGACGAGACGATCCATCTCGCCGCCGGGTGCCTACTCGCCGGGTATCGCCACGTCATCGCGACGCTGTGGCCAATCGGCGACCCTGACGCCCTCGCCGTCACCCGGGCCGTCTACCGAGATCTGAAATCTCAGAGCGCCAGCCGGGAGGCCGACGCTGCGGCAGAGGCGATCCACAAAGCCATCCACAGCTTCCGGCACCGGTATCCCCACCAACCCAGCCGCTGGGCGAGCTACGTGCACGCAGGTTCGTATTCGACATCGGACCCGTACGCGGACTCACTCTCTCGGCCAAGTCGACGCAGGACGCCAGCTCACGGCGCAGGCGCACACGCACCGTGACGTCGTCTTTAAACCCGGTCCCGCGTCCATATCGGTTTCGGCAGCGCGGCCTCCGACTGCTGGTTACAGAGCTCGCAGCAGCACGACTGACCGCATCGACACCCCGCTGTTGCAGCAAACCGTCTCTGGGCGCCGCCGGACGCGCCAGCTGTCGTAGACAGCACGACGCCGCTGAACACGATCGACAGTCTCGCTCGGTAGGAATCGCCCGAGCACCACGGGACCGCCTGGTCCCGTTCCAGTACCTCTGTGGGCAATGGCGCTCGTGGCGCCTGGCTCCCGGCACTTCGCGAGGAGGACGACCATGCTCTCAGTCATCAGGCGCCTGTGGGCCATCGTGCTGGTGTCGGCCGGCGCGGCCGCGTCGACCCGGATGCCGGGTGTCCCGGAAGACTGGTTCGGTGACGCGTGCCGGTGAAGGTGCGACAAACGGCACCCCCATTCTTGTTCGGAACGATGCACGCCCCGACCCCCTGCGAGCCGGCCGCGAACCGAAGCAGGACTATCGCCAATCGGAGCAAAGCGCACCCTCCTGTGGAGCGCGGGGGATCGCGAAGAACGCACCGCTGCATAGGCACGTGGGCATGTCGGAGTTGATGGGGTGCGAACCGCCGCCGCACGCCGGCCTGGGCGGCGAGGTGGCGAAGCTCTGCTCGCGCGGCGGTGGCTGCCCACGCGCGGCCGCGGGTTGGCCCGTCGATCACGCAGAACAGCGGTCCCGGGGGCAGGGCGGCCCGGTCCGCCGTCCAGCGGTTCAAGACCGACCAGGCCCAGGGATCCATCCCCACCTCGCGACGCCGGTCTCCCTTTCCATGGCGAATGAGCAGGCTGCCTCTGCGCTCGTTCAGATCGGTCTCGGTGAGCGTGAGCGCCTCGTGGATGCGAAGACCGGCGTGCCACAGGACAACGATCAGGCCTCGCATCCGCCAGCCGTGACGGCCGTCTCCGGCCTGGCGCATGACCGCGACGATCTCGTCGATCGTGGGCGGATCGGCCGGGTAGCGGCGGCCTTTGTTCGGTGGGATCCGTCCGGCGTGATGGCCGGGCATCGCCGCCGGCGACCGCGGGCGGCCGGCGGCGTCCAACACTTGATGAGCAGACATAGCTCCCTCCTTTGATCTATGAAGGCGGGCCGTTTGTCAACCCACTGTGTCAGATCGCTGGCACAACAGGTGACAAATTGCCGGGTGAGCGCTGTCATGTCAAGCGCCTGAGCAAGGTCACTGGAGTGAACAGTAAGGCTCATGGCGCTTGACATGACAGCGCTCACCCGGCAGGAAATTGACGGTTCACGGCCCGCGTGTGGGTCGGGCCGTTGGAGCGGTGCTCATCTCTCTATCGCCTCATCACACTTCGAGGATTAGGTGTCATCGGGGCTCGCTCCGGTGGCGCAGTTCCAAAATGGGCTGTCAGGCAGCCAGACGAAAGATGGCGCCTGCCGGAGCGAAGGGTTGGTTACGAGTCAGCATGTACCAGATCGCGTCAGTCAGCTGTCTTGCGAGGTCGATCTGCGCGACCTTGGGACCGCGTTGACGTCCCAAGCGACGTCTGGTGCGCTGGTAGCGCTCGCGATAGAGCGGATGGGAGGAGGCGGCGATCGCGGCCTCCATCAACCCCCAGCGCAGATACCTGGGGCCGTGCTTGGACAGCGGGCCGCGCTGGTCCATCTGCCCGGACTGCTTGACCCGAGGGCACAGGCCGGTGTAGCCGGTCAGCTTCACGGGGGAGGAGAAGCGGGTGATGTCGCCGATCTCGCACGCGACGGTGAACGAGGTGATCCACCCGAACCCGGGCGCGGTCATCAAAATCGGGATGTAGCGGTGATCGGCGCCCGAGCGGCGGAGATTCTTCGCGATCTGGGTGATCCGCGCCTCGAGATCGTCGATCAACACCAGGCTGGCGTCGACGTGCGAGCGCCACGGCTCGGGGATCTCGAGCTCACCCAGCAGCCGCCTCCCCGCCACCCCGAACAGGTCGGACATGTGCCGCTGGTGGCCGAAGGTGATCAGCGTGGAATGCACCCGGTTCATCAGCGTCGAGCGGTGCTTGACCAGATGCAGCCGCCACCGCGAGATCTCCCGCTCTGAGCGCAGCTCGACCGTGGGCAGCCAGATCGCCGGCACGAGATCCCGAAACGACAGCTCGGCCAGCACGCCCGAGTCGATCTTGTCGGTTTTGCAGGCCAGCGGCGCCAGCCCCTTGACCTTCTGCGCGTCGGCGACCAGCACCTCCCAGCCGTGCGCCACCAGTTCGTCATGCACGAACCGGGCGCCGTTCATCGACTCCACCACCCCGCGGACGGGCTCGCCATAGACGGCCACCCGGCGCGCGAGCCCGTGCAGGCCTTCGCGATCCGGTGTGGCGGTGAAGCGGTCGATCAGCTCCCCCTGATCGGAGATCAGGCACACGTCAATTCGTTTGCGACTCAGATCCAGACCAACATGCAGCACGAACACTCCTCTCCCGGTGCCACGACAGGCAGGATCAGTCCAGCCCGCGGCGTACCGTGACCGGTGGTCGGTTCTCTGTCTCGGATGGCTCGGCCCGCGCGGGACCAGCCGCGCGCGCCTCACCTATGCTGTTCGGTACGGAGGGCCGACCTCCTGCCGGCGGCTACGCCGCCGGGGGGGCCGGCCTTCATCGCATTCCGAACCGGCAGCGAGGAGCGTGTCGCGGCGTGTGCTCGCAATCCCTGGCAAAGCATGGAGCGTTGGCCCGTCGGCAGATTGCGCCTGCTTCTGGGCAGGAACACAAGCGCGCGTGGGTTTTCCGGCTCTTACGTGTGCGTATGTAGATGCCGGTACGGCTCGTCCGCACTCAGTGCTGGTCGGGCACCAAAGCTTCGTGGGAGTCGCGCCAGCCGGAGCACGAAAGTCGATCATCAGCTCCGACCACCGCCCGCACCTCGATTGCAGCAGCGAGGGCCGCGGAGGGCAGGCTGCTTGGCCAGGTCTGGACGGTGGTTCGGGCGATGGTCAGCGCCGGATGCCGGCCACGAGCGCGTTCCAGTGGGCGGCGGCGATGGGCTCCTAGCCTGCCCGGTCAGTCTGAAGGAAGTGCTCGAACCCGCCATCGCGGCCAGGCCGGTACCGATTCGGAACCAGCGGAAGGTCGCCAATGCGCTCGTGAGTTGGGTGACGTCGGGGCGAGCAAAGTAGTCCGGCGCCCCGACACCTGCTGTTGGGGGGAACACGCAAGTCGCGCTCAAACCTACGCGCCATTGTTGTGCCTATGCAACTCGACGGCGATGCCCCAAGCGTCAGACTGCCCCCTCGTTCGTGGAAGGGGAAGTCTCGCGTCGGAGCGACGAGGGGTCGCGAACCGTGTGGCGGGCTGCCCCGTACCTACGGGTGAGGAAGCCAAAACCATCACACCGAGCGCCCCGCTCTCGCTAGCCGGCAGCGGGGATCTGTCACACGCGGCGCCATCACCGAGAACGAGCGACGCAGACGAGCGCCGCAGAAAGGACATCGCCGAAATGACTATGACATCGATCGACGAAGCCAGGCTCGAGGCTTTCATGGGCCAAGCGGTGACGGACATGGGCGCCATCATCAGCGCTCCGCTGTTCGTGATCGGCGAAAAGCTCGGGCTGTACAAGGCCATGGCAGGCGCGGGTCCACTCACCTCGCAGCAGGTCGCGGAGCGCGCTGGCGCGGCCGAGCGCTACAGCCGCCTGATCTCAGCCCACCGCTCGCACGCCGATCACACACTCCTCCTCGCCCGATCGCTCGACCAGGCGAGGGTCCGGGACCAGCCGGATGATCCTCCGACTCAGCTCAGCGCCAGGTGGCCCAGTCTTCAACCGGCGCACATCGACGAGTATTCAAGCGGCGCCCACCCGACGACTAACGCCGGTGAGCGGCGGGCAGCGGGCCCGCTGAACCCGGGGCTTACCACGACACGCCCCTCCCAAGATAGGCGCACCCAGATCCATCAACCGATCATCCAGGCGTATCACCGGGCGCACGTCGCGGCTCTGTCCCGGTGAGAAAGGAGATCCGATGAGCACACATTTTCCACACGGTACCTCCCCGCCCCCACCGCGGCAACGAACCGTTACCCAGCTGTTGCCCTGCCACTGCCGGCGTGCAACCCCCCGCACCGGATAGTCCGCGCACCGACGTCGGCCCTCCCACCACAACCCAGGCGCGCCACGCCGGCGCCGAGAGGAGAAAGCCATGAGCCACACAGTCCCAAGCCAACATCCAGCGGTCGTCCTTCGCTCCCACTACGAGCACCTCCGCGCGCTGCTCGCGATCGCGATCGCGGTCATCCTCGGGCTAACCGTCGCCGTCGTCGTGCTCGCCACCAACACCACCAACAGCACCCCCGCCAGGCCCCCAACGCCCCCAGCAACCATTCAACGACCGGCCGTGACCAACTACCCCGACGCGCCGCAACCGAACACAAGCACGCCGCAGCCGAGCGTGAGCAACTACCCCGACGCGCCGCGACCCTAAGCGACCACTCCGCACATCACCACGCCCGACGAGCAAGCCGCCAGCCCGCCACGGCGACAGCTCAACGACACGAGGCGCGCCGCCAAGGCGCGCCTCCAACACAACCCGAGCCCGACCGCGGCGCCAACCCGAGCCGACGCCGAACCAACAGCACCACCAGGCGCTCTCACCCATCACAACGACCAGACGCCCCTCGCGCAGGGCATCGCGACAGCCCTCCGCGGCGGTCACGATCCGCCGCACCGACTGTTCCATCGCCACCCAACGCAGGCGCCCAGACCGATCAGACGCCTCGCGTTGGAATGCGATGAAGGACGCGGGTTCGGGTCGCCCGCCCTGGTGAAGGTGGTCGACGCCCGGTGTCGAACAGCCTAGGTCAGGCGCGCGCGGATATCGGCCGCGCGGCCGGGCCATTCGAATAGCAGGGCGTCGACCGGCGGGTCACGCTACGCGATCGGTCGGCTGATGCCCTAGCAGGAGGTGAGATGCCTGATGCTGCATGTTGGGCTGGATCTGAGCCGCCGGCGGCTGGATGTGTGCGTGCTGTCTGATGACGGGGAGCTTGTTGAGGAGCTCGCCGCGCCGCCGGATCCCGAGGGGCTGCGCTATCTCGTCTCAAAGCTCGCGCGTCATCGCGAGCCGGTGCGCGCGGTGATCGAGTCGATGACCGGCGCGCGGTTCATCCACGACACGCTCGAGCAGCTGGGGTGGGATGTGCTGATCGCCGACGCGCAGCGGGTCAAGGGGCTCGCGCCGGTGGCGTGCAAGACGGACCGGGTTGACTCACGGGTGCTGGCGGTGCTCTCGCACCGCAACCTCGTGCCGGCGATCTGGCTGCCCGATCCGCGGGTCCGTCGTGAGCGTGAGCAGGCGCGGTTTCGGCTGCATCTGGTCAAGCACAAGTCGATGCTCAAGCACCGCATCCACGCGACGCTGATGACCTTCGGGCACCCGTGCCCCGTCTCCGATCTGTTCGGGCTGGAGGGCCGCAAGCTCCTGGATCGCCTCGAGCTCCCGGATCCGTGGCGCGAGACCGTCGACGCCAGCCTGTACCTGATCGACTATCTCGAGTCCGAGATCGCCGCGATCGAGCGCGAGCGGCGCCGACCATCCGTACGCGCCGCTGCTGTTGACGGTGCCCGGAATCGGCTGGGTGCTCGCGTTCACGATCGCCGCGGAGATCGGCGACGTCACCCGGTTCCCCTCGGCCAAAGAGCTGGTCGGCTACACCGGCCTGTGCCCAAGAGTCCGCCAGTCCGGCGACTCAGACCGCCGCGGGCCCCTGTCCAAACAGGGTCCGAGATACCTGCGCTGGGCGATGCTCGAAACGACCATGCACGCACTGCGGCACCCCGCCTACCGTGAGCGCTATCAGCGCAATAAGCAGCGCCTGGGCAAGCAGCGCGGCGCCCGCGTCGCGCAGGTCGACCTCGCGAGAAAGCTGACCGAGGCGATCTGGCACATGCTCACCACCAACCAACCCTTCGATCCTGCCGCTGCGGGAGGCGCCACTCGTCGTCTGACCGCCTGACGGTCCTTTTGGAATTGCGCCCCCGCAGCCGGCCTCCGATGTCGCCTGGTCCTCCACGAGGAGGCGATAGAGAGATGAGCGCCGCAACCCCAACCCGCTCCACCAAGCTAACCCACACGGAGGCCTCATCCCGCAGCGAGCTCCGTCGGTCATCCACGACCGACGGGCGACACCTCACGCAAACCACCCCCCCCACCCACAAGCACGGAGAAAAGACAAGGTAAATCCGAAACGTACTTGACATCCGCGCGTCCTTCATAGAGACGACGACGCTACTGATCGTCGAGCGTTCCCTCGATGGCGCCGCCCGGCCAGCATTGCAACCGACAGCTGACGCGCCCGTTTGCCGGTCCGGGACGCGCCAGCCAACGCCGGCCGCCTCGCGGGCGTCGCACATCGCCGGCTTATCCAGCCGATCGTGGCTGACCACCAAACACTCCGCGCGATCGGCGGTGTGCCACATCCCCAGTCCTGCATCACGGCCGACGGTGAACGGGTAATTCGCACATCCGCCCGCGCCGGTTTCGCGCAAGGCTCCGCCCGAACGCGCCAACACAGGATGCGAAAGCCCTGGAGCCCGGAGATGATCGTTTTCGCCTCAGTCGAGTCCCAAAAATCACCGCGAGACTACGCGGCCCGGCTCTCGCGGTCGCACGAATCTTGACCAGCGCCGACGTTGCGCTCCGCCCGATCGCTTTTCAGGTTCCGTCACGTCGCGTCGCGCGATCGCAATGGCGACCAAACGCGCGACCGCCCGGGCGCCTGCTTGCTCGTCGGCGGCTAGCACCGCGTCCTCGTGGAGCCGCGGTTGGTCGCCATTCCGCTACTTCGGTCCGGGCCGGTGCCGCGGAAAAGCAATCGCCGCGCGGCCGAGCGATCCTCGCGCGGGCCAGCCAGAGCCGGTCATCGGATTCACGCGGAGGCGATAGTGCGGCATCGGCGCCGCTGACGATCGCTCCGGCCGGT
>Ga0187769_10001945_pt1 | contig 11986 bp, 8 predicted proteins | sample 0116_SJ02_MP02_1_FD_133140 | JGI IMG/M metagenome (GOLD analysis project Ga0187769, IMG submission 133140) | Tropical peat soil microbial communities from peatlands in Department of Meta, Colombia - 0116_SJ02_MP02_10_MG | ecosystem: Environmental > Terrestrial > Soil > Wetlands > Peat | place... | reverse complement strand
TTAACGATTCATGGCCCTCAACGCTATCTCCAGCTCCTCATCCGGAGTTTTTCCTGCCCTCGTCTTCGTCCAGGGCAGCGAGCAGAAGAACATCGTCCTGAACCGCACGCCGTTCACCGTGGGGCGCAAGGTGGACAAAGATCTAGTCATCGCTGATCCCCGTGTCTCCCGCGACCATGCCCAGATCATGCAGGAGGGCCAGGAATTTTTCCTCGTTGATCTGGGCAGCAAGCACGGAACTTTCGTCAACGGTGAGCGCATCCAGCGCCAGAAGCTGGAACGCGGCGACCGGCTCGAGTTCGGAGCGCGCGATTCAGCCTACATTCTGTTCAACCCGGCGCATGCAACTTCCAACACTGCGCGCGAATTTTTGAGCCAGATTTCCGGCATCCACATCAAGCAGGAAGCCACCGACCTGGAGAAGCTCACGCTGTTTCTCGAGGCGGCGCGCAAGTTGAATACCGCCGGCGTCCTCGACGAAATCCTGATGACCATGCTCGATGTGACGCTACAGCTGACTCGCGCGGAGCGCGGTTATGTGTTTCTCAAGGACGAAGAGGGCAAGCTGCGGCTGGCCGCCGGCCGCAGCATCAAAAAAGAACCGTTACTCGACGACAAGACGATCTCGCATTCCATCCTCGAGGAATCTTTGCGGGCCAACTCCGAATTCCTGCTGACCGACACCAGCCAGTCGGTCGAAATGGCCGGACGGCAGAGCATTGTGGCTTACGACCTGCGCACCGTAATCTGCATTCCCCTGCGCAAGATGCAGGTGCAGGCCACGCGCGACGCCCAGACGCCGCTGCCGGGCGCCGCCGCCGAAGCCATGGGCGTGCTGTATGTGGACTCCCGTTTCGCTTCGCGCGACATCACCGGCGTGGGCCAGGACATTCTGCACGCCATCGCGACTGAAGCGGCCTCGCTGATCGAAAACGCCCGCCTGGTGCAAGCCGAAGAAGAAGCCCGGCGATACCAGCAGGAACTCAGCATCGCGGCGAGTATTCAGCAGCGGCTCATGCAGGTGAAGATTCCCGAAGTGCCGTTCGCCCGCCTGCGCGGCCGCAACCAGTCTTGTAAAGAAATCGGGGGCGACTTTTTTGACGCCGTACACACCAAGGAGGGCCTCGCTGTCGTGCTGGCCGACGTCAGCGGCAAGGGAGTTTCTGCCGCGCTGCTCGCCTCCACGCTGCAAGGAATGATTTATTCGCACCTGAGTGCGGGCATGCCGCTGCTCGACGTTGTCACCACGGTGAACCAGTTCTTTGCCGCCAAAATGGCGGGTGAAAAATATGCGACCCTGCTGCTGGCGCGTCTGCGCCGCGACGGCGAACTGGAATACGTGAATTGCGGCCACGTTCCGCCGCTGCTGGTGTGCAAGGGCGAGGTTATGCGTCCTCCGCATGGCAACGTCCCGGTTGGTCTTCTCGCGGACGCTTCCTTCGAGAGCGCCACCTGCCAGATGAAATCCGGCGACCGCTTCATCATCGTGACCGACGGAGTGACCGAAGCCGAGAACGCGATGGGAGAATTCTTCGATGATTCGCGCCTGGAATCGGCCGCTGCCAAGTCACCCACACTGGAAGGAATTTTCTCCGCCGTGTCGGAATTCTGTGCCGGCAATCCCCTGAGCGACGATTGCACGGTCGTGGAATTGTCCTATGCCGGCGTGGAGGCGTAGCCCTCCGCAGCCCATCCACAGCCAATGAATCAAAACAGCTCGATCTGCGCCGTGTGGCCCGAGGCAGCCGCGAGCCGTGCATCCCTTGTGATCAGCGGAGCGCTGAGCGTTTCCGCGAGGGAGATATAGGCTGCGTCGTACGCCGACAAATTGCGACGGAGTTGCCACACGCGCGGTAAAAGGGTGAGATGTGGATACCTGGCCACTCTCAAGTGGAAAAGAGCTTGCAGCGCCGCGTCTGCCCGTTGGCCTGAGATCGCACCCTGTTTTGCCAGGCGCCGCAGAACTTGTGCCACTTCCAGATCGAGGAGGTGGGGAGCGTGTAGTGTTTGGTCGCGGGAGAGAATTCTGCTCTCGATGCGCAGCCCCACTGGGCTTTGGATGAGCCAGTCGATCGCGGCCGAGGCGTCGATGACGATCAACGAGAATCCCGCTCTTCGCGTACCAGGCGCGCAGTGTCAATATCGAAGGTCAGCGGTTGGAGTTTGCGCAGGCGTTCCGCGAGCTCGGCCAGTGTCGGCCTTTCAGCGATTTCGTTAATCTCGGCCAACAGGTAATCGGAGAGCGACATGCCCGCCATAGCGGCGCGCGCTTTGAGCGTCCGATGAAGGCGATCGGGGACGTTACGAAGCTGGATCATCTTCGACATGTGTATAGCATATTTTCATGTGCTGCACATGTCAAGATTCCATGAATCAGCCCTCGATCCTCACCGCGTAATCTGTCCCCTCCCAGCGGTTCTCCGCCGGCCAGAAAAACGTGAATACCGCCTGGGCTCCGGCGGGCAACGAGGCGGTGGGCAGCTCCAGAATGTGGATGCCCAGACCGGTGTCGCGCGTGTCGGTGTCATGGGCCGTTGTCCAGCTGTCGAGGCTCCAGTGCACGCGCGCTGGCGCGAACAGGATGATGCGGAGGAGCTTGCTGCGCGGAATCGAGCGCGTTTTGTTGTTGACTCTCCAGCCGACAAAGTTCCTCTTGTGCTTCTCCACCAGATAGCGCTGCACCGTCTGCGGCGGCTGGTCGAAAACCTTGCCGTCGCGGATCGAGCGCCGCAGCTTTACGTATTCGGCGTGCGCCCATACCAGCGGGCACGCCGAGCCGGAGGGCTTGCCGCGAAAAAGCTCGTGATCGGGCAGGTCGGCCGCGTCCCAGACCTGCTCGGGAAGCGCGTGGCTCTGTCCGGCAGTGGAGTTTTCTATCACGGTGAGCAGAGCCTCGGCCTCGTCGCGATGGCCGCCGGCCAACGCGTAGTGGCCCCGCTCACCGGCGAGCAGCGGCCAGGGGCGGCCAATCCCGGTACCATCGAAGGCCGAACCGTCTTTATGTTCGCCGTAGCCGTCGCCGTTATAGCGATACCAGCACGGGCCTTGCGGCAACTCGACGGCAAGCAGCGCATCGATGGCGCGCAGCGTGTTCAGAATTCGCGGGTCGTCGGGCGCACGCAGCCCGAAGCGCACCAGCGCCAGCGCATCCGGACTGATGATGTGATAGGCGTGCTCGCCGTCTTCGCCGGGCGGGCGGTTCTTGATGGGCACGAAGCCCTGCAGCGGCGATGCCGCCGCGCCGTCGATCGCAGGCGGAGCAATGCGCACGTAGTAGCCGCCGATGCCGAGTTGTTGCGCCAGGTCGGTCCCGCTGGCGTAGGTCCAGCGTTCGATGTTGTCGTTCCAGGCATCGGCCGTGTCGCGCATGGTCTGCGCTTCAGTCGGGTGTCCGGTCAGGTCGGCAATGTCGGCTCCGGCTAGCAACGCCGATATCTCAGCCGCCAGCGTAAAAGGAGAGTAGCCGGCGTCTTCCTCCCAGCGATCCTGCATGGTGACCGGGCCGTTGCGCACGATGAAGCTGGCGGCCTTGCGCGCCATGGGCCACCATCGCTCCAGCTTGCCTATCGATTCGGGGGCTTCGCGGCGCAGCAGATCGAGCAGCAGGATGGGGAAGGCGGTTTCGTCCATCTGAATTCCGCCCCAATACGGGCGGCCGTCGAGCCAGAGGTTTTGCGCCCAGTTGCCCGCGGCTTCCTGCGTAGCCTCCAGATAGCGCAGCACACGACCCGCATCGCTTACCGCGCCTGCGGCCAGCAGAGCGCCGGCGCTTTCCACCAGATCGCGCGGCCACACCAGGTGGTAGCCGCCGAGATCTTCATCGCCTTTGTTGAATCCCCAGGGTATCGAGAGGCTGGCGATGATGCCGCCGAGGAAGTCTTTCGATTCGTGGCTACGCAGCATGGCGATCGAGGCGCGATAGAGATCGTATTGCCGGCGCGGCTGGTCCAACGGCAGCAGCGTATTCTGCCAGTTGCTCCATTGCGAAACGTAGTGCTGGCGAATCTCCATGAAGTCTTCAAACAGGCTGGAACGCGCTTGCTGGCCGGCTTCGGTCCAGCTCGATCCAAAGCCGAGAGCCACGACGAACTCGCCCTTGGTCGCGGCGAGGTCGATTTCACCGGTGAATGCGATGTTGCCGTTTTCGGCGCGATCGTATTCCCACTCCATCTGGAAGTGATCGGAGAGATCCTGCCAGCCGTCGGAGGTGCCGACGAATCCGACCGAGGCCTTCTTCCACGGCGTCGAACAGGCCAGGCTCAACGCGACGCGATCACGCTCGGCAAAAAACATCGGATAGCCCTTGTATTCGCCGATCCAGCCGGTGTTGCCCTTGCCCCAGTTCGCCAGATGCGGTGCCAGCAGCGCATAGAGGTGATAGTCGGAAAGCGAGCCCTGCAACGGCTCGAAGCGGATTTTTTGCAGCATCACGTTGCGGTAAGGATCGGTGAGAACCTCCTTGTGAATGCGGTAGCGTCCGCTCTGACACGTGTTCGTACACATATAGACAGGAATTCCGGGATCGATGGGAACGTTTTCGAAGCGACAGTTGCGCTTCTCTTCGGAAAAGAAATCGCGCCCGTCGGTGACGATGAATCCCATATCCCGCGTGCAGGCCTGATCCACGCGTGGAAAGTAAACCTCGTTCAGGATGCCGTGACTGAGCGTGAACCAGACCTTGCTGTGCTGGTTCAGCGCGGTACCGACGCCGGTCTTTGCGCTGGAAGTCCAGCGCGGTGGAATGCCCGGCCAGCCGGGCGCGTATTTCTTCGTCAAATCGCTCATGATGAATCCAATGGGCCGGGAAACCGGTAGCAGCTCTTTCCGAATCGTCGCCATGGAGTCATCCCGAACCGCGGCGCAGTTCAGCCGCGGGAGGGATCTCCCGATGCACGATTCTCAGGGAGATCCCTTCGGCCCGCCGATGAAAGCGCGGGCCGTCCGGGATGACGCCTCAGGAAAACAAGAATTCAAAACTCACCCCCTCCCCGTCTCCGCCGAATTGACAAATGTTTTACAGATGGGGAACCCCCATTGTGGTAACTGAAGTCATCAGATCATCAGGGTCCCCGGAAGGTTGCAAATTGCAATCGCTAACAGATGAACGATAATAAGGCAACCCTGGGGCAAGCCTATGGCTAAGGCATCAGATGCACCGACGGGCAAGATTGTCACAGCGACATTGGTGGCAGTGTTCTGCGTTGGGCTCGTTCTGTGCCCCTTCGCGATTGCCGACGACAACGGCGCTGAGGGCAACCCGCCAACGGCGGTAATCTCTGCGCTCGACCACGGCTTCTCGGGCCTGTACAACCTCGATTTCGCAGGGGCGCAGCAGGACTTCGCCGCGTGGCAAGCACAGCATCCCGACGATCCGGTCGGGCCGGTGAGCGAAGCGGCCGGCTGCCTATTCTCGGAGTTCAACCGGCTGGGCGTACTCGAAGCGCAGTTCTACGAGAACGACAAGGCGTTCGACAACCGGCCCAAGCTCGCGCCCGACCCGGCCGTGCGCGACCGCTTTCAGGCAGCCATTGCTCGTGCCGAGAGCCTCGCTCGAAAGCGCCTGGCCAAGGACCCACAGGACCGTGACGCACTCTTCGCGCTCACTTTGTCGTCGGGGCTGCAGGCCGATTATGCGGCGCTGATTGAGAAGCGCAATCTGGCCTCGCTCCACTTCACCAAAGAAGCGTCCGCCTCGGCGCAGCAACTGCTCGCCATTTGTCACGACTGCTACGATGCCCTGCTCGCCACCGGATTCAGCAAGTACATCATCGGCAGTATGGCCGCGCCTGTCCGTTGGATTCTTCGCCTCGGCGGGCTGCCCGCCGATAAGCAGGGCGGAATCATGGACCTTGAAACCACAGCCGACCACGGCCACTACCTGGCACCGTTTGCGCGGATTCTGCTCGCCATCGCATATGTGCGCGAGAAAGACCGGGAGCGGGCGGTGCAATTGCTCAGCGGTCTCGAACAGCAGTTCCCCGGCAACACCCTCTTCCCGCGCGAGATCGAGCGCCTGCGTGCCGCTCACTGATCCGCAATTCCCCACGGCCATTCATGATAAATTCACCGGGCTGTAACAATTCTTTAACACCGCGCCGATAGAAGGAAGAGTTAAATCCTAAGGAGGAACCAGTGATACGCAAGATCCTTGCGGTCTTCGTGTGCATTTTGGGTTGTGCTTTTCTGGCCGCGCCGGTGGTAGCGCAGACCAATCTCAACGGAGCCGGCGCCACGTTTCCTTATCCGATTTATTCCAAGTGGTTCAGCGAATATCACAATTTCCACCCGGACGTTCAGATCAACTATCAGTCGCTAGGCAGCGGCGCCGGCATCCGCCAGGTCACCGAAGGAACTGTCGACTTCGGCGCCAGCGACATGCCCATGAAGGACGACCAGCTCACGGCCGCCCAGGACAAACTCAAGACCAAAGTTCTCAATATTCCTACCGTACTCGGCGCAGTCGTGCCGATCTACAACATTCCAAAAGTAAACGCCGAGCTGAAGTTCACTCCCGACCTGCTGGCCGACATTTTTCTGGGGAAAATTACCAACTGGAACGACAAGGCGATCGCCGCTGCGAATCCCGACGTGAAATTTCCCGACCAGGCCATCGTTGTTGTTCACCGCACCGATGGCAGCGGCACGACCTTCATCTGGACTGACTATCTCTCGAAAGTCAGCGCTGAGTGGAAAAGCACGGTCGGCGCCGACGCGTCGGTCAAGTGGCCGCGCGGCATGGGGGGCAAGGGAAACGAGGGCGTCGCCGGATTCGTGCGCAACCTGCCCGGCTCGATCGGCTACGTCGAGCTCATCTACGCCTTGCAGAACAGCATCCCCTTTGGCAGCGTCCGCAATTCCGCCGGCGTCTTCGTCAAGGCATCGCTCACTGGCGTGACAGCAGCCGCGGCCTCGGCTCCTAAAATGCCGGCCGACTTCCGTGTCTCGATCACCAATGCTCCGGGCAAAGACGCATATCCGATTTCCAGCTTCACCTGGCTGCTGATTCCTCAGCAAGCGAAGGACGCGGCCAAGGGCAAGATTCTGGCTGACTTTCTCAACTGGATGGTGGGTGACGGTCAGAAACTGACCTCCGCTCTTTCTTACGCGCCGTTACCGGATAACGTAGCCGCCAAGGTACGGGAGACCGTCAAGACGGTGAAGTAAACCGGTGATGCAATTCGTTTGTCATCCTGAGCGAAGCCGTTCTTCAGGCGGAGCGAAGGATCTCCCTGCAGAGGGACTTGTCAAGGGGAGATCCCTCGGCCCGCGGCTGCGCCGCCCCGGCTGAAGCCGAGGGTCTACCAAAGAAACGCGGGCGGGATGACGCCTCGATTCGGTAATACTTGAAGTTTGCCAGGCCTGTTGCGCGTCGCCCGCCTGCATCCTGCCCCCGAATGCTTTATACTGAGGCTCCGGCGACTCGGGGAGCTGTTTTTCCCTGTCTGCGCCTTCGTTCTGCATGGCTCGGATTTCACTGGATAATCCTCAGTATTTTCTCAATCGCGACACCTCCTGGCTCGCCTTCAACCGGCGTGTGCTTGAAGAAGCCGAGGATGAAGGCAATCCGCTGCTCGAGCGCCTGAAATTCCTGGCTATTTCCGCCAGCAACCTCGATGAATTCTTTGAAATCCGCATCGCCTCGATGCAGCAGCAGATCGAGGACGGCTACAACGAAGCCGGCCCCGATGGCCTCACGCTGATCGAAAAGCGGGATGTACTCGATAAGCAAACCCACGAATTTGTCGCCCAGCAATACGACTGCTGGAACGCCCGCCTTCGCCCCGCGCTTAGTGAAAACGGCATCCGCGTGCTCGGCTTGCATGAACTGGACGCTGCCGCCCTGCGCTTCGTGGAGGAATACTGCGAGAAGGAACTCGACCCCCTGCTCACACCGGTGACGGTCGACCCGGCGCATCCGTTTCCGCGCGTGATCAACAAGGCGCTGTGCCTGGGCTTCCTGCTGCGCCGCCGCCGGCGCTCGTCAATAACCTATACCGGCGTAGTGTCAGTTCCGCGCGCCTTGCCGCGCCTGGTTCGTCTACCCTCGGAAGGGACCACTGATTTCATCTTCCTCGCCGATCTCGTCGCCCATCATGCCGTGCGCATGTATCACGGCTACGACATTGTCTCCTCGGCGCCGTTCCGCGTCACGCGCAACAGCAACCTCTATCTGGCGGAGGAAGAAGCCCGCAGCCTGCTCGAATCCGTGCGTGCCGAATTGCACAACCGCCGCAAAGGCGATGCTGTGCGCATGGAAATTGAGGCCGACGCCGATCCGGAAATCATCGACCGCCTGCGCACCGTCTTCGAGCTCGATCCCTGGCAAGTTTTCCCCGTCAACGGCCCGGTGAATCTCTCCCGCCTGTTCAATGTCTACGAGCAGGTGAAGCGTCCCGATCTCAAGTATCGGCCGTTCTCACCGCGCGAGCTTCGCCTGACTTCGAAGTCCAAAGATCTGTTCGAAGAGCTGCGTAGCCACGACATCCTGCTGCATCATCCCTACGATTCCTACGATGCTGTGGTTTCGTTTATCGAAGCGGCGTCCAATGACGACCGCGTTCTCTCCATCAAGCAGACTTTGTATCGCACGAGCGAGCATTCGCTCATCGTGCCTTCTTTGATTGAAGCCGCGTCGCGCACGGAGGTCACCGCCGTCGTCGAACTCAAGGCCCGCTTCGACGAAGCTTCCAACATTCGCTGGGCGCGCGATCTGGAAGATGCGGGTGTGCAGGTGTTTCACGGCCTCGTCGGGCTGAAGACGCACTGCAAACTCTCGCTCTTGGTGCGCCGCGACCCCGACGGCGTCACCCGCAGTTATGCTCACATCGGCACGGGCAACTACAACGCGACCACGGCCCGTATTTATACCGACCTGAGCCTGTTCACCGCGAATCCGGAAATCACCCGCGCCGTGCACGACGTTTTCAGCTTTCTGACGGCATACGCGGAAAACCCGAGCTACGAGCCGCTGCTCGTGTCCCCGCTCGATCTGGCGGAAAAAACCATTGCGCTGATCGACCGCGAGGCCGAGCACGCCCGCCAGGGCAGGGAAGCGCGCATCGTGGCGAAAATGAATGCGTTGCTCGACAAGAACGTTGTGCAGGCTCTCTATCGTGCCTCGCAGGCGGGCGTCCAGATCGATCTCGTCGTGCGCGGCATCTGCTCGCTTCGTCCCGGCGTGCGCGGCGTAAGTGAGAATATTCGCGTGCGCAGCATCGTGGGACGTTTCCTGGAACACAGCCGCATTTACTTCTTTGCCAACGGAGGCGAGGAGGAAATTTACATCGGCAGCGCCGACTGGATGCCGCGCAATCTTTACGAACGCGTCGAAGTGCTCGTGCCGCTGTGCGACGAATTGCTGCGCCAGCGCGTACGCCACGAAATCCTTGACGCCTACCTCGCCGACAACCGGAAAGCGCGTATCCTGCTTCCGGACACGACTTACATCCGCGCCTGGCAGCCGTTGCATGGACGGCGCGACCGCCGTCCGCCCACGGGCGCCGCAGCCTTCAACTCTCAGGATTTCCTGATCAGTGTGGCGGAGGGCAAAGCTTCTGCGCCACCCGTGCCTGCGCCCCCCGGGAAGCGTAAAGTATTATCCGGGGCAAGACGATAACGAGCCGCATAGCGGCGCGATGAACCATGATCCTCTACTTCTTACGCCACGCCAGCGCCGGGGAAGCCTTCCCCAATCCTAAGAGAGATGAGAAACGCGCGCTCGACAAGGAAGGCATCGAGCAATGCGGCTACATCGGCCGCGCCCTCACCGCGCTCGACGTTCAGGTCGACGCTATCGTATCCAGCCCGCTGAAGCGTTGCACACAAACCGCGTCGCTCGTCGGCAACGAGCTAGGCTACGAAGGCAAGTTGCAAATGGATAACGGTTTGCGGCCCGAGGCCGGACTCGCCGATTTCCGCAAACTGCTCGACAAGTATGCCCGGACCGAAGCCGTTATGGTGGTCGGACACAATCCGAATCTAAGCCAGTTCTTGGGAGCCGTGATCTGCGACTCGGGGTGCGAAGCCTCACTCGACCTCAAGAAAGGCGCGGTCGCCAAGGTCGAGATGCGGCGTTCCTCCGGCACTTTGCAGTGGTGCGTTACGCCGAAAGTGTTGCGCACGCTCTACGACACCGCGGTCGAAAGTTCGCGCCCGAAGACTTCGCGGAAGTAGTCGCACTCTTTTTCAATCGCCCACAATTCCAGATCCACGCCCATGTGCTGCCGCGGCACCAGCGTCAGCTTCACTGCCGGCGAGCGCAGACCAATGCGGACTTTCTCCACCGCGCGGCTGCGGCCCAGATTCATTGCGCGCGCCAGGCGCAGCAGCAAGATAGCCTTGTGCACGTTGGCGCGGTCGGCGGTGTCCACCATCTTCATGGGGCCGTCTTCGACCGCCGGCCGCGACTTTCCCAGATAGCGCGCGATGGCCGCAATCAGCCGCCGCTGCTGGGGCGTGAACCCGAGAATCTCCGAATTCGAGATTATGTAGTGCGTGTGCCGGTGATGGCCGTTGCGGTTTACATAATCGCCGACTTCGTAGAGCATGGCCGCCGCCGATAGCCACTCACGATATTCGGGCGGCAGCCGGTGCACGGAACGCAAGCCGGAAAACAGCAGCATCGCCGATTGGCGCACGTCGAGCGCGTGCCTGCGCTCCACGTGATAGTGCGCCACGGCCTTCAGGATCGATTCCCACCGCTCCGATTCGATCTGCCGTCCGGAACGCGTGCTGCGATCGTAATCGGCCGCCATTTGGGCCAGAACGCCGTCGCGCAATCCGAGCGGTGAATAGCGGAATCCCTTCAGGTGAAAGCGGTCGAGCAATTCGTGATAGACCATGGCTCCCGCTACGATGATTTCCGCCCGCCGCGGGCCCATGCCTTCAATCTTGCGCCGTTCGGTGAGCGGCAATCGCGAGAGCCGCTTGAAGATCCGCGACATCTCCACGCGGGTCACGATGGAACGCCTGCGCTCGCCCCGCCGGCGTAAATGCGTGGCCACGGCCGCCAGCGCTGCCGCCGTGCCCGAAGTCGCGATTACGTTTTTCACGCGCGCTGCCGTGATGCGCTTGGTGACGCGGTTCACTTCCCGCGCTACGAATCCGCGCATCCGTTTCAACTCGCCCTTGCGTGCAGGATCATGCCGCAGAAATTCATCCGTTAGCCGCACCGCGCCCAGGGGCAGGCTGGCCGCGTCGCGGATATGCCCGTTTTCGGAGACGGTCAGCTCGCAACTGCCGCCGCCGAGGTCGATCATCAGCGAACGCACGCCATCAAGCCGCGGACTTGAAATCAATCCCAGGTGGATCAGCCGCGCTTCTTCCACGCCCGAGACGATTTCCACGCGCCAGCCGGTCGCCGACCGCACCCACTCCAAAAACGCCTGCGAGTTGCGCGCGTAGCGCAGAGCGCTCGTCGCCACTACGCGCACGCTGTCGGTGACGATCTGCTGCGTGGAGCGATGAAACCTCCGCAGCACCTTCACCGTCTCGGCCATTGACTCTGGGGTGAGGAATCCCGAACGAAACACGCCTTCGCCTAGGCGCGTGACCTCGCGGTCCTCGTGCAGCGCGCGCAAACGTCCATGCTGCAGGCGGGCAATCTTGAGCCTTACAGAGTTGGAGCCGATGTCAACCGCCGCAAACGTGGGCATGGAAACGAAGACCAGGTTTAAGAACCGCAAATCACGAAGCCTGACAGTTTACATGCGTACGGCGAGATCGTCACCGTGCGTTGACTAAACACTTCGCAGTACCTACCATGGCGACTGGCTTTCTGAAGTCCTCTCATTGCCGAAATCAAAGGCCGCCGAAATCGCAAGCCGGATCGGCGCGACACGGTCCAACATGATCGGTCAAACCATGTCTCACTATCGCATCGTCGAACTCCTCGGTGGTGGGGGCATGGGCGTGGTTTACAAGGCGGAGGACCTGCGCCTGCGGCGCTTCGTGGCGCTCAAATTCTTGCCCCATGACGTGGCGCACA
>Ga0187769_10001944_pt1 | contig 11987 bp, 10 predicted proteins | sample 0116_SJ02_MP02_1_FD_133140 | JGI IMG/M metagenome (GOLD analysis project Ga0187769, IMG submission 133140) | Tropical peat soil microbial communities from peatlands in Department of Meta, Colombia - 0116_SJ02_MP02_10_MG | ecosystem: Environmental > Terrestrial > Soil > Wetlands > Peat | place... | reverse complement strand
TGGCCAGATTTTCGAGCAGGCCGTTGAGCACTTCCTGTTCGCGCCGGCTGAGATCGTTGGGCGAATCCATCCGCAGGCGGCGACCCTGCGTGCCGCTCAGGATCGAATCCACGAAACGCGAGAGTAGCGGCCGCGAAACCCAGATGCCGCCCGAGGCGACTTGCGGAAGCGCTCGGGGAAGCTGTTCGCGAGCCTCGGCGTAGGTGAGGATTCCTTTGGCGCCCTGGCGCAGCAGGGCGTAGCTATCGGCCTCTTTGAACTTGTCTCCAACCACCATGAGTCGCGCTGTCGAGTAGCGCTCGAGAATATTGCCCATCAACGCCCCGGTCGCCTGGCGCGCGGCGTGGGCGTCGACCACGTAAATGGATGCGCGCGGAATTTCCAGGTGGCGAAGATCGGGAGCAAGCATCGAGTCAAGCTGCTTCGACGTGATCTGGAAGCCTGAGTCCTCGAGCAGGCGATGGAATTCGTCCAAAACCATCGGGTGCGGCGAGAGAAGACAAACCCGCAGACTCGACTTGCCGTTGGATTTGCTCATGCTTGATTAAGGCTAGCCGAAGCACAAGGTGTGGGCAAGGCAGACAAAGCGCGTGATTACATACCTGTTACGGGTGCGGCAGATCAGGGAACGCGGACGCGCAGCGCGGGGAAATCCTTCAATTGCGCGGCGCGCGACGTTCGAATGGGTTTATTCGCCGACTCACACCATGATTTGGGATTCGTGAAAGCGAGGGCTGAAGCCGATCAGTCGGCTTCGGCTGACGACCCGGCGGCAAGTTGACCATTCCCCGGCAACTTTTGGCGGGGGCGCTTGGCAGGGAGACCAGCCTGCCGCACCTTGTAGAGCAGGGCGCGGTAACTGATCTTGAGGACTTCCGCAGCCTTGCGGCGATTCCAATGATTCGCTTGAAGAACTTTGAGGATGACGTCCCGCTCCATGTTGCGAGTGACCTGCTGGGCAATGTGCTTGAGCGGGATGTTGCCGTCCGGAGTCGATACGTAGCTGACATGCGCCGCGGGCCGCTCGACGCGCTCGGGGAAGAATGTTTCCTCCGAGCCAAGCACCACGTAGCGGGCGATGCAGTTCTCCAGTTCCCGTATGTTTCCAGGCCAATCGCGCTGTTGGAGCAGATGGAGAGTCTCCGGTGAAAGCGGGGGAGCCTCGCGCTGAAAGCGGCGATTGAACAGCTCGCGCAGATACTCCGCCAAGTAAGGAATATCATCGCGGCGATCTCGGAGCGAAGGCAACGTCATCGCAATCACGTTGATGCGGTAGAACAGATCGGAACGAAAGCCGCCTGATTCAATTTCGCGCGCCAAGTTGCGGTTGGTGGCGCAGACGACGCGCGCGTCCAGCCGCTTTTCTTCATGGTCGCCGATGCGCATGAAATGGCCGTCCTGGAGGACGTGCAGCAACTTCGCCTGCAGGCTCGCATCCAGCTCCGCGATTTCGTCGAGGAAGAGCGTGCCTCCCTGCGCCATCTCCATGCGACCCGGCTTCACCGCATTCGCGCCGGTAAAAGCACCCTTTTGATATCCGAAGAGTTCGCTTTCGATCAGGGTAGCCGGGATCGCGGGGCAATTGACTTTTACGAAGGGGCCGCTGCGCCAAGGAGACCGCTCGTGAATGAAGCGCGCCAAAACTTCCTTGCCCGTACCGCTCTCGCCCAAAAGCAAGATTGGGACGTTAAGACCTGCCGCGCGATCCACCTTCTGCCGGATCGCCTGCATCGCGAGGGAAGGGCCGAAGTAAATTCGTTCGGGCGGCAATTCGTAGGAATTTGCCGGGAATGCGGATTTGGCTGTCGCGGCTGATGCCATGTGCAGTCGGAAATCAGTCTGAACCCGAACCAGGCCCACCTGTCGCAGTGCACACAGGACGCCAAACCGGTCTAATTGCTGCGCTCTGGCGATTCGCCTCGGAAGTCCTGTGGATATCTCCAGGGATGTTTCAATAGATTCATTTTATTGAGCTTACTTAGGCTTGGCAGGCAGGTCGCGCGGCGTGCCTGGAGAATGGATCGGCGTGTTTTCCTCTGAAACTTTTGAAAAGTGTTGTCACTAAAGGGAAACGCCGTTCCCTACGCGAGGGCAAAGCATGTCTCTGTGGGGCTAACGAGCCAATACGCCATCAACGTGAGTGTAATAACGCGGAGTACTGCTGGTTGCGGTACCGAGTAAGACAAGAAGTGTGAGATTCTAGATGCGCGAACCTTCGCCGCGGATGATGTCGTAGCGCTCGATCACGGCGGCGACTCCAATGGTCTCGTGCGCGTCATCCGAACGCTTATCGACGCGGACGACGCGGCCGTGAGCGCGGACGAACACTTCCGCGCCGCGGGTAATTTCCGTAGGAAGCGTCAGCGTGAAATCGAGCTCGCTGCCGGGCGCAAGATCGTTTTGCAGAGTAAAGTAAACGCCGCGGGTCGAGATGTCCCGGGTCTGGCCACTCTGAGACCGAGGCTCGCGGTTGATTGGCATTCGAATGTTAACCGGCAGCGACAGGTCGTACCGACGAGCCATGCGGCGTTCCGTCATGGCCGCAGCTCCCACAGGACCGGATTGAAGTTCACAGTCTTTCCCCCAAGTTGATTCAGCAATCGCTTCTCCAAAGACCGGCCAACAGTGGCGCCAGCCGATTCGACCCTCAAGGTGCAGTCAGCAGATGCGCCTCAAGCGTCTTAGCCTCGTTGCAGGGTCAACAACCCCTTAAAAAACAACGGCCCGTCAGCGTTTCTTTTCGGGTTCCCGAGCTTGATGACGCAATTCGCGCGCCAGACCCTCGCGCGCCGCCTGTTTCGGAGCGGAATACTAGAACAACAGAATGTCAAATAGATAGTGCTATTTCGCTGCATGTGCTCTAGATATGCAACTCTTTTCCCGGGCATAGAACTACGCAAACTCCCAAAACTGTTTGCGGAAAATTGCGGGAATTTCGCGGGAGCGATGAAGATCTCACGCGTGTTTGGATGTAGAGCGACTGCGGCGCATGCAGCTTGAACTGGAATAGAACCGTTGCTTATGAGCCTCGAACAGCGGGTGCAGCCGGGATCTCTTCGGCCGGTGCCGCAGCCTTTGCGGCTGCTTCCTTCGCGGCTGCTTCCTTTGCGGCTGCTTTCGCGGCCGCCGAACGCGAGCCCCGGCCCGAGTCGAGATTGAACTGCCGCATTTTGTAGAGCAGCGCCTTGTAGCTGATTCCGAGCATCCGCGCCGCGTCTTTCCGGCACCAGTTTGTTTTGTTCAGCGCGTCGGCAATGGCTTCCATTTCCGCTTCGTCTTTCAAGCCCCGCACGAGTGCTTTGAGGCCCTGCTCCTTGGGTGCCGGCGCTTCATCGCGCGGAGCGATGCGCTGCTGCTGGCCGGTCATCTCCAAAAGCTCGCGGAAGCTGCCTGCGTCGTCTTCAAGGATCACGTAGCGCTTGACGAAATTCTCCAATTCGCGAAGGTTTCCCGGCCACGGATAACGAAGGGCGGCCTCGAGCAGGTTCTTCGAGGGCTCCGGCGGCGTCTTTTGATATTTCTCGCTGTACTTGACGAGGAAATGCCGGAAAAGCAGCGGGATTTCAGTGGTGCGCTCGCGCAGCGGCGGAATGTGGAGCGAGAGCACGTTCAAGCGGTAATAGAGATCTTCGCGGAATTTGCCGGTGCGCATCGCTTCTTTCACGTCGACGTTGGTAGCCGCGAGAACCCGAACGTCGACATTGACGACCGCGCGCGCGCCGAGGCGCGAGAATTGGCCGTCCTGCAAAACGTGCAGCAGCTTTGCCTGCAGGTGCGGGCTCATCTCGGCGATTTCGTCGAGGAAAATTGTGCCTTTATTCGCCAGCTCGAATTTGCCGGGTTTCGCACGCACGGCGCCGGTGAAAGCCCCCTGCTCGAAGCCGAAGAGTTCCGACTCGAGCAGTTCGCCCGGCAGCGCCGCGCAGTTCACCTTGATGAACGGCTGTTGCTGCCGCTTGGACCGGATGTGAATCATGCGCGCGACCACTTCCTTGCCGACGCCGCTTTCGCCGCTGATGAAAATGGGGACGTCCACAGGGGCGATCTGCAAAATCTGCTGGCGGATTTTCACCATCTGCGGACTCGCAGCGAGGAACGAGATGTCTTCGGTGAGAGCCTCGCAATATTCGCGCAGCGACTGATTTTCCGAACGCAGTTCCTGTTTCTGCTTCACCTTCAGGAATGCGGCGTCCAGCTCCGCCTTTTCAAACGGCTTGGTCAGGTAATCGAGCGCGCCCAGCCGAATGGCTTCGACAACGGTGTTCACTTCGTTGGCGCAGGAAAGCATGATCACGTTGAGCGAACGGTCGATCTGCATCAATTGGCGCAGGGTTTCGAGACCGTCGATTTCGGGCATCAGCACGTCGAGGATGATGAAGTCCGGGCGTTCGCCTTCGCCGATTCGGCCGAGAGCTTCCTTGCCGCTTGCGAGCGTTTCAACTTCGAAGCCGTCCACTTCGAGCAGGGTCCGGAGATATTTCCGGATGCTCGGCTCGTCGTCTACGACCATGATTTTTTCTTTATTGGCCATTGTCATGTCCCATGCACCAGAATTTTGCGGCCCTGCCTATTCGAAGCGAATCGGAAGCAGAAACGAAAACGAGCTGCCACGGCCCAATTCACTATCGACCCAGATTTTGCCACGATGCGCCTGGATCAGCCTCTTTGTGATCGCCAATCCCAGGCCCATTCCCGAAGAAGAAGGGTCGACGCGAACAAATTCCTCGAAAATCTCCTGATGGTATTCGGCGGCAATTCCGCTGCCGGTATCGGTGACCGTCAGGAGCACACTATTCGGCGGCTGCACGGTTCGCTGGCGACGGTCTTCAGTTGGCGTTGTTTCGGAGACCCGGCGCTCCCAGAAATGAGGCTGTGCAAGCAAGTGCACAGTTCCGTTCACAGGCGTGTGTTTGAGCGCATTATCGAGCAGGTTCACGATGCACTGCTGCACCTTCTGATAGTCAAAGCGGAACGCGGGCAATTCCGCGGGCATTTTCACGTCGAGCCGCACGTTCGCGCGCTGGAAAGCGTCTTTCCAGCGGGTCACCAAATCGTTGATGCAGTCGCGCAGATCGTTTTCGTGCAATTGCAGGACGAGCTTTCCGCTCTCGAGCGCTGAATAGTTCAGAAACATCGAAACGAGGCGCACGAGGCGATCGCAGCTTTCCTTCGATTCGCGGAGTATGTCGACCTGCCGCTCGCTCAGCTTGCCCAAAGATCCCGTAAGCAGCAATTCGTAGTAACCCTTCATGACAGCGAGAGGCGTTTTCAATTCGTGCGCGGCCGACGCGAGAAGAACCGTTTTCTGCCGGTTGGCTTCCTGGAGCCGGAGGTAGGCCGCCAGAAGATTTCGATACGTAATCTCGCGCTCCTGCATCAGTTCCTGAACGGTCTGGCGCATTTCGGCTTCATCCGCTGCGGGTTCAGGGACAGCTGGCTCGATGAAAACAGCGAGCCAATCGGGTTCAGGAAGCCAGCGGATTCTTCCGCGGAACGCACTTTCGCCAGACTGGATCCGAAGATTGACTTCCTGTTCGCCTGCTTCGAGCTGACTGAGCACCTGCTTACGATCCGCGCCCAAGACATCCCGGAAAAGATCGCCCGTCGATGTGGCATCGAGGTGAAGCGTTCTAAGAGCGTCTTGGGCGTGGAGATTCAGGAAGAGAATGTTTCCCGCGCGGTCGGAAACGAGGAGGGGGCGATCCACAGCGTCCAACAGACTCGCGACCGTTTGGAAGGTCGTTTGGCCGGCGGTTTGCTTGTCTACTGCCGTGCTGTTGGACAACTCGCCCTCCGACGACGCACCTGGCGCGCGAAAAACTGTCGATCTTGCCGCAATGGCCGTGGGAATCGCTTGAAGTCAGGTATGCTCGCAAAATGCACCAAATAGTGTCAATGGTAAACGGGTTCTACAGTTGCACAATCGTGGAAAGCATTTGCCGCAAACTTGCATAATTTCACGCAATGAATGAGCAGGAGCGCGCTCGGCATCGTAGTATCTAATTGAAATTGATAGAGTTACGGATAGAGTCCGAGCGGCTGAATAGTTGCACGTAGATTGTCGCCCAACGCAGTACTAATACTCGCGTACCAAATGAGATCAAGAGAAGAAGTCGCGATGCTGAAACTAGGCGCGCCTCTAGTGGACGAGCGCAGGCGTTTTCAACGCATTCATCTCCAAGTGCCGCTGTTTATTCGCGGACGGGATGCGCATGGCGACCAGTTCGTCGAGCTCGCGAAAACCCTCGATATTAGCGGCCTAGGCGCGTTTATTACGAGCCCACGACAGCTTGCCATCGGCGGAATCGTTACGCTAACGATTCCGGCGCCGTCGATTACTTCCTCGGCTCTGGTTCCGGCGGGAATGCCGCCCATTCAGGCCCGTGTCAGGCGGCAGCAGGAAGCCGGAGACGTTCACCTCGTCGGCGTCGAGTTCCTCAAGCCCATCGGATAGTTGGACGATGGCCCCTTCAGTGTAGTCCGGTTCCTACCACGGTGACAGATCAGTGGAATTCCTTTTCCGTTTTGACTGCGCGGCGGTAGCTCACACGTAGCCGAACGTAATGGGCGTTCTATTTCCCAAGCTGGCAGCAACTTACGGCGATGGCCTGGCGGCATTCTCGACGGCGAATGGACTGTTCCGTGCTATAAAGATCGTGCCCCGCAGATGTCCCCCTGTGACTGGGTAGCTTTAGGACTAGCTCGGAACAAACTTGATGACCCAGCCCGGCGAAGCCTTTCAGCCGACGCCCTCGGCGGAAGACTCCTTTCTGGACTTGCTCGTCGAGACCCTGGAGGGACTCGATGAGCCGACGCGCGCCCAATTCTTGCGCCAGTTCTTCCGCACAATTGCGCAAATCGATCTGACAGAGGCACAGAGCAGCGAGTATTGGGCGAAAATTCTTCAATGGCGCCGTGAACTCACCGCGGGTGTGGGACGAAGAGTTTCGCTGAGGACCGCGATGGTCGATGTGCTCTCGTCGACGAGTTCTCTGAGAGTGCCCATCCTGGTTGAATACGATGACTTCAAGAAACTGCAGATTAACGCCGCGACCGATCCTCTGACCGGCCTCTACAATCGGCGTCTATTCGACGAATACCTCGAGAAAGAGCTCAATCGCGCCAAACGCTACGGCCAGCAACTCGCGATCGCAATTCTCGACCTGCACAAGTTGAAGGAAGTGAACGATCGTCTGGGACACCTGCAGGGCGATCACGTGCTTCAGATCGCGGCGACAACGCTGCGCACCACCCTGCGCGCTTCGGACTTCGCCTTTCGAATCGGTGGGGATGAGTTCGCCCTGCTGCTGCCCGAGACAGATGCGGAACAGGCCATCACGCTGTGCCGCCGGGTCCGCGCCGAATACGAGAACCAATTGCGGCCACTGAAAATGGAAATCAGCGTCACCCTCGATTTCGGGGTGGCGGTCCATCCGCAGGACGGCGACCAGAAGGCTACGCTGTTGAGCGTCGCGGACGAGAGGCTCTACGCTCTCAAGCATGCGAACCGAATTCCGCCGAGGACGGCACCCCTCGAGCCTCCGCCTCCGCGTGAGCCCTCTGTGGCACCGCAGCCGCGGGAAGCCGCCGCTGCGCCCCCGCCACGGGTCGCCCCGCCACAGCCTCCAAGGCCGAGTGTTGTGCCGCCGCCTCAGCCCGAAGGGAGAAAATGGGAGCGCGTTTCGCTCGCAGGCACGAAGGCCCATGCCGTCCTCGCGGAATTAGGACAACGAACCGCTCGAGTCATCGATTTGAGCTACGGAGGCGTGGCGCTCCAATTCGAAGGCGCCAATGATTTTCCCGCGCAGTTCAACGCTGTACTGCACGTGCCGATCCTGCCGCCCGTGCGGGTGGTGCTGCGGAAGGTCTACAGTTCGCACACGGAAAGCGGCCAATTGCGCATTGGCTGTTCCTTCGTTTCGTAAGCCGTTGCGTCTGATAGACCTATAATTGCGTCCACGCTTTTCCACAGCTGTGGAATTCTCCTGTGACTTCCGATTGGGAGCGCCTAGAAAAGCCTGCGACATCGGGTTAACATGTAGCTTCTTTCTCGGCCTGCCTAGGATAATTCGGATACTTCGTGGCTCAAACGATCACATTGCCAACTCCGAGTAACAGCAAGAAGCTCGGGTTCGAAGTGTGGATGAGCCGCGTGCTTGAGACCGCCGACAAAGCCGGGCGCGACTGGGACGCGGACGATGTGCATGATCTGCGGGTGGCGCTCCGGCGCTGCCGAACGATGGCGGAAGCACTCGACGAGGTTAATCCGTGCCCCGGATGGCGCAAGCTGAGGAAAGCCAGCCGCGACTTGTTTCACACGTTGGGCGAGCTTCGAGACACACAGGTCGATCGCGGGTGGTTGAAGAGGCTCGGGCCGTCCGGCGACCCGGTGAAAAATCACATGCTCCGCCTGTTGGCCGGGCAAGAGAAAGTGCAACGCGCAAATGCGGCGAAAGCTCTAGAGGCATTCGATCGGAAGGGTTGGAAGAAGCTCGCGCGCAAGCTGGCTCCGAAAGCGCAATTTTTCCCGCTCGAAAGCGTCGTCTTCCAGCGCCTCGCGCTGGCGCGGCTGAACGCAGCTGCTGACCTGTTCCAAAAGGCCCGCAAGAGCCGCAGCACGGTCGCCTGGCACCGGTTGCGAATCGGCATCAAGCATTTCCGGTATGTGGTCGAGAATTTCCTGCCGCACCGTTCCGAAGTTTGGGCTGACGATCTGCGGCGCATGCAGGATCTGCTTGGCGATGTGCATGACATGGACGTACTGCGCGTGAAGATTCGGCGGAATTCCGCCCGGCTCAGCGCTGCCGCCCTCGCGCAGTGGAATGAGCGGATCGACGGCAAGCGGAAGGCGTGCCTTGAGGACTTTCTGCAATTGAGCGCAGGCCCGAATTCGCCCTGGCTCACCTGGAGGGCGGGATTTCAATGGGGCCACGCGCTCGTCGCGGCCTCGGTCCCGGTTCGGCGCACCGCATAGGGTTGTTTCCCACTAAGACGATTGGTATTTGCCGCGCGCGAGTTTCGCCGCTAGCCTGCGAGGTCGCGCAGCGCCTTCGGGGTCAGAAGCCAGAGAAGCACCCAACGTCCGTGCCCGCCTTCCTGCTCAAGGCAGGCGACTCCGGCTTTTTTCAGCGCCGTGAATGTCCCCCGCGCTCCTGCAAGGTGCGAAATCAGAAGATCGACGTGCGGGGCGTGTCCGCAGCACATCACTTCCTTGGCCCGCAGTCGCGCAATTTCATTCATGATCGTGGCGGGATTTTCAGCCGGCTTGAGAGCTTCGCTCACGCGGATTTTTTCCGGTGAAAATCCGAGCGCCTCAGCGAAAATTTCCGCCGTCTGTGCCGCGCGAACGAAGGGGCTGGTAATGAGCACATCGGGCTTCGCGCCCAGCGCCTGCAAACCGAGCGCCGCCGCGCGCGTCTTCTGAACACCTCTAGCCGTCAGAGGCCTTTCTGCTTCGGGAGGGCATTTCGGATCGGTCCGATCGACTGCGATGCCGTGGCGAACCAAATATAGAATCATGCGCTACGCCACCTGCTCGCGCCGCTGCGCCCGACGGAATTCCGCCTTGAGATGAAACTCTTTTTCGAATAGGTCGGATTTGCGTTGCAGTCCGGCAATGTCGAGGCGCGTTCCCTCGGCCGCCTGAATCAGGAAGATCGCACGGCGTCCGGCGATCTGCACGTCCACGCCCGCAATTTTCTGCGCGTGTTCCGACTCGAGCTTTTCGGCAATGCGCAACAATGAGATAAGCAGACGCAGCAGGCGGCGCTTTTCGTTGTCGAGCGACGCGTAGGAGGCATGCGCCATCTGCGGCTCCGACTTGCAATTGTGGTAGCGCACGAGAGCCGCGACCATCTCCCGCCGCCAGCCGGTGAGCCCCGAAATTTCGCCAAAGCGGACCAGATACTCGCCGTGCCGATGGTGCGCCTTGCGGTGGACGAAATGGCCGATGTCGTGCAGTAGAGCGCCCATTTCAAGGATTAGGCGCAACTCTGCGCCCATTTCGTGGATCGGGCGCAACTGGTCAAAAAGCGAAAGCGCAATTTGCGACACTTGATCGGCGTGCTGCGAGTCGACGTTGTGCCGCCGCGCAAACCAGCGGACGCCCGCGAGAAGTTTCTCAGCGCGGTCTTTTTCCTCGTCGGAAGCGATTCCACCGGAGTATTGCTCGGCAACCAGGTCGAGAAGCAGCCCTTCGCGCACTCCCACACCCGGCACCAGCAGCGAGCGCATGCCGAGCCAGTGGGCGAGCGTGGTGATGATGATCGACGCGATGCCCATCACCTCGGCGCGATCCTTGCGCACGCGGAAGACCCTCATGCGCGTCGGCACATCGAGGCTGAGGATGCCCCACATCTGGTCGCGCAAAAGCCGCGCATTAATCGTGGGCATCCGTTCCACGAGCGGCCCGGGAGCGATTCGCACCAAGGCTTCGGCATTGCCTCCGCACGCCACGGCAATTGCGCGCGAAAGCTGCGGCCGGTTGGGCATCGAGCTGCGCAGCAGAGACAGAACATGATGGCGCAGCCGCCGCAAATGGTCTTCGTCGATCGCGCCTTCGATCGCGAACGTCTCCATCAGGCGGATCGTACCGAGCGGCAGCGCGACGCGCTGTTGCAGCCGGCCGCGATCGAAGAAATTCAGCTCGAGGCTGCCGCCACCGAGATCGAAGATCAGACGCGGCTGGACGCGGTCGCCGAGCGCCCAGTGAACTGCGGCGCAGACGAGGCGAGCTTCCTCCTGGCTGCTGATAATTTCGAGCTCGATTCCGCTCTTGCGCCGGATGCGGTCCATCAGCCGCCGGCAGTTGCGGACTTCGCGCGCCGCGGACGTGGCGACAGCGCGATACGCTCCCACGTGGTAGTGATCCATGCGGTCGCGGAAGTGACGGAACGCGCGGGCCGCGCGTGAAATGGTCTCGGCATCGAGCAGCCGGTGCGTAAACGCGTTATGGCCCAGCCGGACAGCGGCGCGCTCGGTTTCGAGAATTTGAATGTGTTGCGGAGAAGTGGCTCGCGCGATGACGAGGCGAATAGCGTTCGATCCGGCGTCGATCGCGCTCAGTTGGACGGGGGCGGCCACTCTTTAGCGCCAGAGGTGCGCGAGCGCGTGCGAAGGCTTGTAATGCGTGCCGCGAATTCCCAGGTGCGACGCGATCCGCTTGCGCAGCGCGCGATTCACCTCGGAGACGCTCGCTTCGCCATCGAGCTCGATGAAGCCGTGCCTTTTCGACAGATACTCGAATTCCCGCTTGATCAGCGACTGGTAGCGGATGAACGACTGGAACAGATCGTTCGAAAGCGACATATCGCGGCCCGACTCCCAGTAGCTGATGGTCTGCGACTTCTTAAACTCGCGGTCAAACGCCACTTCCGGCCGGACGTTCAGCCAGAACGTCAGGTCGGGACGCAGCGCCATCTCGTAAATTCCGTGCACGTAGTCCCGGCCGATCCCGCGGACCGCCGCGCGAGCGATCAGCGTGAAGATATAGCGGTCGGCGAGAACAATCAACCCCGAACGCAAGGCGGGTAAAATGCGGCGCTCGAGCTGATCGAAGAAATCGGTGCTGTACATCAGCGCGAGCGTCAGCCGCGTGACCGCATTCTCGGCGAGCAGGGCGTCGATATCTTCACCAACCAGGTAGGAGCGCCGCAGGCCCATCGTCTGGACCGCGAATCCTTCGGATTCGAGCCATTCGGTGAGCAGCGAGATTTGGGTCGAGCGGCCGGAGCCGTCGGTTCCTTCGACCACAATCAGGCTGCCGCTGAGCTCTTCCGGTTTGATTCCCGGCAGCGGAATTCCGTAGAAACGCGCGGCAAGGTTGCCGTTTCCGTTCTTGCCTTTTTTCGAGGAGTTTGCCCGATGCCCATTGGGTGAGCCGCTGGCCGCCGAATTGGAGCGCGCGCGTTTCATTTCTTCTTCGGGGCAAACCGCGCGAGATCGACGCGCTCGCCCACGAGCTCGCGCATTAGCTTTTGCAGTTTATT
>Ga0187769_10001942_pt1 | contig 11994 bp, 9 predicted proteins | sample 0116_SJ02_MP02_1_FD_133140 | JGI IMG/M metagenome (GOLD analysis project Ga0187769, IMG submission 133140) | Tropical peat soil microbial communities from peatlands in Department of Meta, Colombia - 0116_SJ02_MP02_10_MG | ecosystem: Environmental > Terrestrial > Soil > Wetlands > Peat | place... | reverse complement strand
TTTCTCGACTCGTCGTGGCAACCGGCAAGTCGGGCCGTGGTCGAACGCGCCAAGATTCCGCTCCCGGAATATCTCCTCGCCGACATCGGTCCGTAAGGGATCTCTCGGAACCGACCTGAGGGACGTCCGATCGGTGCTTCGCAACTGAACGGCGGACTCACGCCCAAAGGTATCCTACGGATCGTACCGGACGGGGGCCAGCGCTCCGCTCATTACCTCACGAAGGTCATTCGGAGCGTTATGCCCCCAGAGGGCACTCCGCTGGTTCGGCTGGAGGCGCGGGATGCGGAGGCGTTGTTCGAGGGGGCCGCCGCTCCGGTGTACCCTCACACCGGCCGGCAGCTAAACCCGAGGGTCGCGAGCTACCTCGAAGGGTCGACACGCGCCGAGCGGAGGTCCGGGTCGGTGGAGCTCCTCGTCACGCTCCGCAGCCCGCCGATGACTCCGGCCGACGAAGACCGGGTCCGCGGCGAGCTCCACACTTACTTCTCGGAGGAGGAGCAACTGGCGAACCTCGACCTCCGCATCAACCGGACCGAGGGATTGGGGTCGTTCCGCTATGGGATTCCGTGGATCTTGGTCGCCCTCCTGGTCGCGGGAACGTTCTACTGGTGGCTGCCCACCCTCGAATCCCAGGTGGGCGCCGCTTTCGCTTCGGCGCTGGTCTACCTCTTCTTCATCACCGTGGTCTGGGTGATGCTCTGGGATCCGATCGAGAAGCTCCTCTTCGACGGGTACATCCTTCGCATGCGCCTCCGGGCGGTGTCGAAACTGGCCGGCGCCGTCATCCGATTCTCGTATCCGGCTTCGCCGTCGAGCGCACCCATCCATTAGCGGTCGGCCTTCCGGGCAACGACCTGCCATCACCCGCTCGTCGTTCGAGATCGTCCTTCGTGCGTCGGCCCACGGTTCGGCCCGAGGGCGCTCGACCTGCGCAAGACTAACGATGGGGTGCGGTTAGGTGAGCCCCGTGCCCGGGCTAAGCTCTCGCTACTTCGCGGAGATCGCGCGTCGTATCTGGCCGTTCCTCGTCCTCTTCGGGGCCGTCTACGTCGCCGCGTCCGTGCTGTTCTTTCTGTTCGACGCTCCCACCTACACTCTGTTCGCCTCGTTCTACTGGGGGATCACGACCCTCTCCACGGTCGGCTACGGCGACGTGATCCCCGGGAACACGAACGGCCGGCTGGTGGCGATGGCCGCCATGTTCATCCAGATCTTCCTACTGGGGTACCTGATCAGCGTGATCACGAGCGCGGTGACCTCCGAGCAGCAGAAGCGGTCCTTGGGCCTTCTGGGGACCGAGATGAAGGGCCACGTCGTGGTCCTCGGGTACTCCGCCGTGGGCCGGGCCGCCGTCCGTGAGCTGCTCTCTCAGGAGCAGACGGTCGCGGTCGTCTGCGAGACACCGGACGAGGTCGCGAACGTTCGGGCCCTCGGCCCCGAGTCGACCCTCTACGTCACCTACGGGCCCCCGGCCGAGCGGGACATCCTCCTCCGGGCGAACGTGCCGACCGCGCACAGCGTCATCGCGTGCACCTCCGACGACTCGACCAACATGATCGCCTGCCTCAATGTGCGGGCGCTGGCCCCGCATGTCCGCGTGGTCGCCTCCATGACCCGGCCCGAGCTCCGGGACACCCTCCGCACGGCCGGCGTCACGTTCGTCGCGAGCCCGGCCGACATGGGCGGTCGGATCTGTGCGGCCGCGGCGTTCGAACCGGACGTCGCGGACGCGCTGGACGACCTAACCCAGGGCGAGATCCGGGCGGACATGCAGGAGTACCAGGTGACGGACCGGACCCCCATCTCGCGCCAGACGTTCGGCGAGGCGGAACGGATCATCCGCGATGCCTCCGGGTGCATCCTCATCGGCTACGCCCGCCCGAACGGGGTCGGTGAGTTCGTCGCGAACGTGAACCCGGACCCCGGCGTGCGCCTCCAGCCCGGCGACGCCATTCTGCTCATCGGCACGGTCGCGAACGCCCACCGGTTCCACCGCTGGTACGGTATCGACCAGGGCCGCTGAGCGCCCCGTCGAGCCCGGCCCTTAAGAGAGGGGTCTCGATGGGGACGGCGTGACCTCGCTCCTCCCGCTCGCGGCCTACTACGCCCTGGTCGAGGTGTTCGTCTTCCTCGCGTTCGCCGAGCTGTTCCACTCGTTCTCCGAGAAGGCCGGCCTCCCCGACATCGTGACCGACCTCCTCCTGGGGGTGGCACTCAGCAGCGTGGCGCTGGGCGGCGTCCTCAACACGCTGCTCGGCGCGCCGATCTTCAAGACGACCTCCTACGTCCTCATCTTCGCCGACTTCTCGGTCATCCTGCTCCTCTTCGCCGCGGGCCTCGCGGGCGGCTTCCAGGGCCTCCGGCGGGCCGGCTGGCCCGCGGTCGGTGCCGCGGTGGCGGGCGACGTCCTCCCGTTCTCGGTCGCCTTCCTCCTCTTCTCCCGTGTCTACTCGCTCGATGTCGCGCTCCTCATGGGGGTCGCGGCCGCCGCGACCAGCACCGCGGTCGCCGCCTCCATCGTCCGGTCCGAGAAGGTCGAGCGGACGCCCGGCGGCCAGTTCCTGATGAACGCCGCCGCGATGGACGACGTGGTCGCGCTCCTTCTCCTCTCGGCCGTGCTGACGGTGGTCGGGGGCCGGTTCGACGTCATCGCCGTGACCGGCGGCATCGTGGAGTCCGTCATCGCTTGGGTGGTGCTGCTCCTCGCCTCGGTCGTCATCATCCCTCGGGTCCTCAAGGTCCCGCGGCTCCGCGACACCCGCGGGATGCCGTTCCTCATCCTGTTCGTCTTGGTGGCGGTGGTCGTCTCCCTCGGGTTCTCCGCGGTCATCGGGGCGTTCATCGCCGGCCTCGCGGTCGCGGAGAGCCTGGTCGCGACCCGCACCCGCGAGATGACCGAGATGCTCCTCCTCATCTTCGGGGCGCTTTTCTTCGTCGTGACGGGTGCGCAGTTCGACTTCCGCACGCTCGCGAACCTCGACATGGTCGGGCTCGCCCTCCTCCTGGCGGCGGTCGCGGCGGCGGGGAAGGTCCTCGGGGTCTACCCGTTCGCGCGCGTTCGGTTGGGACCGACGCCGGCGGCGGCGACGGTCGCGCTCGGCATGGTCCCGCGGGGGGAGATCGGGATCATCGTGGGCGCCATCGGCCTCTCGCTCGGCCTCTTCGACCAGGTGCTGTTCGGCGAGGTGCTCCTGATGTCGCTCGCCACCACGCTGGTCGGAGCCTACCTGTTCCGCAGGCTCGCGTCGACGCTCGGCCCTCCCCCCGATGCCCAGGGCCAGGCCGCCCGGATGATGGACGAGCTCGCCCGCTCGACTCCCGAGTGAGTCGGGCCCGGCGCCCCGGACGGCGGGCCGCCGCGTCCGACCCTACTCGGAATACCGGACGGCCTCCGCCGGCGGAAGGCTCGCGGCCTTCCACGACGGGCCCAGGATGGCGAGGATCGTGAGCCCGTAGGCGACCATCGTGATCTCGAGGACGGTGATGGTAGGGAAGACGAAGATCCCGAGCGTCCCGAGGCCCCCGCTCACGGTCGCGTTGTAGTAGAGGAGGGTCGCGAGCCCCGTCCCGATCAGGATCCCGAGCAGCGCGACGTAGGTGTACTCGACCAGGAACGACCCGAGGATCATCCGCCGCGTGAATCCCTCGGCCCGGAGCATCCCGATCTGGGTCCGTCGCTCGGTCACCGCGCGGAGCGCCACGATGCCCATCCCGGCGATCCCGACCGCGAGCCCGAGGGCGACGAACACCTCGAGGAGGCCGATCTCGCTCTCCGCGTTCTGGATCGCCTTCTGGATCAGCTGGGCGAAGTCGAAGAGGACGAGGCCGTCGCCCCAGAACGCGCGCTTGAGGTCCTGGGAGGCGGTCGTGGTGGAGACGCCGGGGGCGACCCGGAAGAGGAAGCCGGAGTAGTTCGCGGTCGCGTAGCCGATCTGCGCGGCGGCGGCGGGGCTCGTCCAGGCGCCGGGGAGGAAGATCTGGGAGGTGAAGGCGATGACCCGGAGGTCGGCCGACTGGAGCGTCTGGGGGTTGACGAGCCGGACGGACGAGCCGAGGGCCACGGTCGGATGGGCGGCCCCGCCGAGCGACAGCTGCCCCGGCTGGTAGTTGTGGTCGAGCACGACGACCGAGGAGTTCGTGGCGAGCTCGGTCCAGACGGCGGACGTAGAGAGGCCGTTCCACGTCGCGGAGAAGTTGTACTGGTTGGTCGAGTAGAAGTTCTCGGACGACGGGGCGTTGACCGGCGCCGAGAACAGATTGTCCGTATACGGCCCCGACCATCCGGGGGCGACCAGCGCGACCGAGCCGACGGCGAGCGGGACGACGTTCGAAAACTCCCCGTGGAGGGTCGAGTTGTTCGCGACCGCCCCCGGGAGGTCCGCGACCGGCTGGGTGGTGTAGCCGAAGAAGCTGTACCCTCCGGACTGGGCGGTGACCTGGGCGTTCAGCTCGCCGTTCACCGACGAGCCGTACGCCGCGACCAGGACGACCGTGAAGACCACCATCGCGAAGATCGCGAAGTTGACGGCACTGCGGAACGGCCGGCGGCGCGGGTAGGAGAGACCGACGCGGACGATGGAGATCCGACGGGGCGACCGCCCGGCGAGGCGGGCGATCGCCCCCGTGACGAGGTCGGAGTTGAAGACGAACAGGAGGACCGCGCCGAGGACGATCTCGATTCCTTCGACGAAGATCGCGAAGATCGACCCCGAGTGGCTCGTGCCGAGGACGGCGTGGTGGAGGTCGACCTCGCCGCCCCAGAGGACCAGCGCGAGGCCGATTCCGGTGAAAGCGAACCGGTTCCGCACGAAACGGGTCGCGATGAGCCCGACCCCCACGATCACGAGGCCGAGGCCCGCGAGAGGGGGCGTGATGTCGCCCGACCCCGTGCGGGTCGGGAAGAAGATGAGGAGACCGAGCACGGTCAAGAGCGCGCCGAGGTACGCGAGGTAGGTGTAGGCGCGGAGGCTCGGGGGAGGCTCGGGGGTCGATCGGATCGCCCGTACGATGTTGAGGCGGCTCACGCGGCCGCTCGACGCGGCGATCGTGACGATCGTCAGCAGGAACCCCGCGACGTAGGCGATGACGAGGCTCTGCGGCGTGACGGTGAACGAGCTGTAGAAGGCCGCGACGACCTGGGCGCTCAACTGCGCCGTTCGGATGAACACCGAGAGGAGGATGTAGCCGACCACCACGCCGAGGAAGGTGCCGGCGAGCGCGCTCGCGGCCGAGTAGACGATCCCCTCGAAGTAGTAGACCAGGACGAGCGAGCGTCGACGGAGCCCGACGGCCCGGAGCATCCCCATCTCGCCCTTCCGCTCCTCCGCGAGGTTGACGAAGATCCCGGTGATGAGGAGGGCGCCCGCGACGATCGAGAACAACCCGAAGACGAGGAACGTCGTGCCGGTGTTCGCTCCCGCCTGTTCCGCCGATGCGAGCCCCGACTGGAGGACGGGGTAGGCCGCGAGACCGTAGGGCGAGCCCATCCCGAGGAGGGTCGTGTTCAGGAACGACGCCACCGCGTTCGAGTGGGCGACCCCCCCGGTGAGCGACCCGACGTTGGTGACCGCGATGAAGTTGATCCTGCCGGAGACGTTTCCGACCGCTTGGGCCGTCGCGAGCGTGACGAACGCCGTGTTGCCGCCGAGGAACCCGCCCCGGGTGTCGTCCTTGACGACTCCCTGGACGATGAGCGGCGCCGCCGCGACCCCGTGGAGGACGACGTGGTCGCCCGCGGAGGCGCCGAGGTTCGAGGCGAGCTCGTCATCCAGGAGGACCTCCCCCGCGGCAGGGCCGGCGACCGTCGAGCCGTTGTCGTAGGTGAAGTCGCCCAGGTTCGCGCTCTGGTTCGCATTCGCGCCGACGAACGTGACGGCCGTCTCGGGGATACCGGACGACTGATCGAGGACGCTGCCGGAAAGGATGAGCATCGGCGTCGTGTTCGCGATGAGCGGGTTCGTCCGCGCGGCGGAAGAGAGGTTGTCGTAGATTCCGATCGGGAAGAACCGGTAGGGCGCGCTGTTCTGGGCGACAGACGAGTTGTAGACCGCCTCGTCCGTGTACCCCCAGGCCTGGTAGGTGAAGTGGACGTTGATGGCCGCGACCGTGTCGTTGATGACGAGGCTCCCCGAGATGATGGTCGTCCCGACCAGCAGGCCGAGCACGATCAGGACGGTCCGCCACTTCCCCCGGCGCACGTTGCGGAGCGCGATGCGGAACGGAAGGCGGTAGCGGGCCGCGAGCGCCGCCGTCACGAGCGCGACGACGGCGAGTAGGACGAGGAGGTCACCGGCCAGGGACGCCATCGGCGGGTCCCCCTACCCCGGGTGGACGAACTGCCCGTCGTGCATCTGGAGCGTCCGGTCGCAGACCTTCGCGACCAGCGGGTCGTGGGTCACGATGACGATCGTCTGGTGGTAGCGCTGGTTGAGGTCGCGCAGCAGGGCCGTCACTTGGTGCGACCCCTCCTCGTCCAGGTTTCCGGTCGGTTCGTCCGCCCAGACGATCGCCGGGTGCGCCACCAGGGCGCGGGCGAGGGAGACGCGCTGTTGCTGGCCGCCGGAGAGTTCGGCCGGAACGTGGTCGATCCGGTCGCCGAGCCCGAGCTCGGTGAGGATCTGGGTCGCCCGCTGACGCGCCTCCTTCGGCGGAACCCCGGTGATGAGGAGCGGCATCTCGGTGTTCTCTACGGCGGTGAAGACGGGGAGGAGGTTGTACGACTGGAAGACGAACCCCATCCGACGGGCGCGGTAGTCGCTCTTCTTCTGGTCCGCGAGCTCGTGGACGGCCACGCCGTCAATCGTCACTCGGCCACGGGTGATCTCGTCCAGGCCGGAGAAGCAGTTGAGGAAGGTGGTCTTGCCGCACCCGGACGGTCCCATCACGGCGAGCATTTCGCCCCGCCGGATCTCGATGTTGAGGCCCCGTAGCGCATGCACTTCCGTTTCGCCTTTCCCGTAGACCTTCCAGACGTCCTCGCCCGACACGACTACGTCGCCCATCGACCATTCCCCCGGCAGCGCCGGCCACCCGTGCGCGGCGAGGCGCCGGTCCGGAGCCGGTCGCTCTAGTTATCCTCGTCGGGTTCGAGGGGGCACTGCCACAACTACGGAGAACCGTAGGTCGGATTGGGAAACTTCGGTTCAGGCGTACCCGAACTGCCGTTTCGCGAAATCGCTCATCCGCTCCGGGCCCCAGGGAGGCTCCCAGACGACCTCCACGTGGACCCGGCTCGCCCCCGCGGCCGGAAGAGCGACCCGCTCGACCTCGTGCACCAGCTCGTCCACGACCGGGCAGCCGGGGCTCGTCATCGTCATGCGGATCTCGAGTTCCCCCGGGTCCTTCCAGTCCATCCCGTAGATGAGCCCGAGGTCGACGATGTTCATCGGGATCTCGGGGTCGTAGATCGACTTCAAGGCGTCACGGACCCGACCTTCCAGTTCGGGAGGCATGGCACCTGCTCCGCCGGAAGGGGTCGAGGGGGTCGGACCAGAGGGGGCCCCGGGAGCGGGAGCCGTGGACGGGAGCTTCGGCCCGACCACCTCGAACCCCGGTGGCGAGCGGTCGCTCAGGTAGCGGATCTCCGCGTCCTCGAGGAAGCTCACACTCGCCTCGTCGACGAGCAGGAGGATTCCCTCGACTTCCACCGGGAGGTCGCGCGGCGAGGGCCGGTCGAGCATCATCTGGGGGTGAGGGTGCATCCCTCGCTCCACCCAGATCCGCACGCCGGAGCCGCTCGGGCGTCCCTGAAGGGCCCCCCGGAGGGCATCGCGGGCCGCGGCAGTGAGGCGAAGGCGCACCTTGGGCGGGCCTTTCGACCGCCCGGGGGACGATGTGCGCCCGCCTTTCTCCTCCGCCATCGACCGATCCGCGCACCCGTGACGAGCCCTGCGATGGGTTTACCGCTATCGTCGCACCGGTCGCGACGAAGGGCGCCTCATCCTCCTGTAACGTCCGACAGGAACTCCCGGATGGTGCCGAGGAATTCCCGGGGCTGCTCGAGGATCGGGAAGTGGCTCGACCGCGGAAGGACCCGGAGGTGGGCAGGCTCGATCCGGTCGTTCATCTCCATGGAGGGCTCCAAGAAGAAGTCGTATCGACCGACCACGACCAGCGTGGGCACTTCGATCTTCGAGTAGTACTTCCGACCGTCCCAATGGGAGACCGTCCCGTCGACCGTGAACTCGTCACCGGTGCGGGTGACCATCGCCTGATAGACCTCGTTCGAGAGCTTGGTCGACTTCCAATCGGGTGGGGTGCCCCGCAGGAATCGGGTCTGGAAGGGCCGGAAGATTCGTTCGGCGAGGGACTGGTACTCCTGCGAAGCGAACAGCTCCGCCCGCGCGAGCGCGCGGAGGCGCACGCGCTGGGACGGAGAGGCCGTCCCCAGAGCCATGCGGCTCGCCACCCGGATCTCCTCGGCGCTCCCCGAGCTCGCGCACAGGAGCAGGGACGTCAGGTGCTTCTGGTACCGGTGGACGTACTCGAGGGCAACGAATCCCCCGAACGAGTAGCCGAGCAGGTGGAGCTCACTGATGCGCAGGGCCCTGCGGATCGCTTCCACATCCTCGGCCATGTTCTGGACGGTGTACTCGGCCGGACGCTTCGGCTTCCAGCTGTGGCCGACGCCTCTCGGATTGAACAGTACGACCTGCAGGTTGGCGCTCGCGAGCTTGAGCAGACCGCGAAGGTAGTGGTAGCTGAGACCGGGACCCCCGGGGTGGACGAGGAGGGTAGCCGGCCCCTTCCCCTGCGCGACATATTCGAACGAACGGCCCCCGGCGACCGTCACCCGGCGAAGACGCGCCATGAGTGCCGGTAGCGTTCGCCGGGACAAAAGCCGTGCGCCGCCGGGTCGACGGGCGCGCGTGGGTCTTCGCGGGAGGTTGGCCGCCCAGTCTCGTGAGCCGGGGTGGGCCGTCTGCTGCCCGCGTGCCGGCCGGCGGTTAAGTACGGCTGGGCCGTCCTCCGGCCGTGACTGCGCGATCGCTCGCGACCGCTCCCGCCCCGGTCGAGATTCGACGCCTCCACCTTCCCGAGGAGTTCCGCCAAGTCGAGGAGGTCCAGCAGGTTGCGTGGGGGCTCGGCACGGAGCCCGCGGTGCCGGCGGCCCTCCAGCGCGCTTTCCAGGACAATGGAGGCCTCGTCCTGGGGGCCTTCGAAGGACCCTCGTTGATCGGGTTCACGCTCGGATTCCTCGGACGGGAAGGGTCGGCGCTGTTTCACTATTCGCACATGACGGCCGTGCGGCCGGAGCGTCAGGACCACCACGTCGGCTTTTCGCTCAAGCTGGCGCAGCGGGCCGAGGTGCTGAAGACCGACCTCTCCGAGATTCGCTGGACCTTCGACCCCCTGCAGAGCCGGAACGCATGGTTCAACGTCCGGAGACTGGGAGGCACTCCGGACCGCTACCACCCGCGGTACTACGGCGAGATGCGCGACGCCATCAACGCAGGGCTCGAAACGGACCGGATCCGTCTCGTCTGGTCGCTCGATTCTCCGCGAGTGCGCGAGCGGGTGCGGGGGATCTATCCATCACCGGCGGAAGACGAGTCCCGCTGCGAGCGGTCCCCGGCCTGGGTGACCACAAAACGAGGGAACGACGGCCTCCGTCGACCGAAGGGCGTGAACGTTGCGGAGGCCCCCGAGGTCCGAATCGAGGTGCCGTATGACCTCGGTCGGCTTCGGGAGCGGGACCCCTCTCTTCTTCGCGACTGGCGGGCGTCTACCCGTTCTGCCCTCGAGACCGCCTTCGCCCAGGGGTACCGAGTGGACGACTTCGTCGTGACCCAGAGCGCCGGTGAACGTCGAAGCTTCTACCTCCTCAAGCGCTCGGCGGGAATGCCGGAGAGGACCGATGCGCGTTAGGTCGGCGACCCTGGAGGAACTCGAGCTCCCCCTCGTGGAACCGTTCGAGACGAGCTTCGGCGTCGAGACGACGCGGAGGTTCCTCCTGCTGCGGCTCGAATCGGCGGACGGGTTGGTCGGCTACGGGGAGTGCGCGGCCGCGACGGAGCCCCTCTATTCGGGCGAGTCGATCGACACGGCACGAGAGGTGCTCCTGCGCCACCTCCTCCCTCCCGTCGTGCACGCCCCGTCGGTAACGGCCGATGGGTTCCGCTCGGACGTCGCCCGCTTCCGCGCCAACCGGATGGCGAAGGCGACGGTGGAGACCGCGTTGATGGACCTCGAGGGAAAGCAGCAGCGGCGCTCCGTGGCCGACCTTCTCGGGGGTGGGCGCGCCCGGATCGAGGTGGGAGTGAGCGTCGGCATCCAGCCGACGGTGGCCGCGCTCGTGCGCCAGGTCGGTGCCTACCTCGATTCCGGTTACCGCCGCGTGAAGCTCAAGGTGCGCCCGGGGTGGGATGCCCGTCCTCTCCGGGCGGTCCGGCAGGCGTATCCGGACATCGAGCTCTGGGTCGACGCGAACCAGGCGTATCCGACCCGCGCGGTGGAGCGGATCCGGGAGTGGGCCGAGCGGTACCACGTCGCCCAGGTGGAGCAGCCCTTCCCCGAGCGCGCGATCCGGGCGCATGCCCGACTCGCCCGCGATGCGCAGTTCCGGGTCTGTCTTGACGAATCGATCGTGGATGAGGCGTCCCTCGAGGATGCGCTCGAGGCGAGGGCCCTCTCCAGCCTCAACGTGAAGACCGCCCGGGTCGGAGGGGTCGTCCCCGGGCGAGCCCTGGCCCAGCGGGCGGCTCGCGACCGGGTGCCCGTGTGGGTGGGGGGGATGCTCGAGAGCGGGGTCGGGCGGGCCCACAACGTCCAGCTCGCGTCGTTGCCGGTCTTCACCCTGCCCGGCGACCTCTCGGCCTCCGACCGGTACTACGCGCGGGAGATCGTCGAGCCGCCGTTCGTGCTCGGCCCGGGCAGCACCCTCGCGGTGCCGAACCGTCCGGGGATCGGTGTCGAGGTCGACCCGGTCGCGGTCCGCCGTGCCCGGCGTCGGGCCGTAACCCTGCGGCGCTGAATCCGAGCCCCTGCCGGGGTTACGGTTCGGCATCGACGGTCGGCAGATGGCCGTCGAGCAGTTCCTCAGATGCGTCCGGAGCGGCGAAGTACGCAGAGCGCCTCGGCGGTGATCCACCGGCTCGGACGCCCGACCAACTCGAGTCCCACGGGATAGTACGGGGTGCGCTGGTGGTCGAAGTAGTCGTCGCTCGGATCGAGGTCAGGTTGGAGCGCCTCGAGCGGCCACGTGCCGTCCGGTGACCGCTTCGCCTCGAGCCACGCGAGGGCCGGGAGGATTCGCGGGTCCCTCCCCCGACCGAGCGCTGTCAAGATGTCGAGACCGACCAGGACGTCGTAGTAGTAGTGGCGGGGGTAGTGGATCCGCAGCCACGGAGGATACGTCCCCTCATCGTCCCGCATCAACCCCCGTTCGAGGTAGAATTCGACTCCCCGATCGAGGGCGCGCCGGATTTCCGGGCTCCTCCGCGGCTCTGGCACCGCGGCCAGGGCCGCGAGCGCCTCCCACGCGGCGAGCGTCCCGGACTCGGACGGCCAGCAGTGCCAGCCACCGTCCGCCTTCTGAGCGGCGACCAGCCATTCGGTCGCACGGACGACCCTCGGGTCGTCGCCGTACCCGAGCCGATGCATCATCCGGACGCAGTTGCCGGTGAAGCAGACCTCGCTTTGCTCGCCTCCGAGATTATCGTCCGCGGGGTCGCCGAACCGGTCCAACATGAGCTCCGCGGCCCGCGCTACCCGCGGGTCCGACCGGTCGGCGCCCAGTTCGGCGAGGATGATCAGGCTCCAGTTGGTCGCGGAGTACTTCGGTCGGTAGAGCTCCTGAGCGCTCGTTCCGGGAGTGACCCACTGACCGCCCGGAAGCTGGCGAGAGAGGATTTCGGCCGCCCAACCCCGGACCCCGATCTCGCGCCGGGCCGCCGCGACCGCCGGGTCGCTTTCCGTCCGGTCCAAGAGTTCCCGAAGTACCCGATAGCGCACGCTCGGGTCGCTCTCGTTCAGCAACCACGCCTGGACCTC
>Ga0187769_10001941_pt1 | contig 12000 bp, 14 predicted proteins | sample 0116_SJ02_MP02_1_FD_133140 | JGI IMG/M metagenome (GOLD analysis project Ga0187769, IMG submission 133140) | Tropical peat soil microbial communities from peatlands in Department of Meta, Colombia - 0116_SJ02_MP02_10_MG | ecosystem: Environmental > Terrestrial > Soil > Wetlands > Peat | place... | reverse complement strand
GGCCTGCCGCCGCTGATTGGCTTCTGGAGCAAGGACGCAGTCCTCTCGCTGGCCGCGACCTGCAGGGGTCCAGCCGCGAAGGCCAGCGAGAGGACTGCGTCCTTGCTCCAGAAGCCAATCAGCGGCGGCAGGCCGCTCATGGCAAGCATTGCTAGCGTGAATCCCACGAAAGTGTACTTCATCTGCTTCCTGAGGCCTCCCATCTCCTCCATGTCTCTGGTCTCCACCGCAGTGATCACCGAGCCGGCGGCAAGGAAGGCGAGCGCCTTGAAGAGCCCCTGGCTCACCATGTGATAGGTGGCCGCGACCCCGTTCCCCATCCCCACAGCCGCGAACATGATTCCAAGCTGGCTTATGGTGGAGTAGGCCAGCACGCGCTTCAGGTCCTGTGCACCGAAGGCGCAGACGCCTCCCACGAGGGCGCTCAGGAGACCCACGAAGGTGACGATGTAGAGAAGCTCCTGCTGCAGCAGGAACAGAGGGAGCATCCTGACCATGAGGAACACTCCGGCGTTCACCATCGTAGCAGCGTGGATTAGCGCCGACACGGTGCTAGGACCTTCCATGGCGTCGGGGAGCCAGCCGTGCAGCGGGACCTGGGCTGACTTGCCCATGGCCCCCACAAGTATCAGCACGCCCAGAAGGAATACAGTCCCTCCGCCGAGGGTGGAAACCCCCTGGGGCCCGAGGACCGTCGTGAAGCTCGTGGTGCCGAATATCCACCAGACGAGGATGACCGCCAGCAGAAGGGCCGCGTCCCCGAACCTGGTCACGACGAATGCCTTCACTCCCGCCTTCCGGGCGGACTCCCGGTCCGTGAAGAATGCGATCAGGAGAGCGGAGCAGACGCCGACGATTTCCCAGAAGAAGTAGAATTGGATGAGGTTGCCGGCCATCACCAGCCCGAGCATTGCCCCGATGAAGAGGAGTATCAGGGAGTAGTATCTCGTGAGCCCCTCCCCTCCCTCTTTCTGCATGTAGCCAATGGAGTAGACCACAACCAGAAACGAGACAAACGCGACGAAGGCCGAGACAAGGACCGAAAGGCTGTCCACCTGAACCTCGATGGACACGCTGAGCGGAGGCAGCCAGAGATGGAGGCTCTCGGTTGCGGGCCCGGCGAAGTCCAGCGCCCCCAGAGTGGCCAGGACGAGCGACGCGCCGCTCACGACCACCGCGAACCAGCCCCGAAGCCTCTTGTCGACCATTCCCAGGAGGGTCACGAACGGGACTGAGAGCAGCGGGATGAGCCAGGTGAGCCAGGCGGTGTAGATCATGCCCGCATCCTCCTTATCTCTGCGGGGTTGAGCGTCCGATACTTCCTGAAGACGGTCACTATGACCGCCAGTCCGGCGGCTTCCACCGCGGCCCCGACCAGGATGGACAGGATGACGAACACGTGGATCTGGAGGTCGGGAGGCGCCAGGAGCCCCGACGTGTACAGCGCGAGGTTCGCCCCGAACACCGCAACCTGGAACGCCATCATGCTCTTGATTAGGTTCTTGGAGAACGCAATGGACGCGATTCCCAAGAGGAGCAGAGCGGTCCCAGTCGCCATCAGAATGGCCTCGTCTGGCTGCATCTACCCGTTCCTCGCTAGAAGGTTGGCCACGGCCAGCATCGACGAAGCGAAAACCGTCACGAGGATCAGCAAGTCCCAAGGCCTGAACTGCCAGGCGAAGCCCATAACGGTAGCCGAGACGTCAGACAGGAGGGTGGTGGGAGCCCCGGCCAGACCGGACGTGAGAACGTAGACGCAGGTGACCGCCACCGCGAGTGTAAGGGCAGTCAGGCCCACCGAGACCTTCCCTGCGCCTATGTCGAGCTTAGACTCCCCCGTAATCAGTATGACAGAGAGCAGGAGGACGGAGACCGCCCCCGCGAACGTCACCATGGTGAGAAGACCCACGAGGACGTCGCCGTATATGGTGAAGACGACCCCCAGCATGATCGAGGCGTAGAATAGCGCAATCAGGGAGATGGAGACCTTTCTTGAGAAGAGGGCCACGAGGACTGTCGCCAGGAGGACCCCCGCGACAGCCAGCGCTATGTACTCACTTACCAACCACTAGCGCCTTCTTCATGAGGGTCGATTCCTTCTTGAACACTGCGAGCTCGAAGTCCCTCGTGAGGGTCAGAGCCCCGAACTTGCAGTCATCAACGCACTGCCCGCAGGAGATGCAGGCGAAGAGCTCGAAGCTCGGCCGCTTGATGTCAACCTCCCTGTCCCCGACCTTCTTCTTGCCTACGGGGACCATGGTGATGACCTGTGCCGGACAGACGATCTCGCAGATGCTGCACCCGGTGCACTTGACGGGGTCTATGTCGAGCTTCCCCCTGAACCTCTCTGTGACTACCTTCTTGCCGAACGGGTACTCCACGGTGACGGGGCGTTCCAGGCCGGTCCTGAACATCTCTCCGACTGCCCCGCCGACTTTTCTTCCTGGCAAGTCTATTACCTCAGTACCACCAGAATGGCGACGGCGAGTTGTGCAAGGCTGAGGGGCGTCAGGATCGTCCAGAAGAGCCGCGTCGCCTGGTCGATTCTCACCCTGGCCAGGGCGGTCCTTATGACGAAGATAACGAAGCCGACGGCGAAGAGCTTAACGAGGAAGTAGGCCGTGTAGAGGATTGCCTGTACGGTCGGGTCCGCGCTGAGCACCGGCCCACCAGCTCCGCCAAGAAAGAGGCTCACCGCCAGGGCGGAGAGGAAGGCGTAACTCAGGTTCTTCGTGAGCTTGACGTAGGCGAGGGTGTTCCCTGAGAATTCTGTCATCCACCCGCCCACGATTTCGGTCTTGGCGCTGGGGATGTCGAAGGGGGGTTTTTCCAGCTCGGCGAGCGCCGCGATGATGAAGACCGCGAAGGCAACGGGAGCCAGGAAGATGAACCAGAGGTTGGCCTGGGCGCCTGCGATTCCGGCTATGGACAGGTTGCGGGCGAGCACGGCCGGGGTCACCATGGCAATGATCATCGGGATCTCGTAACTCGTGTACTGGACGACGAGGCGACCGATCGCTATCGTCGAATAGCGGCCTGCAGAAGCATAACCGAGCATCAACGCCATGAGCGTGGAGAATGCGAGTATGAAGAGCATGAAGAGCAGGTCCAGGGGGTCGTATAGTATGGACTGGGCGCCCACCACGGGGATGAAGGCCACTCCGATTGCCGGGGCAGCGAAGTACAGCGCCGGCCCCCATCTGAGGACGAAGCTGTCGCTCTCCGCCGGGACGATCTCTTCCTTGGCCGCGAGCTTGAAGAAGTCGGCCACCGGCTGGAGAATCCCGTAGGGACCGGTTACGACCGGGCCGCGACGTCCCTGCATGCGCGCGGCAGTCTTCCTCTCAAGCCATTCGAAGAGGAAGGCCAGCCAGACGAAGAAGGTGAGGCCAGGAAAGAGGAGCAGCTGAAGGATCTCCAGCGGGGTCACTTGTTGCCACCCCTCTTGCTGTAGTAGTCAATCCCGTACCTCCTGAGCGCCTCTCCTCCGATAGACCATTCCTTTCCCTTGCTGACGTCAAGCACCGCGATTCGGTCCATGCATCCGAAGCACGGGTCCATGCCGGTCAGCACGACGGGGACGTCCGCCAGGGTGTGCCCTTTCAGCATCTCCACGCCGGTGAGTATGTTCGCCATGGTCGAAGTCCTGATCTTTACCCTCTCTGGAGTGCTACCTCCCGCGGACTTCACGTAGTAGAAGAGCTCACCTCGCGGGGCTTCGACGTGGAACATCGACTCGCCGGCCGGGATGGCCCTTGGGATATTGACCTTGAAGTCCCCCGAAGGCATCTTGTCGACGGCCTCCTTGATCATCCTGCAAGAGTCGCGCGCCTCATTGAGCCTGATCGAGACGAGGGAGGCAATGTCCCCATCATTGCTCGTCATGACCTCGGGGACGACTTCGTCGTACGCTGCGTAGGGGTCCTCGACCCTGATGTCTCGTGGGATGCCCGTGCATCTGAGGAGAGGGCCGACGGTCGACAGGCGCCGGGTCACCTCCTGGTTGATCCGCCCCATCCCCTTCGTTCTGATGGCGAACGTCTCTTCGCTCTTCATGAGGCCGTCGTAGTAGTTGAGCCTCTTCTCGATGAACCCGGCCTCTGTCTTGAGTTTCTCGGCCATGCCGTCGGGCAGGTCCTTCCTGACCCCGCCAATGGTCGAGTAGGACTTGTTGACTCTGTTCCCTGTTATCGCCTCGAGCAGGTCGAGGGAGTGTTCCCTGTCCTTCCAGATCCACATGAAGAGGGTGTCGAAGCCGGCCCAGTGGCCGATCAGCCCCAACCAGAGGAGATGAGAGTGTATCCTCTCCAGCTCGTGGACCACGGTGCGCAGGTACCTTGCCCGCTTTGGGATCTCAAACTGGGTCAGGTTCTCCACCCCCTGGGTGTATCCAAGGCTGTGGGAGAAGCTGCAGATGCCGCAAATCCTCTCTACAAGATAGACGTTCTTGACCCATGTCCGGTCCTGGGCGGCCCTCTCAATCCCCCTGTGGACGTACCCGATCCTGGGCATCACCTGGACTATCTTCTCCCCCTCGAGAATGAGCTTGAAGTATTCCGGCTCCTTTAGCGAAGGATGAACGGGCCCGAAGGGCATGGCGCTCTCCGCAGAGTACTCCATGAGCCCGGCGCTCGATTCGGTGTAGTGGGCTCCTTCTGCGTTGTCACTCAAGCTTCAGCATCTTCCTGATCTTGGCGGGGTCGGCCTCCCTCCTCAGGGGGGCCGGCGCGTCCGTCGGATACTCGTCTGGCAGGACGAACCTCCCCTTCATGTAGGGGTTTCCGTCGAAGAATATGCCCATGAGATCCTTGACTTCGGCTTCGTAAAACACCGCCGCCGGTACGGCGGGGGTGATCGAGGGGATTCTCGCATCGGTCTTGGGGACCAGCGTCTTTACCACGGCGAAGGTCTTCCCTTTCCAGAAATGGTACAGCACCGCGATCTGGTCGCCAAGGTCCAAGGCGGTGATGGTGCTGAGGTGATAGTAGCCAGGCATGGCGGCGACCTTGGCGCAGGCCTCGGGGACCTTCTCGCGGCTGACGTTGAGGAAGACCGCCTTCTTGCTCGTGGTTACGGTGCCTCCGGTCTCGGCGGCTATCGCCTGCATGGACTCAACTGACAACCTGTCGCGCCTCCTCCGGCTTGTCGGGGATTCCCGTCACCAGCTTCAGTATCCCGTAGATTATTCCCTCAGGATTCGGTGGGCAGCCGGGAATGTACAGGTCCACTGGAATCACTGTGTCAATTCCGTGACCGGCGTTGTAGCAGTCTCTCATGACCCCTCCCCCGAGAGCGCACGCGCCGATGGCAACCACGAGTCTGGGCTCAGGCATCTGGTCGTACACTGTCTTGAGGCGGTCTTTCATCAGGGGGTTCATCGTTCCCGTCACCAGCAGGACATCGGCGTGCCGCGGGCTGGGCACCAGCTCCACACCCAGGCGCTCGGCATCGTACTTGGGGGTCAGAGCCGCGAGGATCTCTATGTCGCAGCCGTTGCAGGAGGCAGCGTTGACGTGGAAGACCCAGATGGACCGCTTTCTCGCCCAGGCCGTCAGACCGGACTTAAAACTCGCCACCCCCAACCAACAGGTACCACCACACGACTACTGTGACCACCCCTCCGCCGCCGACAAGGAACAGAAGAGGGTAGAAAGCGGACGTGGCGCTGAAGGACCAGGCGAGGAGCAGGGCAAAGGCCTCCACCACGAGAAAGAGGGCTGCGAATACGAACAGGTCAGACTGGTAGAGCCCACGCGTCGGGATGGAGCTCTCCCCACCCGCAAACGGCTCGAACTTTGTCCCCTTCCCCGTGGTCCTCCTGCCGAGCCGCCCGACGAGCGAGAAGACGATGAGGTCGGCCACGACAATTATGATCGGCCCCAGTATGATGTCAAGGGGGTCCGTCGCGCAAACCTCCTATGATCGCACCCATTGCCGCAACGACCCTCCCCTTGGCTTCGGTCACGGTGGCCGAGAGCCCTTCTCCTACGTCCAGCGACTCAGGCTGTATCCCGATGACGAGGCTTCCTTCGAGGCTGCCCGCGACTCCAGGGATGAGCCTGAGTGGCACGTTGTGCGTGGCGAAGAACCCGAATTTTGTATCCGCGAGGTTCGCGCAGACGATCGACCCCGGCCGCCTGTTTGCCTCAACGGCGTCGAAGACCATCAGTCTGCCGCCCTGCGCCGCCACCCGGGAAAGTATGCGCTCGGGCATGAGGCTGGGCGGGTGAATGACCACTTTCGGAGTGGGTCTTGGGCCTAGCCTTCTGCGCAGTGAGGCGACGATCTCCAGCCCGACGGCGTCATCCTGCCTTATCGGGTTTCCCACCCCCACGACGTGAACAGTGTCCTCCAGGTTGCCTCTGAGCCAGGACCGCGCGCCGACTTCCCAGCCTGACGGCCCCACTAGAGAGTCACCCGAGGGTGGGACGCGGATGGCCTCAGCCGGGATGGGACCCATGCTCGGTCGAGCGAGGGCCGACTTCACACTCGATATAAGGAAAGAATGCGTTTCTTAGATTTGAGAATTGCCTCGAGGCAGGCGGGTCACGAGCCGGCCTCTATCAGGAACTTCCTGTTGGATTCCACGGCTTGCTTGATGGCCCCTTCCCAGGACTTCCGTTCAGGGGAGACTTTCGTGGCGAGCCGCTTGATCACCTCGTACAGGTCGTCCAAGTCCGCGGCTGCCATCCCTGCTCGGTCCACGACAGATACGAGGTCCGGGTGTGAAATCTCGATGCCGTATCCGTTCTTGCGGAGAAAGACTAGCCCGGCGACCAGGGCCGTTCGCTTGTTTCCGCTGCGGAAGTGCTGGCCGCTGGCGAGTTTGAAGATCAGGAAAGCTGCCTTGTCGGCTACCGCTTCCTCGGGCCTTTCGTTGTCTGCCCTCTCCTCGGCACCCGCCAGGAGCTCCTTCAACTTCTCGCCGTCCGCCGGGGTGAATTCGTGGGGCTCTCTGGTCAGGAGGACGACTTCCCGGTTCACAGCGAGCAACGAATCGAAGTCCATGTGGTGGACTGTCTTCTTCGCCACGCCCGAGGAGCAACCAGCCCCCGATTTAACCGATTGAGCCTGCCGTGGGCCGCTTGGCTGCCAAGGGCGGGGGTGACCTGGGCACTGCGACTGGGCGATTGGTCCGGTCACGTGGCCAGAAGGGGGGTCGGGGCGACCTGGTGGTCTAAACCGTGGCGGGCCGCCTTCTCAAGGTCGAGACCGCCTTTCCTGCACTCCATTGAGACTATCTGCAGCGTCGCCCACGCCCCCAGGGCGAGCAGGGCGCCAGTCCCGATTCCGGCGGCTGAGGACGTCCCGTTGCTCCTGGGGCTCATTGCCTTGCGCGAAGCGACTTTGTAGAGGTGCCTGTAGCAAGCGTAGTAGACCGCGAGCTGAGAAGCGTCGAGCGCGAACGACCCGAAACTCCTGCTCTTGAGCTTCCCGAGGGAGACGTTCTGCATCGGGGTCGCGGTGAACTCGAACGGCCGCCCCTCCACCTCCGAGTTGCTCATTCTGTTCACGAGGGCCACGGTTTCCCAGTTGTCTTCCGGCGTCTCGGCCGCCTGGCCCACCTGAACCGTGAAAGCGGGCCTCCAGTAGTACTTGTTCATGGTGTACGTTCCCCGCCACACTATGTCCGCCCAGGAGCCGTCGGGGCCCACCTTGAGTGGGAGGGTCTTGTTGGGCATGTGGATGGCCGCGAGCCTGTCGCTCCCGGTCTCTATTCCAACCTGGACCCCGATCCAGTTGTTGGGGCCAGCATTGAGGACGGAGGACAACCGCTTGATGAGCTCCGGATACGCCGCGGGGATGGATATCCTACCGTGCGTCGGGTTCGTGTAGGCCATGCCCTTGACCCCCATCACCGTCGAGAAGAGTTCCTGGAGCGATTCCCCGTTTGGCTCGAAGTGCGGCCCGTGCTCGTAGGCGAAAATCTCGTCGCTGTGGAGCCAGGCGTGAGTCTGCCCGGACCTGACGTTCAGCTCGACCTCTCTCTTGACTCTCTCCGGAGGGTAGTATCTCAGCGGCCTAAGGGTGACCTCGCAGAAGTCGCATGCCACCCCGCACCCCCTCATGACCTCCACCATCCCCTTCACCGACGGATTGACGATGTCTGGAATCTCCTCAAGCCTCGGATACTGCTTCGAGAACTGGTACCGCGAGAGGAACCGGTCGTCGTGAACGTAGTGTCTCCGGAAGTGCTCGTCGAAGGTCTGGAACCCGCCCTGGAACAGGTTGCTGCTGGCTCCGCCCGAGACGTGCCTGAAGATGTCAACGATGATGTCGTCGGCCTCTCCCTGGAAAGCCAGGTCTATGCCGAGTCGCTCCATCTCCTCGGGCATCACGGTGAATTCCCAGACCCCAGGACCGCCGAGGAGCAACTTGGCCTTCTTTCCCTTCCTCAGGCGGTTGATCTTACGCATCAGAGCCTCGAACTCCTTGCGGACATATGCGTACCCATTGGTCCTGAAGAAGAGCGCGAACGACATCGTCAGGGGGGCGAGGCCGAGGGGATCCATGGTCGTGACGCCTATTACCTCCGTGTCTTCGTCGATGAAGTCCTGGACGTAGTTCTCGTGGGCGACGACCACTTCTGACTCTGGGTACTCTCTGAGCAGCCCAGCTTCGAGCTTCCTAAGTGCGTATGGGGCCCTGAGCGCCCTCCCTTTCGATGCAGGTAGGGAGCTCCCCTTCAAGAAGCGGTAGACGGAGTTTGGAACCCGCTCGGTGGGCGCGCTGGGAAGGAAGTCCAGGAGCGGGAAGCTGCGGTATTCCCGTGACAGCGTCGTGTCAGACACGAGGACGAACTTGGCCATCAGTGTCCACTGGTCGCTGAATGGGGCAAGCATGGATACGCGTGTGCCAGGTGCAAGGTTCCGCGGAAGTGCCTCTCATGCGTACCGATTTTTAAGGAAAGCTGGAGCGCCGTAGTGTAGTCGGTGACGGGCGGAGTCGGGCCCCGGCCCAGCGTCCCGGTTTCCAACTCCTTCCCAGCAGACCAGGTTGGCCCTTGCGGCATCAGCGGAAGTACCAGCCTGGCCGCATACGCCGAGGTCGGGCATTCCTCAAGAGAGACTCCGGTGGAACCGACCGGTCCGCGGGCCAAGGTTCAATGGTTGCTTTCGGCCGTAGCCATCGGCGAGTTCGTCATCCCCTGGGTCGAGTCGCGTCCGAAGAGCGGCAGGGTGCGGAAGGCAATCGGAAGTGGGGTCGGCGAGATTTGAACTCGCGGTCGCCAGCGCTCTGGTGTCTGATCCCCAGGCTGGTATCCTAGACCAAACTGGACGACGACCCCACTGTGAGCTGCCGGAATGGATGTCGGTTTAAACGTTAGCGGGGTTGAGAAAAGGGGGCGGTCGACCCAGGCTCTATGGGGTTTGGAAGAGGCCCATCATGTTTCCTTCGGTGTCCTTGAAGTAGCCGAAGAACCCGTTTTCCCCCATCGACGTCTTCTTCACCACGGTCTTCCCCCCGTTCTTTTCGATTGCCTTGAGCGCGGAATCGATTTCGTCGACCTGGATAGTGATTATCGGGAACTCCACGGGGTGCTCCTTCTTGGTCATCCCGCCGTTGATCGAGCCCGGTTCTTTGGGTCTGCCTTCCTTGTCGACTGCAGTGGTGCCGACCATTGTGTAATTCATTTCCGGTACCTCCGTCATCTTCCAGCCGAAGGCATCCGTGTAGAAGGCCCTGGCCCGCTTAAGGTCCTTCGCCGGTAATTCGAAGTGCACGACTTTGCCGTTCATTGAATTCGAACCGCGGGCCACCTCCTCGCGCTATAAGTTTTCGTCGTCGGAGAGAGCCGACGAGGGACGGTCCGCCGAAAGTGAATGAAACCTTACCGGGGAGACAGTCTGAGAAGCTCGAGAAGTTTGGCAAAGGTGAAATCGGAAGTGTCATGCTTGTAGTCGGACAGAAGCTTGAGGATGGGCCCCGTGTCCTTTATTCCGAGGACTCTCCGCACGAGCGGGGAAGCTCTGCCTCCGACGAAGAGGTACTGGGCCGCCGTTGTCACATTCTTCGGGCGCCTGGCAGTTCCGGCAGACTCGAAGTCGATGACCCAAGGCCTGCCTTCGGCGACGACGATGTGCTTTCGCAGGTTGCTGAGCTGCCCGTGGTCGACGCCGATGACATCGAGCTTCCGGCACTGGTTGAGAACCGAATGGATCATCTCCCGCGCCGCCCTTCTGGTCCCGGGGCCGCTGAGCCCGCCCAGCCAGTCCTGCAGCTCCTGGTATTGGAGTAGCTTCATGAGAATCATGTCTCTAGAGTGGGCCCGGACCTGGACCCCCACCCCGACGCGGTTCACGAGACCTGTGATCCTGGCCTCCTGCTCCATGTCCGGCCTATTCGCGTCCGTCCTCCTGATCTTCAGGGCAAGGACCTCGGAACCCGACCGGGCGCGCACGACGACGCCGACGGTTCCGAGTCCGAGGACTCCCAGCCTCCCAATCTTGGTCTTGCCTTCGAACAGCAGTTCCTCGACCCCCAGGTCGCGAAGCTGCCGTACGCGAGACCGAGCGCTTCGAAGCGAAATCTCGGGATAGGTCAGGACTTGGATGTACGGCGCCCGGGTCAGCGCCTCAAGACCCGCGCGTTCCGATCGCGTCGCTCGAGATGTCTCTGATCCCGTTTGCTATCCACTCCTCAGAATCGGCGAGGCTCGACAGCTGGCTGCCCGAAAGGACCCTCCCGCTCTTCGCCATTCCAATGGCTACCTCTTCGGAGGCACCGACTGGGCCCGCCCTACCCTTGACCAAGTCTTCGAGAAGGCGGTTCAGCCCCGTGTACTCCCGGTCCTGCAGGAGCCTGACGCGGGCGTCTTCGTCGACCCATACGATGCGGGCCTTCTTCCTGTTGTGAGAAAGGAACTCGTCGGTCTCCTTTCGCATGTGGACGCCTGGGCCCACCCTCTGCTCGAGCGCAGGGAGGAAGGCGAACTCGGGAATGAGCAGGAACGCGCTCTTGTCAGAGTTGTTCGAAGCAGCCAACGCCCTGGCGACCTTGAAGCCGCGCGCTTCGACGTGCTTTACTACGTGTTTGGCAGTCTTCCTTAGCTCCCCCCAGAGGATGTCCTCGCTGATCCTTCTGTGGCTGAAGACCAGGGCCACGACTTCCTTGCCCATCGTTGGCCTTGCTCTCCCGGCCATCCGCTGGAAGAACGCTTCTCGGGGCCTCCCCAGGAACTCTCTGCACGCGAGGACGAGCCTTCCCAGCTTTTCTCCCGAGACAGCGATTCCGAGGTCCCTCGAGCGGTCGACCGGGTCTGGGAGGCTGAAGGCGTTCCCGTCTCCTTTCTTGTAGTCCGCGAAGTGGCGGAGGACGCCGGTGAACGACCTGTGCTGGATGACGAGGACTTCGGCCACGTACCCGGAGAACCCCTGAGTCTCGATCTCGGCGCCGTAGACCCCTACTGCTTTCATGAACCTCTTGAGCAGCCGGACCTGATTCTTCTGCCCCTGGGGGAGGCCCCTGACCAGCCTGACATGGAACGGGGACCTGTCCGCTGCGCTCATCCAGCGCCCCTTGTCGACAGCGTAGCAGGGGACTACGTTGACCTTGACTCCGTTCATGGTAGCTTCTGTGTAAGGGTGCTGGGCGTACTTCTTCCCCCTCGGGTAACCCTTCATCGCCTCCGCCCCCACGGCCAGGCCTACCTTTTCGAACCTGCCTTCGGGGGTGGCGGTGGCTATCTTCACGAAGATGTCGATATCGACGCTTTCGGGGAGCCAGGTACCCTTCGCGTAGGAGCCTCCCAGTACCACTCCTCGCACTTCGGGGAAACTCCTCGATGCGACCTTGGTCCTCGAAAGGGCGAGCCGCGCGACGCGGTCAGTCCTCTTCCGCTCCTCCTCCCGGGGGATTACGGAGGCCGAAGCGCTACGAGCGACCTCTTCGGGGGGCCTCAACCCAGATGATACACCCCTATGTCGGTGTAGACTGGGCCGGTCGGCCTGAGGAGGCTGGACTTCAGGTTGAAGGTTCCGAGGGCGAAGGTGCCGAACT
>Ga0187769_10001940_pt1 | contig 12001 bp, 16 predicted proteins | sample 0116_SJ02_MP02_1_FD_133140 | JGI IMG/M metagenome (GOLD analysis project Ga0187769, IMG submission 133140) | Tropical peat soil microbial communities from peatlands in Department of Meta, Colombia - 0116_SJ02_MP02_10_MG | ecosystem: Environmental > Terrestrial > Soil > Wetlands > Peat | place... | reverse complement strand
CATAGGCGTCAGCCCCGACACGGCAAAGGCCCGCGAATGGTATCAGAAGGCTGAGGAGTTGGGATCGGAAACCGCTTCGCAGCGGCTGGCGAAGCTGGCGCAGTCACGGTAATACGCGATCCGCGACGCCGCGCCAGCGTCCGTAGCGCCAGGGCATGTACCAGTTGGCCCGGGTCGGCAACGATTCCGGAACGAAATCCAGTCCTGACGTGCCCCAAGGATGGCAACGCAGCAGGCGGGCCAAGGTCATCCAGCCGCCCGCCCACAGGCCGAAGCGCTCGATCGCCTGGTCGGCGTAATCCGAGCAGGTCGGCAAATGCCGGCAGTTGAAACCGACCAAGGGCGAAAGGGTGTACTGATATGCCTTCACCAGTCCCCGGCCGGCGAGCCGTGGGGCGCGGCGCGAAGCGTCGAAGAGGTGGTCAAGCGACATAGCGCGAGTCCAAACCGGGGCCATCACTCCGCCGCGGTCTTGGCCGCGGCGTTGTTTGCACGCTTGGCCTCGATCTGGCCGATGGCGTCGACCACGGCGTCGAATGTCAATAATGTCGAGGCGTGTCGCGCCTTATAGTCGCGCACCGGCTCCAGCACGGCGATGTCGGCCCACTTGCCTTCATGCGGCGGCTCGCCGTTCTCCTTGAGCATCTTGCGCACGGTTTCGCGCAGCGCGCGCAGCTCCTCGGCGTTGGAGCCGACGACGTGGCGCGCCATGATCGAGGACGACGCCTGGCCGAGCGCGCAGGCCTTCACCTCATGGGCGAAATCGGTCACCCGGTCGCCGTCCATCTTCAGATCGACGGTGACCGTCGAGCCGCAAAGCCGGGAAACGGCCTTTGCCGAGGCGTCTGGGTCGCCGAGCCGGCCGATCCGCGGGATGGTACCCGCGAGCTCGATGATGCGGCGATTATAGACTTCATTGATCATTGCAAACGCGCAATCCGACCGGGCGTGTTGACCTGCCGACAAATATATAGGTACTGGCCGGCTGCGGCGAGAGTCCTTGGAGCTTCGCCGCACAATGGAGCCGATTGGACCATCGCGATGTCCGACAAAGCATCCTTTCTCCGGCCCGGAACGGCCGCCGAGCTTGAAGAAGGCTCGGTGCTGATGCCGAAATTCGATGCCGACGGGCTCGTCACCTGCGTCGCGACCGATGCCGGCTCAGGCGATGTGCTGATGGTCGCGCACATGAACGCCGAAGCGCTGGCGAAGACGATCGCGACCGGCGAAGCCTGGTATTTCAGCCGCTCGCGCGGCGCGCTGTGGAAGAAGGGCGAGGTCTCCGGGCACACCCAGCGCGTCGTCGAGATGCGCATCGACTGCGACCAGGATGCCGTTTGGATCAAGGTCGAGCAGGTCGCCGGCGCCTGCCACACCGGCCGGCGCTCGTGCTTCTACCGCGCGGTGCCGCTCGGCAAAGCCGGCGCGGTCGCGCTCGAATTCCGCGACCAGCGCGTGTTTGATCCGAAGGCGGCGTACGCGGACAAAGGCTGAGCGTTCGTCGGTCGCTTTTCGTCGTCGGCCTTATCAAGAGGCCGGCTTTGCGCGCGCCAAGACGCGCTTGGCGCGGGCGAGGTGAGGGCGGTCGTACATGACGCCGCCGACGCCGACGACGCCGGCGCTTGGGTTTGCCGCAAAGGCTTCGACGATCGCTTGCGCCTGAGCCACCGCCTGCGGCGTCGGCGTGAACACCTCATTGATGATCGGCACTTGCGCGGGGTGGATCGCCATCTTCGCTGCGAACCCGTCGCGGCGCGCCTCCTCGCATTCGCGACGGAGGCCCTCATGGTCGCGGAAATCGACGTAGACGGTATCGAGCGCCGGCACCTCAGCCGCGGCCGCGGCGGCAAGGCAGATGCAGCGCGCGAAGCGATAGGGGTCGAGGAAGCGGCCCTGCGCGTCGCGGTTCGCCTCGGCGCCGAGCTCGGCGGAAAGATCCTCGGCGCCCCAGGTCAGGGCGCTCAGCCGCGCGCTTGCGCCCGCATAACTGCCGGCGAGGAACAGCGCGGCCGCGGTCTCGGTCGCGAGCGCGATGATCTTGACGTGACTGTCGGGAAGCCCAGCGACCGCTTCGCGCACCGCGAGCTTGGCGTCGGCATGAACGACCGCGGCGCCGCCTTGCGCTTTCGGCAGCATGATCGCATCCGGCCGTGCCGGCACCACCGCATCGAGATCGGCGTCGGTCAGCCCGGTCTGCAGGCTGTTGACGCGGACGACGAGATAGGGCCGCGCCGGGTCGGCTGCGGCCTCGCGCAGGAACGCGGCCGCGCTCTGCCGCGCCCGCGCCTTGCCGTCGAGCGCAATCGAATCCTCAAGATCGACGATCAGCGCATCGGCGCCGCTCGCCATCGCCTTGTCGAGTTTCTTTTCGCTGTCGGCGGGAACGAAGAGAAGCGAGCGCATCGCCGGGTCATTTCGGCCGCATGCGCATGAACGCCTGGCGGCGGCATTCGGCGACCAGCTTGTTGTCCTGGTTGTAGGCGCGGTGATGAAACTCGACGATGCCGGCGCCGGGCCGCGACTTCGATTCGCGCTTGCCGATCACTTCGGTGGTGGCATGCACGGTGTCGCCCTCGAACAGCGGATGCGGGAATTTCACCTCGGTCATGCCGAGATTGGCGATCGTGGTGCCGACAGTGAGGTCGGAGACCGACATGCCGATCATCAGGCCGAGCGTGAACAGCGAGTTCATCAACGGCTGTCCCCATTCGGTTTCCTGCTCGCAGAAATGCCGATCGATATGAAGCGGTTGCGGGTTCAACGTCATGTTGGAGTAGAGCATGTTGTCCATCTGCGTGACGGTGCGCGTGTAGCGATGCTCGACGACCTCGCCAGGGTTGAAATCCTCGAAATAGAGCCCGCCACGCTTATGCCGTGTGGCCGCCTGCTGCGTCATCTCCTCCTCCTGCCGTTAAGCCCTCATTTACCATAGTGGTTAATCATTCCTAACGCCCGAAGCAGCCGGTGGGAGCCGGCAGGGGAGCTTGGCAATGCTGGTCGATCCCAGCAATTCCGCCGTGGGCTCGACGGTGACCGGCGCCATTCGCCAGGCGTCACAGGCCACCGGCACGAGCTTCAATTATCTGTTGGCCACCGCGCAGGTCGAGTCGGGCCTCAATCCGCAGGCCGGCGCGCCGACCTCCTCGGCGCGCGGCCTATTCCAGTTCGTCGAGCAGACCTGGCTCGGCACCATCAAGCAATCGGGCGCCGGGCTCGGCTATGGCCGCTACGCCGACGCGATCACCAGGACCGCATCCGGCCATTACCAGGTCGACGACCCGGTGATGCGCAGCGAGATCCTCAAGCTGCGCAACGATCCTACGGCGAACGCGGTCATGGCCGGCGCCTTCACCAGGGCCAATGCCGCGATCCTGACCAACAGGCTCGGCCGCGCGCCGAGCGAGGGCGAGCTCTATATGGCGCATTTCCTGGGCGCCGGCGGCGCCGCGCGGCTGATCACGCTCGCCGGCAGCAGTCCGGGCGCAAGCGCCACTAACTTCTTCGGCCACGCCGCGCGCGCCAATGCTTCGATCTTCTATGATCGCGCGACCGGGGCCGCGCGCAGCCTTGCTCAGGTGCGCAACGTTCTCACCGCGCGCTACGATGTCGCGCGCTCGAACCAGGGCCCGCCGACGGGCGTCGCGCAAGCGGCGAGCGAGCCGGCCGCTGCCGCGGCTGCCGCGACCGCCGCAGTTCCGGTCCCGGACACCGCGGGGATTACTGGCGTCTTTGCCGCCGCGGCTCCGCCGGTGCCGCCCATGCCCGTCCCCGACAGTACCGCCGCCGCCGCCGGGCCCGGCAATGCTGTTGCCACTGCCGCCGCTGCGGGCGCCAGCAACCCAGCCAGCCCGGCCGGCGCCGCCGGCAATACCACCGCTCCGCCAGCTGCCGCCAGCAACGCAGCCGTGGCGGCTCCTCCCAAGCGGGTGGCCGAAGACCGTCACATCTTCCACGGCCTGTTCCAGGACGGCAGCGGCCCGCCGGTCGCCTCGCTGGTGAGCGAACTGTGGACCAACCCGGCGCAGGCTTCCGGCGCCACACCGCCCGCTGGGCAATCGATCGCGATGAGCTTGCGCGACCTGTTCAAGGATCCCGCGCCGGGGTCCTAGAGCGCGATCGCTTCCTGTTGAAGCGATCGTCGCCCTGACTCTCTCGTGGGGCCTGATCTTTTTGGAAAACCCGTTGCCACCGCCGGATTGCGTCCGGGCAGGCTTTCTTTCGGATCATGCTCGAGGCCGGCGACCTTGCTTAAGATTTATGGTGAACGGTTTGTTAAGGCCGTCGCCCTTAGGATCGCGCTGCGCCGGATTCTTAGAGTGGCGTGAGAGCGATGATCGTCCGTCATTTCCTCGACTGGGTGCGTACCGCGCCGGCCGGCAAGCGAGCCGAAGCGACGAGCGCGCTCGCTCGCGCTTACCTCTATTCGGAGCTCTCCGCAGACGATCGCGCCGCAGCCGAAGGCGCGATGCTGATGCTGCTCGACGATCCGTCGCCGCTGGTGCGTCGGGCGCTCGCCGACGCGCTGGCGGCGTCGCCGAGCGCGCCGCCGGCGGTCGTGCTCGCCCTTGCCGCCGACCAGTCGCAGATTGCAGCGCCGGTGCTGGCGCTCTCGCCGCTGTTCGTCGATGCCGACCTGGTCGACGCGGTGGCGACCGGCGGCGCCGCGGTGCAAGCGGCGATCGCAAGTCGCGCCGGCTTACCGCGCGCGGTCGCTGCCGCCATTGCCGAAGTCGGGACCGCGGAGTCCTGCCTGCTGCTGCTGGAAAATCGCGACGCCGACATTGCGCCATTATCGTTCGACCGGATGGTCGAGCGCTTCGGCCATCTCGCCGCCATTCGCGAGCTTCTGCTTGGGCGTGAGGATGTCGCGGTGTCGACGCGCTTGACCCTCGTCGCCAAGCTGTCGCAGACGCTGGCGGGCTTCGTCGTCGAACGCGAATGGCTCGATCCGGATCGGGCCCAGCGGGTGGCGCGCGAAGCGTGCGAGAAGGCGACGATCACGCTCGCGGCGGAAACGCCGACGCAGGCGCGGCCGCTGATCCACCACTTGCGGGTGACGGGTCAGCTCAGCGCCGGCCTCCTGCTGCGCGCGCTGCTTTCCGGCAATGTCACCCTGTTCGAGGAGGCGCTGGCCGAGCTCGCCGAGCTGCCGGTTGCCCGCGTCAGCGACCTCGTCCACGGCCACGGCGCGGCGGGCCTCCGGGCGCTGTTCGACAAGGCCGGCCTGCCGCCATCGAGCTATCCCGCCTTCAAGGAAGCGATCGAAGCCATGCGTGAGGGCGGCTTCATCGGCGAGCCGGGCGGCGCGGCCCGGCTCAAGCGACGCATGATCGAGCGCGTGCTGACCCGTTGCGAAGACGAAGCGGCGGACGAGCTGGCGCCGTTGCTCAGCCTGTTGCGCCGCTTCGCCACCGAAGCGGCGCGCGAGGAGGCGCGGCTGTTCTGCGACGAGCTCGTATGCGAGGTCTCCGAGGCCCTTGCGGGATCGATCGACGGCGACGTCGCGCCGCAATCGGAAGCGGCCTGACCGCCATTTTCGATCCGCACCTGCGCTTGGTGCCGCGGCTTTAGGGCACGAGCGGGGGGCCAAAAATACCTTCGAGGAGATCCGGCCGGTCGCTGTTCTCGGAGCGGACGAACTCGTCGGTAACGTCGCGCAGGCGCCGCGTCAGTGCGTCGGCGACCGGCGAACGATCGACGCGGCCGTGGTCGCGCACGATCGCGCGAACCGCGTCGACGTGCTGGTCGACGAGCTCGATCGGGATGCGCGCCATATCCGGCGTGTGCTCGACCAGCCGGCACAGGCTGTCGGCGACGCTGCCGGCCTCGGGATAGCCGAAGGTGGCCGCGTGGCCTCTGATGTCGTGGGCGGTTCGGAACAGTTCGTCGTGCGTCGTTTTATTGAAGCCGCGACGCTTGACGTTCTGCCGCGCCGTCTCCAGGTGCTCGCATTCGGAATGCATCCAGCCGGCAAATTCGGAAGACAGCTGCGCCAGCGCCGCTTCGGCGCGCGCGATCGGGTCATCATGGGGCTCGGTCTCGGGCATGATGGCCTTGCGCAGCGGCTGCGGCGGCATCACCTCGTGGTCCGCGTAGGTCACCACCGGAAGCTTGTCGTCTTTGCTGCTGGCCATGCGAAATTGCTCCTGACGCTCAGCTCAAAACCTTGGCCTTGTCGAGCAGCGGCTGCTGCGGAACGACCTCCGCCTTGCCGCCCTTGCGCCGCTCCGGGCCGATATAGTTCGCGTTGGCGTTGCGACGCCGATCCGGTCCGAAATAGTCCTTGGTCCTGATGAACGGCCGCGGGTTGGCGACGACGTTGAGAATCCGCTCGTAAAGCGCCTTGGCGGAAATCGGCTTGGCGAGGAACTCGGTGATTCCGGCGTCGCGCGCGCTGATGACCCGCTTCTTCTCCGAGTGCCCGGTCAGCATGATGATCGGCACGTAAGGATTGGAGTTGGCGCCCGGCTGGCGAATCATCTGAGCCAATTCCAGCCCGTCGAAGATCGGCATCACCCAGTCGGTGAGTACGATGTCCGGCATGTACTGGGTGAAGGCCTCGAGACCGCCAGCGCCGTCTTCGGCTTCGTAGACTTCGCGCGCGCCGAAGCCGTGCAGCAGCGTGCGCAGGATGCGCCGCATGTGGGCGTTGTCATCGATGACAAGAAAACGCAGGCGGTTGAAATCGACTCGGACCATCGAGCCTCACATGGCGAACGGCCAGCAACCGCCGCCGCAAGGCTTCAAGGTAAGGTTGATGCCATTAACGATCGGTTAAACATTAGGCCGCCGGGCGGGTTTTCAGTATCCGAATTGCTCGCGCAGGATGCGTTCGTCGAGGCTGTGTCCGGGATCGAACAGCATGTGCATGGCGATGCTGTGGTCCATGCCGATCTCGACCGAGCGGACCGAGCGGACCTCGTCATGGTCGGCGACGGCGGCGACCGGGCGCTTGTCGGCTTCGCGCACCTCGATGGTGACGCGGGCACGGTCCGGCAGCAGCGCGCCGCGCCAGCGTCGCGGCCGGAACGGGCTGATCGGCGTGAGTGCGAGCAGCGGGGCGCCGACCGGAATGATCGGGCCCTGCACCGATAGATTGTAGGCGGTCGAGCCGGCGGGCGTCGCCAGCAGGATGCCGTCGGCGACGAGCTCGGCCAAACGCACCTTGCCGTCGACCAGGACGCGCAGGCGCGCCGCCTGATAGGTCTGCCGGAACAGCGAGACCTCATTGATGGCGCGGTGGCGATGGACGCGGCCGCCGGCGTCGCGCGCGTGCATGATCAGCGGATGGATCACGGTCACCTCGGCTGCGGCGAGCCGCCGATGCAGCGCCGACTCGGAGAACTCGTTCATCAGGAAGCCGATCGTGCCGCGATGCATGCCGTAGATCGGCTTGCCGGAATTCATGAAGCGTTGCAGGGTCGCGAGCATCAGCCCGTCGCCGCCGAGCGCCACGATGACGTCGGCCGCTTCGGGCTTGGCGTCGCCGTAACGGCGCACCAGCCGCGCTCGGGCGCGCTGCGCTGCAAGCGTGTCGCTGGCGACGAAGGCGATATGCTTGAAGCGGGCTGCCGCGGGGCGCTTTGGCATGGTCGTCGGACTTGGATTGGCCCGGTTCGGCCAGTCGGCCCCTTTTGCGAGCGGCGCGCCGTGCCGCGGGAGAGCAACATGGAACGCGCCGTGTTCGTCTATACGAATTATGCCTCGATTGTCGAGGCGGAGCAGGCCGGGCGGGCGCTGGTCGAGCGCCGGCTCTGCGCCTGCGTCAACATCCTGCCGGGCATGGTTTCATATTATTGGTGGCAGGGCGCGATCGAACGCGCCGACGAGGTTGTCATGATCATCAAGACGCGCGCCAGCCTGGCCGAACCGGTCCGCGCCGCGGTCAAGGACATGCACGCCTACACCACGCCGGCCGTTCTCGTTATTCCGATCGAGACGGTCGACCCAGACTATCACGCCTGGATCGTGGCCGAGACGCAAGGGGAGGTGGGGCGATAGCGCCGCTCGCTTCATCGCGAGGGCCATCGGGCCGGCCATTTCAGGCCGGACCCGTTGGCCCGTAGCGACGCCGGCTTAAGGCGGTGGCCTAGTAGGTCACCGTGCCGTCGATGGCGCCCTTGAGCATCTGGTACGGCCGGCAATCGGTGTCGCCGCAGATCGCGCGTACCTTTTCCAGGTCGTCCTTGGCCTTGAGCAGATTGCCCTGCTCGGCCTGCCACATGCCGTAATAGGACCAGGTCACGGCGTGGTTGGGGTCGGCGGCAAGCGCGCGCTCGTACCAGAACTTGGCATCGTCATAGCGGCCGAGCTTGCGGCTGGCGTAGCCGAGCAGCGTCGCCACGTCGGCGTTGTCGTCATAGCCGAGTGCGTGCAGCGCCGCCATGCCGGCGGCGTAGTCGCCCTTGTCGTAGATGAGCGCCCAGGCCGTGTGGTAGCCGTCAAGGAAATCCTCGGCCGAGCTGTTCTTCTGCATCGTGTCTTTTTTCTTGGTGTGCGTACCCTTCTTCGCCGGCGGCGCATACTGGTTTTGCGATGGCGGCGGCGGGGTCGGATTCGATTCCCCGGCGGCGCCGGCGATATCCGGAGCGATCAGTGCGGCAGAAAAGAGAAGAGCGGCTGCGAGTGAACGAGATGTCATGACGGTCTCCGCGTGAAAAGCGCCGCATCCTACACGGTCACATCTTCCTTGGCAGCGCGTCGCCGTGGTTATCGAGAGAATGTGATCACCGTCCACGCAAATTCCGTTCGCGTTCCATCGCGACGCCGCGGTTTTGCCGCGCGTATGGCAGAGAGGGCGCGTCCGGATGACAAAAAAGTCATGAACGTGAACGGAAACGCGGCGCGCACTTCAGCACGCATTCAGCCGGCATCAGCTAGGTCTGGCGCGACGATTGGCGGCCGTTCCCCGAACCTCTCCGCAATCATCGGAAGCGAGGGAGAAGGCGCGCCACCAAACAAACATGGAGAACACGATGTTGAGAAAATTCGCCGGCGCGCTCGTCGCGACCGCGTTGATTGCCGGCCCGGCCTTCGCCGCAGCGCCGGCGGACAATGCCGCCGTGAAGCCCGTCACTGTGGCCCCGCATCATCACGCGACCGCCAAGCACGCCAACTCGACCAGGCACACGAAGTCGGCCAAGCACACCAAGACGGTGCATGCACGAAAGCATGCCCACAAGCATGTCGCGCATGGCAAGTTTCACCACGTGAAGCAGGCGCGGCCTCTCAAGCCGGCGACAACGTCCAAGACGACAATGTCTAAGGCGACAACGCACAAAGCGCAGCTCGGCAAGACCGCGAAGGTGGTCAAGAGCTGAAAGCGATCGGCGCTACAGCGTCGGCTGCCATTCGACCGGAACGTGCTCGTAGCCGCTCGCGGTCTTGATCAAGTGCCCGCAGGCCGGGAACGGGAAGTGATAGCCGGTCACCAGCATGCGATCGGCGGCGGCGCGGTCGAATAGTTTCTTGCGCGTCGCCACCGCCGCATCGCCGTCGATGTCGAAGGCCGCCTGCCAGTCGGGATGCCGCGCAAACACCGCGGGATGCTGCGCGGTGTCGCTTAAGACCAGCAGCGACTGATCGCCGGATTGGACGGCAAACACGGTGTGGCCCGGGGTATGACCCGGAGCGGGCAGGGTGAGGACGCCGGGCGCGACTTCGGCATTCGGCTCGAAGCGCACGACGTGTTTGGCGATGTCGGCGAAGACGCGGCGCTGATTGCGGAACGTGAGTTTCAGCGCCCCCTCGGCGGCGTTCATGTTGGCGTCATCCATCCAGAACGCCCATTCCGCCGCCGGCACCATGATCTCGGCGTTGGGAAAGACGAGGTCGTTATCCTTGTCCTTGATGCCGTTGATGTGGTCGGGGTGGAAATGCGAGATGACGATGAGGTCGACGGCCTTCGGATCGATGCCGGCGGCGGCGAGGTTGTCGCGCAGCACGCCGGCCGAGGACGCGATCTGGCCGCCGGTGCCGGTGTCGAGGAGAACGAGCTTGGTGCCGGTGTTGACGATCAGCGTCGTGAACGGCGTCGCCAGCTTGTCAGACGGCATGAACGCGTCGGCGAGCGCGTGCTCGACTTCGGCGTATGGCGCGTTGCGGATGAAGGTGTCGGTGATCGGCCGGTACCAGATGCCGTCATAGAGCGCGGTCAGCTCGAACGTCCCGATCTTGTAACGATAGATGCCCGGCGCCTCTTTGCCCGACGACGGTGCCGCGGCCGCCGCCGGAGCGGGGCGCAGCGCCAAGGTTCCGAGCGCTGATCCGGCAAGGAAAGTGCATCGTGTCACCAACGACATGGCGTTTGCTCTTTCGGCTGATGGTGGTGCCGGGTGCCCGTTTCCTTCAGACCCCCCGACGCAAGCGGAGCTTGGATTCACCCTATTTCTAGGCGCTCTCAAGGCAGCGTAGGATCACATCGGTGTCATTTGGCCACACCAAAGTTCGGCGCTCACCCATCCATTCATCCGAATTGAATCATTGCGCGCTATGTGGAATGTCCGCCATCCATGAAAAAGCAGAGAGCCTTGACACTGGGATGCGTGGCATCAGAGGCGCCGCAGCGAGGCCACTGTGGCGCTTGCCGCAGTGGGCATCGTGACGGCAGCGATCGAGTGATGACATATGGAAGGACAGGACAATGTCTACCGACTACAGGCTGTTTGAGGAAGTGACGGTTGATGCACTGTTCGATGGTCGCCTTGAGAAATTTGGCGTCCGTGAGCACGTCAAGCCGGACGAAACCAGCAAGACACAAAGGTGCCTCACCGATGGCTGCAATTTTCTATGGGTGTACATCGATGACGCGGGCCTAGTCAGTTGCCTATCAAGATACGCCCCAAACGGCGATCCGTCACAGATCCTGAACGCCATAGCTCGAGCATTCGACACCGACATCTTCACTGAATACGAGCCGCAATTTTGGGGATTTGACGCTCAAGAGGAATGGGAAGCGGCAATGGATCAGATGACCAAAGAAATGGAAAAAAGTGATCAATTAAGTGACGTCCCGCCCGACTTCGAGGTGCCATTTTGAGCCGAGCATCTCCCTGGGCCATAGCGGCTCCGCGGTCGCTATCGGGGGCAAAGCGGACATCGCTCGGGCGTGCTGCTATGTCTGCTAGCGACCCCAAGCGGACATCACGCCCGCGCAGCCACCCCGGCTATGGCCGCACTGCTGGCCGTCACATCCGACTCGGCCATCCATGGTCCAGCAGGAGACGCTGGCGGGAAAGAAGCTGCTAGAGTTCGGGCGATCCGACCGTTGAGCTTATGTCGTTGTGCGCATAACCCGAGGAGGTATCCGATGGTCAGGCAGATAGTCTCAAAGCTGGCGATTATATTCGTTTTGGCTGTGGCCATCGGCGCCTCGGCGGCGAACACACAGTCGAGCAGCGGGCAGATCACGGTCCTGTATGATGCGTTCGGCAAGACTTCGCGTTTGCGGTGTTGAACGAGCTGGCGCGCGAGGAACGCCGCCGGCGGCCCGAGCTGTCGGCGGAGAAATGCTTCGCCAAGGTTTACGCCGATCCGGCCAATGCGGCCGTCGTTCGCCGCGAGCGGCGCGCCGCCATGAAGCGGCTCGGCGTCACGGCGTGAGCAGTGGGCCGGCGCGCTTTTCCGAATGGCTTTGAGCGCGCCGCGCCTGGTTGGTCGGACGTTCAGGTGAGTCCGACCGCGCGTCCAGCGAGCAGGTGATGCGGCATGAAACAACAGCTCGCAGTTCGGGCGCTGGTGCCAAGCGACTTCAACGTCGCCTCCCGCCGGCTGACCCGGGCAGGTTGGCGCTGCGCGTTTGCTGTACGGCGCGTCGCGGCGCGTCAGCGGCTAACGCGTGGCATGCCATAACCGTGGCCGGCGCGCTCGGGGGCAGTTCTTCGCGGCCCCCTGCGCGTCGGCCTCAATCAAGCGGCCAGCATTTCGAGCAGCGCCTTGGCCTCCTTGAGGTCGAGCGTGTCGAACCCCTCAGTAAACCACCCGTAGACCGGAGCGAGCAGTT
>Ga0187769_10001939_pt1 | contig 12006 bp, 7 predicted proteins | sample 0116_SJ02_MP02_1_FD_133140 | JGI IMG/M metagenome (GOLD analysis project Ga0187769, IMG submission 133140) | Tropical peat soil microbial communities from peatlands in Department of Meta, Colombia - 0116_SJ02_MP02_10_MG | ecosystem: Environmental > Terrestrial > Soil > Wetlands > Peat | place... | reverse complement strand
TGAAATTTCTCCCCGAAGGCCTCGCTAAGGATCAACTGTCGCTCGAACGCTTTCGCCGCGAGGCTCGGGCCGCCTCTGCTTTGAATCATCCAAACATCTGCACCATCTATGAGATTTCGAGTGATGGCGGCCAGCCCTTCATCGCCATGGAGTATCTGGAAGGCCAGACGCTCAAGCACTTGATTTCCGGCCGCCCGGTCGATCTGGAACGGCTGCTGGACATCGCTATCGACATCGCCGACGCTCTCGACGCAGCCCATTCGAAAGGAATCATCCATCGCGACATCAAGCCCTCGAACATCCAAATCACACAAAAAAGCAGGGCGAAGATTTTGGACTTCGGTCTTGCCAAGGTGAATTTCGACCGCGCCTGGGGCGACGGGCAGACTGTAACGCGCGGCGTCGATGCCGATCACTTGACCAGCCCCGGGGCCATCCTGGGCACTGTCGCCTACATGTCGCCGGAGCAAGTGAAGGCCAAGGAACTCGACGCACGCTCGGACCTCTTTTCTTTCGGCGCGGTCCTCTACGAAATGGCCACGGGAAAAATTCCCTTCGACGGAAGCAGTTCCGGAGACATCTGCGGCCTGATTCTGCACACGGAACCTACTCCGGCATCGCAATTGAATCCGCAGATTCCGGCGGGACTCGAGCTCGCGATTCACAAAGCCCTCGAGAAGGAACGCGAGCTGCGTTACCAGCACGCCTCCGAAATGCGCGCGGACCTGCAGCGCCTGAAGCGCGACACCGGCAGCGGGCGCGTCACAGCAACCGGCGCCGCATCGACGAAGGCGGCGGCGAGTTTCAGCAGAATCTCTTCAGCGGACGTTCAATCAAGCGGCTCAGTCGCAGTCGCAGCGACCAATGCGAAAGAAGCCGCACTTTCAGGCGCACGCCTCAGTAGCAGGCCTAAAGCGCTTTCGGTTCTCGCGGGGATCGCGGGAGCGGCTATTCTCGCCGCCGCCGTGCTGGCCTATCTGTGGCTGCGGCCCGAAGCCCCGCCCAAGGTTTCAAATTATGTCCAGCTTACCCATGACGGCCAGCCGAAACAGCTCGTCGCCACAGACGGTTCGCGACTCTATCTGCTGCTCGGCACAGAGCTGTCGTACTCGTTCGGGGAGATGTCGGTCTCCGGCGGCCAGCCAAGACAGATTGCGGTGCCGGTGCCTGGAATGGTGCCGAGAGCTCTTTCGCGCGACGCCGCGGATTTTCTACTCGTGGAAGGCCACGGCGATCCGAGCTCAGGGCCGCTGTGGAGCATGCCGCTTCTCGGCGGTTCCCCGCGGCGCTTGGGAGATACGGCGGGGAACGCCGCCGCGTGGTCGCCGGACGGCAAGTTCCTCACCTATACAAACAGCAACGAATTGTTCGTGGCGAACGCCGACGGAAGCGAACCGCGAAAGCTCATCTCGATGAAAGGCGCGGGGCTCGCCACGAATCCGGTTTGGTCTCCTGACGGCAGCCATCTGCGATTCGATGGTTGGAACTCCAGCGACTTCTCAATCGATATTTGGGAAGTTTCGGTGGATGGCAAGGACTTGCATCAGATGCTTCCCGGCTGGAGCAAACCGTCCGAGCGCGTCTGCTGCGGCAAATGGACACCCGACGGAAAATACTTCCTCTTCTCCGCGCGAGACCAAATCTGGGAGCTGCCGCAAAAGCCCCGTTTCGGCCGCGCAAACCAAAATCCAATCCAGCTCACGTCTAGTCCGATGTCGCTCGCCACTCCGCTGCCCGGCGCGGACGGCAGGAAGCTGTTCGTTGCCGGCCGCACGTTTCACGGCGAATTGGTCCGATATGACGCGAAGTCCAAACAGTTCGCGCCATTCCTCGGGGGAATTTCAGCGGAGTACGTCGATTTTTCGAAAGACGGCCAGTGGGTGGCTTACGTTTCGTTTCCCGAAGGCACCATGTGGCGCTGCAAAGCCGACCGCACCGATTGTCTGCAACTCACGTTTCCGCCGGGCTACGCGATAAACCCGCGCTGGTCCCCGGACGGCAGCAAGCTGATCTTCTTCGAAGCGGTTGGTCAGGACCTGCCGAAAGTCTATGAGGTTTCACGCGATGGGGGCACTCCCAAGCCGTTGCTCCCCGACGATCCCAATCCAGAGTGGGACCCGAACTGGTCGCCGGATGGCTCGAAGATTGTTTTCGGCGGTGGCGCGTTCAGCCAGGTGTCAACGATTTCGATTCTCGATTTGGGCACTCACAAAATTTCCGCTCTGCCGGGATCGCAAACTCTCTACTCTCCGCGCTGGTCCTCCAATGGCCGGTACATCTCGGGCCTCTCAAGCGACGAGTCGAAGCTTTTCGTTTTCGATATGCGCTCGCAAAAATGGACTCAGCTCGGAACGGGCGCGTTCAGTTGGCCCACCTTCTCGAAAAACGGAGACTATTTGTACGTCCTTACTTGGCAGAAGGGCGCCAGCGCCGTGCTGAAGATTCGCCTTAGCGACGGCAAAACCGAGCGCGTCGCAGACCTCACCAATTTTGTCTACACCGGGCACTTCGGGGATTCATCGCTTTCTCTAACCCCGGACGACTCGCCCCTGCTGTTTCGCGACGCCGGCACTTCCGACGTCTATTCCCTCGACTGGGAACAGCCGTAGCAACAGTCGCGCGTGCCCCAACTGAGCAGCGTGATCTGTCAGCAAGCGATGAGGTCACTTCGGCGGGAGAAAATCTTATTTCGATTCTGATCCGGCGGAGGCCGCACCTTGGTCCGCGGGAATCTCCAGACCCGCCTTGCGGAGGCCGTCGATCAGGTGCTGAACTGTCTTCGGGTTCCACCATTTGGCATAGTCCCGGCGTACCGATGTGGCAAAGTCGGGACGGAGGACAAGCAATTCCCGAACGGCGTTCTGCGCGGCTTCGTGCTGACCGAGCTGGCCGAGGGCCGCCGCTCGCAGAGCGTGAGCGTGAAAAAATCCCGGCATGTCGATGCGAGCCGCAACCTCGAGCGCCTCCGCATATTTACCCTGAGCATACGCATTCAGGAATGCGGGCGCGCGGAACACAGGCGGATAGTGTGGATTGAGCTGCATGGCTGTTTCGACCATCCGCGTACCCCGTTCCACCTCGCCGGTGTGGTGTACCAGCAAACCGAGCAAGCCGATGACCGATCCATCCATCGGATTAAGCGCGACCGCCCGTTCCACGACCGCACGAAAGGAACTGTTCTCCTTGCGCAAAAAGTAAGTGAAGGCCAGTGCGTAATAGCCCAGGGCATGGGTGGGGGCCAGATCCACGGCGCGTTGTGCCGCAGCGAGAGCGCGGTCCAAAGGATTGGGCCGGGGATTAAATTCGTCGGCAAACTCCGTGTTGTACAAGAAGGCCAGCATCGCCCAAGCGTCGGCCTGGTCCGGGGAGCGTTCTACGGCGCGCTCCAAAATCCGCCTCGCCGTAGCGTGCTCCGCAGAGGTGATGCGCTCGATAAAACCGAAAGAGCGGAGCACGGCCTCATGCGGAGTCAGGTCTTCTTCCTTCTTGCTGCGCAGCTCCACGCTGATCCGGCGTAGAAGGATGCCGTGCTGATCGGCCACAGTTGAGACGATTCGGGGGACAAGATCGTCTTGCAGCGCAAAAATGTCATCGGGGCTGAAAGTGCGTTCATAATTCTCCGCCCAGAGATGGCCGCCAGAAACTGTGTCCACGAGTTGCACGGCCAGGCGGAGCTTGCCCCCTGCCTGTCGTAAACTGCCTTCCATCACATATCGCGCGCCGAGTTCCTTGCCGATTGCGCGTACATCGCCTGAACCACCCGGATTCTTCGTTGTCGAACTACGCGCGATCACGCGCAAGTAAGAGAAACGCGAGAGTCCGGTGATTACCTCCTCGGACAGTCCGTCGGCGAGAGCCGCAAGATCCGCGTTGCTCCCCGTGGACTTGAAGGGCAGCACCGCAATCCAGAAGCCTTCGTCCGCACGCGTCGCGCCGGATTCTGTCTTCGCCGCTACGGCGCCGCTCACGCTTTTCCTCGCCGCGTCGTCCGCTTTTTCCGTGCCCGTCTCGAGCCCCGCCTTGCGCAGATCGCCGAGTATTTGCTCGACCATCTCCGGCTGCCACCACTTGGATAAGTCCTCGCGCACCGTAGCCCAGAAGTTCGGCCGCAGTATCAAAAGGCCTCGAAGCGCCTCCCGCGCTCTTTCCATCTCCCCAAGCTGGGAGTAGACCACCGTCAGCCCAAGTTGCGCGGTCCACAAGCCGGGCATATGAACTTTCACGGCGTACTCGAGAGCCCGTTTGCCGTCGCCTTTCCGGTACGCGTTGAACGCGAGTGGCAGCCAGTACCACCCGGGATGATTCGGATTGAGTTGCGTCGCCCGTTCCACCACCGCAATTCCTTCTTCCCAGTCACCCGCAAACGCCATCTGCAATCCGAGGTACGCCGTCGCGTATCCCTCCAATCGGTTGAGCGCCAGCGCTCGCTCGGCTGCAGTCCGAAACGCAGCGAAGTCTCGTTGGCAAAAGAGGATTGACGCCAGCGCTGCGTGTCCGAGCGAGTTCGCGGGATCCAGCTCGATCGCGCGCCGCGCCGCGGCCATTCCGCGCCCCAGCGGATCGGGCCGCGCATTGAAACCGTGAGTAAACTCGCCGCGGTACAACCACGAAAGCATGGCCCAGCAATCGGCGCGAACCGGCGGCCGCTTCACCGCCTGTTCCAGCGCTGTGAGTCCGGCGCGGTGTTCGGCTTCGGTCACAAGCTGGTGGTATCCGAAACTTCTAATTACGGCTTCGTAGGGCGTCAGCGTTTCAGGATCGCGATGCCGCAGCGCATCGGTCATGCTGTGCGCCAGAATGCCCTGCGTGTCTCCCACTGTCGACACGATCCTCGGCACCACCTCGTCGAGCAAATCCAGCATCGCGTCTGGCGTGAACGCCCGGTCGTACGTCTCAGCCCACAGCCCCGCGCCAGTTTCCGCATCCACCAACTGCGCCGCTATGCGCACCTTCGCGCCTGCTTGCCGCAAACTTCCTTCCATGATGTATCGCGCGCCAAGTTCCTTCGCCACCGCGCGCACGTCCACAGCCTGTTGCGCGTAGCGCGCTGTCGAACTCCGCGCAATCACCCGCAAATACGAAAACCGCGACATGGCCGTAATGATGTCCTCGGTCATCCCTTCGGCCAGCGCCGCGAGATCCGCATTGCTCCCCGTGTACTTGAAGGGCAGCACCGCAATCCAGAAGCCTTCGTCTGTGCGGGTAGCGCCCGAATCGGGCACTGTCGCGGCGCGTGCGGTTGAACTCGGCGTTGGCGCGGGACGCGAAAGGCTTCGCGTCATGTCGCGGAACTCGTTGGCTACGTCGCGCGCTGTTTGCAGGCGATGCCGCGGCTCTTTTTCGAGGCAGCGGCGGATCACGCGCGCCAGGTCAGGCGGCAAGTCCGCGCGCAAATCGGTCACTGGAACCGGGCTATCGCGAAGGATCGCGGAGATCAATTCCGCTGACGAGGTTCCCTCGAACGGGCGGCGTCCGGTCGCCATCTCGTGCAACACGACGCCTAGCGAAAAAATATCGGTGCGGTGGTCGAGCGTTCGCCCCGACACCTGCTCGGGCGACATGTACGCCGGCGTGCCCATCACCATGCCGGCCTGGGTCCGCCCGGCCGACGTCAACGTGGCTTCGCTTTCAGCTTCCGTGCCCACATCTTTCGCCAGGCCGAAATCCAGCACTTTGACGCGCCCATCTTTTGTCACCATCACGTTCGCAGGCTTCAGGTCGCGGTGCAGGATGCCTTTCTCATGCGCCGCGGCCAACGCATCCGCCAGCGCGCCGGCGATATCGATGATGCGGTCCAGAGGCAAACCATTCGCTCGGATCAGCCGGTCGAGCGACTGCCCGTCTATCAGTTCCATGGTGAGAAAATGCGTGCCCTCGCTCTCCTCCACCGAGTAGAGCGTCACCACATTCGGATGGTTCAGCGCGGCCACTGCGCGGGCTTCCCGCTGAAAGCGCGCCAGCCGGTCGGGATCGCTCGCCACATTCGGCGGCAGCACCTTCAGCGCCACTTCGCGCCCGAGCTTCGTATCCGTCGCTCGATACACTTCGCCCATGCCGCCGGAACCAATCGCGGCATTGATTCGGTAATGTGCGAGCGTACGACCGACCACACCCATCCTCCGTGAACAGGCCACTTCTCCGTTTTCGCTGCTTTAACCTGTTAGCGCGGATTGTACACTAAGCCGCTGGCGAGCCATTGCCCCTGATGTGCCTAACACACAATTTGCAGGAAAAGTGCGGCTGCGCGTTTACCGGTCAATTTGTGCGTCCTTGCGGGGCTAGATGGATTTGCCAGCGCAATCGTGCTAGATAGGGTGGTCGGAACTCCGCCCGGCTCAATGACAATCGCTAGACTTAGACCTACGGCGCTCAGAGTTATGAGAACGCACGTCGTGGTGCTCGTGCTTCTGGGGGTGTTTCCATTTTGTGTTGGACTGCGCATGGTCAATGGAACGCTGTCCCCGTACACGAATTGGCGTACGCTGGCAACCTACGCGACTCTCGGGCCCGCAGTCTACTTTTCAGTCCTATTGATCGTGGCGTTGCTTCAGGACGCCGCCGATGCCAACAGCGAACGAGCCGGGAACCTAGTCTTTGGCGGCACGATCGGCTGGCAATTGTTCCTATTCAGTGCCGTAGGCTTTTTTGTTGGATTGGATATCTTAAGCTATCGCCAGAGCGGCCAAATCACGACGACGGATATAGCGTTTGCTGCTGTAATGGTCCTCCTTGCGTTCTACTGTTGGCCACGCACTATCGAGTTTTCTAGTGGTGCACTTATGCAGGCAAGAATGCTGGGTGGTGTGAAATCCATACCGCTTTCGGATGTCGCGGACGCGAAATTTGACCCTTGGCAGCGATGCATCATCATTACCGGCAAGAACGGCGTGAAAATCGTACATTCCATGTTCCACGCACGCCGAGCCCAATTCGGTCGCCAGATTGTAAAACTCACCGGTATAGCGCCTCGCTTGTCTAAAGGCTCCAGCTATCGTTTGTAGACAACGCCGCCCTTCATCACGAAGGACACGTGTTGCGTGACGCTGATGTCGTCGAGCGGATTGCCGGGTACCGCGACGATGTCCGCGAAATAGCCCGCCTTCAAATCGCCGATTTGCCCCTGCCACATCAGCACTTTCGCGCCTTCGAGCATGTCCGCCTGCAATACAGCGAGCGGCTTCATTCCGTACTGCACCATCAGCACCAATTCGCGCGCCTGCGTGCCGTGCGGGAACGGCCCCACGTCAGAGCCGACCGCGAAAGAAATACCGGCAGCGATTTGTTTTTTGAACTGTTGAACGTGGTAGTCGAGCGATTCGTGCTCGGCTTGCGCCGTTGCGGGATTTTCCGCGTGGTCCGCGAAATACTCGAAGATCGCAAACGTGGGAACCGCGGGGATGTCCTTCTCCTTCATGATGCGCATCGTTTCGTCGCTTAACTGCGCAGCGTGATCGATGGACTCGACTCCGGCTTGCGCGGACCAGAGCGCGCCCGGCTCGCCCATGCAGTGCACGCCGACCTTCGTTCCCAGGCGCGCCGCTTCCTGCACCGCGGCAGCAAGCTGTGCTTCGGTGTACTGATATTGCGAGGTGAATTCTCCGTTGCGGAGAACGTCGCGGCCCGTTTCGTAGATTTTCACGAAGTCGGAGCCTTCTTTGTGCTGCTCGCGAATGGTCTCGATAAGCGCATCGGTAGTATTTGCGTAATCGGCATTTCCCAGCACGTGTTGCGCAGGATTGAAACCGATGGCGTCTTCGTGTCCGCCGAGAATTGAAATGGCGTTGCCGCTCATGCTCATTCGCGGGCCGGGAATTTCTCCGCGATTGATGGCGTTGCGCACGGCTGTGTCTGCCGAGCCGGCGCCTTCGGTGCCCATGTCGCGTTCGGCGGTAAAGCCCGCCATCAAATCGTCGCGCGCGGCGAGCGTGGCCTGAATCGCGCGCTGCGCCACCGACTCCTCGACGGTTTGCAAGCCTTCGTTGCCGGGATGCAAAAACAAATGGACGTGCGCGTCGATCAGGCCGGGCATCAGCGTCGCGTCACCGAGGTCGATCGTCTGCGCATCGGCGGGATGCGTCACCGACGTGCCCACTTCGGCGATTTTGTCGCCGCGGACCAACACTTCGCCGGGACTGATCATTTTGCCCGTTTCGATGTCGAGCAGCCGCGCCGCGTGCAGCACGATGGGATGGTCCGGCGGCGCGTACGTGTGCTCCCATCCAGTTTGCATTTGTTGCGCCGACGCGCTCTGCCGCAGCACAGTCGCGAGCATCGCGAAGAAAAGCGCAAAACAAAACGCAAGACCAAGAATCCGGTTCAGGTTCAAACGGCAATTGTTGTTGTTCATGGCGACGGGATAATACCACTGCATGCGTCGCGCTTGGCTGAACAAGAGCCGCGGATGCTGTGCCGCCGACAGATACGGCTTGGTGCTAGGTCCGCCGAGGAGAGTGCGATGTGTGACGTTCGTGTTAGTGTAGCGGCCGGGGCGGTACAGGTTCGAGGTTTCCATGGACATCGAGGACGCTCAACGCGAATCGCGGTCTGTCTACATCGGCGGTTTCTGGGGACAGCTTGTCTCTTCAGTGATTTGGCTTGCGTCCGCGGCGGTGGGCACTTGGGTCACTCCAAAGGCGTCAATTCTTACCATCGTCATCGCGGGCTTTTTCATCTTTCCGCTCACACAACTGATGCTGCGTCTTTCAGGCCGCCGCGCGTCCCTGAGCAAGGAGAATTCGTTCAAGAGCCTCGGGATGCAGGTTGCGTTTGTGTTGCCGTTTTCGATGCTGCTTCTTGTGCCCGTAGGTTACTTCCGCTTGAATTGGTTTTTCCCGGCTCTCATGATCCTTCTGGGCGCGCACTATTTGCCCTTCGCGACCCTCTACGGGATGCGCATGTTCTTGTTCCTCGCAGGAATTCTCATAGCTGCGGGCGTGCTGATCGCCCTCTATTTTTCGGGAACGTTCAGTCTAGGCGCATGGGTCGCCGGAGCGGTCCTGTTCCTCTTCGCCTGGATTGGCCGCTCCATCGCCACAGCTGAATTGTCCGCCACTTAGAAAGTGGACCGCCCATGAGAACGGAATTGCTGCGATTCAACGGGGCTGTCGAGCGCGATCCTGCTATCGATGCCTGGATGAAAGAGCATGCAGGCGAATTGGGGGTCATCGCGCGTCAGTGGTTTGAGCTGATGCGAAAATGCGGGGACGAAGTCCGGGAGCTTTTGCATGACGGGTGTCCCGTTGCATGTTTGGGGGATGCGCCCTTCGGCTACGTGAATGTATTCACCTCGCACGTAAACGTGGGGTTCTTTCACGGCGCAGCGCTGCCGGATCGGGCGCGCTTGTTGCAAGGCAACGGGAAGTTCATGCGCCACGTGAAGCTGACGCCGAGAACGCCCACAAACGTCGCTGCGCTAAGCAGGCTCATCGATGCGGCGTACTCGGACATCAAGGCGCGCGTCGAACTCGGCTAGCTCCAGAGAAGCGCGGAATCTTGCGAGCGGACCCGCCACGGGCTCCGCAGGGCGATTGCGGTCAGCAGCATGAGCACAGGATCAATAGGCTGGCGGTAGCGCACATACGGCTGCGTTGCGTAGTAGATCCACGGGAAGACAAGCGGAAATACCGAGAGGAAAAATGCATACCGCCGGAGCCTCATCCAGATTGCGACCAATCCTGCAAGCATGCCCACGGTAGCGACAAAATTGGCCACCAGAAGAGTTCGATCGAGCAGCGAGCGGGTCTCGATGAATCCTTTCACCGGGGAATCGATCCCCAGCCAAAACGAAACGGAGCGCGACGCAAACAATCTCAACTCCAGCGCAGGATGAGTCTCGATGAAATCGATGGCGCTATTCCATTTCTCCTGCATGAAGGCAGTTTCGCCGAGGCGCTTGTACCGTTCGTCCTGTTCGTAGGCGCTCACCCGCGTGTGCCAGGGCGAACGCGGATCCCAAACCGGGTTGTGGCCGAGCCAAAGAGCGAACGGAAAGTTCGAGCGCAGCGGCACGAAGCGATGAAAAGCGGCGTAGTTGCGGACCGTCCACGGCGTGCAGCACAACGCAGTCGTAAGAATGGCCAATCCAGCGAGCGCCAATCTGCGCCGCAGGACGGGGCTCGCATAATACGCGGCCCAACCGAGAAGAAATGGCAGCACCACTGCGAGAGCCGGGTCCGTCATCAAAGTGCCGCCCCATAAGAGGCCGTAGAGGCACCAATCGCGCGGACGCTGCGACTCTGCGAGCTTCAGCGTGAACCAAACGACCAGCGACGCCAGGAACGTCGCGAGGCATGTGTCCCAGATCCACTCGAACGGAGTGATCACCGCATTTGGGTAAATCGCCCAGAGCCACGCGGCCGTCGCTCCCACTCCTGTGCCGCCAATTCTGCGGCCTGCATGGAAGATCGGCCAGCAAGCCGCGGCGGAGAAGACAATGTTCAGCGCCACTGCCACGGTAAACGACGCAGCCGTAAAGATTCCGAAGATGCGAAAGATTCCGGCGAGCAGCAGCGGATACACCGGCGTAAGCCACGCCGTGGGCCCCGTGCCTTGCCGGAAGAGGTCGCTGAATCCGTTGCCTAGAGCCACCGCGCGCGCAATGTTCCCAGTCTCTTGGAAAAATGGGACGGTGGCGCGGACCTCCGGCGGAAGCTGGCGGCCTTCGTTCCACGCAAAACCGATGCGCGCACCCAGTGCCACGACCAAGATCAGCGGGAGCGAAACCAGCCCCTTGCGCAACGCGGACATCGAATTCGCGCTCACTTCGAGAACGACTGCGAGTGGAATTCGAGCGACGCCGGCAGATGTGCGGCGAAGTACGACCAGTCGTGCGAGCCGGGATAGAGGTGAAATTCGTGCGGGATTTTGCGCGCGCTGAGCAGGTCATGAAAAGCTTGCGCGCCGCGATTGAAGCCATAGGAATCGTCGGTGCCGCAATCGAAATAAATCCTCAGTCCGCCCTTTTGCAGCATCGCCAGATTCGCAGTATTTCGGACGATTGTGAACGGGCTCTCGCGCTGCCAATAGGCAGGATCGAACGGCACGCCGAACGCCGAGCCGAGAAAACGCGAGATGCCCATTGCTTGCCCGTCGGACATGCCCGCAAGCGGCGATTTTTCGACGAGCGCGGCGCTGTGTGCGCTGACCGAACCGAACAAATTCGGAAACAAGAATCCAAAACGCAGCGCGCCGTAGCCTCCCATCGACATGCCGGAGATGCCACGGTGCTGCCGGTCGGCGCGAATGCGGTAGTGGCTTTCGACGTAAGGAATGAATTCGCGAATGAAAAAGTCCTGGTAGCGGAGGCGCCCGTCGCGCGAGTTGATGTAGAAGCTGCGGCCGGCGTCCGGCGTGACGATGATGAATTCGCCGATTTGTTTCTGCTGCCACAAATCTTCGATGACGTCGAGACCGCCCGCATCGATCAAAGTCTGCGAACTGCCGCCGAGCCCGTGAAGTGAGTAGAGGACGGGATAGCGCTGCGAAGGCTGCGAACCGTAGGACGGAGGAAGAATCACGCAGTAGGGAACCGCGTGGCCGAGAATTTTGCTCGGCGAGGAGCGGCATTCCGCATGCCCCTGCGCGCACGCGGAGGGGGTGAAGAAAACAGAAGTCATGAGAGCCGCGACAATGACCCACAGAAATCTGATCGCTGTGGAATGAAATTTGAAATTTGAAATCTGAAATTTCAACTGAAGACTACTCATACCGAAGGGCTTCGACGGGGTTGAGCTTCGCGGCGCGAGAGGCGGGATACAAGCCAGCAACGAGGCTCACGCCGACAGCGAAACCGATTGCCAGTCCGGCCATCCACAGCGGCACCGACGACACCTGAATGCTCGGGAGATCCTGGCGCTGCAAATAAATGTTTGTGCCGAAATTCATGCCGGCGCCGATGAGCCAGCCGATGAAAACGCCGAAAATTCCGCCAAGCAGACCCATGGCCCCCGCTTCGGCAAAAAACAATTTGCGAACGTCGCGGTCAGACGCGCCGAGCGCTTTGAGGAC
>Ga0187769_10001938_pt1 | contig 12007 bp, 10 predicted proteins | sample 0116_SJ02_MP02_1_FD_133140 | JGI IMG/M metagenome (GOLD analysis project Ga0187769, IMG submission 133140) | Tropical peat soil microbial communities from peatlands in Department of Meta, Colombia - 0116_SJ02_MP02_10_MG | ecosystem: Environmental > Terrestrial > Soil > Wetlands > Peat | place... | reverse complement strand
CCATACCTCGCCGCCCTTAGCGCACATGCGACGCGGACGCTGCGAGGCGGAAGGGATTTCGGCCCATGTCGGCTAAGGGTCATGCGCGTCATTTCGGCGATGTCTCGGGTAAGTCGGCTTAACCCCCAACAACGGACATGACATCGCCACGGCGAGCGGTCGAGAAGTGCCGATCGCGCGATGTTGCTGCGGGCGTAGATCCCTCCGGCAGGGTCATCCGCAAATAGATCAAGATTTCGGCTCGGTGCCGCCGCCCGACCGCCAAATCAATCCTTTGTTAGTCCGGTACAGTGACAATGAAGACTTGGACCACGTACCTACCGATTTGCCATGCCGAGTACACGTATCAAGCCTAAGACTTTTTTCGCAAATGGCCTGGAGACTGTCAGAAACATAAATTGCCACGAGCCTGTGCTCGGTCATCGAGCCATCCCGCCTTGGCATGTCGGACTTATCGCTTGTTTTATCCTCGTTTTGATTGCTGCGTTCGGGAAACAAGCAAGCCCCTTGGCGAACGGCGGTCCGCGTGCGACTACCGGCGTAAATATTGCTACACCTGAGTACTCCGCCGCACTAGCCGAGTTAGAAATCCCATCCGCAACAAGAAGTGAGCCGTTCGGCCTCCACTCGGTGCAGGTGAAGAGCGGCTGGCTTCTGAATACGTGGCGCGACGTGCAAAATGACATCCGTGTCGAAAGTGAAATCTTGATGCGTTGCCGGGCACAGGCAAAGGACTGCTCGCCGGCAGCAAAAACGTTCCTTGCAATCGTCGCTGAGGGGCGCGCCTACACCGGTCGCGCTCGAGTAGGAGTTATCAACCGCGCGATAAATCTGGCGATCCGGGCCAAGCGCGATCCCGCGAATTGGATGGGCCCACTCGCTACGCTCACAAAGGGTAGCGGCGATTGCAAGGACTACGCCATCGCCAAATACGTTGCGCTGGGGGAAGCGGGCATCGCATGGAAGGATTTGCGGATTGTCATTGTGCACGATCTCGCGCTCGATGAGGATCACGCCATAGTCGCCACGCGCCTCGGTCGGAATTGGATTATGCTCGACAATCGCTGGTTAGCACTGGCTCAGGACGCAGACCTGCGACGTGTGGTGCCGCTCTTTATCCTGGATCGTGACGGTCTCCGACGATTCATACGCGAAAAGACCGCGATTGGCTGGTACGACATTCGCTTCTCGGCGGCCTAGCCGACAGGCGTACAGCGCGCTTCAGCGCGGCCCTTCGCGCGGACGACGTAGCGGCTTGGCCTGACACTCACGCCGAGCACGTTGTAGGCCGCCAGGGGCCGCCTAATGCCCTTGAGCGTGAACTCACCCACCGGTTCGACTATGACGGCTAGTTAGGACAATACCAGTAATGACGCCGCCAAAACCCACCCGTTCTTACGTACATGCCGAACCTATTGTTCAACAGATATTGTCTCCTGGCGCTATCATATTCGATCTTGGAAGCGCTGCGACACCCCTTCCAAGGAGGTTGCGTCGCGTTCGCTGATGAAGAGCACAATGCGACTAGGATCGCTGCACCTGCTGCAATGTAAGCACCACTGTGAAAATGCGCCATTTGTTTTACGGGAAATGGGCCGGTTTCAAAAACTTCCGTAGCCATGCTATTACATAAGGAGCCGGCTTGGTGGGATTGTTGCGACGCCACAATGCCTGATCGTCAGCAGCCCTTCTCAGCAAGATATTCAATGATCATCCTTTTCACATTTCCCAGTGTCTTCATCTTTAACGGTTTTCCGACATATATCTAGCCAAACCGCTTTTGCTTGATCCTTGGTAATCGTCGTGTTGTCGTGCCTCAGACTAAAAACAAGATTATAGGGATGCGAGATACGACGGCTGATGGATGTCCAGCCGATGACCGTAAAGGTTTCCAGATTGGGTTCAACTGAGGCAGAAGATATACTGACGTTCACATCCGATGATTTTTTTGTTCCCTTGCTGATGGACCTTAAAGCTTGGTCGATCCGATCCTTGCTACCTTGAAGAACAAATCGCACCGAGTTGTCGTTGTTGTTCTGCGCTGATCCAGCAAGATTATACCGAATGGCCTGCTTTTGAATCCTCGCTCTGAAGCCTACTTCTTGGACTTTACCGGTGACAATTCCTGAAACAGCTATGACGTTCTGACCAGCGAGGTTTGATTGGGCCGAAACCGGCGCGACTGTTAGGAGAATACAACTTATAGCCGCGATGAAAACCAGTTTTCGTCGCAACAGGTTATGCGTGCGCATTCTCAGGCTCCTTCTCCCTTCATTTCAAGGATTTGCCCAGGCGAAAATACAGACCGAAACTTCGCGGTTTGACCACGCCGGCCACCGACCGGCCGCATTCAAACCCTATGCTATTGGCGCGAAAAAGATGAGATACCGAGGCACGATGATGTTTATCCGTCAATTGACAGCGGCTTCCCTGTTTTCGCTAACGCTCCTCTTGCTGCCCGAGGCTTAGGGTCATTAGCCGACATTTCGTGAAGTTGGACTGCGGTCTGTTATCGCCCCCATAACGGACATGCCGCAAACGGCACCCGATGTCGGCTAAGTGCCGCTAGGCGACATCGATTGACAGGCTACCCCAACTCATCCAGCAGCGCCTTGGCCTCCTTGAGGTCGAGCGTATCGAACCCCTCAGTAAACCACCCGTAGACCGGAGCGAGTAGTTCGCGGGCTTGCTGCGGCTTGCCCCGAGAGCGCCAGAGGCGCGCGAGGCTCGTGGTGGCGCGGAGTTCCCAGGATTTTGCTTGCTGCTGACGCGCCACGGCGAGCGCCCGCTCGAAATACCGTTGCGCGTCCGTCCTTCGTGGCTCGGGCGACTTCAGCGCGATTTCTCCAGCGATGCGGTAGACTTCGGCCTCGAACCACCTTTCTTTGGTTGTTTCAATCGCCGTCATCGCCTCGCCTATGCAGCGCCATGCATCGCCAAATTGGCCGAGGTCAGTCCATCCCGTAGCTAAACATGACAGCCGCAGCGGCCTGAACATAGTCGGTCCTGATCTTGCGGCAATCACCGGGACTCCGGTCGCGGCTTTTCCTGTCAGAACCAAAAGAACCGCTTGCCAACCCATGGCTGCTTCCTCCCAAAAGGAGGAGCCTTTCTCCTCTGCTGTGGCGAGAAGCCGGTCTAGTTGCGCTTGCGCCGCCGTGTAGTCGGCAGAAACAATTTGGGTCGTCGCCGCCCAGCTCTCGGCATACAGCAAAGTGCCGGCTTGCCCGATCTCGTGCGCAAGCGCGAGCGCTCGGTTCACGCACGCGCGAGATGCCTCGGGGTGTGTCCAAGCAGCCACAGGGTCAAGTGCAGCCAAGATAAGATCGCCACTCCAACGTCCTGGCCAAAACGTGTCGCCAGCGATCGGTGCGCGACAGGATCGTACAGCTCGAATGCGCGATCCAAACGGGCTCGGCCTTCTGCCATTTCGCCCGTGAACAGCAACGAGTTGCCCATCAGGCGATGTGCAATCATAAGCGGGGCTCTCGCTCCTTGCCCCTTGGCGAGCGCCAGGAACTGTGCCGCAAGTTCGCGAACAACGTCACCGTTGAAATCCAGCAGGTTCGCGTTCCAGAAGGCGTAAAGGACCGAGAACAACAATAGTGGGTCTTCAGGAGGCTCTCCTCGAGCCTCAGCTTGTTGGATGAGGAACCGAGCTCGCTCGATAGCGGCCTTCATCTCCGGCGCAAATGGTCCTTTAATGTGCATGACCGGAGTTATAAGCGCCACCTGGAGTTCCATCTCTTCACGCCGGAGCGCGGGCGTGCCAGGCAGGGTACCGATCTGATCAAGCGCGCGCGTAAGCTGCTCGATGGCTTCGATTAGCGCCGAGCGCTCAAGCGATCGCTTCCCCGCCTTTCCCCAGAAACCTGCAGCCTTTTCGACTAGGCCGGCCTCCGTGCAATGACGCGCCAACAGTTCAGGCTGGTTCTCGGCAACCTCTGGGAACCGGCTCTCAAGAATTTCGGCAATACGGGCGTGAAGCGCTCGTCGAGGTTCACGCAGCAATGTGCCATAGGCGGCGTCCTGTACCAGTGCGTGCTTGAACAAATAGGTCGCTTGAGGCGGGGCGCCCTCCCGAAACAGCAGGCCAGCGGCAACAAGGCGGTCGAGCGCCAATTGAAGTTCGGCCTCTGACTGAGGACCCACAGCCGCCAACAGTGCGTACGAGAATTCGCGGCCAATCGCAGCACCGATCTGGGCTACATCCCTCGCCGCACCCAGCCGATCGAGACGAGCCATGAGCGACGCCTGCAACGTCGCAGGAACTTCGAACCGCGAAGCGGAAGCATTGATGATCTGACCAGGGGCGGTCTGGTCGTCAGCCTCCAACACGGCCTTTGTTACTTCCTCGACGAACAACGGAACGCCATCGCTGCGTTCGATGATGTCTTGGCGGATGGTGGCCGAGACTGGCTGGTCGCCGGCGACGTTGTCGATCATGTTATCGACTTCGCGCCGCGTCAGTCGATTAATCGGGCAAGACGTAACATGCGATTGGTTGATCCAGTTCGGTTCAAACTCCGGCCGGAACGTCACAACAAACAGCACGCGCAGACTTACGATGCTTTTCACCGTCCGCCCAAGCATTTCCAAAGTGCTGGGATCGCTCCAGTGGGCGTCCTCAACTATCATCAGCACCGGATGCCGGCTGGTCAACGACATCAACTGCGTCGTGAGCGCATCCACTGTCCTTTCCCTTCGCTCCCGCGGCGTCAGGTCAAGGACTGGATAACGTCCATCGTTCGGAAGCGACGACATCTCGGCAAGAAGGCTGGCATGTTGCGGCGACGTTGCGTTCCGCGCCAGCATTGCGTCGAGCTTGTTGAGCTTGTCTGTTGGCGTGTCTTCACGGGCAAATCCGGCAGCGCGCTCGATGCGGCCGATGATCGGATAAAACGGGCTATCGATGTGCTGCGGCGAGCAAAAATATCGGACGCGGGTGTGCGGCTCCCTAGCAAGGCGCTCCAATAACGCTGCCATCAGTCGCGACTTGCCGATCCCGGCCTCACCGGACACCAGCACCACTTGCCCTTCGCCAGTCTTCGCTGTTGACCAACGACGCAGCAACAAGTCGAGTTCTTCTTCTCGTCCGACAAGCTCCGTCAGGCCGCTCGCGTGCAGCGCCTCGAAGCGGCTTTCCACCGAACTCGGTCGCACTGCCGCCCAGGCTCGTACAGGCCCTGCGATACCCTTCAGGTCCTGCGTCCCGAGGTCCTCAAGCTCGAACAGATTGCCGACGAGCGTGCGCGTGCTGTCCGCAATTACGACCCCGTTGGGTTCCGCCGCACCCTGCAGGCGCGCCGCAAGGTTCGGCGTCTCGCCAACGATGGCCTGCTCTTGAGAAGCGCCTGAGCCGATCAGGTCCCCGACGACAACCATTCCCGTTGCGATGCCGACACGCGTCTGCAGGGCCGCGTGGGTCTTTAGGGCACCAACCGCGGCGACCAACTCCAGCCCTGCGCGCACGGTTCGTTCGGCGTCGTCCTCGTGGGCTTGGGGATAGCCAAAGTAGACCAAGACGCCGTCGCCCATGTACTTCGCGACGAAGCCACCAAACCGCTGAACGGTCTCCGCCACGCACTTTTGATAGGTCGAAATGACCTCGCGCAAATCCTCAGCGTCCATGCGCGCCGACAGCGCCGTTGAACCCACAAGGTCCGAGAACATTACCGTTACTTGCCGGCGCTCAGCGATGTCTTGCGACTTCGGCTCCGATGCAGCAGGTCTAGGCGGTGTTGCGTTATCGCCAGGTTCAGCGATAGCCGCAAGCATCTTCCGCCGATGACCAAGCAGGACGCCAATGTCTTTCAGGTCCTGATCAGTGAGATGGGGCAGCACCGAGACGTCGATTCCATTCTCGGCAAAACGTTGGGCGTATTCGGACATGCCGAGCTGATCGAGCCACTCAGAAATCTGCTTCATCGGCGCGCCCTACGGAACTTCTGGCAACCAGGGATGCTTGACCCTACCAATTTTGACTATGGGGTTGTAGCTGCTGGCACGCGCGCGCGCCCCTAGGCACGGTCGCCAAACAGCTCTGCGGCGAGCGCGCGGGTCGGCGGCCGCCCTTGGCGCAACGCCTCATGATCGAGCGCTATGACCGCCGCGCGCGCAGCGGCGAAGGAGCGTTCGATGTGGGTCGTCAGGTAGCGCACCGTGCTTTCGTCAAGCGCGAGCTGGCGATCGGCCGCGAGCTTGACGAGGACCGCGCGCAAGATCGCGTCGTCGGGTGCCTGCAGCGTCACGACCGGCAGTGCCCGCAGCCGCGAGCGCAGATCCGCGATCGCCACCGGCCAAGTGGCCGGCGCAGTGCGCGCGGCGAACAGCAAAAACGCGTTCTGCTCGCGGGCAAGATTGATGAGATGAAACAGGGCGCGCTCGTCGGCGGCGGCCGCGGCATCCTCCACCACCAGGGCGCCGGTGGCGAGTGCGGACGGAAGGTCGGCTTCGGTCGTCGCTCGTGCGGAAACGACCCGCGCGCCGGCGTCGGCGGCCCAGATGCTAGCGAGGTGGGTCTTGCCGGAGCCCTCGGGCCCGACGAGCGCGATCGCGTTCGCCGGCCAGTCCGGCCAGCAATCGATCAGCCGCAGCGCCTCTTCGTTGCACGGTCCGGATAGAAAATCCTCCCGCGCATAGTTTTCGGCATGATCGAGCTTGAGCGCGAGCTGGCGCGGCGGCGGGGACATGGCACGCGAATCCATCACTACGCCGCCCGGTTGCCGGTGTAGAGCGGGCTTGCCCGGTAGCGCTGCAAGGCAAAGCGCATCAGCACCGCGGTCGCTGCCGCGAGCGGCACCGCCAGCAGCAGGCCGACGAACCCGAACAGATAGCCGAAAGCGAACAGCGCAAACATCAACCACACCGGATGCAGCCCGATGCTTTTGCCGACGAGCTTTGGCGACAACACATAGCCCTCGATAAACTGGCCGAACAGCACGATGCCGGCGACCATGAGGATCCGGCTCCAATCCGGGAAGAACTGCGCGACCGCTACGCCGAGCGAGAGCAGGAGCGCGGTGAGCGAGCCGACATAGGGAATGAAGCTGACGATCCCGGAGACGACGCCGATGAGGAGGCCGAAACTCAATCCGGCGAGCGTCAGGCCGACGGCATAGTAGGAGCCGAGAATGAGGCAGATCCCGCTCTGGCCGCGGACATAGGCCGAGATCGCCGCGTCGATCTCGCGCGCCAGGCCGCGGACGGTTTCGCGCTGCGGCAGCGGGATCAAGCGATCGAGGCTCTCGACCATGCGGCTCCAGTCGCAGATCATGTAGAAGGCGACGACCGGCGTGATGACAAGGAGCGAAAAGATCGAAAGCAGCGCCTGGCCTTTGGCCCAAAGCGACGCCACGAGCCCGCTCAAATATCCGACGGCCTGGCTGGTCAGATCGCCAACCGATTTTGAGCCAAGATTATCGCCGACCAAGCGCTTGAGCCAAGGATGGCCCGGATCGCTCAGGAGGGACTGCAGGCGCACCACGTATCCCGGGATATGGTCGATGAAGCCGGCAAACTGGTAGGCCAGGATCGGCGCGATCAACAGAAGCAGCACGACGAAGGCGAGCACGAAGGCGCCGAGAATGATAAGCGCGGCAGCGAGCCGGCTCATGCCGCGTTTGACGAGCCGGTCGGCCAGCGGGTCGAGCGCGTAGGCGAGCGCCAAGCCGAGCACGAACGGCAGCAGGATCGGGCTTAACAGCCACAACAGCGCGACGACGACGAGGAGCGCGGCGATCCAGAATGCGTGCCGCTCGAACTGCATGGCGCACCCTCAACGGGCGGTCAGTGCCCGGTGCCGAACGAATTCATGTGTTTGAGCCACTCGGCGAGATAGAAGGCGATCGAGAGCAGGGTCAAGACGGCGACGAGCCCGACGCCGACCGCGGTGAGGACGCCGGCGTCGAAGCCGAAGCCATGTTCGGCCAGGACCAGCGCGGCAAGGGCGATCTGCGCCACGGTATTCGCCTTCGAGACCGGCAGCGGCTTGATCGGCATCGGCTTGCCGACCAGCCAGGACAGCATGAAGCCGCTGATGATCATGATGTCGCGCGAGACGACGAGGATGACGAGCGAGATCGGCAGCGCGCCGGCAACACCCAACGCGACGTAGATCGACATGATCAGGGCCTTGTCGGCCAGCGGATCGAGATAGGCGCCAAGCTCGCTCGCCATGTGGAAGCGCTTGGCGAGGAAGCCGTCGACCGCGTCGCTGATCCCTGCCGCCAGGAACAGGAAGAACGAGGCGCGCATTTCGCCCAAGATGATCGTCCAGACCACGACGGGCACCAGGATGATCCGCCCCAGCGAGATCAGGTTTGGGATGCTCAATCGGTGCCCCGGGTCCGCGGCGCGTCCGCGATCCGCGCGCCGTCCTTGTGCCCCAATATAGCGCGCTCACGCGCTTGCGCACCCGGCGATTCCCACGTAGGAGGCGCCGGGAAGCTCCTCCTCCGCATGCGAAGGAGTATCTGTCAATCGGTGGCTCCGTGGACGAGGCGCGCTACGCGGCCGCTGGTGTCGATATCGATGCCGGCAACCGCATGGTGGAATTGATCAAGCCGCTGTTGCGCCGGACCGCGCGCGCCGGGGCGGACGCCGAGATCGGCGGCTTCGGCGGCCTGTTCGATCTCAAGGCTGCGGGCTTCTCCGACCCGGTGCTGGTCGCCGCCACCGACGGCGTCGGCACCAAGGTCAAGATCGCCGTCGAAACCTCCCACCACGACACGATCGGCATCGATCTTGTCGCCATGTCGGTCAACGACCTCGTGGTGCAGGGCGCCGAGCCGCTGTTCTTCCTCGACTATTTCGCCTGCGGCAAGCTCGACCCCGCAGTCGGAGCCAAGGTCGTGGCCGGCATCGCCGCCGCGTGCCGCGAGGCGCGCTGCGCGCTCATTGGCGGCGAGACCGCGGAGATGCCGGGCGTTTATCACGGCGGCGACTACGACCTTGCCGGTTTCGCGGTCGGCGCAGTCGAGCGTGGCGCGTTGCTGCCTCGCCCCGACATCGCGCCGGGCGACGTGGTGATCGGATTGGCCTCGAGCGGCGTCCACGCCAACGGCTTCTCGCTGGTGCGGCGGGTCGTTGCCGCTTCCGGCCTGTCGTGGGAGGCGCCGGCGCCGTTCGCGCCGGAGCAAAGCCTCGGCGATGCGCTGCTGACGCCGACGCGGCTTTATGTGCAATCCTGCCTCGCCGCGATCCGCGCCACCAAAGCGGTCAAGGCGCTCGCCCACATCACCGGCGGCGGCTTCATCGACAATATTCCGCGCGTGCTGCCGCGGGGATTGTCCGCTGTGCTGGACCTTGATCGGGTGCCGGTGCATCCGGTGTTCAAATGGCTCGCGGCGTCCGGCGGCGTCGCGGAACGTGAAATGCTGCGCACCTTCAATTGCGGCATCGGCATGGTGGCCGTGCTCGATCCGCGCGGCGCAGACGCGGCGAGCGCGGAGCTGACTGCACGCGGCGAGACCGTGGTCCGGCTCGGCGAAGTGACCCGCGCGAGCGAGGACGCGCGCGTCGGCTTTCGCGGGCATCTCGACCTCACCTGGTGAGGCCAGTGAGGGGCCGATGAGCAGGAAGCGCGTCGCGATCCTCATTTCCGGCCGCGGGTCGAATATGTCCGCGTTGATCGAGGCGGCCAAAGCGGAGGATTACCCGGCCGAGATCGTGCTCGTCGTCTCGAACCGCCCCGACGCCGCCGGCCTTGCCGGCGCCCGAGCAGCCGGCATCGCCGCGGCCATCGTCGACCACACCCTGTTCGGCGAGCACCGCTCGGCGTTCGAGCGCGCGCTTGACGCCGAGCTTCAGGCGCACCGGGTCGATCTCGTATGCCTCGCCGGCTTTATGAGGATACTGACGCCGTGGTTCGTCGGCCGCTGGAGCGGACGCATGCTCAACATCCACCCGGCGCTGCTGCCGCAATTCAAGGGGCTCAACACCCACCGGCGCGCGCTCGCCGCCGGCGTCAAGCGCCACGGCGCGAGCGTCCACTTCGTCGTAGCGGAAATGGATTCCGGACCGATCGTAGCGCAAGACTGGGTGCCGGTGCTCGAGGGCGACACCGAGGAGACGCTGGCCCGGCGCGTGCTCGAGGTCGAGCACCGCCTCTACCCGCAGGCATTGCGGGCCGTGGCCGAAGGCCGGGCGACGCCGATTGCGTCCGCCGCGGGCGAAAGCACGAGCTGAAAAGACAAAAACCCCCCGGGGCTCGACCCGAGGGGTTAAAAGAGCGGGCGTTAGCCCGATTGCCGTTACGCGACTTTGAGATTCTCTGCCGAGGTCCTGCCGCGGTTGGTCACGAGCTCGTACTCAAGCTCTTGCCCCTCATTGAGCGTGCGCAAACCGGCGCGCTCAACAGCCGAAATGTGCACGAAAACATCCTTGTCGCCGGTCGACGGCTTGATGAAGCCGTAACCTTTGGTCGGATTGAACCATTTGACGGTGCCCTTCTGCATCGTCTGTCTCCTCAGTCGTCCAGATCTCCGCCACCGATACAAGCGAATCCGCCGCACGCGGCGTGACGGTGCCGCGATTCGCGCCACAAGCCAGATTTTGGGGAAAAGTCCGAAACGATTGCGTCGCCCAAGACAGCACCGGCCGGATGGCCAAAATCCGATTGCTCCACCACCAAGCCTGAAAAATGCGGCGCAAGCATGGCTGCAACGAGTCTGATCCCCGGTTGGATTTGGTCGTTGGAACGTCGCCGGCATCCGCGCAATGCGGGCATTTGATTTGCTTGCTAATGAATTTGCCGCGCCGTCAGTGCGCGCTTGACGGCCCGCGGATCAAAGCCCGCCTCACGGGTGCAAATAGAACGCGATCGCCATGATGGCGTATGCCGCCAAGAGCTGCAGGCCTTCGAGCCAGTTGCTCTCCCCGTCCTGCACCACGAAATTGACGATGACGACGGCGAGCACCATCGCCACGAGTTCGAAAGTGTCGAAAATCAGATTCATCGGTTGGCCGAGGGGAATGGCGAGCAACACCAACACCGGCGCGGCGACCAGCACGATCTGCGTCGCCGAGCCGATCGAGATCTGCAAGGCCAGATCCATCCGGTCTTTGCGCGCGACGATAACCGCGGAGAAATGCTCGGCCGCATTGCCGGCGATCGCCACGAAAATCGCCCCGATGAAAAGCTGCGACCATCCCAGGCTCGCCGCCAACGGCGTGATCGAATCGACCAGAATATCGCTCACCCAGGCGACCGCGAATGTCGCGATCATCAGGATGGCGACCGCGCGCGCGGTGCTCCAGCGCGGCTCGAATTTGCCGGCCTGTTCCAGATAGAGATGCCGGTGGGTATGGAGCGAGAACAGCAGGCTGGCGCCATACATGGCGATGAGCACCAGCGAGACCAGGATGCTGAGGCCCTCGACCGCGGCCGGCCCGCTCGCCTCGGCGGTCTGGAAGAAGATCGCCGGCACGATGAGCGCGATGGTGGCGAGAAAGAGCGTTGAGCTTTGCGCCAGGATGCCGGTCTTGTTGAAGGTCTGCTTGTCGTGCGACCAGCCGCCCACGAACATCGCAAAGCCGAGAACCAGGAGCAGATTGCCGATGATCGAACCGGTGATCGAGGCTTTCACCACCTCGATCAGGCCGGCTTTGAGCGCGAACACGCCGATGATGAGTTCGGCGGCATTGCCAAAGGTCGCATTGAGAAGGCCGCCGACGGCCGGGGTGGTCCTGGTCGCCAATTCTTCCGTGGCCTCGCCGATGAATCGCGCCAGCGGCACGATCGCGAGCGCCGAGAGGAAGAACACCGCGACCGGCGGACCCCCGAGCCAAGCGGCGCCGATCGCCGCCGGGACGAAGGCAAGGAGCGCGATGAACAGATTGTCTCTGGCGTATAGCAAGCGCGCCATTCCCGCGCCGCGCCAAGCGCGGCCATTGTCCTGCGCGGCCATTGTCCCGGATCCGCCGGCGCGGCCGCATTAGCCGCAGGCCGTCGCCCAACCGGCCGCAGCCCATCCTTAACCGACGATGTCGTTGCCGGCAAAGAACT
>Ga0187769_10001937_pt1 | contig 12009 bp, 13 predicted proteins | sample 0116_SJ02_MP02_1_FD_133140 | JGI IMG/M metagenome (GOLD analysis project Ga0187769, IMG submission 133140) | Tropical peat soil microbial communities from peatlands in Department of Meta, Colombia - 0116_SJ02_MP02_10_MG | ecosystem: Environmental > Terrestrial > Soil > Wetlands > Peat | place... | reverse complement strand
TTGCCAATGTTTGTACCACAAACTACTATCCCGGACAATGGATTTAGAGCAATTTTCTTCGATTTTCAAAGAACAGACCCAATGTTTATGCGGCTTCCAAGCCACATTCTTCAGGACGAACTAATTAGCAACCTCCGATGAAAAACTGCAGGCGGGCAAGGGCAATATTCTCCTTGACTACCTTTGACGGTAAGAGTATTTTTTTGATGGTTCTCTCCCGTTCGCAAGCAAAAAACACGACGACCCAGCTTCTGACCGTTCTGGAGTAACACAATGAAGTGGAGTTTTCGGAAGGTGCCGATACGCAAGGCTCCAAAGGGAGTTTAACAATCCTTTGGAGCCGTTTTGATTTACTGAGGAGTCCATAGTGAGCAGTCGGCAGTCACCAGGGGGTCCCTAATTGACCAGACATATTCTTTCAAAATCTCTCCTAACCCCTCTTAGGGGAGGGAAGGAGGGATTTAGTCTCGGTCTCCATATAATCACGGACCGGCTAATAATCTACCATCACATTTTCGCGCCAATACAAGAGAGGAGGATAGTTAAATGCAGACGATTCTGATTATCGCATCGATGGTCTTCTTTCTTTTCTCCGGGCAAGCATTTGCTCAGCCCATCGCCAAGCACCTTATTGACGCAAAGCCCCCGGAAGCTCAGCTATTTGATGTTGAGAAGTGATTTCAAGAGCATCCCATAAAAGAAGGTAACATGGTGAGCGAAACGGTTTTTCTATCACCTCGTGGCCAAGTGAATTTTATCCGGGGTAAGGGGATGGTCCTGGGCAGACATATCCACACGCAGGTCGATGAGGTTCTTTATATATATAAGGGCCGGGGGGAATATTATATCAATGGGAAATGGGTTCCGGCCAAAGCTGGCCAATTTCACAGCTGTCCGCGCGGCGTCGCCCATAGTTCTCGCGCTGCGGATGGTGAGGAGCTTTGGCTTATCGTCTTTTACACGGATCCGCTACCACCTCTCGGCGATCGAGCCATGATCGACGAATGAGAACAATCCCCCGCGAATCCAGCCGAGGGGTGAATCCGCGGCCTCCATGTGCTTTTGCGTCGCAGTGGTGGAAGGAAGGGGTTCGAGAGCGTGAGAATATGTTCAACTTGCATTCTATTTAAAAAGGAGGCGACAATGCAAGGCAGGATGGAGGAGACATGGAAAGCCTGCATTATCGGGTTCTGTTTCGCTGTCCTTCTCTTCCCGTCGGGGCTCCTCGCGCAGGGAAAGGAATACAAGATATTCACCGTCGATGAATTTGTCAAAATGGACAACCCCGAACCCGGGAAGCGTCACCGGCTGGAGATTTTAACGGATAAGGATAACGCCACGAAGGTGGGCGGGATCGTCATGATTGTCCCGGCCACAGCCCTGAAAGCAGCCTACCATTACCACAAGAACCGTGAATCTCTCATCGTGGTGATCAGCGGGCAGGCGACCGAAGTGGTGGAGGGGAAAAAAATTCCCCTGAAGGCCGGCCAACTAATTTATATCCCCCCCATGGTCAAACACGTCATATATAACAGCTCCGACAAAGAAGACCTGCGGTATATGGAATTCTTCACCCCAACGGTGCCCGATGTGGTCGAGGTCAAAGAATGATACCTGGTGGCAGGCCCTGTTTCTGCTTCAGAAATCGGGCCTGCCTTTCAGCCTACGGACTGTAACCATATTGGGCGGTCAGACCCCCTGGGGCGGGGAATGGGGGAAATTTTCAGAACGGATCGAGTTCTTTTGCTTGCGGTAAGTCTCGCAGAGGTCGGCGCAAATTGCGTTGTTGGGAAGATTCATTTTGAAACCCCTGCTTCATGCTGAATTGATCAATCCTCCTTTCGAAGACCCCGCCCTTTTCGTCGAAATCTTATGGGAACACCGGGCTTTGCTCTTCGATATCGGCGAGCTGGGAAAATATCGGCCCGCCAAACTCATGAAAATATCCCACGCCTTTGTTTCTCATACCCATATCGACCACTTTCTCGGGTTCGATACCCTGGTGCGGTTGATGTTGAACCGTGAGAAAGTCCTGAAGGTCTTCGGGCCGCCGGGGTTCATTTCCAACGTTCACGGCAAGCTTTCCGGCTATACTTGGAATTTGACCGGAGGATACCCTTTTTCCCTGCTGGCGGCCGAAGTCCATCCGGAGAGAATCCATTTCCAAAATTTTCGCTGTCAGGATCGTTTTACGCCGGGGGAGGAGAGAGAAGAATGCTTCCATGGGATTTTAGATGAGGATTCACATCTACAAATTCGCGCCGCCCATCTAGATCATTCCATTCCTTGCCTGGCTTTTGCCCTGCAGGAGCGCCTTCATATTAATGTACATAAAGAGCGTCTGGCTCAAATGGGACTTCCCCTAGGACCATGGCTCAAAGAATTGAAAGAGGCTATTTGGAGAGGAGAAGGGGGAGAATTCCGGGTGAAAATTCCCCCGGTAAGTCGGGGAGGGGTTCAAGGAAAAGAAGTCTCCTTGGAAGTCCTCAAAGAATCGGTAAACGCTACGCCCGGCCAGAAAATCGCTTATGTGGCCGACTGCCGTTTCAGCGAGGACAATGCCCGCAAGATCATCGAGTTGGCGCAGGGGGCAGACCTATTTTTCTGTGAGGCAGCTTTTCTGGAAAGGGACCGGGAACGGGCCGAGGAGAGGTTCCATCTAACCGCTCGTCAGGCGGGGGAGCTGGCCCGAAAAGCAAAAGTCAAAAAATTACAAATCTTCCATTTTTCCCCGAAATATGAAAAGGAAGCAGACCTCCTCTATAGAGAAGCAGAAGAAGCATTTCGGGGATAATCCAGCAAAATGCGGTTGTTGGAAACCGAGTGATTTTCTTGTTACTAAGGAGTCCATAATTAACCTAGCGTATTCCTCGAAATCTCCCGCAATCCCTCTTTTTCAAAGAGGGGAAATCCTCCCTTTGGTAAAGGGAGGGAAGAAGGAGCATCCTACATTTAGCTTTTTTTCAGTTACTTTACCCGGGTCCAGATACTGGTCTTCCCGAGCAAGGATATGCCGATAAAACCGCGTACCTTTAACTGATCAGGGCTTTCCAGCACCAATTTACATTTATAGGTTTTTCCGTCCCGGGGGTCATAGATAGAACCACCTTCCCAGAGATTTCTTCCCGAAGGGGTAAAACCCCAGAACAGATTCATCCCCAGAAGAGGGCGTTCCCGTTTCGCAAGGTCAGGGTTCTCCCGATCGATCATCGGTTTCCCGCCCATCCCCTTGGAGTCATTTTCTGGGAAATTAGGCTCTTTTAGCCATATGATCTTTCCACATAATTTTCCCTCGCAGACATAGATTTCAATCTGGGCGTCTTTTTCCTCGGTCCACCATTTCCCCACAAAGGGTTCAGGATCTTGAGCCGCTGCGGTGGAAGCCAGCATCAGAATTATCCCCAGCGGAAGAAGCATAATTATCCTTTTCATGGTTTCACCTCCCGGACCGAAAAATGGATTTTCAACGCCTCTAGGCAACCCAATATTAGGGCGAAAAGTGGAAAAAAATCAAGAGCGGGCCAGAAGTTTTTCCCCAAGCCTATTTTCTGCTAAAGATACTTGCCCCCTTTCAATTTACTCCAAGCAGGGAAGACCAATGGGAAATGTTCAGCGTTCCCCGGCCCGGGTACAAGGGGCATGCTCAAAACCATGAGACACCCATGTTTCCATGGATTGGGCGGGCGATCTTTTTTCGATCAACCGTTAAAACTCTTTCCCTGCAGGGACGATCGGCCGGCGAAAAAAAATCCCCGCCAATGCTTTCGGCGGGCGTCATCCTTGTGCCCGGGCCTCAAGCTGGCATTTCATTAAGAAGAAAAAGAAATCATGAAAGTGAAGGGGGCAAGTCTAAGGAGATCATTGACCTTTGGGAAGCCCTGCGACTATACTAAAAGAAATCGATGATTTTCAGGACCGTTTGATTCGATGCTCCACAGACAGAACCTAGTTTGAAGACATATTTCAAATGGCCAAAGAAGAGAAGACCAGAGCCCAACTGATTGAAGAATTGACAAGCCTGCGCCAGCGAATTCAAGAGTTGGAAAAATCCGAACACAAGCGCAGGAGGGCCGAAGCAGCTTTGCGAGAGAATGAGAAAAAATTCCAAGATTTCTACGATGAAACCCCGGTTGGTTACCATGAATTGGACACCCGGGGGAGGATCACCCGAGTCAATCGCAGGGAACTCGAAATGCTGGGTTACATCACCGAGGAAATGCTGGGAAAACCTGTCTGGACCTTTTTTGTTGAAGAGGATACGGTCCGCCATGTTACCACGGCCAAGCTGTCGGGAGACGTGTCCTTCCATGATACGTTCGAACGAACCTATCGGCGGAAGGATGGAACGGTTTTGTCCGTACTGATCCGGGACCGACTCCTTCGGGACAAGAGCGGGCGGATTACTGGCATCCGCTCCGCGGTAGAAGATATTACCGAAAGAAGGCGGACGGAGGAAGCGCTCCAGAAAAGTGAAGAGCAGCTGCGCCAATGGCAGCGGGTGGAAGCGATCGGAAGATTGGCTGGCGGGGTAGCCCATGATTTTAACAACCTATTGATGACCATCAAAGGTTCCGGCGAACTGCTGTTAAATGCCTTCGACCGGCGCGATCCCCGGCGAGAAGAAGTGGAAGAAATCCTGAAAGCCGGGGAACGGGCCACTTCGTTAACCCGCCAGCTTTTGGCCTTCGGCCGCAGGCAGGTGCTTCAACCTCAGGTCCTGGACCTGAATTCGCTGGTAATCAACATGGACAAGTTGCTCCGCCGCCTGATTGGCGAAGATATCCAATTGGCCACCATTTTAGGTCCGGAACTCTGGTCGGTAAAGGTTGATCCCGGCATGATTGAACAGGCGCTCATGAACCTGGTGGTCAATTCACGGGATGCCATGCCCAGCGGGGGAAAATTGACCATCGAAACCGCAAATGTTCTCCATGACGAAGAGTACGCCAGCCGGCATATATCGATGAAACCCGGTTGCTATGTCATGGTGGCGGTTAGCGACAATGGATGCGGAATGGACAAGGAGACCCAATCTCATCTCTTCGAGCCCTTCTTCACCACCAAAGAGAAAGGAAAGGGAAGTGGACTTGGCTTGTCCACCGTATACGGGATTATAAAACAGAGCGGAGGAAATATCTGGGCTTACAGTGAGCCCGGGCAGGGGACGACATTCAAAATATACCTGCCGCGGGCGGAAAAAACGGCGAGAGTTTATAAGCCCAAGACCAGACCCTCGATGGTTCCCGGAGGGACGGAGACGATTCTTCTGGTGGAAGACGAAGAGGCAGTCCGGACCATGGTGAGCAAGATCCTGAAGAATAAGGGTTATGCAGTGCTGGAAGCTGCCCACAGCAAAGAGGCCTTCGAAATCTGCGAACAACATGAAGGTCCCATCCACTTAATGGTGACCGACGTCATCATGCCCCAGATGAGCGGACGGGAATTAGCCGAACATTTGGTGCCATTGCTTCCCAAGATGAAGGTCCTATACATGTCCGGCTATCCGGACAATACCATCGTCCAGCACGGAGTCCTGGAACCAGGAACGGCCTTTCTCCAGAAGCCCTTCACCTTGAATGCCCTGGAGCAGAAAGTGCGAGAAATCCTGGACGGCGTACCCCCAGGAACCCGAAAACCTGAGCCTTTCGAACAATTCAGTCTCTTCCGCCAGTAAGCAATAACCGTCAAATATTTGACATTCTGCCTTTTCTTGTCGGTTTTCTTCTTTTTCCGATTGGAGATTCTCTCGACGACTTTCTCCCAGTAATTCCCGAATGTCCTGTTAACCCGATTCAAACTTTTAACCTCGGTTAAAGTTTTTTGCCAAAATGCCGATCTTTGAATCAAATTCCACTGAGAAAAGGATTACCATGGAAAAGATCATGACGGCCAAAGAATTGAGTCAATTTTTGAAGTTGAGTGAGTCAACGATCTACAAATTGGCTACTAATGGGGATATTCCTGGTTTTAAGATCGGGGATTCATGGCGATTTGAATTGGAGGAAATCCAAAAAATGATTCGAGATTCGAAAAAGAAAGGGAGAAAACAGGGAGATCCAATTGAAGAAAAGGAAGAAAGGAAGAAACTCCTGGAAAAAGACCAGTAGAAGAAAGAAGCTTAAATGACCCGGGGTGTCGATATCCTCTAGAATTTGAATATTGCAAAACCCGCGGAAAACCCTGAGGGGTTCTCTCAGCCAAGAAAACCACAAAGACCCTCTTTAGAGAAATCCAGGCAATGCGGCCGCTAAAGATTATTCGCACGGATAATTCAAAAGAAAGCGTTCCAGCAATTTTTTGTACCAACCCTACCCACGTCCTCTGATGAGCAATCAGCCCCTTCCTCTGGAGGCGAGTGATCAACTGAAAGATCTTTCCTTGAGAATCCCTGAAGATGGGGATTGGTTCACGATTCCGATTTCCCTGGCCGTAGTCAGGTGAATCGATTCCCAACCCCGCGCCTTCTTCTATGGCCTGGAATTTGTGCAAATCCAGGATACAATGGGAAAACAATTGGCCAGCCATATTTTTGAAAAACAAAGGCTGCTTCTCGGAAAATTCGGGGAAAATCTATCTTTTCCTAATCCATTTTAGAATCTTAGGTATGCGCGGGCGGGGAATTGTTTATTGCGCCCCTTCCCGCAGATTCCAAAAGAAAAGTATAAAACAGGCTTGAACCATGTTGGGTTTAGGATTGGCGAAAGCCGAAAATGAGCCTTCCTAAGAAGCATAAGGGAGAAAGAGCAGATAGGACTCCCTCGCCTGAAGGCGCTAAGCACCCTCAGAATATCACAGAAAACAGGCAGAAATTACCTGGCTGCTCAAAACCTTTCTTTATTGCCTTCCTTTCCCCCTTTTTCATTTTTAAGGTTTTCCCTTTATGGTTTTTTTACCCAATTTTTTTAATGATCCTTTGCCCAGCTTGGCACAATTCTTGAATTTAAACCCATTTAAAGTCTTTTTTCGAAAATGCCGATATTGACAACAGTGTAAGAATGTACGGTTTTCCTATAGATTTTTGAACTCCGGAAAGCGAATATCGGCGGCGAAGGGGAGAATGGGCAAATTCTTGGCTCTAAAATCTGGGATTCATGGCGGATTGAATTGGAAGAAGACCTGAAGCTGATCGAAGGTCCCCATAGGGGAAGGGGAACAGAAAAAAGAAAATAGCTTGAAGAGAGGTGAAAAGAGAAATGGCGGAATCAGCAAAGAAAATGGATCAGGCTATAAAGGCCATGAATGACCGGGAAGGGAAATATCTGACCTTCTCTCTCGCCGGAGAAGAATACGGAATTGGCATTCTGAAAGTCAAGGAGATCATCGGAATGATGCCGATTACTACTGTGCCACGGACTCCGGGCTTTGTTAAAGGAGTCATCAATCTTCGGGGCAAGGTCATCCCGGTGGTCAGCCTGCGACTCAAGTTTGGGATGGAGGAGACGAATTACACTGAGCGCACGTGCATTATCGTCGTAGAGACTACCGGCCAAAACGGCCCGGTCCTGATCGGAATCGTAGTTGACGCGGTCTCCGAGGTGCTGAACATCAAAGGCGGGGACATCGAAGATACGCCTACCTTTGGTGCGAGGCTGGACATGGAATACATTTTGGGGATGGCGAAAATGAATGGAGGAGTAAAAATCCTGCTCCATATTGACAGAGTCCTGGGCGCCGAGGATCTTGGGCTTTTGCACAAGGTTGTGGAAAGCTAAGAATCCAAATAGGTAGAACCCGCCCCCTAAAGGTCGGAATATGAAAGAACGTGATTTATAGGCGCCTCTTGCATCGTTAGCCGAGTCAAACCTGACTGGGAGATTTCCGTGGTGGGGGAAGGCGATTTCAAAGAATTCCCCCCGGCCACGCTTAGGGGCTTATCATTCATTTCTGCATAAGGGGTTGGATCGAGTCCATACGCCATCCGCTAAAGGAAAGGATTTAGGAGGGTATCATTACCGCTAAAACTCCAGGACAATACCGGAGGCTTCGGGGGCCGTTCATATACGAATCAGCCTCCTCCGGAGAAATCCCCGTCATCAATATTTGGGGACTTCAGGCGCTTCAACCTGGAGAAGATCGCGCCTCAGGACAATGAAGGGGAGCCTGAAAAAGAGAAAGGGATAGCGATTAAAAGGAGAGGGAGAGATGGCAGGTTTAGGGGAAGCAATGAGCCAAGGAGTGAAGCAGATAGTCAACCGGGAAGGGAAATATTTGACCTTCTCGCTGGCCGGGGAGGAGTATGGTATCGGTATCCTAAAGGTTAAGGAGATTATTGGCCTGATGCCGATTACGACGGTTCCCCGGACGCCCGGGTATGTAAAGGGAGTAATCAACCTTCGGGGCAAGGTCATCCCAGTAGTCGACCTTAGAATCAAGTTTGGGATGGAAGAAATGAAATATATGGAACGCACCTGCATCATTGTGGCAGAGATTGCGAATAAATCATCGGGTATGCAGATAGGGATCGTGGTGGACTCGGTCTCCGAGGTGTTGAACATCAGGAATGCGGATATTGAGGATACTCCGGCCTTCGGTGAGAAGCTGGATACAAGCTACATATTAGGGATGGCCAAGATGAATGGTGGAGTTAAGATTCTGCTGGATATCAACAAGGTCCTGGGTGATGAGGAAATTACCTTCTCAGAAAAGCCTAGCCAATGAGTGAAAGGGTTGAAACCCCAGAAACAAAAAGAGGGATAAAATGCTGAGGGAGATGAGACTTTCATCAAGGATCCTGTTGCTGGGAATTTCCATTATTGTAGGCTTCTCCCTCACCTACGCCTGGATCATCCCCAGGATACAGAAGATTATGTACGAGGCGAAATATACGAAAACGAAACATGTAGTGGAATCTGCCTGGGGTGTCTTGGACTATTATGCCAAACAGGCCAAGGCGAAAGCTATGCCTGTGGAGGAAGCAAAAAAGAGGGCCATAGCGACGATCAAGAATGTCCGGTATGACCAGGAGGACTATTTCTGGATCAATGACCTGGAACCGCGCATGGTGATGCATCCGGTCAAAACTGAAATGGATGGCAAAAATTTGTCTGAGGAAGCAGACCCGAATGGCAAGAGGCTTTTCGCCGCTATGGTGGAGATCACCAGGATTAACGGAGCGGGTTTCGTGGACTACCTCTGGGCTAGGCCCGACTCTACCAAACCCGTGCCCAAGATTTCTTATGTAAAACTGCTTCCGGAATGGGGATGGATTGTCGGTTCTGGGATCTATCTCGACGATGTGAAAACAGAGGTATGGAACCTGCTTTACGCGATTTTGGGCATCGTGGCGGCAATTGTTGTCGGCGGTTTGGGTCTATGCTATTTCATGACCCGATCCATAGCGCGGCCCATCCAAGGGGTTATTGAAGACCTAACCGGGGGCGCCGACCAATTGGCTTCCGCTTCTGCGCGGGTATCCTCGGCCAGCCAGTCTTTGGCTGAAGGGATATCGGAGCAGGCGGCAGGCATAGAGGAGACCTCCTCTTCCATTGAGGAAATGGCCTCCATGACCCGCCAGAATGCTGACAATGCTCAGCAGGCCAATACCCTGATGTTGGATACGGGCAAGGTGGTGGATGAAGCCAATCATTCCATGAAGTCCTTAACCCAGTCGATGAATGAGATTTCCATGGCCAGCGAGGAAACCGCCAAGATCATCAAGACGATCGACGAGATTGCATTTCAGACCAACCTTTTGGCTTTGAATGCGGCGGTGGAGGCCGCGCGGGCCGGTGAGGCAGGGGCAGGGTTTGCGGTTGTCGCCGACGAAGTGAGAAATTTAGCCATGCGCGCGGCGGAGGCGGCGAAGAACACGGCAAACCTGATCGAAGGAACGGTCAAAAAGATTCGGATTGGTTCGGAGATTGTATCCAAGAGCAACGAAGCCTTTACCCGAGTGGCGGCCGGAGCCAAGAAGGCGGGAGAACTAGTGGACGGGATTACGGGGGCCTCCGGCGAGCAGGCGCAAGGGATTGATCAGATCAGCAAGGCAGTGGGGGAGATGGACAAGATAATCCAGAAGAATGCGGCCCATGCGGAGGAGGCGGCCGCGGCGGCTCAGGCGATGAATGCGCGGGCCGACCTGATAAAAGAATTTAGTGGGAAATTGGCATTGCTGGTTGGAGGAAGCGGGAAAATCAACCCCGCCAGTCTGGTTGAAATCCCTAATCTCGCGAGCCGGCAGGTTTCCCCGGCCAAATCGGCTCCGGGAAATGGGGGCCAGAGACCTCCGGCCCCCTTGGCAAGGAAAAGCAATTCAGGAAAAGGACCTTATCCCCGGGCAAGGGAAGCGAGACCAGATCGGACAACTCCATTCGTAGAAAGAGGTTTCAAGAAGTTCTAACCAATTGCCGAGAAGATTGAGCCAAGTTCCAGGTAATGCAAAACAGCGGAGGAGATTATCGCTGCTTGCGGGATTCACAAAGGGTAATTTCTCTGGGGGAAGCAAAATCGACAAGGGCCTATCCTGCCGGGCCTTTCATCGCGCGTTGAACGGGAGCATCAGGAAACGACACTCCTGGGGAACCCAAGGAAATCAACGAGGAGGATGAAAAATGAAAGAATTTTGGTTGACCATCTTGGTGAGTGTTTTTCTCGTAAGCCTTATCGGCTTCGGCTGGGCAGAGAATTATGGCACGGCCGGTGAGGCGGAAGGGATGGTGAAAAAAGCCATTGCTTATTTGAAGGCCAACGGGAAAGAAAAGTCTTTTGCTGAGTTCAACAACCCCCAAGGTCCATTTGTCGATCGAGACCTGTACATCTTTGTGTATGATTTAAACGGCAAGTGCCTGGCCCACGGGTTTAATCAAAAGATGGTCGGAAAAGACCTGCGGGAGATGAGAGACGCCAATGGAAAAGACTATGTGAAAGAAAGAATCGAAATCGCCAAGACAAAGGGAAAGGGTTGGCAAGACTATAAATTTACCAGCCCGCTAACCAAGAAGCTGGAACCGAAAACTGCTTATATTGAGAAATTTGAAGATGTAATTGTGGGTTGTGGTGCCTACAAAAGGTAACTCGAAGAGAGGATGGCCGAATCGAGTTCTTCTTTTTGGGCCGCCCTGCACCGGATCACCGGATTGATGGCCTTTAGGGAAAGGAGAGGCAGCATGAAATCCTTTTTGGCCAACTTGAAGATTTCCTACAAAATGTTTATGGGGCCCTTGTTGGTCATTCTCTTTCTGATTTTCTTAGGATTTATATCCTATCTCGGCCTCTCCAGTCAGAAGGTGACGGTTGAGGACATTTTTGTCCATCGATTTAAGAGCTATCAAACGACGGCAGGTATCCTGAAAGACATGGCCAATACCCACGCCAATCTCTATAAAGTCATCAGCTGGGCGAATGCCAAATATGACGAGAAAAAAATTGACGCACTAGGTAAAGAACAGATGGCCGTTATTACCCAAGCCATTGAAGTCATGGAGAAAAGAATAAAATCAATGGACCCCTCCCGCGAGGAGACCAAAAGATACCAAACCTCCCTGGCCCACATACTTGAGTATAAGGATGCCGCCTTTTCCGCCGTGGACCTCTCGGGATCGGACTTAAACATGGCCACTATGTACATGAGCACCACAGATCAAAAATATCAAGTCCTTTATAAGAGTTTGCAGGATTTATTGGCTCTCGAGGATAAACTGAGCAAAGAAAAATATGATTTTTCGTCAAAGAGCTTCGACACGGTGATAAAAACGTTGATCATCGCTTTAGCGGTTGCCGTCGGAATCTCCCTGCTGACCAATATTTGCATGACCCGACTCATGACCTCTCCCATTCGAGCGATGATGGGGGTGATCCAGAGGATTGCAGATGGGGATTTAACCCAGGAGATCAGCCAATCTTCTAAAGATGAGATTGGAGAGCTTGCCCATTCGGTAAATGTCATGCGTCTGAAAATGAACGAAGCGGTCGGGCAATCGCTGGTCACTTCGCAAACCTTGGCAGAGGCAGCTTCTGAACAGGCCGCCTCTCTGGAGGAGACTTCTTCCTCCCTGGAAGAGATGGCCTCCA
>Ga0187769_10001936_pt1 | contig 12013 bp, 12 predicted proteins | sample 0116_SJ02_MP02_1_FD_133140 | JGI IMG/M metagenome (GOLD analysis project Ga0187769, IMG submission 133140) | Tropical peat soil microbial communities from peatlands in Department of Meta, Colombia - 0116_SJ02_MP02_10_MG | ecosystem: Environmental > Terrestrial > Soil > Wetlands > Peat | place... | reverse complement strand
GCTGCTTGACCAAGAAATGGATGTGAAGAATTTCATTTACTACGAGACAAGGGATATGATGAGATGCCAGATAATTCCCAGGAGCTAACCCACGTGACTAAAGAAAAGCCGGTTCTCAACGCTGACGAGGTCTTTGCCGTAGACGAAAAGGTACGTTGGGTAGGCTTGGCCTCCTCCGATAAGGGGGACGTGTTGCTGAATCAAATGCGTCAAGGCGTGCATTCTTATTCGACTCCAGAGATTGACGACGAATTCGCCGCGCTCGGTCCATTAACCACGCTAGGGGTTTGTGAGAGGTATTCAGAATCTCTAAGGCCTTGATTATGTGGTGGTGTGGTACGGCCTCGCCATACTAGTCTACGCTCGCGTGGGGACTCAAGTATTGGCAGTCTCAATCGAGAGAGATCAACAGGCAATGGCAGCCATCCTACAATGGCTTGAAAGCAAGCAGAAGGACTTCAGGAACGGTAGACTCGAATCGTAACCGACATTCCATTTGAGACTTCTCTTTCAGGCCTTGCGAAATTAAGTCGCATTTAGCATAATCGTCGAGCTATTTGAGTTGAATTGGATAAAGTTGCGACAATCTGATCTTAACCAGCCTACCTCGAAGTTTGAGGATTACATAGGGGTTCCCGAACTCACTGATCATTTGCCGACATTTACCGCACGGCGGGAGAACTGCATTCTTATGTCCGTTAACCGCGACAATAACATCAATCAGCCGTTCACCTGCCGAAATCATAGCACCAATCGCACCGTACTCCGCACACATTGAACAAGGCGGAGAACCTTGAGCTTCGATGTTCACCCCTTGGAATACGCTCCCGTTCCTCGTCCTGAGCACGGAAGCGACACGAGTTATTCGCGACTTTCCGGGCCAATTCAAGTGCTTGCGTGACAAGGAGATGGTCGCCATTCGAAATTCGTTTAAGTTGCATATACCTTCAGGACATAATCTCGCAAGTTGGACTGGAATAAGGTAGTCGGTGCCCAATACGGTCCATCGTTACCTCTATCGACCCAGTTCGCAGAGGTAGCTTGAACAACTAGGGATGGATCACTTTTACTGCGACTGTCTCCGGACGACCTGCTCGCGCATGATTGTTGGTGGTTTCGGGAGGACGGAGTCCCGCAGAACGAAGCAGACGGCGCCCGCAATTAGGATGAGTATAGCACTTCCCGTTCCAAGCCCGGTGTTCAGCCCAGGGTTTGCCCCCACAAGGCCGAGACTGAAGGCCAGTAGGATTGCCCCGAAAATTAATCCTCTCATGCCCGCATTATGCAACATCCGCTTCGACGTGAAGGTAAAGCAGTGTATCGCACCAATCGAACAAATGATGCCAACTATCAGCACCACGGCGTACAGGAAGCTGAAAAATTGCAACTGAAAAGGGTAGAGGCTGTAAATCGGTGCCGCGACCATGCTAACTACCAGGCTCACAACGCCCCCAATGACGAATAACGCAGCGGCGATATCTATGAACGCCGTCTTCAACGAGTTAGAGTTCATCTCGATAACCGTGATGCTAACCGGACCCATCTCATTAAAGGATAGTTGCGGCATTGGCACAATTTCCACCTACCATGCTTGTGGTAGAACGTCTACACATAGATCTTACAGAACAGGCAAAGCCATCGATTGTTCGTCCTTTTAGTGCACCCACCGCAAACGGGACATTTTGGACAGTGCCGCACAACTGATGACGGAGACGGAAACAATCTAACTCAGTTTCGCCGATGGGCGCGCTTACGAAAAAACCTGCCCATCATCCTTAACGACAACAGCGCAATTCGAAGGTTCACCATTTCGATTCTTATCATGAAAGGGCATGGCCATTGGCTGTTCAGAAATAACGTGGGGTGGAGAAATCTACACAGTATAAAGCCGCACTTCTACTCCCAATCTTAATCCGTCACACCAGCACGATATACTCCAAGGTTGTATGCGATGGTTACTCAACACAGGTTCGAGAACCGGGATGTGTACCTTTATGAGATCTGCGGCTACGGGTACCATCAAATGGGTACCGCAGAGAGCTGTGAGGACCATTGTGACACAAGAATGCGTTCTTCTCGGAAGATCGGAGAAAAAGCCATCTATCAACCGCCGGTCGAAGTGCTCTCCACCATCCGCACTCGCAGATGAGATCGGCTTCGGATATTCACGAGCTCCTATCTTCGGCCTTGCTGCCCTGATTAGCTCATTGGCTAGAGCACTAGCTGATCAATTCCGAGTCCGGGGTCGACTTGGCTTTGTAGACACGCTGACAGCACGGTGTTGTACAGCAGCATGGTTGTCGTCATTGGCCCCACACCGCCCGGCACAGGTGTCACATAGGAAGCCGTAGCAAGCGCCGCGTCGAAGTCCACATCTCCAACGATCTTTCCTCCTATGCTGGTCGTACCGACATCAACTACTACGGCGCCCGGTTTGATCATATTCGAACCAACCACAAACTCATCCCGCCGTCCTATTCCCGTGATTAGTACGTCCGCGGTTCTAGAAAGGTCTGTTAGGTGTTGTGTCTTTGAATGGCACACAGTCACTGTAGCGTCTTCGTTTAGGAGAAGTTGAGAAAGCGGCCGGCCAACAGGTCTACTCCTGTTGATCAGTACAACATGTTTCCCGACCAAGCTCTGCCGGTAGTACCTCAGTAGCAAGATGACGCCGTTCGGAGTGCACGGAACGAGGGCAGGTTTTCCATGCATCAACAGGCCGAGGTTGCATGGATTCAAACCATCCACATCTTTTAGCACGGATATTGCTGATAGTGCGGCGGTTTCGTTCAGCCCGGTTGGAAGAGGCAGATGAAGCAGGATTCCTGTCACGGTTTGGTCAGAGTTCAGTTCTCCGATGACACGCTCAAGCTCGCTCTGTGAGGTTTCCGCGCGAAGATGCAGAGTCCGAAACTCGATTCCAACCTCGGCAAAGGCGGCCTCGTTGTTCTTCAGATAAGCGCGAGAGACTGGATCGTCTCCCAAGAGTATGCTAGCGAGGCGAGGCCCGGCAATCGATTCGCCAAGGGCTCTGATTTTTGCTTTGATTCTTAATCGAGCTTCCTTCGCTACCGCCCGTCCGTCCAATATTTTGGCCGTCAAACAAGTCGCCCCAGGTTGCTCGATAATAGACAGTGAACCTAGTTATGGTTGCTGACCGAAACGAAATTAGCCCTGCCAAGCCCTCCTCGACCCAGATTATTCTTGAAATTGGTAGAGTGCGTCCCTAACTTCAGCGAAGGCAGGCGGAAGGATGTGATCGACGCCATCGTTGACGCGACCCGCCTAGCAGACGTGAAGATACTCGACGTAGAATCCGACGCGAGCCACAACAGATCAGTCTTGAGTTTTGTCGGCGACCCAGAGGCGGTGAAGGAGGCTGCATTAGCAATGAGCACAAAGGCGATTCAACTAATCGACCTCAATAAGCACAAGGGCGAGCATCCGAGGATGGGTGCCGTCGATGTGGTGCCGTTCATCCCAATTTCTGATGTCACTATGGATGAATGCGTCCAACTAGCAAAGGGCTTCGCCAAAGAGTACGCATCACGCTTCAACGTTCCAGTCTATCTATATGAGGCCGCCGCGACCCGGCCTGAACGCCGAAACTTGGCAGACGTTAGGAAAGGCGAGTTTGAGGGTCTGCGAGAACAGATAGGACGAGATCCGGCCAAGAAACCGGACTTCGGGCCCGAAGCCATACATCCAACAGCAGGGGCAACCGCCGTTGGCGCGAGGCAGATCCTGATCGCGTACAATGTCAATCTCGCTACCAACAGAATCGATGTGGCGAAACGAATAGCGAAACAGGTACGAGGCAGAGATGGCGGTTTAACTGCCGTAAAAGCTCTGGGCTTCGAGCTAAAGGACCGAGGTTTAGTTCAGGTCTCCATGAACATGGTTGACTACAAACAGAGCCAACTCTTCAAAGCGTTTGAGCTCATTCACTCGCTTGCCAAGAGTGAGGGGGTAGAAATTGCAGAAAGTGAAGTCGTAGGCCTTGTGCCTACCGAGGCTCTAATGGACGCGGCGAAGTTCTATCTGCGCCTTCACGGATTCAAGAATGACCAGATATTGGAACGCAAGCTCTTTGGCGCTGACTCAGACCGTCTTGCCGGAATGAGCCTGACAGGTTTCGCATCGGCCGTGGCTTCCGATAAGCCGGTTCCAGGTGGAGGAAGCGTCTCAGCCTATATCGCCTCGTTGGCGGCGGGTTTGGTTAGTATGGTGGCGAGACTTAGCCTGAAGAAAAGCGAACTCGAGAAGAGCAAACCTAGCGTAGACGCGCTCCTGACTGAAAGCGAAAAGGTCAGAACAGCCCTTCTTACGCTGGTCGATAAAGACGCGCGAAGCTTCGAAGAGTTAATGAAAGCATACAGGCTTCCCAAATCGACCGAAGGCGAGAAGGAAGCGAGGTCGTTGGCAATTCAGTCAAAGTTGCGCATTGCGACTGAAGTGCCGTTGGAGACGGCTGAGCAAGCAGCACGCATACTCTCCGCCGCAAAGAGACTCGTTGAGTGTGCAAATATGAATGCCATCTCCGACCTGGAGACTGCAATAGGTGCAGCGCATGCGGGATTTCTGGGGGCCGCCGCAAACGTCAAGATAAACCTCGCCGGGATCAAGGATCTTGAATACAGCAAACGCATTAAAGACAAGTTGAACTCGTTGCAGAGACAAGTCGACCTAGATCAGGGGGGCGCCTATTCCGGCCTCGCCTCGCGAAGCAAAAGCTAGATTCGCGTTCCTGCGCTCAGGCTAAGTCTTTACTGCGGGCGTTTTCTCATACATTCTTCGAAGGGTCCATCGGATAGCGTTCTTGAGTTCCAGAAGCCGACGATCATCACCATAGTTTCGAACCACGATTGCTCTCAATCTGCCTCCCTCCTGTTCGACATCATAGGTTAGCATATTGTCCGGGGGCAGGGATCCTGATCCTGCCGCTTCTTTGTCTTTAGTGAGCATAGGCTCGAGCACCTTCGCCACCAGGAATGATCGGAGGGGAGGTGAATTCGAATCGAGGTTCACTGTAGCCTCCGGGACAACCTCCAAGGAGTGCGGGCTGACGCTCATCGACGCGATTCGCACGCCGTCGGTCGTCATTATCGAAATACTATCCGGTGCGGTTGTCGACGGTCCAGCTTGTTGCACTGCGGCTTCCGTCGTGGGTTTAATCTCTACTCTTCTGAAGCTTCTCTCGGTGAGAAGGGAGTCCACGACCTCCAAGAAAGATCGCAAATAGCTGACCTCTTCTTCCTGCTGTTTTATTCGCCGCTCTAAGAAAGACTTCATTTCAGCAAGTTTCTTCGTAAGTTGTTGGTCGGGAGTGGACAAAGCCTACCAGACTACTTGCAAGGCTGGAGGCTCATTAAATAGTTGATTCCTCGAAAGTCACTTGCGTTTCGGCAATGGCTCGGATTCTGTGATAACTCTTCGCAATTCGGATTCAGCGTTGTCGGCATTTATGAAGATTGGAACGTTTTCCATTCCCGTTGCTATGTAGCTGGACAGCAACCATTGGCCTGGGGCGAATTCCAATGTCTTCTCGAGGATTCCTTGGTCGATTGTGAATGTGCTGCTTACGAGGGTCCGATCGTATGGCCTAGGCAGAGGTCCCACAAAATAGGTGTGGAGTTGCTGCAAAGCGTTAGTGTTCAGGTACGCGATTCTTTGTGTCGCGACACAGCCGCCAAGTCCATACTTTCTTCCCTGCCTGAGAAGGGTTTCGATTTGGTTCGTGCATGTAGCGTCGACTCCTCTTGCTTTATCGTAAGCGGGGATGAATTCCTGAGCTTCATCGAAGACGAATAGAATCTGCGGATCCAGTTTAAACTCCCGTTTTCGGTTTCGTAACATCTCGGAGGTTAGTCTGATAGCAAGACTCTTGATGGTACTTGGTTCGGCAATTGATAAGCACACAATCCTGGTATCACCGTCGACAAGGTTCAAGAGTTTCTGCGCGGAGTACACATTCTTCCCAGCCGATTTGTCTGCAGGGTTGAGGGACGATTTGAGTTGGCCTCTGGTCGATGCCCAAGCAGCAAGGGAACCACTTTTCCAAACCTTGAACCTCTCGATTGCGTCTGTGGCTGTGGCCTGCAGGTAGTCCAGAAAATCTGGTGTGATGACGGCGGAGCGTTCCGCATGGTTTTCGCTTATCCATGTGAACGCTTTTCCCTCAATTTCTCGAATGGCGTCTGTGTTGACTTGCTTGTCGCCTTCGTTTCTTTCGAGCAGTTTGATTTGTCCAAGGATGTCGTCGTAGGTGAGTGGTGGTCTTGCGGCTTCTTCATAATAGCCCAGCTTTCCCTGTGAGAGTATTTTGTCGAGGTTACCTGTTATGTCGTACTTTTCGAAGTTTCTGGGCGTTACAATGATTTTCCGGAAGCGTTCAGCATCGGAGACTGGAACTTCGGTGATGATCTTGCCACCGATGTTTTTGTCGAGAAACACGTCTTGAAGTAGGAACGGGTATTCCATTGAGATGTCGAAAATCACTACCTTGGTTGTTGAGTGGTAGATGATTCGTCGAAGGATGTTGGACATGAGGTTACTTTTGCCTCCTCCGGTGAACGAGAATACCCCGAAATGGTATCGGACGAGGCGTTCGAGGCTGACGTAAATTGGGACGGCGCCTGCTTCTTCTTCAAACATTTTGATGGTGCCGATTCGTGGATCTTTCCTAGCCTCGCTTGTTGTAGTTATTCGTTCATTCCAGCTGATACCCAGCTCTTCTAGAAGGGCTCGGTTGTACATTCTATGTATCGTGGCTTTGTTGAGGATGAAAACACGTTCACCAATCACCGGGAAAGTGAAGCCTTTCGCATACTTCTGATTTGCACCATCTAATATGAGGTCATAGTTCAATGGGATTGCGTTTAGCTGAATTATCATCGTGGCTTTATCATCTGTATCCCAATCGGCCACACTTTGTTCGATCACCTCGAATTGATATGGGTAGTAGCTTTGGTCGGATAGGCCTCGCAATCCGAAATGTTCGGGGCCGATTCGAGTGACCTCAAGTAGGGTAAATCGTTTCCCAGCATATTTCTTCGCCTTGAAGTTCCGTACGGCAAGAAGCATCCCCTCTTCTAGTAACCCCATGAGATCTTTCTGGTACTGCGCCTTTACCCGACACTCGTACTTTGCTGAGAAGCCAGTGCTTTCGGCCGAGACGTCAGAGCGTTTTATCGCATATACTACAGTAAGCCTTCCGTCGAAGCGCCCGTCGAGGTCGGTAAAGTGGCCGTTAAGCCCTTGTTCTAGCGTTTTCTATCTCGCTCCTTCTCGATCGGAATGAGTTCATGTAGAATGCGTACTTTCTCAGTTTCGGATGTGACACGAGCCAGTGTCCCATCCCTTTAATCATTTGCGACGCATTCCTTTCTTGGGCTTTCGCTACCTTATCGGCGATATAGAGTGGTTCGTTGTGACCGAAAATCTCCGGGACGCTCTGATGAGTCATTGATTTCAGGGTGATCATGACAAGTTCTTGGGTTCGGTTCTCTAACTCGTTGTTCTGCCACAAGATTGGACGTACATCTTCGACGGCTCCTCCGTACTCATGCATGAGTGAAAGGGTAGGAGCGTTCTCAAATGGATGGTATAGACGGTCTATGAATAGGACATTGCTTCTGAATTGATCGTCAGACATCGCTTTGTCTAGCTGAACGTATGATTTTACGAAGAGTTGTTCTTGGATAATTCTGTTCTTGACGGCGCCTGAAACGTCCCCTTTGACTTCTTTGAAACGTCCCACGATCGTTTGGAAGGCGGTGTCATATTCGACTGTCGACCAGGGAACATTTACTTCTTCATGATGGAACATGCTGACGGCTTGGAGCAGCATTCGGTCCGTCGTAGGGACATGATCGATCTTACCGGCCCAGATATGCTGGTTGACGCACAATGGGATAAGGTGCGTAATCATGTCTCGGGCGGTTGTATCTTTTGTTATTCCTATCAAGAGAATCTTATTCAGCCGGCATGTTTCAATCAGCATGTTCATGGTGAAGAGGCATAAGAGGGCTAAGTCGAGAGTGGTCAACCACCTTGGTCCTGCGTCATCATTGATTTGAAGTGGGTTTCCAGCATTGCTTGAAAAGAAACGCTGCCCGAAGTAGTCAACTATCTTCTTTGTTCTCTGCCAAGCTGTATCGAGATTTGGAAGAAGTGAATATTTTCCGTTGGTCTCGGCGAAATATCGGTTGTCCTGTGCAGCCCGTGTAAGATACCTGTGCAATTTCCCAACACGGTCGGCTTCGGATATGTTCAATCGTTTAGCTATTTCGTCCATTGACAAGGATGAGTTGGTCTTCTCGAGAAGGAGCATAGCTGAATGTCGAAGGTAATCTCCACGGGGCGGGAGCAATCCGTCAAGGTTTGGTGTTCGATAACGGCTGTAGGCCAGATCTTGTTCATCGAGTTTCAACCCGTCTGTCTTCATCCCGAGTATGGCACACTCGCGCTTCCAGAGCGCTCGTTTCGACGTGTCTTGCACGAGGCTGGATTGCGTGCCGGAAAGTGAGCGGTCTAACAGGATAATTTGAAAGTCATTCTTGCATGCAAAAGTATAAGCCAAGTATAGCTCTGAAAACAACATGATCCAATTGGCTATGGTTGAATTATCTACGGTCGATTGCTCAGTTACGGGCCCAGAAATTGCCTGGCCGACATAAGTCGCGTTCTGTGGTTCGACTTCCGGAATTGAGTCTATGTAGATGGGCACACAGCTCGCGAGTCCGTGGCCTTTCTCAAGAAAATTGGGATCATACTTCAGCTTGGGGGCTGCATCCGGCTCGTAGTCGATTGTTCCCGTAGCAGCATAGGCTCCGGCCCAGAACACAGCTAAGCCACCTAGCAGAGTCTGATTCATCGATCCGTCGATGGCGGCGAATCTTGCTGCTGGTTTTCCAAACATCTGTCTAGCGGTTTCGGTCGAACGAGTTGATTTGAAGTCTGACACGATTAGTTGGCGTAAGACGGGCCAGTAGAGGGTGCTTGCTCCTTCGAGCCTTTGGCCGCTCTCAGTGACCTGCCCTTCAGCGCCTTCCTTTAGAATCTGCCCCAGTCTCTTAACGTTCAAGCTGAGTGTGGAAGACATAAGTGTTGAAACCCAGCAGTAGAGCAGACGACCATTTAGATAAAGTCTGGAGTGTCCTTCAGATTTAGAGATGAATTTTCCGCGGATTCATTCTCAAACCTAAGTGCTGTGTTCGAGTCGACGAGTTCGCAAATGCAAGTTTTGCTTCAACTTAACGTCGAGATTTAGTCGACTTTCTGAACTCGGCTTAAATACGCATACATAGAGTGTGCTTTCAGGTGCCCTACCCATGAGGGACAGCTTTAACATTCCTTTCCTCTCAGCTTAGCAGACGAACGCAACACACCAGACGCACCTTTGGAAGTTCTAAGCTATGAGCGAGAATCCATTCCGAAGCGTGACGGATATTTTCGAAGGCAAGTATGACGGCCAACACGTCGTTCTCAGAGGTTGGTTACATCACATTCGCAGCAGCGGCGGGATACTATTCCTGCAGCTTAGGGATGGCACAGGCGTGATTCAATGCACACTGAAGAAGGATAAAGTTGACCAAGCCAGCTTCGAAAAACTTAGCGCGATGACTATTGAAAGTACGATCGAAGTATCCGGAGATGTGAGAAAGGACACACGCGCCCCCGGAGGATACGAAATTCAGGCGCAGAAGGTCGAAGTGCTTTTCCCGGCAGAGGACGGTTATCCAATAGCCAAGAAGTATCATGGGCCCGATTTCCTGCTGGATTATCGACATCTATGGATCCGAAACGAGAAGATGCAGGCGACAATTCGAATCCGCAGCAGGTTACTTCAAGAGGCAAGGACGTGGTTGATGGGTCATGACTATCTCGAAGTTCAGGTCCCGATCTTAGTCAACGCTGCGGTTGAAGGCGGGTCGACGCTATTTCCGGTGAAATACTTCGATCAGAACGCATACCTTTCACAAAGCTGGCAGCTCTATGCCGAAGCAATGATAGCGAGCGTGGGAAAGATCTTCACGGTCGCACCATCTTTCAGAGCGGAGAAGTCTAGGACCCGTCGCCATTTGACCGAGTATTGGCACCTGGAAGTTGAAGCGCCTTGGCTTGACTTGGATGGGTTGATGCAGCTCGAGGAGCAGCTGCTTACTCACATGTGCGTTGAAACGGCACAACATATGCCGGAGCAGTTGAAGTTACTCGGCCGCAACATCGACAAAATATCCAATCTAAAACCACCCTTCCCGAGAATTACCTACTCACAGGCCGTCGAGAAAATTAAGCAACAGATGCCAGCTTTCGAGTGGGGGCAAGATCTGGGGTACGAGGAAGAGAAGGTGCTTACGGACGAGTTCGATTCCCCGTTCTTTGTGACGCATTATCCCAAGGGTGTTAAGGCATTCTATCACATGCCCGATCCCAAGGATCCGAGAGTGACTCTATCCGTAGACCTCTTGGCGCCCGAGGGATACGGCGAAATCACCGGTGGCGGACAGCGGATTCACCTAATAGATCAACTCCTCGCAAGAATCCAAGAAGAACACCTCAACCCCGATGATTACAAGTGGTACACGGAGCTTCGACGCTTCGGCACGGTGCCGCATTCAGGGTTCGGCATGGGAGTCGAAAGAGTTGTCGCATGGGTTTGCGGGCTTGAGCACATTCGAGACGCGACACCGTTTCCGCGCCTACTCAATCGTATCTACCCCTAACCGAGAAAGCGGTCCCGAATGTTACGAATTCGAGAAATGCGAACAACAGATATTCCATTCGCTATCCGCCTAACGAACCCAGAAGGCTGGGGTATACCTGCAAGGGACTTTCGCAGAATCATTCGCTTAGACGGCCGAGGGAGCTTCGTGGCAACCGAGGGCAAACAACGCGTCGGACTCGCCACCACAGCCCATTACGGCCGACAGATTGCATGGATTGGAAACGTAGTTGTAGGAAAGAAATACCGGCAGAGACACATAGGCCAAAGACTCGTCGAACATGCAATCAAGTACCTCTCCAGAATGCGCGTAAGACACATCGCACTCTACTCTTTCAAAGAGAATTTTCGATTTTACCGAAATCTAGGATTCGTGCAAGGCGCCGCCTTTGTGCGCTTGCGGCGCGAACCAGAAGCACGCCGCTTCGCGAAAGGAACAACGTTCAAAGCTCTGGCGTTATCGTCCGTGTTATCGATGGATAGGAAAGCATTCGGAGCAGACAGACGCCTCCTCATTACTTCCCTCCTAGACGCAGGAGCTGCATGGTACCTCGGCTTCAGAATTGGACCCTCGGGTTCCTATGTCGTTGTCAAGACCTACCGCGACATGAATGAAATCGGCCCGTGGGTCTCCTTCGCCTCGGATTCAAGAAATTTAGAATCCTTGCTTAGACTCGTCATTGACAGAAGCGACCGGAAACCGATCGAGGCCTCATGCCCGGTCACAAATCGTCAGGCGCTAAGAATTATGAAGAAGAATCATTTTCATACAATCCATAGGGGGCGCGTTATGTTTTACGGGCAAGTGGCCAGAATAGGTCAACCTAGTGCCATCGTTGCGCACGGGTTCCTCGATAAGGGCTGATTATCCTCAGGGTCTCCCTCTAAACCGTGTTCATTTGGCTCTTTCGCGGATTAGTCGACCGAATTCTGGGGCGGGCTTTCCCAGTTTCTTGTCGAGCGCGGCTTTGATCAAGCCGTAGTAAGGCGGCGATGGTCTCGCCGGCCTTGACTTGAACTCTGCGTGGAATTGAGTGCCCATGTAGAAGTATTTGTCCGGCAGCTCGAAGATTTCCATGCGTCGTCCATCTATACTCTTAGCTGAGAAAACTCCTCCTGCCTTGGTGATTTGGTCGATGTGCTCTGGGTTCACTTCGTATCTATGTCGGTGGCGTTCAGTTACTATTTCCTCCCCGTAGAGATAGCTAGCCAAAGTATTATGCGTTATTCGCACCTCATGCCCTCCTAGCCTTATCCTGGCGCCACCTGTCTCGACTCCGACCTGTT
>Ga0187769_10001935_pt1 | contig 12015 bp, 10 predicted proteins | sample 0116_SJ02_MP02_1_FD_133140 | JGI IMG/M metagenome (GOLD analysis project Ga0187769, IMG submission 133140) | Tropical peat soil microbial communities from peatlands in Department of Meta, Colombia - 0116_SJ02_MP02_10_MG | ecosystem: Environmental > Terrestrial > Soil > Wetlands > Peat | place... | reverse complement strand
CTTTCCACGTGAGCAGAAGCAGCGGCAGGTTCCAAGGTGTGATTACACCAACCACTCCCAAAGGCTTGCGGATGGCATAGTTCAACGCACACGTTCCGTCCGGAGTCTCCGTCTGGAACGATTCCAGTCCGGCCATTTTCACCAAGTCGGCGAAAACCCGAAAATTCGCCGCAGCACGAGGAACGTCGAGCTTGGTTGCGAGAGAAATCGGCTTGCCCGTATCGGCAACTTCGGCCTGAACGAAGCAATCGAACCGCTTCTCAATCGCATCCGCGACCCGGTGCAATCGCGCCGCGCGCTCACGGACTCCGAGCCGCCCCCATTCTCCCCGCAGCGCTCGCCGCGCCGCATGAACAGCCTCGTCAACTTGCGCTTCATCGGCCGCAGCGACTTGCGCAATCACCGTTCCATCCGCCGGATTCACATCCGCGAACTCCCGCTGGCTGGGCACGAATCGGCCATCAATGTAGTTTTGAATTAATTTCACAACATCCCCAGGCAGGCACCGGCAATCGTAGCAGGACGGCCGGAAACGAGGCAATCGTCCACTAGGGTTTCAGCTCTGGCGCTGTTTCAGATAGCGGCGCAACGCATCCTGCCAGGATGGCACTTCGATCCCAAAGGGCCGCAAACTGGCTGATGACAAGACCGAGTATGCTGGACGAGTTGCTGGTCGCACCATCTGGCCGCTGCTCACCGGCCGAACGATGGCGGCCAGCCCCGCGCCGCGAACAATCTCCTGTGCAAACTCAAACCAGGTGCAATTGCCGGTGTTGGTAGCGTGCACAATCCCCTCGGCATTCTTTTCGCATAGTTGAGCAATAGTCCGCGCCAGATCGACAGCGTAGGTGGGACAGCCGCGCTGATCATTAACCACATCCAGCGCGGGACGATTGGCAGCCAGCTTCAAGATAGTATCGGGGAAACACTTGCCACCGATGCCAAACAGCCACGACGTCCTGACGATGCAGCAGCCCGGCATCAATTCCAACAGCCTGATTTCGGCCTCAGCCTTGGTTCGCCCATAAACGCTCTGAGGATTCCGAGGATCGCCAACGTCATATGGCGATGTCTTTTTTCCATCGAATACATAATCGGAACTGAGGAACAAAAACCGCGCTCCCACCGCCTTGGCCGCGGTGGCCACATTCACTGCGCCATCCCGGTTCACGGCAAGAGCCAGATCGCGATTGCTCTCGCATCCATCCACATCGGTATAGGCTGCGGCCAGCACGATCCACTTCGGATTTGTTTCCCGCACCACCTGCTGCACGCGCTCAGCGTCCCGGATATCGGCATCGCGCGAACTGAGCCCAGTAACCACATGCCCGCCGCAATCCTGCATGAGCGCCTTGCCGAGAAGGCCGGAAGCGCCAAAAACTGTGACTCGCATGGGAATTAGTCGAAACTCTCGGCGTCAGCGAATGCCACGCCCCGCTGGTCTTTTGTCGATACGATCGGCTCACCGTCCAGTTCCCAGTTAATCTTAAGTTGGGGATCGTTCCAGGCCAGGGTTCGCTCGTGTTCTGGCGCGTAAAAATCGGTAGCCTTGTAGAGCACGTGAGTTTTTTCGGAAAGTACGCGGAATCCGTGCGCAAATCCCACCGGAATCCACAACATGCGATGGTTCTCGCCCGATAGCCGCACGGCTTCCCAGCTCCCAAAAAAAGCGGAACTTCGGCGCAAGTCCACCGCGACGTCCAAGATTTCACCTTCGGCAACCCGCACCAGCTTCCCCTGCGGATTCTTTATCTGATAGTGCAGGCCGCGCAGTACGTTGCGAGACGAGCAAGAATGATTGTCTTGCACAAATTGTCCCCTAATTCCCATGTCGGCCATTATTCGTTGGTTATAGCTCTCGAGAAAAAATCCGCGCGCATCGCCAAACACGCGCGGCTCGAGGATGAAGACTCCGGGCAGTCTGGTCGAAATTTTCTTGATCGCATCCATGGCAGGGCGAATTGCCGGAACCGCATTCATCAGAATACCTTCTCGCGCAACAACTGCAGCAGGTAGGTTCCGTAACTGTTGTTCTTCATCGAGTTGCCGATTTTCTCCACCTGCTCAGCCGTGATGTAACCGGAGCGCAGGGCAATCTCTTCCGGGCAGGCCACCATCAGTCCTTGCCTCTTCTCGATCGCCTGGATGTAGAGCGACGCGTCCATCAACGATTCATGGGTGCCCGTATCCAGCCACGCCATGCCACGGCCCATCACGATAACCTCCAACTGGCCGCGCTCCAGATATGTCCGGTTTATGTCGGTAATCTCCAACTCGCCGCGCGCGCTGGGCTTCAACGCCTTCGCAATCTTTACCACTTGATCGTCGTAGAAATAAAGTCCGGTTACGGCGTAGCGTGATTTCGGCCGCGCGGGTTTCTCTTCAATGCTGAGAGCGCGCCCGGTTCCGTCAAACTCGACTACCCCATACCGTTCAGGATCGTGTACCGGATAGGCAAACACGCGCGCGCCGCGGGTTTTGGCCGCGGCCTCCCGCAAGTCCTTCGCCAGATCATGCCCGTAGAAGATATTGTCGCCTAGAACCAATGCGCACGCGCTGCTTCCGAGAAAGGTCTCGCCCACTAAGAAAGCCTGCGCGATTCCTTCCGGTTTGGGCTGCACCTTATACTGCAAACGGATTCCGTACTGACTTCCATCTCCCAACAGCGTTTGAAATTTGAGCACATCCTCCGGCGTCGTAATCAGAAGGATGTCGCGGATCCCCGCCAACATGAGCGTGCACAGCGGGTAATAAATCATGGGCTTGTTGTAAACCGGAAGCAGGCTTTTGCCCATAGCGTGGGTCACGGGATACAGGCGGGTGCCCGACCCGCCGGCCAGAATGATTCCTTTGTAGCTTGTCGATGCGTGCATGTTAGGTGTTGTCGATCTGCGAACCGCCAATTCACGAAGAATATTGGGTTTCAATCCACTTTCGATAGTTCCCAGTAGTCACGCCCTGCACCCACTCCGCATTCTCTAAATACCATCGCACTGTCTTGCGAATTCCCGTCTCGAATGTTTCCCGGGGACGCCAACCAAGTTCCCGCTCAATCTTGCTTGCGTCCATGGCATAGCGCCGGTCGTGCCCCGGACGGTCCGTCACAAACGTAACCAGATCGCGGCGAGACGGCCCACGGCTTCCGGCCATCTCATCTACAATGTCGCAGATTGAGTGCACGATGTCGATGTTCCGCTTTTCGCTCCAGCCGCCGATGTTATATGTCTGACCCACTCGGCCGCGGTTCAGCACCATAGCAATCGCTTCACAGTGATCCTCCACGTAAAGCCAGTCCCGAACGTTCTGCCCATCTCCGTACACGGGCAGAGGCTTGCCGTTGAGTGCATTAAGAATCATGAGCGGAATCAATTTCTCCGGGAACTGAAATCGCCCGTAGTTGTTGGAGCAGTTCGTGGTCAGCGTGGGCAAACCATAAGTGTGATGGTAGGCCCGCACCAGATGGTCGGAGGCCGCCTTGGACGCCGCGTACGGGCTGTTGGGAGCGTATGAAGTAGTCTCAGAAAAGGGAGGATCATCGGGGCCCAATGAGCCGTACACCTCGTCGGTAGAAACGTGCAGAAAACGGAAGTCCGCGTTTCCCTGTGCGGTTAGACTGGTCCAATAGGCTCGGATCTCTTCCAATAAGGAGAAGGTTCCATCGATATTCGTGCGGATGAAATCATCCGGTCCCCGGATCGACCGATCAACATGGCTCTCGGCCGCAAAATGGACGATAGCGCGGGGCTCGCGCCGGCTGATCGTGCTTCGCACCAAAGCCCGGTCGGCAATATCGCCCTGCACAAATTCATATCGCGGGTTGCTCGCAATGGTTGCCAGATTATGCAGGTTCCCCGCGTAGGTGAGTTTATCCAGGTTCACGACGGCAGCAGATTCCCGCTCCATCCACTGTAGGATGAAGTTCGATCCGATAAAGCCCGCTCCACCCGTGACGACGATTGTGTTTTCCATGAAGGAGATATGGCCGAAATTGCGTGCGCTGGTGCAGCTTGCGATACGACTGCCGGAAAGCGATCCTATATTGTAAACAAAAAGGACGGGAATCATCCCGTCCTCATGGTCGCAGCCGGTTTTATTTGGCTGTGCTGCTATCCCCGGCAGTGCTATCCGGCTTTCCGTTGCGCGGCCGGCGCTGGCTCTGCTACGCCTGCACTCGGCTTTCTCGCTGGAGTCTCGGCCCAAATCCAGCCCATCATTTCGAAGTAGATGCGCTCCACCTCCGTGGCAATCCCGGTCCACTGGTATTGTTCGCGAATGCGGCGTCTTGCGGCCAATCCTGCGGCTTCCCGCACCGCCGGATTCGCAATCAAGAAGCGCAAGCGGTCCGCCAAATCCGCGGCTTCACCGCGCCGGAAAGTGAAACCCGCGTCTTCAATGGCTTCCCGATTTTCAGGAACGTCGCTGGTGAGCACACACAAGCCGGCGCCCATCGCATCCAATAACGCCAGAGACAAGCCCTCGAGATCGGAGGGCAAGACGAACAACATGGCGTTGGTGAGCAACTCGTCGAGCGCATCGCCTGAAACCCAATCCAGCATTTTGATGCGCTCACCGGCATGGGATCGCAGTTGCCGCGTGTAATCGTCGCAATAGCTTGACGCCCCCGCCATTACCAGTTTTATGTCGGTGTCCAACTTCTCGTAGGCCTCAACCAGCAGATGGCAGCCCTTCTCCGGCGAGAACCGGCCTAAGAACAGCACATAGTTTCCCGGTTCCAGGCCCCAGCCAAGAATCCTGTCAGGGACGCGTGGTTCGCGAAGCAGACCGCCGTTCGGCACGTATGCCGTTTCCACTCCGTGGTTTGCCCAGTAATGCTGCCGCAAGGTCCGTGAGACGACCATTGTGCTGGTGGGCAAACGGATCGCTGCCCGCTCTCCCAGCCGCAGCAGGGCCGAGGCAAGGCGCCCCCATTTCTTGCGCTGCCAATCGAGGCCCTGCACGGTGACCACAGTCTTCTTGCCCGCAAGCCGCGGAATGAATGAAAACAATGCCGGTCCCAGAGCATGGTAATGCACCACGTCGCACGGCTGCACCAGCACATGAAGAGTGCTCAGGAACGTATGCAGCAAGGTCTCCAGGTGCTTGGACCGGATCGTGGGCAGCCGCACGACTCGCATGCCGTTGTGCTCGTCAACCGGGGGCGTGAAATACTTCCTGCAATAAGCCGTGACGTCGTGGCCCATCCCCGCCAAGCGTTTCCCAACTTCCTCGTAGTACGCCTCAATCCCACTATATTTCGAAATCACGCCCCGGCCGCCGATGAATGCGACGCGGAGCTTCTTCTTCCGGAACGCGGCGGGTGGGACCAAGCCGACCTCATGCAAAACTGGAGCCATGGCAAGCCGCCGCCGCGAAACCAATCCCCGTTCATCGCTTCGCGCCGGAGTGCTTTGGGCTGAAGCGGCACTGAGCGTTATTTTTCCAGGGTTCGTCTCCTTCCGTCCGCCTGCACCTTGTTTCTGCCTGGCCAATCGCTCGTATAAGCTCACCAGGATTTCGTAGTGCGCTTCCGGCGTGTAACGTTGTCTGACCTGCTCCTGTCCGGCCCGTCCCATTTTGTCGGCGATGTCAGGACGATAGCTAAGAAACTCCAAGGCCGCAGTCAACTGCGTCACATCTCCGGTTTTGTACAAAAGTCCGGTCTCGCCCTGATGAACCAGTTCGCGTCGCGACCCCATATCCGAGGCCACCACGGCTCGCGCGCTGGCGTAGGATTCAAGGATTGTCTTTCCCAACGTTTCATAAGCGTGCGACGGCAACACGGTGAAACGTGAGTTTGCGATCGCCTCATCCAATTCCGTTCCCCGAATGTGACCCACGAACTTCACGTTGGTCAATGCCAACTCAACGCTCAGTTGCTCCAATTCGCGGCGTTCCGGTCCGTCGCCCGCGACCATCAAGCTCAGGCCTGGCAGCCGCTGCATGGCCCGCAGCAAATCGTCTACGCCTTTTTCCCGCGACAATCGGCCAAAGTAAAGCATCGGAGAACGCGCGTTCCTCCGATCTGCGGCTTGCTTGACTGGCTGAAAGTGCGGTAGAACTTCGAACTTGGCGGCATCCCATCCATGCTCCACAAACTTGTCGCGCACGAATTGACTGGGCGCAAGAAAACAGTCGACACATTTCCGGTATGTGCCGAGATGTTTATGGATATATGCTTCCGCGACCAGTGTCATCCGCGCAGCCCTTCCCGGATAACATTTTTCCTTCAGCGCATGCCAGAATTCCCCGCCCTTGCACGCCTCGCAGGCTTGCCCACGCAGAACGAGGTTGTAGCTGGGGCATAGAACTTTGAAGTCATTTAGGTGATACACGACGGGAACCTTCTGCGCCCTCAGTTCCCACAGAATCGAAGGCGACAGATGGTGGTAGATGTTGCGTACGTGAGCTATGTCCGGTCGAAATTCTGCAATCATCGCCCGAATTTTCCGGCGCGCTTCGGTGGAATAGATGGCGTGCGCAGCCAGTTTTGCCTTGTAAAACCATCCAGCTGGATGCTTGAACCCGGGATTCTTGAGAGCAGAATTTAGGTCAGGATTCTTAAAGTCGACGTGCGGCAGGAAGTGGTGGTCGTATGGAGTGGGCTTGCCTCGAGGGTCGGCCATGGAAAACAGTGCCGCTTCGTGCCCCTTCGAACGAATCAGATCCATGACCTCGAAAATGTAGGCTTCGGTACCGCTGAAGGGATAGTTATATTTGTTGCAGTACAGGATCCTCATGGGATGAACTCCAATCGTGGGGTGCGATTGCTTGCAGGAATACGTCGCCAAAATGAGAAAGATTCTTCTGGCGGTTGAAATCACGGGAGACCCGCAGCCGAGCCGCATGCCGGATCCGGGCCAGGCCTTCTCCCAAAGGGCTATTTCGACTTGCCATCATGACCTGAACGGAGAGAACGTTCTGTACGAAATCGTCGAGGTTTGCCGCTTCGTAAAGAAATCCGGTTTCTCCCGATACGACCAGTTCCGGGATCCCCGTGATCGCAGGAGCGAGCACGACCGTTCCGTTCGCCATAGCTTCCATAAGAACCATAGGAATTCCTTCACTAAGGCTGGTGAGCACGAACAGATCGGCATTGCGGTAAAGTGAATCCATCTGATGCCGTGCCACATGCCCGAGCAGCGTGAAGCGGTCCCGCAGGCGGCTTTCACGGATCAACCATTCCAGACGTTGCCGCTGCGGGCCTTCGCCGGCAATCGCACACTCAAAGTCGAGTCCAAGATGGCGCAGGCGGGCGCAGGCGTGAACGAGAAATGTATGATTCTTCACGGTCTGCAGGCGGCCAGCCGTCAGCAGCGTGAACCGGCGCCCCTTGGGGCGCGCGGTCTCATGTGCAGTTCTTGCCGGTACGCGATCGACCCCCAGCCGCGACAAAATAATGGTCTTGCGGTCAATCTGCGGAAAGTGCTGCAGAATATAGCGGCGGTTGTATTCGGAGATAGTGATGCAAAAACGGCAATTGCTCAGTTTGGTGTCGAGATAGACGCCGTGTACCAGCAAATCCGACCCATGTAGCGTCATGCTGAAACTTATCCCCAGCATTCGGGCCGCCACCATTCCGATCCAGGAACCGAAGTAGCCGTGATGGACGTGGATGTGATTGACTTTGCGCTCTTGCAGCAGCACGGCGTAGTAAGCCCCCAGCCACGTGTGCAGCAACGCTTTTAGGCGGAGCTTAGGACTTTCTTTCCCGTGCAGCAGCACTCGCGCCACCAATCCCGAAATCCGTTTCCAGCGCCTTACCGCCAGCCCGAGGGCGCGCATAAGAGTCGGCAATCGAACTGGCTGGAGGCACACGCTCTGCCATTCGACAGTTGCATTGGATGATAGGCTTGGCAGAACCTCCGGCCTGCGAACGCTTCCCGGAATCACTCGTACTCCCCGTCGCCGCAGCTCCCGGATTTCCTCGCCCACATAGGGTTCGACCGCCGCTGGAAATTGATTGGCAAGATAAGCCACCGTCAGCATTGAATTCGAGTGCTTGAAATAAAAGGGGGATGAGCGTTAGGCCGCAGCACCTTGCACGGCTTTGAGAGGACGGATTGGATCAGGTTACATGTTTTTATGGACGCGACTCTGCTGCGCTGCCAGCATTCCGGCCAGGGTGAACAGAAGTCCGTTCACGAACTGATAGTTCATGACGACCACCGATGCATTGGCCCAATAAACTCCGAGCAAGACTGGCCAGATGGCGTGAAATTGCCGGTTCAGAAAACCATGCAATTCATCGCGCGGAACGCGACCTTTTCCCAGCCTCCACAGTTCCCACATCAGCCATCCATAGAGGCCGAGCCCGAGAATGCCATGCTCCACCAGCAGTTCCAGGTAGGTATTATGCGGATACAGTTCCTTCTCCTGATAACCGCTGACGTGTTTTGCCAACTCCGCCGGCATTTGATTGATTCCCCACCCGGTGATGGGCTTTTCTAAAAACATCTGCCAGCCGCCGCTGTAAACAGCTTCGCGGAAATCCACAGGTCCGGATTCCTGCAGGCGGTCGGTGAGCGCCCGTCGTTGGCCGTCAAAACTCAAGGTGATGACCAGGCCCAGAGTTCCCACGATGGCAACAGCTAGACCGGCGCGCCGCAAGCTGCGATTGTGCGAGAGAAAGATTAAAACCGTCACGCTGACCACGAAGGAAAGCCACACGGCGCGCGTCATCGTGGCCAGGATGGCGATCGGAAGGGAAGCCAGCAACACGGCGGCTTTCATTCCGCGAATTCTCTTGCGCAGCGCCGCATGCAGCGCCAGCAAGCCCAGCAGGTTCAGAGATACCCCGTTTGCCACCGCCTGCAGCAGCGGTCCGCGCGCCCGGTCGGCGTGGTAGCCTAGGCTCTCATCCAGAATGAAGCGGGGGAAAATTAAGGAATGAGCGCCCACCATAAAAGCGATCGAGGTAAAGCAGAGATAGGCAAGCACGGCCAGGCAGAACAGTTCGAATCGCTCCAACTGGTGCTCCTCGCGAAACACGAGCGCCGCCAAATGAAAAAGCGTGAAGGGGACAATAAACTTCGCCGCCAGCAGGCACCAGGTCTGATTGTCAAACGGTTGCCCCACCACGCTGGCGACCGCCAAGACCGTCAGGCCGATCATCGGCCAGGTGGCTCGCCTGACCACCTGCAACCGCTTCCGACCAGATAACGCCCCTCCGGCAACGCAGCAAACAAGCAACGCAAAAGCCACGCGATCGATCTCATAGAAGGGCACATCCGGATGACGCAACAGCATCGCGGTCAATGCCGCGAGGAATAAGAGAGTCGGGACGGCAATAAGCGCTTGCAACGGCCGAAGCGCCAGGCCCAAGCCCCGCCAGGCCCCATCCCGAGCCCACACCGCAGGCGACATAGTTCTCAAAGATGCCGATAACATCACTCCCCGCTCCCGCGCAGCACCGCTCCGGCTGTTTTTAGCAGAATGATCAAATCCATCTTCAAGCTCCAGCCGCGGATGTACTCCATATCCAGGTTCATGCCGGTTCGAAAAGAAGGGTCCTGGCGCGCGGTGACCTGCCAAAGTCCGGTGATGCCCGGGACGACGTCCAGCCGTCGCCAGTCCTCACGGGCATAGGCGGAGACGTCATCCAGGGGATGGGGCCGGGGCCCGACCAGGCTCATTTCGCCTCGCAAAACATTCCATAGCTGCGGAAGTTCATCCAGACTGTAACGCCGCAGCACTCGTCCGACTCGCGTGATCCGCGGATCGCGTGCGATCTTGAAGCACGGGCCTGATCTCTCATTTCGAGACCGAAGACTTTTTTTCAAATTGTCCGCGTCCTTTACCATGGTGCGGAACTTGTAACACGGGAAGGGTCTGCCCTTCCGGCCGGCGCGGTGCGCCTTATAAAGAATGGGACCGCGCGAATCGATTTTGACCAGAATTGCGATCAGCAATAGTGCGGGCGCCATCAAGACCAGTGCGGCGCCAGCTCCGGCCACGTCCAAAGCACGTTTCAGCAAGAGGCTCCAGCTGGCGGACGCAGCTCCTCTGATTTGTCGCGCTGCCCACTCAGCTCCCTGAGCTGCCCGGCTTCCAGGTTGTAATGAGAGCGAGGACACTTCAGGCCAATTCCAGCTCATACCCCTGAATCTCAATCGCCAGCGAGCGCTGTATGGATTCAATCGAGATCACCAGCTTTTCCTTTTCAAGCTGCATCAGTATGCCCTCCACTCCGTGCAGGCAACCGCCACGGATCCGGACCCGCTGCCCGGTGCGCACGAACGGATGGAGGGAGAACTGCCGCTTTTCTTGCAGGAGCAGTTGCAGATCTTCAATCTGCTTTTGGGGCACGGCAACCACAATCCCCCCAAAGCTTACGAAGCGAATCAGGCCAGCGGTGTGCAAAACAGCCTGGCACGATTGTCGGGAGCGATCGAGTTGCACGAACGCATAGCCTGGAAAAAGAGGAGTCGTCACCGCTTTTTCGCGGTCGCTCCACTTGTGACGTTCCGTCATGAGAGGGAGGTAGACTTGGAAGCCCTTGTGGTCGAGCTGCGCGGCGACCTTTTTCTCGAACCGGCGCCTGGTTTCAACCGCAAACCACTCCGCCGAGGTATCTTGTCCCATGCACAGAGACTACGAATATTTCCCACGGGGAAAGGCCCGCGCCAAGAATGCCATAGCTACCGCATATTCGCTCCCACCGCGGTTCCCTCGCCTCGCGCGGTGGTTCAAAAGTACAGATCCTTCCGCTACACTTACACTTATGCAACCGAATGCACCAGCTACAGCCGGCTATAAATTCGCTCCGGGATCGGAAACCTTCTCTCGCTGAGTACCGTTCCCAGAATTCGAGACTGGGATCTTTCCAGTATTTCCTTGATTTTTCTGGCTGTCGCCCTCCGCGTACTATGGGCTCCCAGCACCAGAATGAGTCCGTCTGTTAGCTGCCCAAGCAGTGCGGCCTCGCTCGATATCGCAGCCACCGGGCCCTGAATAACCACATACTCGAACTCGGTGCGCAGCTCCAACAGGCAGGAAAGCCACTGCATTCCCGTTCCAGATTGGTTGCCACTTTCTCCGAGATCGCTCTTTCGAACCCGCCACAGGTTTGTGGCCATTTGAGTGGAACAGGATTTGATCGAAGCAGGCCCCTTGGAGTAAGCGGGAACAAGCTTGATTTCTTGTGGGTGCCGATGGCGGTCCACAAGGGCGACTGGGGATCGTGTCTCGAGAGCCAGAGCCCGCGCCACCTGGTCGCAGACGGTTGCCAAATCGATTTGCGGCTCGGCTGCGCAAAAGACAACCTGTTTTACTGGCCGTGGCCCGCCGGCAAAGAACACCTGCCGCACCAGTCCCCGAATCTGTTCGCGCGCGAAATCCCTGGGATTCCAGACGTCCGCCTCGCAAGGGGCTTCAACCGCCAGCGACGCTTCCCGAGTCAATGACCCAATCACAGCCGCTCCTCGCAGCACGTCCGCGTTCGCGCTCATCTCATCTCCTTCATGCGGATAATCTCCCGCCGGTTCTCTCCGGTAACGAAGCTAACACGGGTATTTCGAGGCATAAGAAAACTTCTTCCGGCGTGCGCAGCGCGGGATCCAGATAATCCGCAGTGAACGCCGCTCCCGTACCTGCAGCCAGGGCGGCAAAGAATCCGGCCAGCGCAACACCTCCAGCCGGCCACACCGGCAGCGCGGGAACGACCGGTTGCTCGGCAATGGCAACGTTCACGATGCCGCCCTCGTCTAATGCGTCGCCCATGCGCGCTTCTTCGCGTTTCTTCACATAGAGCAGGTAATTCTCCTGGGCTGCCGCTTCGGTGCTGGTCAAATCGTCCTGGTTGATCGCGTCCTCTCCCAACTGGCGGGCCAGACTGCGATATTCAGCCAACTGGCTGCCGGTCGTGGTCTCTCGCGCCTGTAACCCTTTCATGTCAACGCGTGCCCTCTCCACTTCCCCTTTGGCCCATGCGTAGTCAGCATCCTTGTCGGTTGTTTCGTCGCGGACAGGGGCTAATTTCTCGGCGGCGATGACGGACTCGGCCTGTCGAATTTGCTG
>Ga0187769_10001934_pt1 | contig 12015 bp, 10 predicted proteins | sample 0116_SJ02_MP02_1_FD_133140 | JGI IMG/M metagenome (GOLD analysis project Ga0187769, IMG submission 133140) | Tropical peat soil microbial communities from peatlands in Department of Meta, Colombia - 0116_SJ02_MP02_10_MG | ecosystem: Environmental > Terrestrial > Soil > Wetlands > Peat | place... | reverse complement strand
ACCCGTCACGGAGAACCAACCGACCCGACCAGAGACGATCTATGCAATCTCAAAATTAGGTCAAGAGTTACTTTGCATGTCCCTCGGACGGGAAGCGAACATCCCAGTGACCGCACTTCGCTATCACAACGTTTACGGGCCAAGAATGCCCCGCGATACACCATATGCGGGTGTCGCGTCGTTATTCAAGAGCCGGCTACTCGCGGGGCTACCACCCCTTGTCTATGAGGACGGAAAACAACTGCGCGACTTCATTCACGTAAGCGACATTGCAAATGCAAACCTCCTAGTTGCAGAAGCGCGCCCGGATGATGTTGCCTTCAAGGCATTCAACGTTGGAACGGGTCGGCCTCACACCATCGCCGACTTCGCAAAAGAGCTTGCCAAGAACCTAGCCCCAACCATTCAGCCCCGGTTCCCCGGCTCATATCGGCTTGGAGACGCACGCCATATTTTCGCAGACATAACGAAAATAGAAAAGTTGGGGTTCAAACCGCGCGTCTCCTTCGAAGTTGGCGTCTCACAATTCGCCAAGGAACCTACCCGGGCTCCCCCGAAGGTTACCCTTTCATGAAAATGGACCAAGTTGCCGTAATTCTTCCTGCCCTGAACGAAGTAGATTCGGTGGAACCCGTTGTCACGGGTTTCCTGAGGGAAGGCATCCGAGTCGTTGTGGTCGACAATGGAAGCACAGACGGCACGACAGAGGCTGCGACCCACGCCGGGGCAGAAGTAGTTTCTGAACAGATACGCGGGTATGGTAAAGCCTGCCTTGCTGGCTTATCGCACCTTGCTTCTCGACCGCCTCAAGTCGTCGTCTTTGCCGACTGTGACGGAACTCTAGATCCACATGAGGTAGTCACTCTGATCACTCCAATCGACGCGGGAGAGGCTGACTTGGTGCTGGGAAAACGCAAGCAAGTTGAAAAGGGCGCATTTCCCCTGCATCAAAAACTTGGAAATGGGATTACGCGCCTCGTACTCTTGATCCTGTATGGTCTCAGAATAAGTGACATCCCGCCCTATCGCGCGAGCAGTTGGCCATTCCTAGCTGAGCTAGGACTTTCTGACCCCAGCTACGGTTTTCCAATAGAGACGATTGTGATCTCGGCACGCAAAGGGGGCCGCATAAAGGAAGTTGAAGTCGCTTACCGACGGCGACTGGTCGGCAAAAGCAAAGTCACGGGTTCGCTTCTGAACTCGCTGAGAGCGGGTTGGACCATGATCGCTTTGGCCGTGGCTCTGCGTTTCAGGAAGTCAGTGATTTGAAGAACGGAGCAGTCCTCGTCTTCGCTCGACGGCCCGAGCTAGGCAAGGTTAAGACACGGTTGGACGCTCGAATCGGAGAGAACTCAACCCTTCGTCTCTATCGTGCCTTCCTGGTTGACACGCTCGTTGCTGCACACCTTTCCGGTGCAAAGGTGATTTTAGCCCACACGGCCGGCCCCAATTTTCCGGAGCAGAGTCGCGCCGATATCACATTACCCCAGCGCGGTCACAGTTTTGGTGAACGCTTTGACTCCTCCTTGGTGGACGCCGCTAACCTGTTGCCGGTCAGAACTCCACTGATACTCGTGGGGGCAGACACACCTCAACTCTCTCCCACGTTTCTGCGAAAGGCCCTAGCAAAGTTAGAAAACTATGACGCCGTAATTGGTCCCAACGACAACGGTGGGTTCTATCTTCTGGGCTTTTCCAAGCCTCCAGTTCCAGTGGCGAAAGTATTCACCCACTCCGCCGAGGAAGAACCCGGGGAACTTAATCGACTGATAGGAGAACCGGGCTCAGAACGACCTTCCTTGAGCCACATTTTGATGTCGATTTGCCCGAAGACCTGATGAGGCTCATCCAACTCATCGGCGACCTAGAAAGAACCGGCGCCGATTGGATTCCCCGGAATACCTGGAACTTGCTTCATTCCAAGTCGCTTATCTCTATGGCCGTGAGAACGTGATTCCTCGCCTGGAAGATTTCCATGCGACGAATCAACGAGTAACTACAAGGAGACTTGTGCGACGCTTGCAGGGCGAAGCGGAAAGTATGTTCCGGCCAACTCGTCTGAGAACCATCATGACTGTGGCCGTCATGTCTAGGCTATTCGTATTCGCAGTTGCGGTCACATCGAACACAATCTTCGGAGTTAATCCAAAGTGTAAGTCATTTGGTTGCTGGACCATCCCTCTGCCATTCTTCAACCTCTTCGCGCGATGGGATAGTGGCTTCTACGCAGATATAGCCATCAATGGTTACAGCCACGCAATCGTTCCCAAATGGGAATTCTTTCCGCTGTATCCCAGCATGATGGGAATTCTCGGTCACCTAATCGCATTGATTCTTCCTCTGCCCTTTGCGTTGAGTGTCTACCTTGCCGGTTTTGCAATAAGTAACATCGCGTACTTCGCCTCAGTCTACTTCCTCTATCGACTTTCCTTCCTAGTTCTAGGAAACGCAAGGACCGCTTCGAGGGCCGCGATATCACTAGCACTCTATCCGGCGGGTGTGTTCTTTTCAGCAGTATACTCCGAATCGCTCTTCCTTCTCCTGGTGTTGAGTTCATTATATTGCTGGTACCAGGGCGGTCAAGCGAAGAGCGGATTACTTGGGCTGCTCGCGGGATTAGCAAGGCCCGTGGGCACAATTTTGGCGGTACCCTACCTCTACGATTTGTTGACTAATCGTACCGCGCGAAGATCTCCTCTCAGTTACCTGCCCATTGTTTTGGTGTTGCTCGCCTTCATCAGCTTCATGGCGTACAGTCTGATTATGACAGGAACGCCGTTCGCTACTTTCGCGGCGGAGCGTTTGTACTGGAAGGTGACTCTGAGTCCAACGTATATTCTAACTCTAGCACGTAACGAGATCATAGATCACCCGGTGATAATTCCATACCTCGGAATGGGAGTTGGGGGCGTATCTGCCTCCGTCTTGACAACTCACAGCAGGGCGGAGAGGGAGATTGGACTATTCTCAATACTCCTAATCTTGGTCTATCTGCTCACTCCCATCATATCCTTTCCAAGATACTCCGTCACGTTAGTACCGATGTACTGGACTTTGGCGAAGCTTTCCCGTTGGAGATGGATCGAGGTTGCGATGTACGGAGTCTTCCTTCTGCTGTTAGCCGTAGGAACTGGTCTATTCGTAAACTGGTACAGTTTCTACTGAAAATTCTAGTCGCTAGCGGCGAGCACAGGCGCTGATGGATTTGTGGAAAGAATCTGGTGAAAGAATATTAGACCATGGGGTGCCTGTTCGAGCGGTGGAGGGCCCTTTTGGGACAACCTAGTAAGCCATGACAGAGTGGCAAGAAGATTGTGAGTGTGGGCCTCGTTCTGCTCATGGTGATACTCCTAGCATATGCTGGCTGGCGCTTCTTTTCACCCGCGTCCCCCTACTCGGGTACGACCAGCATGATAACTTCGAGTATGGTCAGTATGGTCGGTACTTCATCTTACGGCTCGTCATCATCTGCATCATCTGGCACCACATCTACATTCAATTTGGCAGCGAGCCTCCTTGCGGGATCCCCGCCAACGTTAGGTTCGGCGAATGCTTCCGTGACGATAGTAGAATTCGGCGATTACCAGTGCCCCACCTGTGGAGGTTGGTACAACACACAAGAAGCCTCGCTCGTCCAGAACCTGATAGATACTGGGAAAGCGAAGCTTGTTTGGAGAGATTTTGATTACTACGGACCCGACTCAGTTTCAGCTTCGGAGGCGGCGTACGCAGCGGGTGCGCAAGGTAAGTTTTGGCAGTTCCATGACCTCCTCTTTCAGAATCAACAGGCGCCTAATGGCGGATGGGCAAGTCGCCAAAACCTGGTAAAGTTCGCGGAGCAATTGGGCTTGAACATGACAGAGTTCAATCAAGACTTCAACAGCGGAAACTATGACTCATTGATTAACTCAAATCACAGTTTAGGGGTTCAAGCAGGTATAACCGAAACTCCCACGTTCTTTCTAATCGGACCCAACGGTAAAGAGGTGACGATAGCTGGCGGTCAACCCGAATCGGTTTTCGAACAGGCAGTCGCACAGTTGACGAGTGTGTCATAAATGCCGTCGCCGATAGTGGACACATTCAGGGATACCAAATACGTCATCTTCGCGGTTCCAATCGTGGTGGCCTACGGCGTTATGCTTTTTTTCTTTGACCAGTTCATCTTTTTTGCTCCATATTTCACGTTCTATGTACCGTCCTCGGGAGTCTGGAACCTGGTCCTGGACACATTATTGACGACCCTAACGGCATTGGTGCTGACGTTCTCGATAAGGCAAATGCTCCTACAACGAGGAAGCGGAGGAGCGTCCAAAACTGGTGTGCTTGGGATAGTTGCGGCTATCGTTGCGGGGGCATGCCCTTGTTACTACCTCGTTCCGCTCTTGGCGGTTGCTGGCGCGATCGGAGGTACGTTGGGAGCCGTGGGTATTCTTCTGAACACCTTCCAAATCCCGATCAAGCTAGCAGCGATGCTGCTTCTAGTCTTCGCGATCTACAAGCTCAACAAGTCTGGTGTATGCAAGGTTAGAGTTCCGGCCCAAAGCATTAGGCAGAACCACGCTAACTAATGGCGGACTGTAGGGCTGAGCCATCATGCGTTTGAAATCTTGGCTAATGCCGTAAAGAGTTGATGACTGGGTTCACTTCGAATCGTCGAGCGTTTTGCGGCTATTCAGGCGGGATCTCCTTGAATGCCAGCGATAGGTCAATGCCCTGCTTCTTCAAGTACTGTCCGTGTGCAACGTAAAGTATCAGCCCGCCGATGAACGAGCATACCAGGAACGCGTAACTTAACGTGTTTCCGCCGTATATGTTTGGAAATATCACGAACTCGTAGGAGACGAATGCGAAGACACACGCGCTCAGCACCCCCGCGATCACCAGCCCAGCCCGAACAATATTCGATTCGGATTTTCTTCGAATCCCGTAGAGAATTGATGCGACCGCAACGAATAGGAAGAAGAGCATTGGGCCAATGGCCGTGGCGGACAATGCTGAAAGTTCGCCGTAGTAGAAGGCTGTTGCTCCCACGAGCAAGATCGCCAAGACGAGGTCGAAGATGTGGGCAACTGCGGGTGAATTGAACCGTGGGCTCACGTAAGCAAACTTCGAGGGCAGAAACCTGTCGAATGACATGGCAAGTATGTACCTTGCAACCGCCATTATTGTCACCATCAAGAAGATGATGTTCCAGACAATCCAAGCCAAGCCAAGCGTCACTGAGACGGCTAGATTATTCGCGACGCCCATTGCAAGCGTCCAGAAGTTGAAGCCGTAATCGAAGACCAACGTTGAGTTTGCGAAGGCGGAGTTGATGAACGGTTGACCGGCGACTCCGTAGAGTACGGAGAAGACAATCGTCCAGATTATGAACACCGTGATCCCGGAGATTGGGACGCTCCATCTCAATGCGGTCTTTCCTTTCAGCTCGGACCCAGCGATTGTGGACATGTTAAACCAAGGGAAGAGGAAGAGGAAGTAGAAGGGCATCAGGATCAGAGTATTCCCAAAATCGAAGGAAGGTCCCGTATACGAGGCGGCCAAGGAATCGTAAGTTGTGTTACTGATTCCCAAGGAATTGACATAGCTGACGACCCCGCCTCTTCCACCCCCGACGAGAACGGCGAGGCCCAAGACAATTCCGATGACTCCTATGACCACCAGGATGGTCAGGGTCCTAATTGCGGCCTTGGGGCTGACGATGTTGATCAGAACCAATATCGTGAAGATAATTGACCCGAGAATGAATTGGGAGGTCGGGTCAGCTCCGGATACGTTTCCGGGCAGCGCTAGGCCGAGAAAACTCTGGTTACCGAGAGCAACCCCAACCGATCCGATCGAGAATACCGCCGAGAGAATTAGAATCGCTACAAACGCGATGAAGTTCAGGCATGCCCCCGTTAATCCCATTGCGCTACCAAAGAGTCCGCCAAGCTGTCTAGACATCCAGACGTAGTCGCCGCCGGTGCGGGGAGTTCGCCGCTGGATCATCGTGTAAATGAACATTTGAGGCAGAACAAATAGGAAGCCAATTACTGAACCGTAGACTAGGTTGACTCCGGACATGGTCGGAAAGAAAACCGTATAGAGCGGGAGCAGGGCGATGGTTGCGCCGAGGCCCATCCAAGCCGCGTTCATGCTTACGGCGTCTAGTAGCGATACGTTCTTCACGAGGCCTGTGGCTTCTCTAACAAAAACAGTCGGCTTGTTAGACATGGCCGGCCGGTATCGATTCACCATCTATTTAACAGCTTTTATCTGCGGTAATGAAGGCGGCGGGAGATGAAGGCAAAGAAAAAATCGAGAGGCCGGAATGGGCTTGCGAAAGTGGGTCGGGTTAACCTCCTCCGACCGGAGGCAGAAGTGTGACCCGGTCTCCATCCTTTAACGCCGCTTCCTGAGTCGCCCATTGTCCATTGATAAGTAACTTGATCGTATCCATCAATTCTGAGAGTTTGGGGTGCGCGATTATCGCTTGGGAGACGGCCTGTTCTATCTTCGCGGGTGTTTGCAAAACGAACTCCTCTTCTCTTGTGCCTGACGCTTCTCGCGCCCGGCCAAGATATACCAGCGCGACTTTTACGGTACTCACGTTCATGAGATCCTCCGTTTGATTAGTCGGGCAGTAGGTTCGTTTTCCCGAGTTCGTCCGCGACATAATCGAGGCCTAGGCGATGAAGGGTGGCTCGGGTCGGTCGCCCCGTTTTCTTATCCCATCCGCGAAGCTCGTAGTAGTTATCCAGCATAGAACCAAGAACCTCGGGAGCAAATGGTTTGCCTGCAAAAGCTCCGTCGGGCAGTGGCTCCATCAACCTATTCGGCAGCTTGTCTTCATCTCTCGTCAGGCCTTCCCTCGCGTTGAAAGCCCGTGTCAGGTTGATCGCCCTCTCCCCCGTCTCCATGTACTCCTTCATAGTCATGCGCCAACCTGTTGCGGCATTCAGGATCCCAAGCAGGGTGCTATGTTCAATGCCTCCGCCCGGGTAAATGTCGAATACGCAGACTACGAGGCTGTCACACATGGACCACAGATCGGCCTGGACCTTGGCGATCTTCACTTTGCTGGATCCAAAGTCCAACAGCGTACGGTTAGGTAGTTCGGATGCAACCAGTCCTAGATCCGGCCTCATGTATGTGTCTGATTCCCAGTAATCGTCGTGTTCCCATTCCATGTGACAGGCTCCGCGGTCGGCTACGGCGTACATTAGGCCCAAGTTCCGCTTACCTCTAGGCTCATGCATGGGGACTTCACGGCCTTTGACGTGCATCGCGAACTCTTCCGCACCCTTTCCTAGTTCTTGTGCCGCCCTCCATACACCTTCGGCCAGAAGGTTGCCGATACCTTCACGATTTCCTATCAGTTCAACAAGCTTGATGATCGCCTCGGGGCTTCCCCACTTTAGTTCTAGGCCGCCGGTCTGTTCTTTTGTGAGTATGCCGCGCTCGTATGCTTCCATTGCGAACCCCACAACGACCCCTGTGGAGATTGTATCCATACCGTACAGGTTACATAGTTGGTTGGCCTTGGCGATGGCGTACATGTCGCTGTTCAGGCAGTAGGAACCGAACGCGGCCGTGGTCTCGTACTCCTGCCCGCCCACTTCCTTCTCCAGGAGGTACGGGCTTTTTGAGTCAACGACCCGTTTACAATTCGTTGAACAAGCCCAACAGGTGTCTCGCCCCGTCAAAAGGCCACTACTTACAATGGTTTCGCCCGTGATCTTGTCCGCGCCCTCGAACGTTCCTCGCATGAAATTCTTTGTCGGAAGCCTCCCGGAAGCGCTCAGGTCGTCCGTGTCGCCGGCGGTGCCGTAGTCGCGAAGGGGTTGAATGTACGGGCCTTTCTTCACTTCGGTGACGCACTGCCTCACGTAATCCTTCAGTTTCTTGTCATCATGAACCGGCACCTTCAACGACCCCTTGCATCCCCATGCCTTGAGCTTCTTTGAGCCCATAACGGCCCCCATCCCAGAACGTCCCGCAGCTTCTCGCAGGTCGTTCATGATGGCGGCATAGCGGACCACCTTTTCACCGGCGGGGCCTATGCTTGCGACGCTCGTCTGTCGCTTGTCGGTGTCGCCCAATTCCTTCTTTATGCCGTTCTCAGTATCCTCGGTTGTTTTTCCCCAATACTTTGAAGCGTCTCGGAGTTCAGCCTCGCCCTGGTTCACGTACAGCCAGACTGGTGTCTCGGAAACTCCTTCTATTATGAAAGCGTCAAAACCCGACTGCTTGATCTTGGGCGCCATGTAGCCCCCGCTATACGATTCACCCCAACCCAATCCCAGAGGCGATTTGGCGCAAACGCTGAAACGACTGTTCCCCGAGAAGGGAATCACGCCCATCGGCCCACCGGCGACCACAAGTTTGTTCTCCGGTCCAAGCGGGTTAACTCCGGGTTTGAGTTCATCGAAGAGGATCTTGGCCGAAAGTCCCCTTCCGCCAATGAACTTTCGTGCTACTTCTTCTTGCAGCGGGTCAGTCGTGATACTTCTGGTCGAGAGGTTAACGCGAAGAATCTTACCCATGTAACCGTCCAAATCAAACCCTCTTCATGCAACCGGATTACCTAATATAACCTGTCCTCGAGTTGAACCTGGCGGGAACGGAAGGTTTGCGTGTATAACCAATCAGCCGTGCTGTCTGATATTATTCGAGCAATCGAACAGGTTGGAATTGCGATGGACCCCGCCACATAAACGGCGCACGCAAGCATAGGTTCGGGCCTAGGCACAGGGTGGGGTGGGCTATGTTGAAATGGCAATTCTATATCTAATACCGTTCGTGAGGATGATAGCTTGCCCATTTCCCCCGGTTTCCCGTTACGATTTGTTTTCGTTCTCTCAGCACTGAGTGGCGTTTTGTTCTTCTTGCTAGTTTCTCCCGTTCTAAGCCTCATACTGGGGAGCAGCGTGTCCGGCCTGATGCTTGCCCTCACCAACGCTGAAGCCGTATCCTCCATTGCACTTACGATTTACACATCAGGCCTAACCGCTGCGGTGGCGGTGGTCCTTGGCATTCCGTTGGGTTATCTTCTTGGCAAGTACCAGTTTCGTGGCAGATCTCTTATCGATTCCATCATCGAAATTCCGTTAATGATTCCTCACACTGTTGCGGGAATCGCTCTCATCACAATTTTTGGTTCGGCCGAACTCGTCGGTGCTTTCTTCAAAGGCTATGGGCTCAGATTGACGAATGACACATTGGGCATCGTCCTCACTCTAGTGTTCGTCAGCGCAACCTATTCTGTCAAACAAGTTGAGGAAGCCATCAAAGCGCTAGACCCTAAGCTAGAGCTCGTGTCCCGGAGCCTAGGTGCGTCCTCCACTTTCACGTTTTTCAACGTGACCATGCCAAGCATCTGGCGCTCGGTAGTCACCGGTGCAATCTTGACGTGGGCTAGAGCCTCAAGTGAGGTCGGCGCCTTATTCATCATGGCATACTACCCGCCGGTAGCTTCAATTCTAATCTGGAATCTGTATGCCGGCTACGGCTTGCATGAATCTGTTTCAAATGGGGTGGTGCTGAGTCCGGGTGCCGTCAACGTTGCCGCCCTGATGATCTTGATCAACCTTGGCATTTTCGTTCTCTTCAAGTTAGTTCAAAGAAAGAGGCAGACCTAATTTGGGCACGGGAGTTGCGGTAGAGAATCTCTCAAATTCCTGGCCTAGCTTTTCGCTGAAAAACATCAACTTAGACGTCGCCGAAGGGAGCTACTTCGTACTACTTGGGCCCACGGGCTCGGGGAAGACTCTACTTCTCGAGGCGATCGTCGGCGCTTACTCTCCATCCGAAGGACGAATCATTGTAGCCGGTGAGGACGTTTCTCACCTGCCACCCGAAAAACGCAGGCTGAGCTACGCGCCACAAAACTACCTACTCTTCGAGAATATGACAGTTCGGAGAAACATAGAGTACGGTCTTCATGCTAAGGGAGTTGAAGAGCAAGAGAGGCAGAAACGATCGAAGCACCTCCTCGATATGCTGGGCATCTCCCATCTCGTCGATCGCTTCCCAAGGAACCTGAGCGGAGGAGAAAGACAAAGGGTATCCTTGGCGCGGGCGCTCGCGGTCGAGCCTCGCGCGGTTTTACTAGATGAACCACTCTCGGCCGTCGACGCTGAGACGAAGAACATGATTATTGACTATCTGCGTGCCGTCCACACGGAGACGCGCGTTACGGTAATTCACGTAACTCACGACCGACTGGAAGCTGCCGCTTTGGCCGACAGGATTGGTGTGATTAGAGACGGAGAGATCCAGGAGGTTGGTTCGCCGCTAGAATTCAGCCAGAAACCCTACTCAAAACCTGACAGTATTTTTGGATCGGACAACTTGATCTCCGGCAACGTAATCCGCAGGGAGGCTGACTTAGCTTTGGTCGACGTCGGGGCGGGCAAGATAATTGAGGCCATAACGGACCGCACCGGCAGAGTCATGCTTCACGTGAGCCCGGAGAACGTCGTTATTTCGAAACATGGAGTAGAGAGTAGTGCACGAAACAGGGTTAACGGAACAGTCGCGGAAGTGACCGACCTCGGAGCTACCGTCCGAGTACGGATCTCAGGTGAAATCCCGATAAGTGCATTAATCACTCGACGCTCATTCTTCGAGATGAAACTGAACATCGGCTCGGAAGTAATCGCTATCTTCAAGGCGACTTCAGTTGAAGTGCTCTGACACTTCCTCAGGAAGGTTGAAACAGTAGGGTGCCCGAGAGCGCATTAGTTCCCAAGCCGGGGGCGCGCTGTCTGAGTGCCTCGGAGAATTTTTCTGATTTCAGCAAATCCAAGAAAGCGATGACAGAGTGCTTATTCATTCGTTCCCTTGGGATAAGGAAATCATATTTCTCGTCGTCTAGCTTGATGAATTCTAGGCCGGGAACCTCGGCGACCGTCCTAATTCCGAACCCCACGTCGGCGCGGTCATTCCTCACTGCCGCCGCGACAGCGGAGTGGGTCTTGGCCTCGTAGCCGTAGCCACGTATTTGCCTCGTCAACTTGTCCAAGTCGGTGCCACGCGACGCAGCTAACGTGGAAAGGTGTCTATCGATCAGTAACCTTGTGCCGGACCCTTTGTTTCGATTGATGAAGAGCACATCGGTTCTCACCAAATCCTCCATCGATAATATTTTCTTCGGGTTTCCGCTTTTGACGATCAAGCCTTGTTCACGGTCGTAGCCTCGGACCAAACATGCGGATTTCTCAAGGTGGAATCGTGGGATGAATGGGATGTTGTACTCACCCGTCGCTTCGTCTTGGAGGTGAACCCCCGCCAAGTCTGTCTCTCCACGCCCAACGGCGCGGAAACCGCCGATGGATCCCACGTTAATCGTTCTGCCAAGAAATCCCGTATCATTTCTTCTCAGTAACGAGAACGCGACGTCAATGCCCACGCAGTGACTTCCCACGGCGACGAGTGACGGTGGTAAGATTCCGCTGCCGAAGAGTTGAACCTTCATTTTCTCTCCCGCTTCTACGTACTCCTGCGTGTCGGGGAGGTCTACGAATCCGTCCGCCATAGAGAACGAACTGATGGCTCCGGAGCCACTCTGCATCGGGTATGCGATGAATTCGCCGTCTGGCCTAGTTAACAGTTGCACGGGGAGGAGTTCGCGGCGGCCACGTGCCTTGAAGAACTTCAACGGCACCGTCGCGTCCACCGTCGCCGGCGTAGACTCAACCGTGTTGGAGAGCCTGCGAATTATCGGAGCGACTAGTACGTGGAAGATCATTAGGGCGGAGGTTGGGTAGCCCGGGAGGCCGAAGATTGGTTTACCGCGGGCGATGCCTATCAAGGCCGGCTTTCCCGGCTTGAGAGTCAACCCGTGCACAAGCACGCCCGGCTCCCCAAGGTCATCAACAACTCTGTAGAATAGATCGCCCGGGCCGGAGGAAGTGCTTCCGGAAGAGATCACGATATCCGCGTCACCCAAGGCTGCTTTGACGCGTTCCTTAATCACGGAGTAATCGTCTGGTAGAATCCCCAAGAACTGTGCGTCGCCGCCGCATT
>Ga0187769_10001933_pt1 | contig 12017 bp, 13 predicted proteins | sample 0116_SJ02_MP02_1_FD_133140 | JGI IMG/M metagenome (GOLD analysis project Ga0187769, IMG submission 133140) | Tropical peat soil microbial communities from peatlands in Department of Meta, Colombia - 0116_SJ02_MP02_10_MG | ecosystem: Environmental > Terrestrial > Soil > Wetlands > Peat | place... | reverse complement strand
GGCGCCGGCGTGTGGATCGCCGACACCATCGCCGAGCTGCAAAAAGACCAGGATTGCGTCCTGCAGGGGCGCAGCAATTGCGCGCCGATCGAACTGCCGGCGACCAAGCGGGAATAGAGCTTACTGCAACGGACCGCTCGGGTGCGCGCCGCGTTCGGGAAGCGCGATGACCGGCGTACCGCCGTCCGACGGCTTGGCCGCCCCGACCGTGTTTGTCGGGTCTTGGCCAGTCTTGGCCGGCGCGGCGGCCGGTTGCGCACCTTGCGGCTTGTCTGCACCGCCGAGCGCCCCGGTCTTGTCGTCATGCACGCTGCTCACGGCCGACGTGCCGGCGGTGGCCGGCTTGGCGGCGAGGCCTGGCTCCGACGTGTGATGCGAGTCGACGATGGCGAGCACTTCGCCGATCACCCGCGCGTGCAGCCGCGGCGACTTGTCGATGTTGAGGTGGTCGATGTTCGGATCGCGGCTGAGATCGACGTTGACAAGCGAGCCGTGGAAACCCGGCCCGGCGCTCATATAGAAATGCTTGGTCAAATTGATGACGCGGGCGACATTGGCCGAGGCCGAAAACGACGCCGTGCAATCAAATGGAACCACGAGCGCGACCGGGACGCCTTTTCTGCCGAGATAGGTGGCCATCTCCATAACCGCATCCGCGCCGAGCGAATGGCCGATGAGGATGATGGGACCTTCCGTACCGGCCCGATATCGTGCTGCAGCCTGATCGGCGAGCGACTGCCACGAGGCGTAGTTCTGGACGGTCGTGCTGATACCGCGCCGATCGAGCTTGTCGGCAAGGGCGTCCATACCGAGGGAGAAAATGTTCATCAGCCCGCGCAGCAGATACACGTGCGCGCGCCCCTGGGCCATGCCGGGGTTGACGCCCAGCGCGAGCACCATGCCTGCCGCAAGCATTCCGATTGCGGTATGGCGCCACCACCCTTTCATGATCTCCTCACAGCTTTCGACCCCGAGCACCCGTTCGCATTTTAAGCCATTCAAGTTTCACTGCCAGATTCCGCGGCCAATTTCCTCCCTGATTCCTCAGGGTCTTACAAACCGATGCGAAGGTGTAGCAAAAATGCAACGTACCCTCGTCTGTCAATATAACTTGGGCACTACTCGGGTAGTTCGCCGCATATAGGCCCGATATTCGTCGCCAAAGGCGGCAATCATCATCTCTTCCTCCCGGCCTACGCGCCCGAAGAACAGGAGCCCGAAGCCGACAAGGCCAGCAGGCCCAGCGATCCAATTGGGTAATAGCAAAGCCTGGGCAAGCGCCATCAGCCAAAAGCCCGCATACATCGGATGCCGTATCGTGGCGTAGACGCCCGTTGTGACGAGGATGTGGCGCTCGCGCAGGTCAAGACTCACCGACCAGTTGCGGCCGAGTTCCCGATGGGTGCGGTAAAACAGCCAGGCCGAGGCGAGATCGACAGCGATACCCAAATAGCTCAGCGCCGGGATGAAGGGGTAATCGGCAAAGCGGAAGAAATGCGTCGTGAGGTAGACGCAAGGTACGATGCCGAGCCCGGTCAGCGAAGCGCCGAGCAAAGCGAATTCGCGGCCGTCGCGCGCGGAGTAACGCACCGGCGTCTCGCGCGCGTGCCGACGCGGCCGCATCCGCATCAGGAACCAGACGATAGCAAACGCGAGCCAGACGATTTTGGAAATGGTGACCGTCACGCGCTATGGCTCCGTCGCAGTCAAGCCAGAAGCCGTGCCATCGCCGCGGTTCGACGGCACTGGTTCGCGCAGGGCCCCATCGGCGGCGAAAGCCGCAACCGCGCCATCCGGATCACCGACCCACAGGACGAGCGCCAGCGGACCACAGCACAGCATGTAATAGTCGTAGAAATAACGCCGTTCGTTGCCCATGACCGCCTGGCGGTGGATGCGCAGAAAATTGAGGTGGAAGCGTCGATAGGTGTGCTCCTCGACCATCATCCGGATGCGGATGATCTTGACGACGGGCTTGCCTGCCGCCGGCATGCCGAGCGCGACCACCGGATCGACTTTGTAAACATTGATGATGTCGACCAGCGCCTGATACTCGACCCAGAAGATAGTCGGCGCATTCGCTACCCTGGCCACGGTCTCGCGCAACCAACCGGCCGCCGGATGCAGTGCCACTTTCAGAAGCGACGAGCCCGTTGAAACCAAATGCAACGGCTTGCCGCGCCCGCCAAGTTCAGGATCGAGCTGCCTTGCACGGTCGACCACAACGAGCGAGAGCGGCGCCCCGAGGCTGTGGCCGTGGACCACGACCTCGTCGGCGTCGGTCTCGCGGACAAGCCGCACCAATTCGCGGGCGAGCCGATCAAGCCGCGCTTCGAGCTGTGAGCGCGCACGATGCACGAAGTCGCGGGCAAAATACCAGTCGTCGAGCGCGTAGCCGATCTGGACCATGCGGCCGAACGTAAGGCGCAAGAACGCGAATATCAGAAGCCACAGCAGGGGCGCGAGCACCATGGGATAGGGCAAACCGCTATGGACCACAAACCGCGTCGCGGCGATCGCAAGCCACATCATGCCGAGAATGAAAGCAAACGGATAAAGAAAGAACGCGCCATAGCGCCAATTGACGATGAAGTAACGCACAAACGTCGCGGTGAGCACGAATTCCAGCAAAGCGGCAATACCGAGCGGAAAACGCCACCAGTCGCTCACCGCCATGTCGGCGGCGACCAGATCGTCCCAGCGGAAATAATGAAAATCGGTGGTCGTGCGCCAATTCGGTCCCGAGGTTTCCACGGTCCAGCTGGCGACGGCACCGTCGGCCGAAAGACGAGGCGGCGAAACCGTGCCGCAGACGTTCCAGGCTTTGTGGAAACGCGCCATTTCGCGGATAAAACGGCGATGCTGGCGATCCGGTCCGACCGACTCATAGCCGGCCAACTGGACGAAACACCGCTTGCGCACGAGCGCTTTCGGCATGGCGCACCCCTTCGACGGGTTCATTAGGGAACGCGGGCCTGCCAATCAAGCGCGCCGGGGCCGCCGGCGCCCCGATAAGTTATTGGCTGCGGGCCTATTTTGGCGCCGATGCCCGCCGTTGAACTCGCCGACATCCTTCGCTATACGGGGCCTTCACATTGAGCGGCCCGCGGCAATTGGGCTTACTTGCGCCGGACGGGACCGGCGCTTATTCCGTCTCCGACCAAAGAGCGTACCCGATGTCCACTACGTTCGATAAAGTGGCTGAAATCATTGCGGAAACTTGCGATATCCCGCGTGAAAATATCAAGCCGGAAAGTCACGCCATCAACGATCTAGAGATCGACAGTCTCGATTTCCTCGACATCGCTTTTGCCATCGACAAGGCGTTCGGCATCAAGCTTCCGCTCGAACAGTGGACGCAGGAGGTCAACGACGGCAAGGCGACGACGGACCAGTACTTCGTATTGAAGAACCTGTGCGAGCGGATCGACGAACTGATCGCTGCCAAGGGCGCCTGAGGCGCCGCATATGCGCCTTGAATATTTTCAGATGATCGACCGCTTCGTCGACGTCGATGTCGGCGGGCGCGTGGCGCGATCGGTCTGCACCGTGCCGATGGAGAGCACGGTGTTCGAAGGACACTTTCCGGGTTATCCGCTGATGCCCGGCGTGCTCCTGATCGAATGCATGGCACAGACTACGGGCTGGCTGGTCAGCGCGCTGACCGGCTTTACCGGCCTGCCGGCACTTGCCGGCGTCAAGGAAGCAAAAATCCGCGCCGCTGTGTTTCCCGGCGACGTGCTTGAGGTCGAAGGCAGGGTCGTGCACGAGGGCTCCGGCTACGCGATCGGCGAAAGCAAAGGCTGGTGCAAGGGCGCACCGGTGTGCGAGGCCGCGCTGACCTACCGCCTTGTTCCCTATCCGAGCCCGGAGCTGCGAGCGGGCCTATGGGAATGGGCGGAGCGCATCAATTTTCCAGCCAAGGAGTTCGCGAAGTGACCGAACGCCGCGAGGTGTGGATCACCGGCGTCGGTCTTCTCACCTGCCTTGGGGAGGGATTGGAAGCGGCGTGGCAGCATCTCGAGCGCGGCGATCCGCCGCCCTACGACGACAAGAGCTTTGCACCCTATATCGTGCACCAGCTGCCGCCGATGAGTTACGACAAGCAAATCCCGAAAAAAAGCGATCAGCGGCAGATGGAGACGTGGCAGCGGGTCGGCGTTTACTCCGCCGGGCTGGCTTTGACGGATGCCGGCATCGCCGGCAATGCCGATCTCCTCGACCATACCGACATGATCGTCGCCGCCGGCGGCGGCGAACGCGACATCGCGGTGGACACCGCGATCATGGCCGGCGTGCGCAAGACCAACACGCCCGGCGCCTTTCTCAACGAGCGCCTGATGAGCGACTTGCGGCCGACGTTGTTTCTGGCGCAGCTGCCCAATTTGCTCGCCGGCAATATTTCGCTCGTCCACGGTGTGGTCGGCTCCTCGCGCACTTTCATGGGCGAAGAGGCCGCCGGCGTCGACGCGGTGCGCGTCGCGCAAGCCCGCATCGCCGCGGGCCAAAGCGAGCTGACGCTGGTCGGCGGCGCCTATCACGGCACGCGCTGGGACGTGCTGTTGGCCTTCGAGCTCGGCGGGGTGGTGCTCAAGGGCAAGTTCGCCCCGGTTTGGGATCGCGGGCCGGAGGGCGGCATTGCCTTTGCGACGATGGGCGCCTTTCTGGTCTTGGAAAGCCCCGACCACGCCCGAGCCCGCGGCGCCCGTCCGCGAGCGCGGATTTCGCCGGTGTTGTCCGACCGCAATCTGCGCCGTTCCGGTGAGGCCGAGGCGTCGCTGCGCCGGCAGTGGAATGCCATCGCCGGCCGCATCGATCGTGGCCGCGCCGCGATCATCTCTGGGGCCGCCGGGCTTGAGCCGGCAACCGCCGCCGAACTCGTAGTCCTCAAAGAAATCGGGCTTCCCGTCCGCAATACGGGCACGTATATCGGGCATGGCGTCGATACCCAGTTCATGGCCAATTTGGGGATCGGTTGCGCGGCGATCGACCACGGCAAGCTGTTCGCCCCGACCGGAACGGGGGATTTCGGCGAAAGCCCGCCGGATTTGTCCCAAATCGTGGTCACCAGCGTCGGCAACTGGCGGGGCGAAGGGCTTGCCTTGCTCGAACGGCTGAATTGAGGGAGATAGAGAGCGCCATGCCAGCGGCTGACCCACCGACTTCAGCACGTCCCACCGCGAGCGCGCACCGCGACAAAGCCGGCCGGCCGCTGATCGCGGTTACCGGGACGGGCATCGTCACCTCGCTTGGCGTCGGCAAGTCCGACAATTGGGCGAAATTGTCCGCCGGCAAATCCGGCATCCGGCGCATTTCGCGCTTTCCCCTCGATTCGCTGCGCACCACCATCGCTGGCACCGTCGACGAGGTTTACCGGGATTATATGCCGCCGGCCGAACTGTCCGAGCGCATCGCGCTTTTGGCCGGCGAGGAGGCGATCGCGCAAGCCGGCATTGGCAACAAGGGGCATTTTCCAGGGCCCTTGTTTCTCGCTTTGCCGCCGCTCGAGATCGAATGGCATTACCGCCTGCAGATGGCAGAGGGGGCCGCGCCCGGCCAGGACGCCGGCTATCCCGACCTGATGCGGGTGGCGCGCGGGCCGCAATTCGGCTCGATCTACGAGACGCTGAAATACGGCATCATCGGCGAACATCTGGCTGACCATTTCGGCACCGAAGGCTCGCCGATCTCGCTGACCACCGCTTGCGCCTCCGGCGCTACCGCGATCCAGCTCGGCGTCGAGGCGATCCGGCGCGGCGAATGCCAAGCGGCGCTTGCTCTCGGCGCCGACGGTTCGCTGACCCCGGAGTCGCTGGTCCGCTTCTCGCTGCTTTCGGCGCTGTCGACACAGAACGATCCGCCGGAACAGGCCTCGAAGCCGTTCTCTAAAAACCGCGACGGCTTTGTGCTGGCGGAAGGTGCTGCCGCGCTGGTGCTGGAAGACTACGACCACGCGGTTGCACGCGGCGCCACGATACTCGGCGTTCTCGAAGGCTGCGGCGAAAAATCCGATTCCTTCCACCGCACCCGGTCGAGCCCGGACGGCAAGCCGATCATCGCCTGCATGCGCAACGCGCTCGCCGATGCCGGCGTCGCCCCCGAGGACGTCGACTATATCAACGCCCACGGCACTTCGACGCCCGAGAACGACAAGATGGAGCATCTCGGCGTCTCCGCCGTATTCGGCGAACACATTCGCGGCATTCCGATTTCGTCCAACAAATCCATGATCGGGCATACGCTGACCGCTGCGGGCGCGGTGGAAGCGGTGTTCACGCTTTTGACGCTCGAGCACCAGCGCATTCCACCGACCATCAACCACGCCGTGCCCGACCCCGCGATCCCGCTCGACGTGGTGCCGAACGTGGCGCGCGACGCGCGCGTTAAGCGCGCCATCTCCAATTCGTTCGGTTTCGGCGGCCAGAACGTCTGTCTGGTCATGACGCGGGAGCCGGCGTGACCGGTCTTGCTGATACGGCGATAGACGCAAGGGCGAGTGCGGCTACGGAACGAATGATGCGCGCGCTCACTCTGGTCGCCGACCGCAAGATCGAACTCCTCGATGTCGCCGCCCCGCCGGCGCCGGGCGCGGGCGAAGTGCAGATCGCGATCAAGGCGATCGGGCTTAATCACATCGACGTCTGGGGTTGGCGCGGCATGGCGTTCGCCAAGCGCAAGCTGCCACTGGTCGTCGGCGTCGAAGCAGCCGGCGAAATTGCCGCAGTGGGTCCGGGCGTGATCGCATGCAAAGCCGGCGACCGCGTCGTTGCCTATGGCGCGCTGACTTGCGGCGCCTGCAAGGCGTGCCGCGAGGGCCGCGACAATCTCTGCGAAAACGTCGCCTCGATCATGGGCTTCCACATCGACGGTTTTGCCCGCGACCTCGTCAACATGCCGACGCGGCTCGTGGTGCCGATCTCGGCCGGCGTGAGCTACCGCGATGCCGCCTGCGCGCCGGTGGCGTTCGGCACCGTGCAGCACATGCTGTTCGACAATGCCAAGCTCGAACCCGGCGAAACCGTCCTGGTGCAGGCCGGCGGCTCCGGCATTGGCACCAGCGCCATCAAAATGGCCAAGGCGATCGGCGCAACCGTCATCACCACCGTCGGCGACGACGCCAAGGCCGAGAAGGCCAAGGCGCTCGGCGCCGATCACGTCATCAATTACCGCACCGAGCGGTTCGAAACCGTCGTGCGCAAGCTGACCGGCAAAAAGGGCGTCGACGTCGCCTTCGAGCATGTCGGGCCCGACACCTTCAACGGCTCGCTGTTATGCCTCAAGCGCGGCGGCCGGCTCGTCACCTGCGGCTCGACTTCGGGCCAGTCGATCACGCTGAACCTGTTCCAGCTCTATTTGCAGCAATATCGGATTTTCGGCTCGTTCGGCTGCTCGCTCCGCAATGTCCGCGAGAGTCTCGCCAAGATGGCGTCCGGCCTCACTCCGGTGATTGACACCGAAGTGCCGCTCGCCGAATTCGAACGTGGCCTCAACCGCCTCGAGAGCCGGCAGGTGTTCGGCAAAATCATCGTCGTTTTTTGATGCCGAAGCGGCGCGGCAAGAATTTACTGGATGCAGCCGTCGGCGCGCTCACGGTCGGGCTGCTCGCGGCGATCAAGCACACCGACCGCAGACGCACGGCGAATTTCGCCGGCGCGTTCATGCGCAAGGTCGGGCCCCTGTTCAAGGAGCATCGTCTCGGCCGCGAGCAATTGCGCGCCGCCTTCCCGGAAAAATCCGACGCCGAGATCGAAGCGATCCTTGCCGGCGTGTGGGATAATCTCGGCCGCATCGCCATCGAGTTCGCCCATCTCGACGAATTCTGCGTCGAAGGCTTCGGCCGGCAGACGCCGGACGTCATTACCTATCCGCCGGAATCGCAGGCGCGCTACGAGGCGATCACCAAAAGCGGCAAGCCGACGATCGGCTTTGCGGCGCATCTTGCCAATTGGGAGCTGCCCGGCGTCGGCGCCAAACTGATCGGCGTGAAATCGGCGGTGCTGTACCGGCGGCCGAACATCGACGCCATCGACGACGTCATCATCAGGCTGCGCGAGCCGCTGATGGGCGAATTGATCCCGACCGGGCTCGATGCGCCGGTGCGGCTGGCGCGGCTCCTCGAGGCCGGCATCCATGTCGGCATGCTGGCCGACCAGCACTACACGCGCGGCGTCGAGGTGACGTTTTTCGGGCGCAAGTGCCTCGCCAACCCGTTGATCGCGATGCTGGCGCGGCTGACCGAATTGCCGATTTTCGGCATGCGCGTCGTGCGCAAAGAAGACGGCAACAGTTTCTGGGGCGAAATTTTCGGTCCCGTGGAGCCGGCGCGCGACGCCAACGGCCGCATCGAGATAAAAGGCACTATGCAGGCGATCACGTCCGTGGTCGAAGGCTGGGTCCGGCAATATCCCGAGCAGTGGTTGTGGCTGCACCGCCGCTGGCGGTGATGAACCATCTTTTCCCCGCCGCTATCCGTGCGTAATCTTTGTCGCCGCTCAATCTTTGCAATCAGAGCGAGGTTCGCATGCGTCTCAAAGACAAAGTCGCCATTGTCATTGGCGCCGGTCAGTCTCCGGGCGAAGGTATGGGCAATGGCCGCGCCACGGTTCTGCGTTTCGCCCAGGAAGGCGCCAAGGTGCTGGCGGTCGACAACAAGCGCGCCTCCGCCGAGGAAACCGTCGCCATGACGCGCGAATTGGCGCGAGAGTTGACGCAAGCGTCGGCCGGCGAATGCGCCGCCTTCGAGGCCGACGTGACCAAGGAGGCGACGCTTAAGGCGATGATCGAAGACGCCCGGCGGCGTTGGGGCCGGATCGACATTCTGCATTACAATGTCGGGGTGAGCCTCGCCGGCGGCGACGCGGTGCTCGCCGAATTCACCGAAGCCGCATTCGATCGCATCGCCGCCATCAACCTGCGCGGCGCCATGATGGCCTGCAAACATGTTTTGCCGGTGATGCGCGCGCAGCGCTCAGGCGTCATCATCACCATCTCCTCGATCTCGGCGATCGAAAATTATCCCTATGTCGCCTACAAGGCGACCAAGGCCGGATTGATTGCGTTCACGCAACAACTCGCCATCCAGAATGCCGAGTTCGGCGTGCGCGCCAATGTCATTCTGCCCGGCCTGATGGACACGCCGATGGCGGTGGATACGCGCGCCCGCGTCAGCGGCAAAAGCCGGGCCGAGATCGCGGCCGCGCGCGACGCGCGCGTGCCGTTGCGTCACAAGATGGGCACCGCCTGGGATGTGGCCAACGCCGCGCTGTTCCTTGCTTCCGATGAGGCGGATTTCATCACCGGCGTGGCGTTGCCGGTCGATGGCGGTGCGCTGGTGAAGATAAACTGAGGTGAGCGACGGACCGACGCGCTTCCCCGGATGGCGCGTGAACAATCGTGTTTCGTGGCGGCCGCCGGCTAGATCAAATGCGCCGGCAGGATATTCAGCGCCGTCAAAACGGCTCCGGATAGGGCGGACAGATTGGCAAGCCCGAGGCCGAGAAGGGTGCCGGCGACGATGTAGAAGCCGGTGGTCAGAAACTCGTGGCTCCGCCGTTTTCCACTTGCGCGGCGATCGCGACCGCGCGGGCGGGCTTGCGATGCAGGTAAATGATGTTGCTCTGGCTGCGCATGACTTCCACTCCCATTGGAGCCTGACGCGCTCTTGTTAATGGCAGCGGAAGTTCAGGAAAATTCAGATGTTGTCCCTAAGGTGAGTCCCTTAGGCGCCTCGCGCGGCCCAAACCTTGCCTGCCGACCGGCGCGTCTCCAAAAACAAGCGGACCCTTTCGCCAATAGAACGCGCTGGAGCGCTGCCTTTTATCGTCAACTTCAATACCGTTCAGCCACAAAATGCCGGCCCTTAAGCGAAGACTGATCGTCGTATTTGCGCTTGGTCGACCGCTTTGGCAGCTTGACTTTGTCACGGGCTATTTTCTTGTACGGAATCACCGACAAAATGTGGGCAATGCAATTCAACCTGCCGCGGCGCTTGTCATCGGTGCGGACGATATACCAGGGCGCATGTTTGCTGTCGGTTGCCTTCAACATCGCATCGCGAGCTTTTGAGTAGTCGTACCAACAACGGTACGACTCCAAATCCATGGGGCTCAATTTCCATTGGCGCAGCGGATCGTTGATACGCGCCAAAAAACGGCGTTCTTGTTCATCCTTTCCGACTTCAAGCCAGATTTTGACGAGGATGATGCCCGCGTCCACGATATATTGCTCGACTTCAGGGCACAGCTGCAAAAAGCGGTCGTACTGTTCCTTGGTGGTAAAATTCATGACGTATTCGACGCCAGCGCGATTGTACCAGCTGCGATCGAAGATCACGACCTCGCCGGCGGTGGGAAACTGGCTAATATAACGTTGCATGTACAATTGACCGCGCTCGCGGTCGCTCGGCGCCGGCAGAGCCACGACCCGGAAGACGCGCGGACTGACGCGCTCGGTGATCGCCTTGATCGCTCCGCCCTTGCCCGCGGCGTCGCGGCCTTCGAACGCAATGATAACCTTCGCGCCCTTGGCCTTTACCCACTCCTGGAGATGGCAAAGCTCGACCTGGAGCTTGCGCAGCTCTTTTTCGTAAACTTTACGCTTCATCTTTTCCGTTCCGGATCGCTTGTGCGCCATTGCAATGCCCGCTCCCAGAAGGCGCCGCCGATTGGCGGGCGGCTACATGCAACCGTCTTTTATGCTATTGTGCAACATTGCAGTCGGGTTTGCGAGAGGAGGTTTGCGATGCCTGAAGCCAAAAGCACTGCAAGCACCGATCCGCTGGCGGCCTTGCCGACGGCGCAGGACATGATGAAAGAGATCGCCTTGAAGGAGGCGGAGAAAGCTTCGTCCGCGGCACGCGAATTGACGGCAGCGGAAGCCGAAAAAAAGGCTTTGCTCGAAAAATTCTCGAAGCCGTCCGGCGTGTCCGATGACGAGCGTCTGGCCCGCGTCACCGCCATCATCCGGCGGGCTGCTGCCAACGGCCTGACCGAAGTCGAAGTCGGCCGCTTCCCCAATGCGCTCTGCACGGATCGCGGCCGCGCCATCAATCAACGCGAGCCGGGCTGGGAGAAGACGCTGACCGGCTTGCCGAAGGAGCTGTACGAGTTCTGGCAGAAGTATCTCAAGTCGCGCGGCTACAAGATTGGGTTCAGCATCGTCGACTTTCCCGGCGGCATGCCAGGCGACGTCGGCATAAGCCTCAAATGGGGCTGACAACCGCCGCACCGCCGATTTGTGCGTTGCGCCTCGTATGCGATCGCCGGATATGGAACAGTCGGCAAAATCTGATGACCGGCTCGCCCGATTTCGCTATTTGCCACCGGTTCGATGGCTCGCGGGATATCAGGCGCGCTGGCTGAGCGACGATGTTGTTGCCGGCGTCACGCTGGCAGCCTACGCAATTCCAGTTTCTCTCGCCTACGCAGGGCTGGCAGGGTTGCCGGCGCAGGTCGGCATTTACGGCTACATGCTCGGCGGGCTCGGCTACGCCTTGCTCGGCTCGTCTCGGCAACTCGCAATCGGTCCAACATCGGCAATCTCGCTGATGATTGCCGGAACCGTCGGCGAAATGGCCGGCGGCAATGTGGAACGATACGCCCAGATCGCGAGTCTTGCGGGGTTTGCCGTTGCCTTGTTGTGCTTGCTCGCATGGTGCCTGCGTCTGAGCGTGCTGGTGCGTCTCATCAGCGACAGCGTTCTTGTTGGATTTAAGGCTGGCGCGGGCTTGACGATCATAATGACGCAGCTGCCCAGCTTGTTTGGAATTTCGAGCGGCGGGCACAATTTCTTCGAGCGCGTGGTATTGTTCGTTACCCAGCTCAGCCAGATTCAGTATCTGGTGCTGGCGATCGGTGTCGTTGCCCTTGTCGCGTTAATGCTGGGCGAGCGGTTGTTACCCGGTCGTCCGATCGCGCTCGGCGTTGTTGCCTTGGCAATTATAATTGTTTCCTCTTTCGGGCTCGCTGCGTTGGGAGTGCCGACGACCGGCCGGATTCCGCAAGGCCTCCCGACTATGG
>Ga0187769_10001932_pt1 | contig 12019 bp, 11 predicted proteins | sample 0116_SJ02_MP02_1_FD_133140 | JGI IMG/M metagenome (GOLD analysis project Ga0187769, IMG submission 133140) | Tropical peat soil microbial communities from peatlands in Department of Meta, Colombia - 0116_SJ02_MP02_10_MG | ecosystem: Environmental > Terrestrial > Soil > Wetlands > Peat | place... | reverse complement strand
GTCGAGCACGGCGAGACATTTCGCCTTGAATTCGGAAGCCTTGATCATCCGCGACATCTCGGTCCTGCTATATGACCATGGTCAATGACCATGGTCATATAGCAGGCAACGACCGCTATGGCTATGCCACCGGCACCCGCTTTGCCGCAATCAGTCGCGTACTTTCACGTAGCTTCCCGGCGCGTCCTCGATCGGCTTGAGCCCGCGGTCGCCGGGAACGCGGGCAGGGACTTCGGCGGGGCCCTGTTTCTTGAGCCAAGCGAGCCAGTCCGGCCACCAGGAGCCTGGATGCTCCGTCGCCTTGTCGAGCCAGGCGTCGACGTTGCCGTCGCGGCGGATCGGGCCGGTCCAATACTGATATTTGTTCTTGTCCGGCGGATTGACCACGCCGGCAATGTGGCCGGAGCCGGCCAGCACGTATTTGACCTTGCCGCCGAACAGTTTCGAGCCGAGCAGCACCGACTTTGCCGGCGCGATGTGGTCCTCGCGGGTGGCGAGGTTATAGATCGGGATCTTGATCGCCTTGAGCTCGATCGGCGTGTCGGCGATCACCACCTCGCCCTTGGCCAGCTTATTGTCGAGATAGCAGTTGCGCAGATAGAACGAATGGTTCGCGGCCGGGAGCCGGGTAGCGTCGGCATTCCAGTACAGCAGATCGAACGGGAACGGCGCCTTGCCCTTGAGGTAATTGTTGATGACGTAGGGCCAGAGCAGGTCGTTCGAGCGCAGCATGTTGAAGACGGTCACCATCGATTTGCCTTCAAGATAGCCGCGCTCGGCCATGCGCCGTTCGAGCGCCGCGACCTGATCTTCATCGACGAAGACTTTGAGATCGCCGGCATGGGTGAAATCGACCTGGGCGGCGAACAACGTCGCCGACACGATGCGCTTGTCGCCCCAGGCCGCGAGCGCCGCGAGCGTGACCGCAAGCAGCGTGCCGCCGACGCAATAGCCGACTGAATGCACCTCTTCCTCGCCGGTCGCCGCTTTGATCGCCTCGAGTGCGGCGAGCGGCCCCTGGCGCACGTAGTCTTCGAACGTCTTCTGCGCCAGGCGGGCGTCGGGATTGACCCAGGAGATGCAGAACACCGTAATGCCCTGGTCGACGCACCACTTGATGAAGGATTTCTCCGGCGTGAGATCGAGCACGTAGAATTTGTTGATCCAGGGCGGCACGATCAGCAGCGGGCGCTTGAGCACCGTCGGCGTCGACGGCGCATATTGGATGAGCTGCATCAGCTCGTTCTGGAAGATCACCTTGCCTGGGGTGGTCGCGAGATTGCGCCCGACCGCGAACATCGAGGAATCGGACTGGCGGATCTTCAGATCGCCGCCGCCGCTCTCGATATCCTCGGCCAGCATGCGCATGCCGCGCACCAAGTTGTCGGCATTGCTGGTGAGCGTCTCGCGCAGCAATTCGGGATTGGTCAGCACGAAGTTCGACGGCGACAGCGCGTTGGTGATCTGCCGCATGTAGAACTCGGCCTTCTGCCTGGTGTGCGGATCAAGCGCGGCGGCGTCGCTGACGAGCCGGTTGGCCCATTGCGTGCCGAGGAGATAGGCCTGCTTGACGAAATCGTAGAACTGGTTCGAGGACCATTCCGGATCCGAGAAACGCTTGTCGTTGGCCGCGGGGGTAACGACAGGCGCGGTCGCCTCGCCGGCGAGGCGCTTGACCGCCGACGCCCACAGGTCGAGGTAGGCTTGGCCGAGCCGGGTTTGCGCCTCGACGGCGCGCTGCGGGTCGCTCAGCCAGTATTCGGCGACGTGGCCGAGCGTCTTGACAACCTCGGTCATCTCCTCGGCAAGATCCTGGCGGGCCCGGCCCTCTTCGCGCGGCTTGAGATAGGCGGCGAGCGCCCGGCCGCCCTCCTCGACGAGCCGCGCCAGATTGCGCGAAAACTCCTCGACATCGACGGTGCCGATCTTCATCGGTTCTTGCGAGGGAGCCCGCACGACGTTTCCTCAAGCCCGCAACAGACGGCCGTCCTTTGCTGGCGGCCGACGCTTTATCGCAGACATGGCGCGCTCGAACCCGCGACGCAAGGCAAAGCTCAAGGCGGTGCACAGCCCCATTTCGCCAATCGCCGGTTGCACTATCCGCGCCAGCCGCCTAAACCTTGTTTCCACCATATTAGGCGGTTATCCGGTGGCGATGGCGATTTTGACTAATATTTTTGTAAACTATTGAAGCATTGTATTTTTCTAGACGCGGGGGCGGCGAAGGCGGGATCCGATGGCGGATTCGGGATAGGCTTCGCAAGGCATGGCGGGGACCAGCGTGGACGGCCGCACGAGTGTGACAAGGCTCTTGATCGCGAGCGTGACGCTGGCCGCGGCGGCTTTCGTCATCGCCGGCTGCTCCTCTTCCCCGGACACGATCTTTCCGGCGGTTCACGACATGCCCGCACCGCGGCCCGACGCCCCGCTCACGGCCGACCAGGTCAAGGCGGCGACTGACGACCTTATCACCCAGCGCGAGCATCTGAGCACCGAGGTGGAGACTGCCTCGCGCCCTGCGCCGCCAGCCAAGATCGCCGACACCAAGACCGCCAACGCCAAGACAGCGAACGCCAAAACCGCGCCGCCGAAGAAACCTCCCTTTGTGCCGCAGGCCGCTCCGGACACGACTGCCACCGCGACCCCGGCCGCTCCGACGACGCCGGAGGCGCAGACCGCTGGCGCCTATTCGAAGCCGTGATAAGAGTGGGGTATTCGGCAAAACGAGACGCGTCCGGGCCTTCATGGAAGACTTCTACCGCATCCGCCGGCTGCCGCCTTACGTGTTCGAACAGGTCAACCGCGCCAAGGCGGCGGCACGCAACGCCGGCGCCGACATCATCGATCTCGGCATGGGCAACCCTGACCTGCCGGCGCCCGCGCACGTGGTCGAGAAGCTCAAGGAGACGGTCGGCAAGGCGCGAACCGATCGTTATTCGGCGTCCAAGGGGATTCCGGGGCTGCGCCGGGCGCAGGCGGCCTACTATGCGCGCCGCTTCGGCGTAAAGCTTAATCCCGAAACCCAGATCATCACCACGCTCGGCTCGAAGGAAGGCTTCGCCAATGTCGCGCAGGCGATCACCGCGCCGGGCGACATCATCATCGTGCCCAATCCGACCTATCCGATCCACGTCTTCGGCTTCCTGATGGCCGGCGGCGCTATCCGTTCCGTGCCAGTCGAAGCCGACGGCGCCTTCTTCGGCGCGCTCGAGCGCGCGGTGCTGCATTCGATCCCGAAACCGATCGCGGTCGTGGTCTGTTATCCGTCCAATCCGACCGCTTGCGTCGCCGACCTCGACTTCTATCGCGATCTTATCGCCTTCGCGAAGAAGCATTCGCTGCTGGTGCTCTCCGACGTCGCCTATGCCGAGGTTTATTTCGACAACAATCCGCCGCCGTCGGTGCTGCAGGTTCCGGGCGCGATCGACGTCGCCGTCGAATTCTCCTCGATGTCGAAGACCTATTCGATGCCGGGCTGGCGGCTCGGATTTGCCGTCGGCAACGAGCGCATCATCGCCGCGCTCGCCCGGGTGAAGTCGTATCTCGACTATGGCGCGTTCACGCCGATCCAGGTCGCCGCGACCGCGGCCCTCAACGGCCCCGACGATTGCATCCACGAGATGCGCGCGACCTACAAGCGCCGGCGCGACGCGCTGGTCGAATCGTTCGGCCGCGCCGGCTGGGACGTCCCGCCGCCGCGGGCGTCGATGTTCGCCTGGGCGCCGATCCCCGAGCCGTTCCGCACGCTCGGCAGCGTCGAGTTTTCGACCGTGCTGGTCGAGAAGGCGAGCGTGGCGGTATCGCCCGGAGCCGGCTTCGGCGAGCACGGCGAGGGCCATGTACGCATCGCGCTCGTTGAGAACGAGCAGCGCATCCGCCAAGCCGCCCGCAATATCCGGCGCTTTCTTGAAACCGGTCCGGAAATGCTGCACAACGTCGTTCCGCTCGCGACGCGACGTTAGTCCGGCGTCGCTATCCCCCAACTGGCGACGTTTTTTGGCGACGTTTAATGACCGAGCCGCTGAAAGTCGGTGTTGCCGGGCTAGGAACCGTCGGCACCGCCGTCGTTCATCTCCTGGAATCAGGGCGCGAGAAGCTCGCGTCGCGCTGCGGCCGCCGGATTGAGGTGGTCGCGTTGAGCGCGCGCTCGCGCGGCAAGAAGCGCGATCTCGACCTGAGAAAATTCCGCTGGGTCGGCGATCCGGTGGCGTTGGCGCGCGATCCCGCAATCGACGTCCTGGTCGAGGTGATCGGCGGCGCCAGCGATCCGGCGAAGCGCGTGGTCGAGACCGCGCTCTCAGCCGGCAAGCCGGTCGTCACCGCCAACAAGGCGCTCCTTGCCCGCCACGGCCACAAGCTCGCGATGCTCGCCGAACGCCACCAGGTCGCGCTCAATTTCGAGGCCTCGGTCGCCGGCGGCATCCCGATCGTGAAGACGCTGCGCGAGGGGCTCAACGGCAACGCCTTCAGGCGCATCTACGGCATCCTCAACGGCACCTGCAATTACATCCTCTCGCGCATGGAGCAGGACCGGCTTTCGTTCGACGAATGCCTGCGCGACGCTCAACGCCTCGGTTACGCCGAGGCGGACCCGACCTTCGACGTCGAGGGCCACGACACCGCGCAGAAGCTCGCGATCCTGGCGAGTCTCGCTTTCGGCACCAAGATCGATCCCGATGCGATCTATGTCGAGGGCATTTCCTCGATCACGCTCGCCGATCTCGATGCCGCGGGCGAACTCGGCTACCGGATCAAGCTCCTCGGCGTCGCGGTCAAGACCGAAGCCGGCATCGAGCAGCGCGTCCATCCGACCATGGTGCGCAAGGAAACGGCGATCGCCCAGGTCATGGGCGTGACCAACGCGGTGACGGTCGACGCCGACGGCCTTGCCCCGATCACGCTGGTCGGGCCGGGCGCCGGCGGCATGGCGACGGCTTCGGCGGTGGTCTCCGACATCGCTGACATCGCGCGCGGCGTGCGCACCCCGCCGTTCGGGCGGCCGGCGGCGCTGATGACCACGATCCGCAAGGCGCCGATGCAGCGCCACGAGGGCGGCTACTATATCCGGCTCTTGGCGCGCGACCGTCCGGGCAGCGCCGCGACCATTGCGCGGCGGCTGGCGCAGCAGCAAATCTCGATCGAATCGATTGTGCAGCGCCATGACGCCCGGGCGCCAGCGGTCACCCAATCCGGCCGTTCCGGCGCGCCGGTGCCGGTTATCCTCATCACCTACGCCACCAGCGAGGACGCGGTGCGCAAGGCGCTCGCCGCAGTGCGCCGCGACCGTGTAATCTCAGGACGGCCGCAGGTGATCCGGATCGAAAAGAACTAGGCCGCGAGGCCATTCCAGAGCGGCAAGGGCAGGAAAATGGCGTCGATCACTGTTCCCTCGAACCTGATGATGGAGCGCGTTCTCTCCATCGAGATCGTGCGCGTCACTGAGCGTGCGGCGGTCAATGCGGCGCGTCTGCGCGGGCGCGGCGACGAGAAATCCGCCGACCAGGCGGCGGTCGACGCCATGCGGCGCGAGCTCAACAATCTGCCGATCGACGGCACGGTGGTGATCGGGGAGGGCGAATTGGACGAGGCGCCGATGCTGTTTATCGGCGAGAAGGTCGGCAACAAGGCCGGTCCCAAGGTCGATATCGCCGTCGATCCGCTCGAAGGCACGACGCTCTGCGCCAAGAACATGTCCGGCGCGATTGCGACCCTCGCCATGGCCGAGAACGGCACGCTCTTGCACGCGCCTGACATCTACATGGAAAAGATCGCAATCGGCCCCGGCTATCCAAAGGGCGTGGTCGATCTCGACGCGCCGGCGGAGGAAAATATCCGCAGCCTCGCCAAGGCCAAAGGGGTGCGGCCGGAATCGATCACCGCCATGGTGCTCGACCGCCCGCGCCATGCCGACCTGATCGCGGCGATCCGTAAAGCCGGCGCGGCGGTCAGCCTGATCACCGACGGCGACATTGCCGGCGTCATCCACACCACCGAGCCGGACAAGACCGGCATCGACATTTATATCGGCATCGGCGGGGCGCCCGAGGGCGTGCTGGCGGCGGCGGCGCTGCGCTGCACCGGGGGGCAGATGCAGTGCCGCCTCGTGCTCGACACTGAAGAGCGCCGCGCGCGTGCCGCCAAGATGGGCATCAAGGACCCGCGCAAGAGATACGAGATCGAGGACATGGTCCGCGGCGATTGCCTGTTCGCCGCAACCGGCGTGACCGATGGCCGCATGCTGGAAGGGGTGCGGTTCGGCAACGGCATCGTCGAGACCGACACGGTGGTGATGCGCTCGGTCACCGGTACAGTACGCTGGATCAGGGCCGAGCACCGGCAGCTGGACAAGTTTTAGGAGCGGGGCCATGCCAACGACGAGAGGCGATATGCTGGGCTTCGCCGAGCGATGGATCGAGAGCGTTAATCGCCGCGATGTCGATCATCTGGCGCTCGATTTCGCCGGCGTTGCAAGCTACCTGAGCAGCACACCGCTCGTCGAAGGCGAGGCCGCGCGCGCCAGCTATTCGCGTGAGACATTTGATCCTACCAAGACCATCGAATTTCGCCTGGATCGCGTGGTGTGCGATACTGACCGGCAGGAAATGGTCGTGGTGTTCGATCGGACGGTCAGCGGCGAGCATAACCGCGCCTGCGCATTCATGCGCTTCGACGAGCAAGGTCGTGCGGTGTTCGTAGAAGCCATGGATGGCGCCAAGCCGGGGTAACGCGCCGCGCTTGTCGCAATTCAAACGGATGCCCAGATTAGTCGATTGGCGGCGAATCGACCGATCGGCTAGCGTCATTTCGGATCGCCGCGCAGCGGCGAGTCCGGAATCCATAGTTGCCAGGCTAGCCAGACCCGCTCGGTCGGGGATTATGGATTACGGGCTCGCGCCCGGGGCGCGCCCCCGGAATGACACGCTGAGCATGTCAAACACGAACAGTCCTTTCCTCGGCGTCGAGAATTCGGCGACCGGACGCGCATGGCGCAGCCGCCTCGATGAGCGCGGCGCGGCGCGAGCGCTCGCGATCGCGCAGCGGCACGAACTGCCCGAGCTGCTCGCTCGCGTCCTCGCCGGCCGCAATGTCGATGTTGACGCCGTCGAGGCGTTCCTCGACCCGACGGTCAAGCGCTCGATGCCCGATCCGAACCTGCTCACCGCGATGCCGGTGGCTGCCGCGCGCCTTGCCGACGCGATCGCGCGCGGCGAGGTGATCGCCATTTTCGGCGACTACGATGTTGACGGCGCGACCTCGGCGGCGCTGTTGGCTCGGTTCCTGCGCCACGCCGGCAGCGAGCCGCTGATCCACATTCCCGACCGCCTGTTCGAGGGCTACGGCCCGAACACCGAGGCGGTGCGCGTGCTCGCCGCGCGCGGTGCGAGGCTCCTCGTCACGGTCGACTGCGGCACCGGCAGCATTGAGCCTTTGGCCGAGGCGCGCACGCTCGGCGTCGACGTCATCGTCATCGATCACCATCAGGCCGACGAGGCGCTGCCGCCAGCGGTCGCGGTAATCAATCCGAACCGGCGCGACGATCTCTCCGGTCTCGGCCATCTCGCCGCCGTCGGGCTCGTATTCATGACCGTCGTGGCGGTGAACCGCCTCCTGCGCACGCGGGGCTTCTGGACCGCAGCGCGGCCGGAGCCCGACCTGCTTTCGCTCCTCGACGATGTCGCGCTCGGCACCGTCGCCGACGTGGTGCCGCTGATCGGGCTCAACCGCGCCTTCGTCGCCAAAGGCCTGATCGCGCTGCGCCGGCGTACGCGCGCCGGACATGTCAGCCTGATGGACGCAGCGCGGCTCTCGGGGCCGCCCGAGGCCTGGCATCTCGGCTTCCTGTTGGGCCCGCGCATCAATGCTGGCGGGCGGATCGGCCGCGCTGATCTCGGCGTGCGGCTCTTGCTCGAGGACGATCCGGCTGCTGCGGCAAAGATCGCCGCCGAGCTCGACCGGCTCAATCGCGAGCGCCAGGCGATCGAGCTCGAAACCTTGGCGCAGGCCGAGGCCGAGGCGATGGCGGCGCTGGGCATCGAGGACAAGGGCGCCGTCGTCGTCACCGCGGCGGAAGGCTGGCACCCCGGCGTGGTCGGCATCGTTGCCGCGCGGCTCAAGGAGAAATTCGGCCGGCCGGCATTCGCGATTGCGCTCGAGCCGGGCGGTATCGGCACCGGCTCTGGCCGCTCGATCGTCGGCGTCGATATCGGCCGCGCAGTGCGCCGCGCGGTCGGCGAGGGCTTGCTCATGAAGGGCGGCGGCCACGCCATGGCGGCGGGAGTGACCTTGCGCAAGGCCGCGCTTGCGCCGCTGCGCGCCTTCTTCGAGACGACGCTCGGCGCCGACGTCGAAGCCGCGCGGCGCCAGAACGGGCTCCTGATCGACGGCGCCGTGAGCGCGGCTGGCGCCGACGCTTCGCTCGTCGCCATGATCGAGCGCGCCGGACCGTTCGGCTCCGGCAATCCCGAGCCGGTGATCGCGCTGCCGGCGCACACGCTCGTCCACGCCGAGGAAGTCGGCCAGGCGCATATGCGCGTGCGGCTCAAATCCGCCGACGGCGGCTACGTCGGCGGCATCGCCTTCCGTGCTGCCGGACAAAAACTCGGCGCCGCGCTTATGCAAAGCCGTGGCCGCCAAATCCACGCCGCCGGCTCCTTCGCGCTGGACCGCTGGCAGGGCGAGGAGCGGGTGCAGTTTCGCTTGACCGACGTCGCGGCGGCAGAGCCGTTCGCGGGGCGGTGAGCGACGAAGGTCACAGATTTGCGGGAGTAAGGCCGGTATGTTTGGCGATCCGCGCTAGCATGCGCGGACCAATCTCATCGCCATTATGAAATGCGAATACGTAGTCCGGCCAACCGGCCCGTTGCAGGACGCGGTGTGATCCCGTTTGTCGCTTGACCGTCCAGCCCAAACGCAAAAGAGCGGCCAGGACGCGCTGCGCCTTGGCTGCCGGCCACCGGCTCATGCCGCTTCAAAGAAATCAGCAATTTCGCGAGGCAACGGCTCACCATTCTCGAGACGATCAGCAATGACGCGCAGCGCTAGTGCCTTGGCCTTGGCGCTCGCGTCGGCCTTCGTGGCTCCATAGGCCAATACGCCGGGCAATGCGGGTATCTCCGCGATCCAGCGGCCATCTTCTTCTTTCTCGCTCTCGACTTTGAGCATCGGCCCTTGCGCAGCCCCATCGCGACGATTTGCACACTTTTATAGAAGGCGCGGCCAGCGCTCAACATCTAGGCTAGGTTGGCTGCCCTCGTGCCTACACCGAAATCCGGCCCTCGAGGTAAAGCACGGCGCGGCCCGCGATGCTGACGCGGTCGCCATTGAGCGCGCAGGTGAGCGCGCCGCCGCGGGGGGAGAGCTGGCGGGCTTCGAGCTCGGTCTTGCCGAGGCGCTTTGCCCAATACGGCACCAGCGTACAATGCGCGGAGCCGGTGACCGGATCTTCCGGAACGCCCTGCGCCGGCGCAAAGAAGCGCGAGACGAAGTCGATCCCGCCGTCGCCCGGCGCGGTGACGATCGTGGCCCAGCAATCAAGCTTGGCGAGCGCGGCGAGATCGGGGTCAAGCGCCGCAACCTCGGCCGCGCTGTCGTGAACAATAAGATAGTCGCGGGCGCGCAGTACTTCGCGCGGCTTGCCGCCCAAGGCGGCGAGGAGACCGGGCGGAGCCTCGCAAGGAACAGCGGGCCGCGCCGGCAAATCCATAACGAGCTTTTCCGCGCGTTTGCTTACCGTCAGCGTTCCAGCCTTCAGCGTGCGAAAGTTCACGCTCTCGCGCCGTGGTTCGAGAAAACTGAAGACCACGTGGCCCGAGGCGAGCGTGGCATGGCCGCAGAGATCGACCTCCACCGTCGGCGTGAACCAGCGCAGCGCATAATCGCCGCCCTCGCGCACGAAGAAAGCAGTCTCGGCGAGATTGTTCTCCGCCGCGATCGCCTGCATGGTCGCGTCCGGTAGCCATGTCTCCAGAGGGCAGACAGCCGCCGGATTGCCTCCGAACAGGCTGTCGGTGAAGGCATCGACCTGGTAGATCGGCAGGCGCGGCATTTTTTTCATCTCCGCCGGCACGGGAACGCGTCGGCTCTTCGCATAAATCCGCTCGTGCGGCTATGTGCGATTTTCGCTGGCCGACATGAGGAAATTCGATGGCCAAGCCGGATGCCGCGAAGCTCCGCGCTGTAAGGAGTACTCTGATAAACGGCGTCATGGCCGGGCATAGCCGTTCGAAGAACGGCGTCGCTTCGCTCGCCTATGTCCCGGCCATCCACGACTGTAAATCCGCTCGCCTTCAGACGTGGATGCCCGGCACAAGGCCGGGCATGACACGCACCAGGGCTCTCCCCGAAACGATCAGACCTCATTCGCGGCCGACTGCGTCCCGGTCACGACCCCTGCCGCAACCGCGCCAGTAGCTTGATGCCGGCATAGCCGTCGGCGGGCTCGATGCCGAGCTTGCGCTGGAAATTGCGCACCGCGACCATGGTATCGCTGCCCGCGCGGCCGTCGGCGCCGCCGGTGTCGTAGCCAAGCGCCGTGAGCCGGCGCTGGATCTCCTGCAATTCGGCGAGCGTGGGCGCGCGCTCGCTCCCCGGAAATTTCTGCACCAAAGCCTCGCCGCCGACGCAGCGGTCGCCGAGATGCAGAAGCGCGAGCGTGTAGCTCATGGATGGATTGTAGCTGTGCGCGGCATGGAAATTCTGCCCGATCAGGAATGCCGGCCCGCCCGGCACCGGCATCCAAAGCCGCGCCTTGGCCTGCGGTTGCGCAAACGCTTCGCCGTCGGCGCGCGTAACGCCGGCCGCCTGCCAGGCCGCGTAGCTGCGCGAGCCGCCGCGCCCGAGTTTGCCCGGCAGGCGCACCTCGTAGCCCCAATGTTCGCCGCGGCGGTACCCGCCGCGCTCGACGAAATAGCGCGCAGTCGTGGCGAGCGCGTCGTCCGGCGGGCCGAACGGCGAGATCTTGCCGTCGCCGTCGTAGTCGATGCCGAGATGCAGCCAGACTTCCGGCATCCATTGGGTGTGGCCCATGGCGCCGGCCCACGAGCCATTCATCTCGCCGGGCGTCGCCCATCCGCGCTCGACGACGGTGAGCGCGTTGATCAGCTCCTGCTCCCAATAACGGCGCCGGCGCGGCTCGGCCCAGGCGAGCGTCGCCAGCGAAGGAAACACCGGACGCATATGCCGCTGCTGCACCGCCGTGTCGCCGAACGCCGACTCGACGCCCCAAACGCCGAGCATGACCGAGCGCTCGACGCCGAAATCCTTCTCGATGCGGGCAAACAGCGCCGCGTATTGCTTGGCCTTCTCGCGGCCGGCGATGATGCGCCACTCGGAGACGCGGCGGTTGAGATATTGCCAGAGCTGCTCGCTGAATTCCGGCTGGCTCTTGATTGCTATAAGCCCGGTGGTGTCGGAATGAAGCCCGGTCATGACGCGGCTATAGGTCTCGGCGCTGATGCCGTGCGCAAGCGCGGTAGCGCGGAACGTGGCGACCCACTGGTCGAATGCCGGGCGCGTTGGTTTGGCGCCAGCGTTCCGCGGCAACATCAGGCCGGCAATCGCGCCGGCGATCGCCCGCAATGACGCGCGCCTGCCAAGATCTGCCGTTGACCTGCTCGCGTTCACGGTCGTCTCGTCTTCGCGGTTCGGGGGACTTTGCCGGGCCGGACGCGGTGGGACCAGGCGACGTATTCCCTTACGTCGTTCGGCAAGTCAACTCGGCGGCCGTCGTTGCTGCCGACCGAGCGCGAGACAAGCCGACTTGCAAAGTAAGCCGCTGTCGCAACGCGCAATTCGCCTTGAACTATCGACCGAGAGACGAGGTGCGGATTCGTAAACGTGCCCTGTCCGCTATTCCCCCGTTAGCGAGCGAAGACGGACATTCAAAAACGGACGCCAAGTGCCATGTGTGGACGGCTCCTGGTTGGCAAGGACAATCTTCACGTTGCAGGCTTGGTCGGTGCGGCCATGTGTTCGGCCTTTGAGTGCGGTTCACATGACCGCTGGCCATAATGCCCTCCGC
>Ga0187769_10001931_pt1 | contig 12020 bp, 9 predicted proteins | sample 0116_SJ02_MP02_1_FD_133140 | JGI IMG/M metagenome (GOLD analysis project Ga0187769, IMG submission 133140) | Tropical peat soil microbial communities from peatlands in Department of Meta, Colombia - 0116_SJ02_MP02_10_MG | ecosystem: Environmental > Terrestrial > Soil > Wetlands > Peat | place... | reverse complement strand
GGTGCGCCGCAGCAATATCAGGGACCGGAGCCGGAGTGGAGCTCATCGATCGTGAAGCCATGCGATCGGGCCTGTCTGGTCTCGATCATGGACGGCTACATGAACGCCATCTTCAAGCGTGATCCGAAGGCTGTGCCTCCGCTGGCTTTGGACGTGAGGATGACGGAAAACACAGGGCAAATGGATGTGGGTGAAGGGATGTTGTGGCGTTCGAAAGTCGAACCGACCAGTTTCAAAATCTACGTTGCGGACCCGGTTTTGGGGCAGGTTGCCGAGCAAGCCCGCCTAAAAATTGAGGGCAGGGATGCACTGGTCGCGGTCCGTTTGAAAATCGACCGCGGCAAGATCCAGGAAATTGAGCAGCTGTGGGATCGCAACATCAATCAGGCGGCCATCCCGCTGTTGACGACACCTCGAGAAACCCTGGTCAACGATCTTCCCGTTTCCGAGCGAACCTCGCGAACCGTCATGCTTTGGGTAGCCAACTCGTATTTCGACGCCCTGGAGGGCGATAACGGCGCCATCGCAGCGTTTGCCGACGACTGCGTGCGGCACGAAAACGGCTATCAAACGGTAAACAATCCGCCCCCTGGGGGGCGCATGATGCCCGCGCCGACGCTTCCAGACCCAAACACGGAGCAGGGCAAGGCTCAACTGAAGTTCAGCATGATGACGTGTAAACAGCAGATCGACAGCAAGGCGTTCGCTTACATGAAGCACATCCGCCCACGAAGGGCATTAATCATCGATGAACAGAAGGGCTTGGTGGCGACGTTTCCACTGTTTGTACACGACGGCACCAGGCGCGGCGCGCCGCCCGATGCACCCCCGGGGATGCTGCAGAATCTCGTAACCATGGAGACATTCGGCATTCGGGGTGGGCTGATTCACGAAGTGGAGGTGTTCCCGTTTGTTACGATTCCCTATGGGTTGGGCAACGGGTGGACGATGGGTTCTGGGCGGTGATGGGGGAAGTCACGATCGGCAACGGGGGTGGAGCAATGCGAACAAAGAAACGGTTTGTGATGGGCGCTGTGTGCTGTTTGGCTGTGGCGGTGGCGATGCTGGCCGAAAGTCCCGTAGCTCGGGCTGTCGGCCCGATCCCAACCAACTGCGACCGCGCCTGTCTCGAAGGGCTTGCGACGCAATATCTGGCGGCGCTCGTGGCCCACGACCCGAAGCGGCTGCCACTTGCAGCGGACGTGAAATACACGGAGCAGGACCAGGTGATGGAGGTGGGTGACGGATTCTGGGGCACAGCCACACAGGTGGGCGGCTACAAGCACTGCTTTTCGGACCCGACGGAAGAGCAAATTGGCTGCATTGTGACGATGCACGAGGGCGATCACTTGCTGATCATGGGCATGCGGCTGCGTGTGCAGCTCGGCAGAATCACGGAAATCGAGACGACGTATTACCGGCAGGGCGGCGGGGGCCCTTCGAACATCGCCGGGTACGACACGAGCCAACCGGAGCCGATCTGGTTCGAGACGATTTCACCAGACCAACGCGCGTCGCGGCAGCAGTTGATCGCCACGGCAAACATGTATTTCGCGGGGCTTGAGAACAACGATGGCAAGGGTGTGTACCCTTTCGCGGACGATTGCGATCGCATCGAAAACGGCATTCACACGACGAACAATCCGACGCTTTCGCCCAATGCCCCATTCAACGCATTTGCCATGAGCTGCATGGCACAATTCAAGAGCGGTTATTACGCGGTGGTCACCCGTATTCATCATCGGCGCTTTCCCTTGGTGGACGAAGATAGGGGCGTGGTGTGGGCCAACGTGATCTTCGATCAGAACGGCACGGTGCAAAACATTCACCTAACGAACGGTCAGGATGTTTCCATGAAAAACTTCAACCGCCCATCGAGTCTGGAGGTAACGGAAACGTTCAAAATCACTGGCGGCAAGATTCGACGTATCGAAATGACAGGCTCTGGGCTGCAGTATCATCTCAATAGTGCGTGGGGCGGCATCAGCGACAAATGACCAATCTCAAGGGAAACCAGGCGATGAAGAGAACGGTGGGCATAATCGCGTTTCTGGCGGCGGGAGTTTTCAGTTGTACCGGTTCGATCGACGCGGTATGGGCGCAAGGGCCGACACCGGCCGCCGGAACAGAAAGCGGGATCGCCACATTCCAACAGCGCTGCATGGGCTGCCACGGGAATCCCAATGTCCCGCAAGCGCCGGCGCCGGACGCGATTCGCCAGATGTCTCCAGAACGAATCTTCGATGCGCTGACAACCGGTGTGATGAAACCGCAAGGCGATTCCTTGACAGAAGATCAGCGAAAGATGTTAGCGACATTTCTGAGTGGGCGGCCGCTCGGCAGTCTGAAGGCGGGCGACGCAAAGGACATGCCCAACCATTGCGCGTCCAATCCGCCGCTGAGCGATCCGTCTGCCGAGCCAGAGTGGAACGGATGGAGTCCGGATGTGATCAACTCGCGATTCCAGAGTGCCAAGGCAGCAGGACTCACGCCGGATCAAGTGCCGCGGTTGCAACTGAAATGGGCGTTCGGCTACCCCGACGGGCTGTCCGCCTATGGCCAACCGACGATCGTATCGGGACGCGTGTTTGTTGGTAGCGACATCGGATATGTCTATTCGCTCGACGCTGAGACCGGCTGTGTGTATTGGTCCTATGCGGCCAAAGGCGCCGTTCGTCCGGCCGTCAGCGTTGCGCCGATCCAAGGCCACAACGGGACAAAGTATGCGGCCTATTTTGGAGATGCACACGCGAACGTGTATGCGGTAGATGCGCAGACTGGACAGGAGCTTTGGACAACGCGTGTCGACAATCACTTTGTGGCGCGCATCACGGCCGCTCCGAAGGTCTACCAGGGGCACGTGTACGTTCCGGTTTCCTCTTCCGAGGAGTTTTCGGCATCGAACCTCGACTATCCCTGCTGTACCGGGAGGGGAAGCCTCGTGGCACTCGACGCCAATACCGGGACGCAAGTCTGGAAGACATATATGGCCGATGAGCCGAAACCCACGCGGAAGAATTCGCGCGGCGTGCAACAATACTCGCCCTCCGGCGGGTCGATTTGGAACTCCCCTACAATCGATGCAGAGCGCGGCGCAATTTATGCGGGAACCGGTGACGGACAGAGCGATCCGGTGCCGGAGACAACCGACGCCATCGTTGCACTCGATCTAAAGACCGGCAGGATATTGTGGTTTTATCAGGCTCAGGCTGGCGATGCGTTCATGGGTGGGTGCAATGGGCCGGAGAGAACCGACAACTGTCCGAAGGTGAACGGCCCCGATCAGGACATCGGCAACTCGCCCATTTTGCACAAGCTGGCGGATGGCAAAAGCGTCGTTGTCTTCGGAATGAAGAATGGAACAGTCACAGCTCTGGATCCGGATAAAAAGGGCTCAGTTGTCTGGAAGATTCATGTCGTTGAAATTGCTAAAGGCCAGGAAAACAGTTTTTTTGCGAATCTGAACGGAGTCGTGTGGGGTGGCGCGGCCGACGACCAGAACGTCTACTATGGACTGCAATCGGGCGGAATCGTGGCCGTGAAGCTCGCGACGGGCGACGTCGTGTGGCGTGCTACCTTCCCAAAATCAGGGACTGCTCGCGTCATCAACTCTGCCGCTGCGACCGCCATGCCGGGAGTTGTCTTCTTGGCCGGAACGGACGGGAAACTGCATGCACTTTCAACTGTCGACGGCAGCGTTCTTTGGGAATATGAGACGGCTCGCCCATTCGAGACGGTTAATAAAGTTCCTGCCAAAGGGGGCGCTATCGCCTCGATCGGACCCTCCATTGTGAAAGGAATGCTTTTCATCGGCTCCGGCTACGCGGTGACAGGGAGCAATTCGGGCAACGTGCTGCTGGCCTTTTCCCTCCCGTAGTGCCCAAAGCGTTCCGCTGCCGTTATCGCCTGCGGTGGTGAAGGCTTGCCGGCCGAAAGAAACTAAACTCTGCGTTGGCAGCTGATCCAAAGTGGAGCGAGTTCCGGCCCACTGTCCTTGCCAGGCTTTTCGATTGCCTAACCGCCGTGATTCGTTTGGGTTGGACGACTCCCTCCGCAATCCTCTTGCAAGCGTTCACCCTCCCTTGGGGGGGGCGATACGGTATAAAATCTCAAGGTCGATAATTGAATCCAGAAGGAGTCGCAACGAAAAGCTATGGGCCGAAGCGCAAAGCTGCATTTCTGGTTGGCCTCGCTTTGGCTAAGCCTGAGCGTCGTCGGAGTTAGCCTTCCGGCTTTGGCAGCCCCTTTCCCTGGCGCGCAGCAATCGGCTCCTGAATCGCCCGGGGGCGTCACCGGGACGGTTGTGGATCAAACAGAGGCCCTGCTGCCCGGAGCTCGGGTCGTGCTTACCCGCCCCGATCAATCCACGCGTCAAGAGACGGAAACCGATTCCAATGGACAATTCTCGTTTGTCAACGTTGCACCAGGCCCCTTCCTGCTCTCCATTTCGGCGGCGAACTTCGGAACCCAGGTTGTCTCGGGAACCGTCAGCCCAGGACAGACCTACGTTGTCCCGGAAATCACGCTGCCGCTGGCGACTCAGGTCACTCGTGTGACGGTCGGCGTAACGCAAGAGGAAGTGGCAGAGGAGGAGGTCCAAGCGGAATTGAAGCAGCGCGTCCTCGGCTTCATTCCCAATTTCTATGTCAGCTACGTCCCCGACGCAGCTCCCCTCACAACACGGCAAAAGTTCCGGCTGGCCTGGAAGTCCTCTACCGACCCGGTGACATTCTTAGGGGTTGGCGCACTCGCGGGCGTTCAGCAGGCAACCAATCAATTTAAGGGGTACGGTCAAGGCTTTCAAGGATACGCGAAACGCTACGGCGCAACCTACGCTGATGTTGTGGATGGCACCTTTCTCGGCAGCGCTGTATTCCCGTGGATGCTGAAACAGGATCCCCGCTATTTCTATAAGGGAACTGGGAGTTTTCGATCGCGACTGCTGTATGCGCTCGTCGCGAACGCCTTCATCTGCAAGGGAGACAACAAACAGTGGCAGCCCAATTACTCGAACATTCTAGGGAACCTGGTGGCGGGTGGGATCGCCAATCTTTACTACCCCGCGAGCGACCGTGGAGTGGGATTGACATTTGAGACCGCGGCCCTCAGGATCGGTGAAACCGCCATCGCCGGCGTTTTTCAAGAATTCATCGTCAGGAAGCTGACCCCTAATCTTCCACCTCGTAACGTGTCCCAACCGTAGGGACACCTCGGTTCCAGCCCCTGTCCAACCGTCCATGCGATCAAAATGAGTCGCCACCTGTCCCGGGGTACCATTGACTTTCGCTTTTGATTCGCCTAAAGTGGTACCATGCTTGGTAGGGGATTTTCATGGCGCTGACCAAACGGCAGAAGGAAGTATTGAACTACCTCGTTGCGTTTATCAACAAGAACGGCTATTCGCCGAGCTTTGAGGAGATCGCGCACGCGCTTAAGTTGACCTCGCTCGCGACGGTTCACAAGCATCTTTCGACGCTTGAGAAAAAGGGATTCATCCGGCGCGGCTACAACCAGAGCCGGTCGATCGAGGTGACGCAGCTTCCCAAACCCGTGCGTGAGGAGATTCTCGACCGCCATGTCGTAGAGCTGCCGCTGGCCGGGCGAATCGCTGCGGGGCGGCCACTCGAGGCTGTCGAAGATAACGAGTCGATTTCACTTGCGGATTTTACTCGCGGGCACAACAACTTCGTGCTGAAGGTGAAGGGCGATTCGATGCGCGACGACCACATCCTCGACGGCGATTACATCGTGGTCGAGCAGACACAGGTCGCGAATCCAGGTGAAATCGTCGTAGCGTTGGTTGGCGAGGATGAGGCGACGGTGAAGCGTTTTTATCGCGAACCGGGCGGTAAGATTCGTCTGCAGCCCGCCAATTCCACGATGTCGCCCATCATCGTGGCGGCACAGGATGTGAAGGTTCAGGGTCGCGTGGTTGGTGTGCTGCGAAAGTATTAAGTTCCCGCCGTCCTCGGGCAAAATGGGCTCGAGAGTCTGAGCCTAGCTAGACCGAGCTGTTTCTCCCAACGTAAGCAATCATTGGACTGGCCTAAGTTCGCAGTTCATCAGACGAACTCTCGAGCCTGGCCTTTCGCCCATTAATGCACGGGACACAACTCAATCATTTTAGATTTGGCAGGGGCGCGACGAGATACTAGATTGAACCCCAGTCCCAATCCCATCCGGCAACGTTCGGCACACTTGGGCCCAAGGAGGCACTGTAAATGTGGGGAGAGAAGAAGCAGGACACTCCCGCTAGGACGCCGCTCCCGCAGCAGCCTAGACCAGCCGTACCACCTTCAACTTTTTCTGGGGAGGCAAAGACCATGGCACCACTGGATTCAACCTATCCGACGACAGAGAGAATGAGCAGCAGTAGTGGTACGGCCCGTCTCGGGGCAAGTCTTCATGTAAAGGGCGAGATCACGGGAAACGAAGATCTGGCCATTGATGGCAGCGTCGAGGGCTTGGTTCATTTGGAAGACCGTAAGCTGACGATCGGAGCAAGCGCACGTGTGACTGCCGATGTAATCGCCCGCGAAGTCGTCGTGTACGGCAATGTAAAGGGCAATCTGCGAGCGCGCGATCGGATCGAAATCAAGAAGGACGGTTCGGTCGTGGGCGATCTGACGACAGCCCGCATCATGATCGAAGACGGCGCGTACTTCAAGGGATCGATCGAGATCGACAAGACGGGCGACTCGGGCAGCTCCGACGATGCCGACAAGTCTAGTTACACGCGCTCCTCGCGGATATCCGCAACAAGTTCGGCGGATTAGTCCCGCCGCTTCCTCGAGCGGCAACGCCGCCTGCTAGCGGCCTGCCGCTCGCCTCCTCCTTTTCCGTCTGCAGACATTCCCCAGCGGATCTGCCGACAACCATAGTCGGAGCGGTACTCAGCTTAGGTTGAACTGCACTTTCACATCGAACCGAATCGAAACCGGCAGACCGTCCAGGATCGTCGGTTCATATTTTCGCTCCGACACTGCCTTCAGCGCGGCGTTCAGCAAGAGTGCTGGTCCACTGATCGCCTTCACCTGGGTCACGTTGCCCTTGTCGTCGATGATGGCTTCGATCACGACGATTCCCGACACGTGCGCTTGCCTGGCAACCATCGGATAGACGAGCGGCGGGGCATACAATAACGTAGGCTCCTTCATCCCTGTGAAAATTCGCACTGGTTCCTTCGGTTTTGCGGCCGCTGCGGGAGGAGGAGGGGGAGGAGCTCCTGTGAGAGACCCGCCCAGAACGTCGCCTACCCCGCCCGGAACGCCCCCCGTCACATCGGAAATTGTGGGCGCTGCCTCACCCGCATCCGGTGCCGACTCGACTACCTTCTTGGGAATTACGGTCGGAGCTGTCAGTGCTGCATGGAGAAGCGACTGCTTCGGAATACTCTGCGCGTGCAAGGTTGGCGGGGGTGGTGCGGCGGGCGGAGGAGGTGCAAGGAGCACCGTGTTATTTAACTTGTAGAGATCGATGCCCTCGGTAAACACAAGCGGTAGCAGCAGCAGGGCGCCCACGATGGCCGTCTGGAGAGCGAACGCGAGCCCCGCTTTCGCGGCCCGGCTGCCACGATCGCGCGTATTCTCCTCGATAATGGCGTCGGCGAAGAGGTTATGCCCGGCGGCCGTAGCTCGAACGGGGGACTGAGGAGCGCGTGGACCTTGGTAGCTGCTTTGTCGAGCGACCTGCGGAAATGCACCTGCATTGGACCCTGACATCTTCATCTCCTTTTCCCAAACAGCGTAGAGGCCGTGCAGCACCGTTAGGAATCTCTGGCCGAGATCCGAACCGGGCCCCACAGCGCCACCGCTTGACTAGAGCGGTGGGAAGAAATACTTCTCCACGTGGAAAAGCGAGATGGTGTTAGCTACACCAATCAGTCGCCTTTAGTCTGCAGATTCGTCCTTAAAACAGCAAACTCAAAATCCGAATCGTTCCCATCGGCAACTGTGATTCGACCTGCCCAACCTGTGTGTCTTCAAAAAAATTACGGTTCGTTACCGCGAGGTGCGTTCGGGGAAAAACCTTCCGGTCGATACGCTCACTACCTAGGATCGGTGGAAGGCCTTGGTGTCAAATCTTGCTGGATCGCCGGAATCACCGCTTGCAGCAGAGCCACGAACTGCTCCTTCACTCGGGCCCCTGCTGCCATGACTTCAGCATGGCTCAACGGTTGCCCCAGGATCCCTGCCGCCATATTCGTTGCGCACGAGACTCCCAGCACGCGCATCTCCATCTGCCGAGCGACGATCACCTCCGGTACCGTCGACATACCCACCAAATCCGCTCCGATCATCTTCAGATAACGAATTTCCGCCGGCGTCTCAAAACTCGGCCCAACCAGCGCCGCATAGACTCCTTCATGAGCGTCGATTCCGAGCCGTTTCGCCTCGCGGAGGGCAATCTCGCGATACGGCTTCCAGTACGCCTCGGTCATATCCGGGAAGCGCACGCCAAAGCGGTCGTCGTTCGGCCCGACTAACGGACTTGTTCCCTGCAAGTTGATGTGGTCGCGAATCACAACCAGGGCACCCTGACGGTACTCCACGTTAATTGCGCCAGCCGCATTCGTTAAAATGGCCGCGCGAACTCCGATCCGCTCGAGCACCCGCAGCGGAAAACCAACCTCCTTGGCCGAGTACCCTTCGTATAAGTGTACGCGGCCCTGCATCACGGCCACGGGCACCGCCCCGACCCTGCCGATCACCAGCGCCCCGGCGTGTCCCTCGATCGTCGACAGCGGAAAGTTCGGAATTCTGCGGTAGGGAATCCGCGTAGCGGACGCTAATTCGTCGGCGAACGCCCCCAAACCTGAGCCCAGTACGAGTCCGATCAAAGGCCGCAGTTTTGTTTTGGACCGAATGAATTCTGCCGCGCGAGAAGCCTTTTCGAACTCGCCTTTCCTTCCAGCGTGCGCGAGACTCATCGAAGCATAATTCCTACGATCGAGGCAGACATCAGATTTGCCATCGTTCCTGCAAGCATCGCACGGATACCCAGTCGTGCCAGCTCCGATTTCTTGTTGGGCGCGAGCGCCCCAATTCCGCCAATCTGAATCCCGATGGAGCTAAAGTTCGCGAACCCGCACAGCGCAAACGTCGCAATCGTGAAGGAGCGCGGATCTAGGGAGTTCTGCATCGGGCCGAGCCGCTGGAAGGCGACCAACTCGTTTGTAACCATCCGCACTCCCATCAAGTTGCCGACCGTGCTGCAGTCCCGCCACGGAACACCCGCGAGCCATGCGACGGGCGCTAAAATCCAGCCGAAGATTTGTTCAAGGCTCGACGGAAACCATCCCATCCCATGTGCCTGAAGCAGGTGATGCACACCGCCGAAGATCGCATCGACCAGGTAGATGAGCGCAATGAAGGAAATAAGCATTGCGGCTACGTTGAGCGCGAGGTGAAGCCCGTCGATGGTTCCGCGCGCGATGGCGCCCAATGCGTTCGTCTCACGTTCCATTTCCGCCATTTCGACTCGGCCTGCCGTCAGCGGCTTCTCCGTTTCCGGCACGAGCACCTTGGCGATCAAAATCGTTCCGGGGGCGGTCATGATGACGGCTGCCAAAAGGTGCTCCGCCTTGATTCCGTAGGCCATGTACGCGCCCATCAAACTGCCGGAAACGTGCGCCATACCGCTCGTCATAATGGTCATCAGTTCCGATCGGGTGACCTCGGGAAGAAACGGTCGAATCGTAAGCGGCGCTTCGGTCTGCCCCATGAAGATGCTGGCGGCCACGTTGAGTGATTCCGCACCACTGGCCCCCATCAGCCGTGTCATCACATGCGCTGCAGCCTTCACGATGATTTGCATGACGCCCCAGTAGTAGAGCAGCGCGAAAAACGCAGCGATGAAAACAATGATCGGAAGGGCCTGGAAGGCGAAGATGAATCCGCGGGGCGAATCCTTCTGGCCCAGCTCTCCGAAAATAAACGACGAACCGCGGTAGGAAAAGTCCAGCAGCCATTCTGCCCCTTTGCCGAGTTCGTGAAAGGCGACCTGGCCGAAGGTCCATTTGATCACCATGAACGCCAGCACAATCTGCAACCCTAGCCCCCAGGCGACGGTTTTGAGCCGAATCGCACGCCGATTGGTCGAAAAGGCGACCCCCGCTCCGATCACAAAGACGATGCCCAGGATTCCGACGAACCGGTGCATTTCCGCGCGCCCTCCCTGGCGTAAATGGCGGGTAGTATATGAGCCACTCGCTCCCTATACAAGCAACGAAACACGCTGTGCGGACGACGGCGTGGGTCTGCCCGATCGGCGCGGCAGGGCTCACCTTTCGGCCGTCAAATTGTCTGCTTTCGTTAGCCCGAAGAACCGGCGTTAAATCGCCCTCGCCTCGATCAGCGATGCGGATATCTTTCGCTGATACTCATGCGCCTTGGCGAGAATTCCAGGCTTATCCATCGTGAACATCACGCGATCTTCCATCACGATCTTCCCCGCGATCACCACGCTTCTGACGTCATGGGCATTGAGCGCATAGACCAGTTGTGAATAGACGTTGTACATCGGTGTCGCATGCGTCGCACCCGTCCCAATCAAGACGATATCTGCCTGCTTGCCGACTTCGAGCGATCCGATCTGGGCATCAAGGTGCAATGCGCGGGCGCCTCCGATCGTCGCCATTTCAACGACTTGCCGAGCAGGCAGCGCTCTCGGATCCATGCGGGTCACTTTTTGTAACTTCGCGGCGATGTTCATTTCCTGGAACAAATCCTGATTGTTGTTGCTCGCTGCGCTATCGGTCGCAAGGCCGACGGCCTGTCCCGCCGCGAGCAAATCGACTACGGGCATCACACCGGAAGCCAGCTTCATGTTGCTGGACGGATTGTGAATCGATCCAACGCCATGCCGCACGAGCGTCTGAATATCCTCTTCATCCAGCCAAACAGTATGTGCGGCAATCACATCCGGCCCCAACACTCCCAGGCTGTCCAGATACGCCACAGGCGACAGTCCGTGTTTGCTTTGGCTCAGCTGGCTCTCAAACGGCGCTTCCGCCACATGGATTAGAATGGGTGCGCCGGCGTGCCGCGCCAGCGCCGTGGCAGCTCTCAGATTTTCGCTCGACAACGTGTACATCGAATGCGGCGCAACTCCCGGTGTAATGAGCGGATCATCTTTCCAGCGCCCGATAAACCTCTCCGTATAGGCTAAAGCCGCGGCCGGCGTCTTGTGGTCCGGAGCCGGAAAGTCGACGATTGTCTCGCCCAGCACGCCGCGCATTCCGGCCTCTTTGGTAACGGTGGCAACCACATCCTCGAAGTAATACATGTCCGCGTACGTCGTGATTCCGCCGCGCAGCATCTCCGGCACGCCGAGGCGTGTGCCCCACAGGACGAAGTCCTCGGTGACATTTCGCGCTTCGGCGGGAAAGATGTACTTTTCGAGCCAATCATTGAGCGAGTGATCTTCCGCAACGCCGCGAAAAAGGCTCATGGCTGCGTGTGCGTGCCCGTTGATCATTCCAGGCATCACGAGCGTGCCGCCCGCTTCGATTTTTCTTGCCCCGCTTGCCTTGGCCTCGAGATCGGACCTCTTTCCGACTGCAGCGATCGTGTCGCCCTCAATCGCCACGCCGCCATCGTCGATTACGCGGAACTGCGGGTCCATCGTAATCACCGTTCCGCCTCTGACAAACAGATCCACGCCTTTTCTCCGGCCGCAAGGAGGTCTATTTCTGCTGAGAAAACTCGAGCGTATACGCCATCGTGGGATCGAACTCCTTGTCGATCACCTTCAAATCGAGAAGCTGCTTGTACATCGTGTCCCACCGATCCGCCCTCATCTCGCCCAACTCGGCTCCGCTCGGATCGGCTTCCTCTACAAAGTGCCCGTCGCGCAGCGCTCTCCAGGTAAAATTCATCCACTCCGGGTTGAGCGCCGGATTCAGCTTGACGATAGCGGCATGGGCTGCTGTAGGGTCGTCCAGGTAATCTCGCCAGCCTCGGATGGATGCATCCACAAACTTTCTGACCACCTCGGGATGCTGCTCGAGGAAACCCCGG
>Ga0187769_10001930_pt1 | contig 12021 bp, 8 predicted proteins | sample 0116_SJ02_MP02_1_FD_133140 | JGI IMG/M metagenome (GOLD analysis project Ga0187769, IMG submission 133140) | Tropical peat soil microbial communities from peatlands in Department of Meta, Colombia - 0116_SJ02_MP02_10_MG | ecosystem: Environmental > Terrestrial > Soil > Wetlands > Peat | place... | reverse complement strand
GATAAGTTAAAACAGCCTTTGAAAATTGGTAGAGATGGGAGTTCGGTGAAGTTCAGCTCTGGAGGTGGGGTTAAAGAAGCGCGAATTTTCGGACGGTCAAATGTCGATTTATACAAAATTGCAAAACGTGACGTTGGAGAAGTAAGCATAAAAAGTCTTGAAAACGTGGCTGAATATATGGGAATCATGCGAAAATCTGAGAGAGCCGAAGTCCCAGGGTGGGAGATGGCACGATATTGGAACGATACCAGCCTCAGAAAAACACTCTTTGAATATGCAAAAGCTGATGTCGTTAGTACATGGGGGATTGCCGAGAGACTTCTGCCTTTGCAATACGAATTTGCGCGTATAGTAAGACAGCCGCTAGATAATGTTTCGAAGATGGGCAGGGGAAGACAAGTAGAATCGCTTTTAGTTGCGGAAGCTTTTCGAGTTGGGGAGCTGGTTCCGGCAAAAGGAGGGGGAACGGGAACGTACACAGGAGGATTTGTGCTTTTTCCAAAAGAGGGAGTTCACGAAGATGTGATAAGTCTCGATTTTTCATCTATGTATCCATCGATCATGATTAACTATAACATATCGCCTGATACGGTTGTCGAGACGGGAGAGGAAAACGTAGAATCATATCAGGCTCCGGGGACAGAATACAGGTTCAGAAAGAAACCTGATGGATTTTTTAAATTAATATTGACGAATCTCCTCGAAAGGAGAAAGAGAGTCAAGGAGCAAATGGCGTTAACTGATAAGAACTCCTACGAGCATACAACGCTTGACATTCACCAGAATGCAATAAAAATTTTGACTAACGCTTTTTATGGGTACACTGGATGGCACGCTGCTAAATGGTATCGCAGGGAATGCGCAGAAGCTACAACGGCCTGGGGGCGAAGCATAATACAAGACGCCATTGAACGGGCAGACAAGCACGGGCTTGAAGTAATATACGGCGATACTGACAGCCTATTCGTCAAGTTAAAGCAGTCCTGATATGAAAAACGACTTACTATCCGAAAACTTGAGAGTCGATAGAGGGAAATGAAATAAATGACAACTGAACTGATGGAACGAGTCCAAGCGTTTATTGTTGAACTTTCGACCGTATATCCGATTCGCCTCGACATACAAGAACATTTTAAAGCAATATTCTTCACTGAGAAGAAAAAGAGGTATGCGGGAATTACTGACAACGGAGAGATTGTCATTAAGGGCCTGGAAGTCAGAAGAGGAGATTGGTGCGCGCTGGCGAAAAATTTGCAATCTAAAGTTATCAGTATAATCTTAAAAAGTCGGGATCCGAAAGCTGCGGCGCAACTCGTGGCCGATAACATAAAGAAACTGCGAGCTGGTGAAGTGCCACTCGATCAATTGACAATTTATAAGACGCTTACAAAGAAAATTACAAGCTACGAATCCATGCAAGCACACGTTAAGGCTGCTCAGAGAGCCAAACAATACGGATTGTCGGCCGACGTAGGTGCTAAAGTGGCATACATTGTTGTAAAAGGAAGCGGTAAAATTGGCGATAGATCATACCCGGCTGAAGTATTTACGAAGAAAGACGGGAAGCTCGTCGATACAAAAGGTGAAGAAAAAGAGATTGATGTCGATTATTATGTGACGCACCAGATACTGCCCTCAGTCGGTAGGGTGCTAAACTACTTTGGTTACAATGATTCTAATCTTGCCGGCAAGCCTCTCCAAAAAACGCTTGAACACTTTTAATCTAATCATTATCTGTATAGCAATCACTATCTGGATATTAAAACAGCTTAGAGTTCTGTTCTTGATTGAACGTCAATAAAAAATGGGGGGAATAATTTACTCTACCAGTGTCGATACATCCCCCTCAGCTATGCCAAGCTCTCGTGCCTTAAGTACCCTTCGCATTATTTTTCCGCTTCTCGTTTTTGGCAACGTTTTTACAAACGTTATTTCTCCGATAACTGCAACTGGTCCCAGCTCATGCCGAACTTGTTTCTTTAGCTGGTCTATGAGTTGGTCGTTTTCCTTACACCCTTCCTTTAAGATAAGAAATGCTTTAATGACCTCTCCTCTTACGGGGTCGGGCTTTCCTATCACAGCTGCCTCCGAAACGTCAGGATGGGTAACAAACGCCGATTCCACTTCGCTCGTTCCTATTCTATGACCGGCGATCTTTAAAACATCATCAGCTCTTCCTTGAATCCAGAAGTATCCTTCTTCGTCCTTTCTTGCCATGTCTCCTGGACAATATACATCTCCGGGCACTACCTTCCAATAAGTTTTTATGTACCTGTCTGGGTCTTTATAGAGCGTTCGCAACATCGCCGGCCAAGGGGTTTTGATGACTAATAACCCACCTTTTCCGAAAGGCACGGGCTTTCCTTCTATATCCACTATATCAGCTTCTATTCCAGGCAACGGTTTTGTAGCAGAACCAGGCTTAAGAGCCGATACTGGAAGCGGAGATACTAAGAAACTTCCCGTCTCAGTCTGCCACCATGTATCGATGATTGGACGCTGTCCATTCCCCACATTAATGTAATACCACATCCATGCTTCTGGATTAATAGGTTCCCCGACCGTTCCCAGAATTCTCAACGAACTCAAGTCGCGACATCTTGGCCATTTATCACCATATCTCATTAAATGGCGAATTGCCGTCGGTGCTGTATAGAATTTCGTAACTCCATATTTTTCTACTATACTCCACAGCACATCTGGATTTGGGTAGTCAGGTGCACCCTCGTAAATTAAGGATGTAGTTCCGACGAGTAAAGGTGCATAGACGGAATAGCTGTGGCCAGTTATCCATCCAATATCTGCAGTGCACCACCACACATCATCCTCGTGTATATCGAATGCTTGTTGCAACGTCGTAGCTGTTTGCACCATATAGCCGCCAGTGGCGTGAACTACTCCTTTGGGCTTTCCCGTGCTCCCCGATGTGTAAAGAATAAAGAGTACATCCTCTGCATTCATCATTTCTGGGTTACACTCAGCAGGTTCTCCTTCCACTAGTGAGTCATAGAATATCTCTTTGCCGCTCAGATCTGACATCGTAATCGGGTTGCCTGCGTGTTTGACTACAATGGTCGTTTCTACAGTAGGACACTGTAAAACGGCTTCGTCTGATACTTGCTTCAGGTCAATTATTTTGCCTCGCCTAAACGTACCATCTGCGGTGATCAAAATCTTCGCTTCCGCGTCATTGACCCGTTCTCTCAGCGCGTGTACACTAAATCCTGCATAAACAACATTGTGTATAGCTCCGATCCTAGCGCACGCCAGCATCGATACTACTGATTCAACACAAGGGGGGAGGTACATTGCTACCCTATCGCCTTTTTTAACCCCCAGCTTTTTTAATGCATTCGCCATCTTATTGACTGCTCTGTAGAGTTCATAGTAAGTTACTTTTTTTTCATCGCCAAGTTCATTAACGTAAAGTACAGCGAGTTTATTTCGTCTGTCAGTCTTGATTTGCCTGTCTACTGCATTGTAAGTTATGTTGGTTTTTCCATCTACAAACCACTTATAAAAGGGCTTGTTGCTGTCATCAAGCACTTTAGTCCATGGGATAAACCATTCAAACTGTAGGGCTTTCTCTCCCCAGTACTTCTCAAGGTCTTCACCAGCTTTTAATTCTGCTTCCCAATCTTTGACGATTGCAGTCTTGATCACTTCTTCACGAGGTTTAAAAATGCGTTGCTCGTGTAGAAGAACTGATGTAAAGTCTTCATCTTTTTGAGGTTCCACAGTCTCCCACCTTTCTGATTTAGCCCTTAAGGGATCACCAATTATAACTATTAATAATTATAGACGGTGTAAACGATTGTAGTTGGTATTGGTACTTATAACTTTCGGGGTTCTTAAGAACGATATGTTAATAATGATCCTCCAATTCGAAAGTGGTTGGATTTCGCGTTCTTTTATCAGTTCATAGCTTCCAGCAGTTCTCTTACCTTTACAAGTATTGTAAGCGTGTAGCTTACCAAATAAGAGTTACCTCAACGGTTATCTTTTCTATCTTAAAGTATTATAAAAATGGAGCATAAACCTTATATATTAATGATTAATAGTGATAAATCGGTAATCTCTATGAGTGATGCAAAAATAATTGTGGAACAAAATGAGCAGCCAGTGCATACAGTGAAACTATTTGGAATGCCAGCAGAAAAGGGCAGATGGGTATTCGTCATACTCGGTTTAATTATTAATTTGTGCTTGGGCAGTATTTATTCCTGGAGCGTTTTCAGGTTGCCACTGCAGAAGATGTTCGCCGTCGATGCAACTGCAAGTTTATTACCATTCATCATATTTCTAGCACTTTTTGCCTTTGTCATGCCTTTTGCAGGAGGTCCGCTAGATAAATATGGACCAAGGAATCTAACGATCCTAGGCGGAATAACTGTTGGAATTGGCTGGATACTTGCAAGTCAGTCAACGAGTATGGCAATGCTAACGCTGGCTTATGGCATAATAGGCGGAGCAGGAGTTGGCATTGCATACAACGCTCCTATAGGAGTGGCTGGAAGATGGTTCCCTGACAGGAGAGGACTGGCGGTTGGACTGACGGTGTTGGGGTTTGGATTATCCCCTCTAGTGACCGCTCCGTTAGCTAACTTATCAATCAGCACGTATGGAGCGCTTCCTACTCTTGGATACCTTGGTATCGTTTTTCTCGTCCTAATTGTTCTCCTAGGGCTGCCATTAAAGTTCCCGTCTGCTGAATGGAAGCCAAACGGTTGGGTACCTAAAGCTAGTGCAGTTCAATGTGCAGATCTTACAAGACCGGAAATGATAAAAACGAAGGGATTTTGGGGATTATGGCTAGGTTTCGTGATAGGTACCCTTGCAGGTTTGATGGCAATCGGGATAAGTAGTCCCGTCGGACAAGAGGTCTTCAAGCTAAGTGCAGCTACAGCTGCAGCTTTAACAGGCGTTTTTGCTATATTTAACGGGATTGGAAGACCCATATTTGGGTACCTCGTCGACAGAATCAACCCACGGAATACGGCAATGTTGAGTTTTGGTATTATCGTTCTAGCAGCGGCGTCCTTAGGATTTGGTGCGGCTCCTGGCGCAACTGCACTATACATAGCTGGATTCGCAGCATTGTGGCTCTGTCTTGGTGGCTGGTTGGCCATTGCTCCGGCTTGCACCGCAGCTTATTGTGGGACAAAGTATTATGGACCAAACTACGGATTAGTTTTCACAGCTTACGGTGTTGGAGCTATAATCGGAAATTTGCTTGCAGGAAGATTACGAGATATCGTGGGTAGTTATGTTACAGTGTTTTATCCTGTTGCGATACTCGCGGTAATTGGAATAGCGATGGCATATCTTCTCATCTGTCCTCCAACGACGAAACAAAAATGAACTACTACTTAGAGATGGGTTTATTCTGCCCGTCTCTAAAAATCTTTTTATTTTTCAATGGGAGACTAATTTTTCAGTTTACGCTCTGAGGCGCCATTATGGTCTATTAGTTAGTCAAATTAACTAAATCTCGAAGGATATCATCATTTTTCTCTTTTGATAAACAAATGCGCAATGTTGACTACTAAATAACCGAACGGTAAGTTATCCCTCTAAATACCATTGATCGTTCTTAATTGGGGAATGATCAACTGAGATGCTACGACAATTTTTCAAAACTTAAGCAAGTTGAGGGTCTAATTGCCTACACTATATCAAGTAACGTGTGAACATGTAGCGAGAATATGCAAATGAGTTCCTTTCATTTCCTATTAGTATATTGACATTTTTAAGCAATAGCACTACCCTACGTTTTTTAAAACTTTCAGACATAGAGTAACAGATTTAAAGTTTTAATGGGATAAAAGCAAAATTCATAAATTCTGATGATTTCTGCACCATAGCCGTCTAACATTTTTTGTGTGAGAGTAAATTTCATACAACATGTAACTTTTCAGACCCTTTTTCTATAAATAAATGGATTGTACAGCCGAAATAATCTATTCATTGATCATCTAATTACTGCCGTTCCATGCAATTCAGTTTCATTGCTATCCCAAGAATAGCTGTTCACTTACGGATTTATCCATTATCTAGAATGCTTAAATCAAAGAGTTATTGGATTCACTCAGAACTAAAATTTCTCAATAATCCTCTAAAAGAAATAGATCCGATTTGTAGCATTATATCAAGTAAGTTTAACTCGCTCCATTGTTCTACAATCTTGCCGTTTGCTACTCGGAATATGGAGATTCCTCTCAGTTCTATCCGTTTGCCACTAGGGGGAACCCCTAAGAATTCACCTGTGTGCAGTCCGCGACCAGTCCAACGTATTACAACTTCATCCCTCTCGGCGATTATATCCTCGATAATGACTTTAGCGTCCGGAAACGCTGTACGATATATGTTGCTAGCTTGCTTGGTCCCCTCTACACCTGGTACTTGCCCTGGGAGTGGATTATGATCAACAAAGTTTGAGGCAGTGAGTTCTTGTAGTTCGTGTAGGTGCCCCTTGTCGAATCCCTTAAACGAGCGAAGGACGATTGTTTTATTTTCTTTTATCGACATAATATGTAGTCTTCAATTCGGTACTGTAATATATTTCTGGTTGAACATCGTTGAAAATTTTAGGAAATCTGACGAAAACGAAATTGGCTACTAATGTTGTAAGCATCTATTGTTCAGCATATATAGTTGTTAAAATAAAGGGTGATGGATTTCTGTTGTGGGCGACAATCATTGCGGCAATTATCATTTTTGTTGTTGCATTATCTTCTTAATTTCGATAAGATTTTTCTTGCAGTTAAAGTGTTTTATGATCCGGCTGTCAGAAAATGAAGGTAGGTACTCGAGCAATTTACCTGATTTAGTCACGATTATTAAAAGACAGACGACTTCATTAATTCGTATCGTGGCTGGTATCATAGTGTCACTCATAAAATGCATTAAATGGTGATCACGTGATTCTAAAGGAGTACAAAGAGATTTGCCTATGTGATGTCGCGACGGAGGTAATCTGCGCGCCAAGCAGATTGTTTAGATCGCAAACGTATAAAGTGTTTTTATTATCAACTATCAACATCCTTCCCTTCAAACCGATAACGTTTCCATAAATCGCATCGTTTAAAGGTAGAGGCCTCATCCAAAGATTTTTATTTAGATAGTTTAACTTAATCTCATTTCGAGCATTAAGGTCTTCTTTCGCTGCTTCCCAAACATCCAAATTCAATTCTTTTTCGAAGTTTATCTTCTTTGATGACCGAACGCTATTTTTTAGACCGTAATTCTGCTGGAGCGCATGCTCTATTTTTCTGGCAATTTCACCGTCTGGATATGAAGCTATAATAGCTCCGACATCTGCGCCTTGCTCTCTCAGTCTGCACTCAAATCGCGAAGACTTGGAGACTCCAATTTTCAGTATGTCAGGCCTAAACATAGCGAGATACACCACATGCTCTTCCAAGCAGGTCTTTTCATCCTTGAGGCAACTTCCTTTACATATTGCACACGCGTTAAAGATCTTACACTGCTGACATATGGGGGCTTTAGTGTGCTCACAAGGAATGTAATTCTGGCCTTCCCACCTTCCGATGCAACTTTTCTCACCTACCCCAATGGACAGGAACCCCTCAAGCTTTATCAATTCCATTGTAGGATACGTAAGAAGCGTTCTATCAATTGACGAGAAACTTATTATCTTCACCAATACGGTAAGTTATATTCTTTTATATATATCTACTAATTCGTGCCATATCGTTTTAAACCTTTAAAACGATTACAAATTATGATTATAGAGGTCATAGAAGAGCCTTTATTTTACGATGGTTCACAGATTGATCCCCTATGGGCTTATAAAGAGCTCGGTGTGTTGGGCGATTCCATTGTAGTATTCAGAGGTGGAATGAACGTCTCACTAAGCAATATGAAAGACTTTGAGGACTTTCGCGGCAAAATGGAAATCAAAGGCGATGATGTCATCCATTTGGTGGTCGAGAAGTTCGACAGTCCTGGAGATATATTAACATCATACCTGTTGCAACGATTACTTATCGTTTCGGCGCAGTCTGTGCTCGAGCTTTATGGTGTCGAAACAACAAGGTCTGGCGATGACCTTTACGTTATTGACGATAAACTCACAGTGAGTATCGCAACAGCAAGCATCGCAAGTGAGAAGATTCACTTGGCAATAAATGTGACTACAAGCGGAACACCGAAAGATGTTTCTGTTACAAGCCTTACATCATTCGGAGTCGAATCTGATGAATGTCTCTCAATTGGCAGAGAGATTGCTGAGATGTTCTCGAGAGAGATTATGGATATCTTAAAGGACGTTGTAAAGACCAAAGGATCTTAATGGTTGTGCGCACCTAACATCAGAAGATTTTAATCAAGCCTTTGACGATACCCTTGGGAGAGATTATATGAAAAAAGCTGAGATAACGTACCTCGATAAACCAGGCTCTAAAAATACCGATGATGTTATAACTGCTGTTAAATCATATTTAGAGAGAGAAGGGCATAAACAAGTCGTTGTTGCAAGCAGCACCGGAGCAACAGGCGTGAAGTTTGCAGATGCATTAGGAGACATGGCTAATCTTACCGTCGTGACATATCACACGGGTTTCAATAAGGAAGGAGTTCAGAATTTGGAGGAGAATAACAGAAGGATTCTCGAGAATAAAGGAGTTAAAATAGTAACGCAATCACACGTTTTTTCGGGCATCGAACGATCGATTTCAAAAAAATTTGGAGGAATTTCAAGAGTTGAAATAATTGCTGAAGCTCTGAGATCGTTATTTGGACATGGATTGAAGGTATGCATCGAAGTTACGATCATGGCTGCAGATTCAGGAGCGATCCCAATAGAAGACATTGTTGCAGTCGGAGGCACAGGAAATGGCGCCGATACCTCTATTCTCATACGTCCTGCTCACATGAACAACTTCTTTGATGCAAAAATACGTGAATTTATAATAATTCCACGAGACCGATAATGGCTGAAGTGTTCGAAATAACTCATAAAGATGTGCTGGGCCGCATCGGCAAGCTTACAACTGCTCACGGAGTGGTTGAGACCCCCGCATTAATGCCGGTTATAAATCCCAATATGATGATTCTTAACCCTCAAGAGATCCAATTATTAGGTGCCGAAATACTCATCACTAATTCTTACATAATCTATAAGCACTCTAATCTCAAGGAATTCGCACTTGCAGAGGGAGTCCATAAGGTACTTGGCTTCGACGGTCCGGTGATGACTGACTCGGGCTCGTATCAACTCTCAGTTTATGGAGATATTGAATTCACCTCAAAAGAGATGGTTATATTTCAAAAAGACATAGGCTCCGATATAGGGACGCCAATTGACATACCAACGCCACCGGGCGTGTCATATAACAGGGCGTTAACGGAAATGGAGCTTACACTAGAGAGGATTAAAGAGGCGAAAGACTACAGCGGTGGCAAAATGCTGCTAACAGGTCCACTGCAGGGATCGACACACCTTGATTTAAGAGAGAAATTTGCAAAAGCGATCAGCGAGTTAGATGTAGACATCTGTCCGATTGGTGCAGTAGTACCTCTCATGGAATCCTACAGTTTCAAAACCCTCGCTGAAGTCGTTCTCGCATCGAAGAAAGGGTTCAGACTTGATGCGCCAGTACACCTATTTGGGGCGGGCCACCCAATGATGTTCGCCTTAGCTGTGGCGCTCGGCTGCGATTTGTTTGACTCGGCTGCATATGCTCGTTATGCCAGAGACCGCCGGTATCTTACCTCTAACGGCACATATGCGTTAAGCGATCTTAAGTACCTTCCTTGTTCATGTCCTATCTGTTCTAACGGACAGTCAGATCTCAGTGAGAGAGAACTAGCAGAACATAACTTGCGCGTTTCATTTGCTGAAATACAAACAATAAAACAAGCTATTCGAGATGGGGCCCTTTGGGAGCTTGTAGAAAAAAGGTGTCGACACCCGGCGCTGTTGTCCGCTCTCCGGGCTATCTTGAATCACTCAGAGTATATCGAAGAGTATGAGCCGCAGAAGTGGACATTTCTCTATACTAGTGAAGAATCAGCAAAACGTCCGGCGATTCTACGACATTCAAAAAAACTTAAAAATCTGTATCTGAAAGGTAGAATACTCATAACGACCAATAGAAAGAAAACAAAACATCTCGAAGACGAGTTTGATGGAATCTTACTTATGAAAGCACCTTTCGGACCATACCCGCCAGAGCTCGGCGAAACTTACCCGATAGGGCAATCCGAGGTGAGTTCTCTGGATAATGCTTCAAAAAAATCTGCGCTGTACAACCTAATTGAGCTTATAAAATCTAGGAACTTTGAAGCTACTTTTGCTTACGATGACAACTGGGAGCACGAATTTTTGTACCAACTGTGTGAATATTCCAACCTTTTACCGTTATAAGCACGTTCTATGAAAAGACAATTTGAAGTTATAAAGCGAGATGGCGCAGCGCGTATTGGAAAGCTTAACGTGTTCGAAAAAATAGTAGCAACACCCTATATGCTACAAACAAAAGAAGAGCTCGAATTAATAAGAGAACAAATAAGCGAAAATGGTCAGTTGAAGGTTGAGGTCATAGACGACATTGAGGAGATACCTCAGGAAATAGAGGCTGATGTCGTTATACTCGGTGGCGCCGTACGATTTGAAAAAGATCCAAGAGGCCTCTCAACGGCTCTCACTGCAATAAGAGAAGCCACAAATGCCGATTCAGCGGTTTACACTCCGGCACTCGCAACCCCCGAAAATGTAAGTATGCTTGTATATGCGGGAGTCGACGTCATCGACTTTATATTGGCTGAAGTGAAAGCTACGGCGGGGTTTTTTCTCTATGAAGAAGGCGAAGAGAAGTTCCAAGATGTGCTTTTACCGCAATGCACGTGCAATGCATGCCAGCAAATTGGGGAGCTAAAGGACCACCCGTTTGAGAGACGTGTTGAGATTGCATCACAGCATAATAAAAACGCCTTACAAGCTGAACTTTACAAAATAAGTGCGAGGATATCACGTGGTGCTCTAAGAGAGCTTGTAGAAGGGAGATGCCGAGCTTCTACAACGCTCACTGTGCTTTTGAGGCTTTTGGATGAGAATTACGATTTCTTTGAAAAAAGAGCACCAATTGTTAGGACATCCACTATGCTCGCTTGTACTCAGGAGTCGATGAACAGAGCAGAGATAAGACGTTTCAGCGAGCGAGTGATTACGCGGCTCAAACAGCGTTATGGCATATTGTTGTTGTTGCCCTGTTCAGCTAAGAAACCCTATTCAAGTTCGATGTCGCATAAAATAATCCTTTCAAGCATATGGAAATTTAGACGGTCGATAAATGAGGCGATTATTTCGTCACCCCTTGGAGTGATTCCGAGAAGCCTCGAGTGTGTCTACCCCCCGTCAAATTACGACGTGCCTGTTACCGGCACGTGGAGCTGTGATGAAACGAAGACGGTGAGTACTCGACTACGTGAATATTTAAAAGCTAACTCTTTTGACGTTATTGTTGCTCACGTAAGCGGACCGTATAAGGATGTTTGCAATATGGCTGCATCGCTACTTGAGACTGATGTCATATACACTACTATAAATGAAGACATTTTGTCTCCAGCATCTTTAAACAACTTAAAAGAGGTAATGCAAGGGCTCATAGAAGAACATCGACCCCCTAAGAGAGATTTGAGATTTGATTACATTAGAGACACGGTCGATTATCAGTTTGGAAATGGGGTGTCTGATTACATTTTTTTGGATCGTCCAAAAATTGGAGGGATTTATCCGACGTATCACGCGTCGTGCAATGGTGTACGAATAGCAACCATCGTAAAACCATATGGTACAGCCACGTTAACGATCCCAGGTGCAACAAGATACCTGAAGCGTTTCGACGGACACTATTGTGTTTATATAGACGATTTTGTCCCTAAGGGGACGGTCTTTGCTGTTGGAGTTTTAAGTGCAGATCCAATAATCAGACCTTATGACGAAGTGGTTGTTTTAAATGATGAAGTAATATCTGTAGGCAGAGCGCTCATGAGCGG